>QWCV01003099.1_pt1 | contig 12512 bp, 8 predicted proteins | sample 1972621 | NCBI WGS metagenome assembly QWCV01 (sample SAMN09866699, study PRJNA288562) | Human gut metagenome isolate pre2_stool, whole genome shotgun sequencing... | isolation source: gut | host: Homo sapiens | place: USA: California
TTCGGCCTCGGGTCAAGGTCGCGCAGCAGCAGCGGACCTTCCGGAAAACCGTGGTTCGTAATGAAATGGCGGATCGAGCTTTCCACATTCCATGGCGAAGTGGACAGGTAGAAGAACGGCGCGTCCGGGAACATGTCCGCGATGCGGTTGAACAGCAGGTTCATGCTGGCCACCGGCACTTTTTTGCGCGGATTAAGCAGCAGCAGATTGTAGGCAGCCTTCATCAGACGCGGCGCCTGCGTGACCATGATGGTGTCGTCCACGTCGGAGATCACGCCCACTTTGGTGCCGCTGGGAATGGTGAAAAGGTTGGCGTTGACCGGCTTGCGGCTGCGCACTTTGTACGAGACGTTGTGGATGCCCGGTTCGAGCGAATGCTCGGCGACGAGGTCGAGGTAGCCGGCATCGTCGGATGCCGCGAATTCGCTGGAAATATCAGGATTGCTGTCGATCGCGTCGTATACTTCCGACGCACCCACCTGCACTGTTTCGATGGGCACGTCATCGATGGCGATCCGCACTTTGGTATGCGGGGACGGCACCATCAGCATGCCACGGATGCCGCGAATCAGGCGGCCGGCCTGCCGTTTGAACGGGCCGTATACGGTACGGCAGATCAGTCGGGAGTAATGTTCGGTGCCGTAGCCGACGTAAGGTTCTACGCGTGGATACCAGTCGAGCGACCGCACCAATGCGGTCGAGAATTTCAGCCAGACACTGAATGCTTTGGTGATCGTGCGGCGGAACAGCCTGGTCAGCGGCGGTTTGACTTCAAGACGCTCATGTCTGGAGGCCGCGTCGAAGGTGGTGACCACCTTGCGTGCCGGAATCGGCACGGTGGGCATGTCATCGCAAGAATCGTCCATCCGCTCCCCCATACGCTGCTGTTCGCACTGCTGGTCGTGCTGCGGCGCACGCTGCGGCGGGAACTGCGGCAACGGCTGAATTTCACTCATATGCCCACTATAGAGGTCGCGTTCGAACAAACAGTAACGCCACCGAGAAAATCAGGGAACTTTCAGGGCCCCGCAAGGCACTTCCCATAAAAAGGCTACGGCCGGCGGGTACGATGCGCGACCGTAAGCCCGGCCGAACGGCCTTGAGTGTGCCGCGCATCGCACCCGCCAGCCGCAGCCGTAATTAAAACTAGACGTCCGTGCTATTCAGTCAGCCACAATCTTGGCATACTCGTCAGCGCTAAGCAGGTCAGGCTCGTCATCCTCAAGCTCGATCTTGAAAATCCAGCCCTCGCCGTACGGATCGTCCGTCACAATGCTCGGATCGTCCGCAGCCTCGTTGTTGACGTAGCGGATGGTGCCAGCCACCGGCGAGACCAGCGCGGTGACCGCCTTGGAGGATTCGAATTCCGCCACTTCGTCGCCAGCTTCGACCTGCGTGCCGACTTCAGGCAAATCGATGTACACGAGTTCGCCGAACTGTTCGGTGGCGTATTCGGTAACGCCCACCATGGCGGGTTCAACGGAGGAATCCACCCACACGTGCTCGTCGGAGTATTCGAGGTGCTCGGGCACGTCGAGGTTCACTTTGCTATCGTTTGCTTCGCTCATGCCGCCCATTGTACGGCGTATGTGAACGCCGCGCACCCGCGCCACGCGTAACGGGTCAGCGTACCGGTCCGGATGGCATGGCGCCGACTACCTGCACGATGGTGCCTTCCGGACAGTTGTCGTAGATCCACTTGGAATCGGCTTCGTACATGTTCACGCAGCCGTGGGAGCCGTAGTGCGCCGGGTCGCCGTGGGCGATGCCGTAATTGTTCCAGCTTGCCGTGTGGAAGCCTTCGCCGCCGTAGAAGTAGCTTACCCACTTCACACCCTTGGACAGGTAGCGCGAGCCGTCGTCGTTCAGGCCGGTCATGTCCTGGATCTGATACTTGAGGTAGATGTAGAAGGTGCCCAGGTCGGTTTCGTGCTTGCCGGTGGTGCCCGTGCACACCGGGAAGGTCTTGACGGCCTCGTCGTTGTGATACACGGTGGCAGTTTGCGCGGTGCGGTCCACCACGATGCGGTATTCGCTCTTCTTCTGCACGGTTTTGAAGTTCTGCACGTCGCCGTCCACCGGAATGGTGGCGCCTTGGCCGTTTTTGAGCGCTTCGCCGATCTTCGGTGCGAGCGCCTCCATGTTCTTGACCTTCACGCCGTTCACGCCTTTGACGATGGTGGCCAGCACTTTGCCGCTGTTGTCGACGGCGTCTTCCTGGTCGACCGCGTCCTGGTTGAGCTGGGCTGGGACCTGCTGCTGCACGTAGTTGGTGATGGCGTTGTCATCGTAGGACAGCGAAAGCGTGCCGTGTTCGAGGTCGGCGTCGGTTTTCAGCCATGAGGCCACGACTTCGGCTGGAATCTGGAAGGTCTTGCCTTGTCCGTTGTCCAGCACAATCGGCGCATTCAGTCGCGCGTTTGCCTGGTCGGCCACGTTTTGGGCTTCAGGCAGTGCGACCGGCACGTCGATGGTTTCGTACGTGATCGTCACGCTGCCGCTGTGCCCCGGGTTCGCGATGGCTTTGGCGACCGTGTCGATCACGTTGTCCACCTTCGGGGACCTGCCGCCGCGGCCTTCCACTGCGACGAAGGCGCGCGCGTTGGCATCGTACGATGCGGTGGACGGTACCGCGCGGTCGGTGTCCTGCACGAATTTGTCGGTGACGAACGTCCTGAGGGCCAGCTTGTTGGACTTGGCGTTCAGCGGCACGTTCTTCTTGACGAACGGGTTGACTTCGTTGATGTATTCGAGTGCGTCGTTGGTCTGGTGCTTGGCGGCGAGCAGTTCCGTGACCGTCTTGTCGACGTTGTAGCTCACGCCGAGGTCGCTCAGGCTGCCGGAAGCGTTGTTGCCGTTGCCGTCCTTGATGTTCACGGTGGTGTTCTTCACGGCGGCCGTCACCGTGTTTTTCAGCTGGTCGGCGGTCTGTCCGGCCACACTGGTTCCGCCGAAGGTCACGCCCGGCGCGGCCTTGTCTTGGAAGTACCAGCGTGCGGTGAAGAAGCCGGCGATCGCGGCAACCACCAGCACGGCGAGCACGATTCCGGTGATGATCAGCGGCAGTTTGCGTTTCTTGGCCACGACGGCTTCTCCTTCGACCGGCATGGTGAGCACGGGAATGGCGGGAGCGGGCGTGGATGAGGGCATGTCACCGGTAGGAATGGCACCAGTGGGAACAGCTCCGTTGGGGACAGTTCCGGCAGGCGTGGTTTCGGCGGCACCGGCCGTCGGGAATGACTGGAACGGCTGGGTCTGGTCCGATGCGAAATTCAACGGCGGCATGGTCTCGGTGGCGGCGTTGGACACGTCGTCCTGTTCGGACACATCGACCACGTCGGCGAGATTGATCGTATCGCCGTTCTCACCAGACTGCGGCGGCACGGCATTCACCCCTTCAAACGAGATGCCGGCGAAACTGTTGTCCGCATCGTTCTGCCCACTTCTATCAGACATGTATGTGGTTTCCTCATTCACTCTCTTCACGGTACATACCATGCAGCATGATACGCAGACGAGTGCCCAAACGAATACCTAAACAAGCTCCCCCGGCAACCGCCCCGAAGACAGGCTCAGCCGATACCACCTTTTAATGGCAGGTCTTGTCACGGCAGGTCGTGGCCGAGCCATTCCTCAATCATGTAGCGTGCGATCGTGGCTTTGCCCGGAGCCTCCATACGTCCCGAAACCAGTTCGCTCATGTATTCGTCGCGTGTGACCCAACGCGCCTGCAACGTTTCCTCGCCGTCCACGTGCACGTCGGTGGTGACCGCCACGCCTTTGAACGCCATCATGAGAGACGAGGGGAACGGCCACGGCTGGGAGCCGAGGTATTTGAGTTCGCCTATTTCGATGCCGACTTCCTCTTTGGCTTCGCGCCGGCATGCGTGCTCCAGGTTTTCGCCAGCCTCCACGAATCCGGCCGAAACCGAGTACAGACCGTTGTTGCGCCATGCGCTGTTGTGCTGCAGCAGCAGACGGTCATCATGGTCAACGATCGCGGTGATCACCGCTGGCTCGATTCGGGGGAACAGCAAACGATTGCCATCCTCATCGTTCGTGCAGCGCTGAGCCCAGCCGCCGAGCGCCGGTTCGACGGGCGCGCCGCACGTCGGGCAGTGACGCTGCCGGGCGTGCCACATGCTGAGCGAGATGGCGGAGGTTGCCTGTCCGGCTTCGCGTGCGCTGGCGTGGGGTGCGAATCCGCGCAGGTCCACCCAGTCGAATCGGGTTGCCGCGCTTTCCAGCAGCGATTTCGCGTTTTCCTGCGATTCATGCGCCGGCACTTCGGCGAACGCGTCGTCCGCTCCCCCGCTGCGAGCCGTCGCAGCCATAATCGTCGTATCGTTCGGCTGGACGTGCGTCACGTCCACGGCGATGACGTGCTCGCCCAATCGTCCGCCGTACGAGCCGAGGAATATGGCGAGCGCCGATGGGTGCGATTCGAGTTCCGCGGCAACGTACGCGCCCGGCAGTTGGGCGAGGCGCATTTTCACGTTGGCGTAGTCGGCGATGGCGCCTTGGCCGTGCGGCACGGCCACTTTGCCGTCTTTGACGAGGATGACTTTCGTTGCCGGTTCCGCCAGGACTTTGGCGAACAGGTCGGGTTCGCCGCGTCGTGCCACTTCGTAGTCGATGTCTCCTTGGGCGAGTGGCAGGAACGGCAGGGTCTGCGTCAATGCCAGTGGTGAGAACACGCTCATGGTTGTGTTGCCTCTTTCATGCGTGTTATATACGGAATATATTCGTTATACATACGTAGTACATATTTCGTATATACGTTTTATATATTTTCTCTATATCTTGTCGATACGCCGGATGGTCTGCCACAGATAATCGTCGCAGCCGGCTCAGCCGACTCGCTTCACCAGTTCCAGCAACGCGGCGGCCACCTGGTCGGGGTGTTCGTACGCGCTGAAGTGGCCGCAGTCGTCGATCACCGTCATCGTCACGTCGGTTTTCGTCATCGCGTCGGCGACCGGCTTCATCACTGCCGGCGGGCTGGACGGGTCCTTGTCGCCGCAGATTACTGCGACTGGCACGTTGATGCTCGGCAGCACGTCGTTCAGGTCGGAACGGCCAGCGGCCATGCGTTCGCGCCAGGCGATGCCGTCGGCGGGCTGTTCGTTGATCCACGTTTCGAACTGCCTGCAGTAGGCGTCCGACTGCTTCACGGTGGAATCGGCTTCCGACGGCACGGCGAATCCCATGACCGGCTCGTGTGTGCCGGTCGTTTCGCAGTCGGTGGCGATTGCGACGCGCTTCAATCGCATGTCGGCGGAGTCGGCGTCGGCTTTCGTGTCGCACAGGGCGAGCGCCGCCACCGCTTCCGGATGCAGGCGTTGGATGTCGAGAATCAGGTAGCCGCCCATCGACAGGCCCACCCAGATGGCTTTGCCGTAGCCGGCGGCGTGCAGCAGGTCCACGTACGCGTCCGCCATGCGGTCCAGTCCGTATGGGAACGCGCCGTCGGCGTCCTTGCCGCCGCTGTCTTCGTCGGACGGAATCGGCCCTTCGCCGGCGCCGGGCATGTCCGGAGCCCAGATCGCAAATGGTTTCACGCCTTGTTTCACAGCTTGGTCGCGTAAAGCCGTCGCGCACTCGTCCCACATGCGGTGGTCCACCGGGAAGCCGTGCACGAGCACCACCGGCGTGGTTTCGGTATCGTTGCCGCCGTCCGTATATATGTTGTTGTTCAGTTCAATCGTCATATTTTTCTAATCCTCCCCTATCTGCCTGTTCGCCTAGTTTGCTTGGCTTTTGCCCCGCTTGCGCGGCTTGTCCTACTTGCCGGTCCATGCGAGCGCCTGCCGCACGATGGTGCCGTAGCCGTTGGCCATTTGCCCGACGAAGGTGTCGAGCATGTCGCCGGACGGGTCGACCCATTCCACGTCGAGCGTCTCGTCCTGCGGCTTGCAATCGCCGGCGATCGGCACCACGTAGCACAGCGCGATCGCATGTTGGCGTGGATCGTAATAGTCGGATAGGCCGGGTGTCGGGAAGAATTCGGCCACGGTGAACGGCTGCAGGCTGATCGGCAGCTGCGGCAGGGCGATATCGCCCAAATCTTTTGCGACGTTGCGCGCCACCGCTTCACGCAACGATTCGTGATAGAGCACACGTCCGGCGATCAATGTGCGTTCGATACCGCCGTCGTCAGTGACGCGCAGCAGCGAGCCGATTTGCGCCACCCTGCCGAGATCGTCGGTGCGCACCGGCACGACCACGACGTACGGAATCGGTATTTCGTGGCGCATGCGGTTGATTTCGTCCGATGGGAGCCATCCCGGAGGGTTGCCCATTCCGCGGATGAAATCCTCCGGCGTAATGTCGTCGAATTCCCCGCGATGGCGGTTGGCGTCGAAATCGCCCTCGTCGGGCACTTCATCATTCATCACTGGCATGGTTCCATTATCACGCACGGCATGTGAATGTCACGTGCTTCCGATTCTTCCCATAGCGCAATCGGGTGCGGCAGTGTGTTTGCGTGGCGTGCGGCTATATACTTTTCGCAAACGGGCTTTCGCAATATTGCGCAGCATTGCACGATATTGTTTTTTGAAATCGGCTTATAGCGTAAGCCGGGAAATGGGGAACGCATATGGCAACGCATGCAGTCACTTCGCAGGATTTCAACCAGGTCGTCGAATCCAATGATCTAGTGTTCGTGGATTTCTGGGCCACGTGGTGCGGTCCGTGCCGTGCATTCGGCCCAACGTTCGAGAAGGCAAGCGAGGCGAATCCGGACGTCTATTTCGCGAAGGTGGATATCGATCAGAATCCCGATCTGGCCGCCGCGGCCAAGGTTCAGGCAGTGCCGACGCTGATGGTCGTCAAGAAGCAGCAGATCATCTTCCAGCAGGCCGGCGCGTTGCGCGCTTCCGATTTGGATGATCTGATCAGCCAGGCCAAGGCGTTGGATATGGATGCGGCCGCTTCCGATGGGGACACCGCTTCCAGCGGAGACGCCAAAGTGAAAACGCCAAGTAGTCAGTCGGAACGATGATTCGGCCCGTCGCCTGCGCGTTGCATACGTTATCTTCAAGTTCCTTGGGGTGCGGTAGACTATATGCAGTTGCGCGCATTCCGGCGGAACCCTAGCGGTTGTGCGCCGTGCCCTAGGCACGGAATCCGCCGAGGAATTGTACCCGATGTAGGAGCAGAATGGCTAGCCATAAGAAACATGCCCAACCAACTACGTTTGCCTTGCCGGGCAAATCTCAGATGGTGAAGATTGTCGCAACGGTTGCGGCAGTGGGGCTGTTGGCCACTGGCGGCATCGTGTCGCATAATCTGTACGCCACCGCGGAGAAGTCTTCTGCCAAGCAGGTCACCGCGTATTCCGTCACCGACAGCATCGAAGCCTCCCGTGGCAACGCCCGTGAGGCGCTTTCCGGAGATACTTCGTACGTCACCGTGAAGATCAACGGCAAGACCCGCGTGGTTCCCGGCATGCATTTCACCGACGTGAAGTCCGTACTTGACGCGGGCGACATCACCCTTGATACGGAAGACACCGTTTCCCCGTCTTTGGATACGAAGGTGAACGAGAACACCGTCATCAAGATCGAACGTGCCGGCGCTTCCGTTGAGGTGTCTGATACGGATATCGCATTCAACACGGTCAAGAAGGAGACCTCCAGCCTGCCGAAGGGCCAGGAGAAGGTCGAGACCGAAGGCGCGAACGGTGTTATGGAGACCACGAACCTCGTCACCAAGTCCGGCGGCAAGGTCATGTCTTCCAATATGATCAGCTCTTTCGTGAAGAAGGCTCCGACCGACAAGGTGATCCTCGTCGGCACCGGCTCCTCGTCCACGCCGTCCGCGGCCGCAGCGTCGATCGGCACCACCGTGCCGGCTGGCGAAATGCAGCAGTGGGCTCACGATTATCTGCTGTCCAGCGGCTATTCCGAGGCCGATTTCACCGCCACCGTGTACATCATTTCTCATGAGTCCGGTTGGAATGTCGCAGCCACGAACCCAAGCTCCGGCGCGTACGGTCTGCCGCAGGCGCTGCCCGGTTCGAAGATGGTGAGCGCCGGTGCCGATTGGGCCACCAACTACCAGACCCAGCTTAAGTGGTTCTGGGGCTACTGCGCACAGCGCTACGGCTCCATCCAGGGCGCCTACACCTACTGGCTCGCCCACCACTGCTACTGAGTTTTAGTTTTTCAGACAGGAGAGGCTCCGCACACATTGTGCGGAGCCTCTCCTGTCTTATACACCTTTTTATATTTCATATGGAAAGATGCAGGCCATTCATGGCGTTACGGTTGTTTATGCACGCAATTCATTCATCGCTTTTATCGCGGCCCTTTTGGCCATCTTACGCGTGAGTGAACGGCCAGACGCAACGGGCTCGAAAAAGCCGTCATGCTCTTTTTCCACCGTCCATCGCCAACCAAGCACGTTATTTTGAGCGACTCGAATACTGAACGAAGATCCTACACGCCCGCTACCTGCCACATTCATTCCAAGCTCCCTTTTTCAGGATTTTTGGGCTGGATGCATACGTACTCATTATTAGCGTTTATGGACGATTCGCACAGCCTATCAAGATACTGCATATAGTACAGCACTCACATCAAGAGAACTGTACTATATGCGATTTTTCAAGCTGAGCGGAATATTGTTCACTTACTCGCCATCTTTGGCCGTATGATGCGAACCTTTGCGGGGACCGCGCTTGCCGGATACACCCTTTGAGGCATCGGCCACAGCAAAAATGACAACCTTCTCATCCGGGTAGGACTCGCCATCCATGGCGAAATAGGCGATCTGGTCGTCTGCGACCGGCGGGAAAGTGAAATACTTCTGCACCGCTACCAGCACATCGGTGGTACGCACGGTCACGGAAGAAGCCTTTCCTGCAGCGTCAGAGTTGACGCCATCGGCCTTGCTTCGCTTGGTCTTGCAGAACTTGATGGCGTTCTCGTCTTTGGCGTCGCATGCCTGGACTGCGATCTTCTTCTGCTTGTCATTCACCAGCAATTTCACGTATGCCGGGCATCCGAGCGCTTCGGTTACGCCTTTGGAAAAGCGAACGGATGATTCCATGACCGTCATGGTCATCTTATTGGTGGTGGTCTTTTCTCCCACTGCTTCAAATCCGTTAAGAACAGACATGCCAACCCCTTGAAAATATAGGATATTAATTACATGCAATATAATACAACAATTCGCATAAATACACCCTTTTTTTCACTAATAAAATAGGGGGTATCTCCGCTTTCCAGCAGAAATACCCCCTGTATTTCCAAGAATATAGCAATAATTCATAGACTTCATTGAACAAGTTTTCATTGAGATGAATTCAAGGAAATCATGCACCAATAATGTCGAGAATTACCGCGCCATATTTCAATAGTTGTATTTCACATCATTGGTCATTTTGCCACACGGCGTCTGATCGAGCTTCATATCAGCCGTGGCCTTGTCAGACACGGTCACGTCGAACTCGTACGTCACGCTCTTGCCAGGTGCGATGTACGCCATACTGGAGTTCAATGGCTTGCCGTCCATGGTGACATTGCTACGGTCACGCACATCACCGGTCACGGCGATTGATCCAATCGAACCACCTGCAGGCGCGTAAATCAGCACACGCTGCGCGGATGTGCCACTCGGCGCCACAGGCACGCCACCAACGCCCTTCTGCTCACCACCGAGAATGTAACTCGTGCAGGTAGCCATTTCCGTGGAAGTCATACGGTTGGTCAGCGTGTACTTCACGTGGTAGGTCTTGTCACCTGTCTTGGTCACTTCGCTGCTACGGTCGATATACCAACCCATCTTCGAAGGATTCTGCTCGCTGATGTAAATGCCCGTTTCCGGATTGGTTTCGCTTTCAGGCGCATTCTTGGCGAGTCCAGCACCTTGGAAGTACTTCGCTTCGTCTTCGTGGAACGTGTAGGCGTAGAAGTGGCGATTCTCGGCCAAATCACCGATGCTTTGCGCCACCTTCATCATCTTGTCCACAGTCATGTTGCCAAAAGCGCCATCCATCACCGTTTTGGCAATGTACTCGAAGTATTCGTCCTGCTGTGCCACAGGAACGTCCTTGTAGATGGTGTTGAGCATGTATTCGGCGGTGTTCTCGCCGGTAAGCACAGTGCCGTTGGACAAGGTGACTGGTCCGTTGATCTCCACCATTTTCTGGATGAACACCGGATCCACGGAAATCAAACCGTCGATGTTGCAGGCATATTGCGAACGCTGCCATGAAGCGTTGAGCATTTCCGCGTTGCGGGAAACATCCGGCACCGCGAAGGTGTCTCGCACGTCGAAGGAGAAACCCAACGGCCTGTTGAATACCGCATGTTCCTCAGCGGTGCCGTTGTTGCCATTGACGAACTCACCATTCGGGTGGAAGTCCCCCACCGCGATTTTGCCATGATCCGCAGTCATGGTGCCGAGAGAGCCAACCAAGCCGCCGCCGGAACGTGTTTCGGATGTGGTCTGTGCCGCCAGCAAGTATGTGCGGGCACCGTTCTGGCCGAGGAAGGAAGGCAGCATGTGAGTGGCGTTGCTGACCTGTCCGACCAGATCGGCGATATTGTCAAGCTGGTCCTTGCCCTGCTGATAGGCTTTCTTCACCATGCCGATTTTCGGCTCGGCAAGACTGTTATACTGCTTGTTCTGCTGCTGCACCTGCTGGTTGAGCTTGTCGAAGTTACCTTGCGCATCGGCGATTGGTTGCAGGTTGAGTTGCCCTTCCGCACCGGAAAGATTGGCATCGGCAAGCTGTTGCACCGCAGTGGTCAACGATGGCAGTGTCTGCTGTGCAAGATTGTCCACGACTTCCGTCATGCCTTGCACAGTGGCGATGTCACTGCCGACGAACGGCATTTTCGCAGCCACGTTCCATAGTGAACCGTGCGCAATCTGCTTGGCCTGCGCCGTCTGCTGCTGAGCCTGCGCGATGGATGCCTGCGACGCGGCGGCATCCTTGAGCTTTGCAGGGTCATTGATTGCGGATAGTGAGGATATGGCTTGCGATTCGTGTGCCTTGACGCTTTTTGCCTGCTTATACAGTTGCATACCAAACACTGCGGCAATGGCAAGTAGCACGATCAGCACCGCAAGTACAATAAGCGTCACATTCCGTGCCGTATGTTTTTCCCGTATTGCTTGAGCATGTTGCCCCATGCTTTGCTCCTCAAATCATTAAGCACTCAATTTGACTATTCCAGCGCATTATTGTGCCACATGGCACCCCTTTTTTCGGCCGCCAAATGAAATTTCCCTCTGTTCCATCACAAGAACAGAGGGAAAATCACAGAAAACCCACTTATTGGCTCAGTACGATCCACGGCCAGTGAAGATTACCATCACGGTTTTGGCAAGAATCGCAAGATCTCCAGCGATGGACCAATTCTCAATGTAGGAGACGTCCAAATATTCGCTTTGCTCCTGTGAAAGATCCGACCGGCCGGACACCTGCCACGGACCGGTGATGCCCGGCTTGACCAGCAGTCGGGCGGAATATAGGGAACCATAGCGGGCCACTTCTTCCGGCAATGCCGGGCGCGGACCGACCAGAGACATATCGCCCTTGAGCACGTTGTAGAACTGCGGGAACTCATCCAAAGAAGTCTTACGGATGAAGTGACCTACCTTGGTGATACGCGGATCATCTTTCATTTTGAAGATGAACCGGTCTTCCTGCCCAGTTTCCTCAGCGAGTTTCTTCTTCAGCTCCTCAGCATTGGTGACCATGGAACGGAATTTATACATTTTGAACGGCTTGCCGTGCAGTCCGATACGGGTCTGAGAGAAGAACACCGGACCGCCATCATCAAGCTTGATGGCGATGGCGACGCCGAGAAGAATCGGAGAGGAAATAATCAGCGCGCACAGTGAGCCGATGATGTCCAGCAAACGCTTGATTACGTTCGCAGCTCCCGTGTACTGCGGCAGGGAAGCCAACAGAACCGGCTGTTCCGTGGTGTTTCGCAGATACAAACGGTGACCGCTCACATCCGCCAGGGAGACCGCCAAGGCAAGTTCCATACCCAGCGACTCCACCGCAAGAGAAAGACCATGCAGCATTTCGGAATCACGCGAAAGCACGTCAGCCACATAGACTTCCTGTACACCGAGGCTTTCGCAAATACGTGGGAATGCCGAGTTGAAAGGAATCACCTTGAGTTTGCTGGAGCCTTCGATATTGGCATCCGGTGTGTATGAGGTAACCACATAAGCGTCTTTTGAAGCTGGATCCGCTTCAATTGGGCATACAGCAACTGGTTCGTACCCCCAATTCATGCAGTTGCGCATGGTCTGCAAGGCTTTGTTGATGCCATCGGAAGATCCGATGACCACCGTTCTGTACTTGCAAGAGCCTTTGCTGCGGTGACGATGCAACGCTTGACGCATCTGCCAACGTGCGATGATATCCAAGAAGAAGGCGATGACTGGCGCGATAATCAACGCAGTACGGGGCAATGCAAGTTTGAAAATAAATGCAAGGCTGCAGTATGAGATGATGGTCAGCAACGACGCATTGATGA
>QWCV01003104.1_pt1 | contig 12504 bp, 8 predicted proteins | sample 1972621 | NCBI WGS metagenome assembly QWCV01 (sample SAMN09866699, study PRJNA288562) | Human gut metagenome isolate pre2_stool, whole genome shotgun sequencing... | isolation source: gut | host: Homo sapiens | place: USA: California
CCAGATGCGGTTGGCCCAGTTCCTCACATGGGAGCGGCCATTACTCACCAGCTATGCCGCTGATCTTGACGCGGCCGACCACGTGGGCCGCAACCTCGTAACCGAAAAATACGGCCGCATGATGGCCTCCACCGCACCGGAAAATTTCACGAAGAACATAGAGCCGTATATTCCGCGTCTCTCTGAAGAGCGCGCGGCCCGTCAGGAACAGGTCATCGCCCAGCAGGTCGCCTGGGCCAAGGATTTCCGCGAGCGCTACCCCAAGCTCGGCGAGGCGATGCGCGCACTCACCACCACCGAAGACACACCATCTGCCACCTCATTCGAAACCTATCTGCGCGGCGAGCTTGGTACGTATTCCGACCAGACCTTCGAACGTTACGAAGCGATGATTGGCGAGCGCGCCGCAGCCAGCCCGCAACGCAATATCACTGAGGAAACCTTGTTGCACACAGTCCAGCTCGGCGGTTTCGACACCTTAGAGGAGGCCGAAGCCTCCCAAGCGTAATACTCAGCCATTCACTGTGTATCGGACACCCCGACTGATGTACGTCGGCCGGCCATACCCAGGCCAACGCAATCTGCCGATCGCCCCACACCCAGACCACCAACGCAGCCTGCCCGCCAGGCCCCATTTACCAGCGCACATCGGCAGAATTACAGCGAGAATAGGCCCCAAAATGCCAGTGTCATCAGTGTGGCGAGAGTGCCGAGCGCTACCATCACGCATATGACGCGCCGCACACCGACGATATCGGCGCGGCAATACCAGACACGTTCCATTTCCCAAGCAAACAGCACCACCAACAGCATGGTCGCTATTCGCAGCACCACCCATCCGACGGCAAACAGCCGCGGTTGAGGCATAACCAATACAGCCGATACGCCTACGGCGCTCATATAGCCATACAACAGCACGGTAATCACCATCACCGCTGTGCCGATACCGGCAGATAAGCCGGCAATGCCGTGCAACATGCGCCGCTGGGCGGCCCCCAGCTCACTCGGCGTCGCATGCACGGCCCGCACAGTCGCCACACTACGTCGCCCGGCCAGCAACGTCTGTAGCCAAGAAAACACAGTCAAGCCAATACCCAATATCGCCGCCATCACGATCAGCACGGGCCCTGCCACCATCAGACCGGCCAGCACGCCGAGCGAGCCGACGATACCGGATCTGGTACGTTGCGGCGCGGCGAAGCGCTGGTGAGGTGTCGCACCGGCGACTTGGGGCGTTGCCCATCCATCGGCTTTGGTTCCGGCAGTCACACCGTTCACCCAATTTTCCAGCGCTTGCGTATAGCCTTCGGCCAATGGCAGGTTCGGGGTGAATAAGCCCTCACCAGCCCGCATCTGATGGTTGCCGGCAAAATAGCGTACGGTGACGTTCTCGTTGCCGGACTTGTTGGCCGTGGCGATGATCCGCTGCGCCCCCTGTTCGATGGGCATGGCCGTATCGTAGGTGCCGTAGTTCACCAGCACCGGCATGGTGAGGGATTTCAGATACCGGTCGGCATCAAAGTCGGCATAGGCCAGATCGAATGGCGCGTAGTCCAGCGACATCAATTTGGCCAGGTCTTTGACCACGGGCTTGGGCGCGCCGGCCTCATGCGTATAGGCGCTGACAGCCATGGCCATTTGCTCACGTCCATTGAACACCGGTGCGGATGTAAGTATGGCAAAGGCAATGTCTTGCCGTTTCGAGGTTAGAATCGTGGCGATCCAGGTGCCTTCGGATTCGGCGTAGATGCCGGTTTTGGCGGGGTCCACGCCGCTTATGCCACGCAACACGTCGAGCGAACGCCCGTATTCGCGAGCAAAACGCGGGTAGTCGCGATGCAGCACGGTGTAGTTGTCGTTGCGCTTGGCCGGCACCAAGGTCACGATACCGGCAGAGGCCATGGCGTTGGCGATATCGCCGAAATCCTCGGCACCGCTGGTACCGGACCCGTGAATGAACAGACAAGCCGGGCGTGGCCCGGGAGCGTCGACCGGTTCACGTAGTACGGCGGGTAGCGTGACGCCATCGCCGGTCTTGATGGATAGTCGGGTTTCACGCGTACGATATCGCCCCTCGTGGGGAATGTTCGCATGGGCAGGGGTGATGGTGGTGTCGGCAGAAGCGATAACGATGTGCTTGGTGTAGGGCCGTGTGTTCCATTGCGGCATCATCGCCCAGCCAAGTGTGGCGAATACCAGCGTCATCGCCATCGCGGTGGCGATGACGCTCGCTACCCGCCGCGCCGAAATCCGCTTCATAGTTACTATGCCTCCCCTATCAGCATAGAACGGTCGGCTCCCGTCATAATGTGCTTCTACTGGGACCGTAATGCAATGGTTGTAACGCTATTTTCTCTTCTTGACGGCACCGACTATGGCCCATACAACGGCCACTATTACCAGAATAAGTCCCACTACGGCGCAGATAATAGCCGTCAGCAATTGCGGATTCGGCGAGAACAGCGAAATCATCCGATCCGGAGATATGTACCCGAAAACCAGCGCGATCACGCCGATAATCACGCCTAATAGTCCGAATACCACAGTAGGCGCGCTGGTGCTCTGTTTCTGGATGTTCTTGGCACTCTTGACATCCTTAGCATTCTGGACGTTCTTGGCGATCCCCTCAGTTTGGCGTGGTTTGCCGGCGGTCTGAGACTGCTCATAGGAAGGTTGCGCTGAAGATGCTGCGTACATCGGTACATCATCGGCAGATGGAATCGGCCCGCCATCCCCCTCCACGGCATCGGCAACTGTTTCCAGGGCAATCCGATCTGTGGTTGGTTCGATGGGCGATGGAGAGGCAGTTGTCGCCTGCGTATCCACATCCGAGACCGACGCATCCGCATGATCGTCGGGGACGGGTAGCACAGCCGTTTTGTCATCATCCGCTGCGGATGGCAGCACCGTGGTATCGGTTCGGTCATCGACGGTCACCATGGTTGTGGTCGCGGTGGTCGCGTCGGTTTCGGAAGGTATGGCCGTGGTCGGTGTCGCATCCTCGATGGAGGCGAATTCCTTGGTTTCATCAGTCATGATTCCATCTCCTAGTTGCAACGGCTTGATCATTCCGATTGTTCGGTTGTGTTCTTGCTTGTACTGTTGCCGTCGTATATATCGGCAAGCGGCTGGAACGTAGAGCCTTCCCAATCGGAGGCGTACACCACGTTGACACGTGCTTCCACCACATAGGGAATATTGATTTTTAATTCTGGGCCGTTGTCCGGCATGGCGGATTCCTTATACAACCATTCGTGATCAGGCCCATTGGTGGCACTTTCAGCTTCGAAGAAAACAAAGCTTGGACCCATGTAGTTGTTGTATACCATCTCGTATTTGCCGCCAACGTCACTCGAAGTGGAGTAGTAGGAGTCGGCGGTGCCGAAGGCGTAAGTGCAGGAATCCGGCAGAACGATATGCACTTGCGCCTGTGTTGCGGCTATGGTGATGGTACCGACCGGGCAATTACTGATGGAAGTTTTGCCATCCAGCATCTTCACCGTGTGCGGTCCATGTGTCTTGTCCCAATCGGACCAATCAATGATTGCCTGATCGGTGTTGTAGTTTTCACCGCTGAACGCCACACCTTGCTGCAATGTTTCAAACGTGGCATCGCTGGCATCGGCAACGAAGATGCCATCCTTTTGCACATCGTTCATGCCGTCGCTGTTTCTCGCACTGACAGATTGGCTCAGTGAAACAACAGTATTGATGCCGCTGGCACCAAGATCACGGTAGTACACGCCATACGTGCCTGAAACGATGGTCATGCAGAGCGCGCATCCACCGGCAACCAGTCCGAGAGGAATCAGACCACCGGTACGCCGTCCTCTGAATCCGAGAATGATGACCACCAGCCCCATCACTATGCATACTGCGGCAATCCAGATGGTGCCCAGACGCATAATGCCGATAATGCCCATGTCGTTTACCCAAATCAGTCCCATCAGACCGGCAAAGGAGAGGAAGGTAAGGCCCAGTATGCTCAAGACCACGATTGGGCCCGCCGGCTTGCGGCGCTTGGACTCGGTGGGGGCATAGGCCGTCGCATTCATACGGTCGGGGGCAAACGGCCCGTTGGGTACTGTGCCGGGCATCGCGCCGGGCACAGTACCCGGCATCACGCTGGGCATCGACTGATAGACAGGCTGTGAAACAGGCTGTGAAACACTAGGCGCGGTTTGTGAAACAGGTTGTGAAACGGGTTGTGGAAAAGGTTGCGGAGCTGAATACAAAGGAGATTGAGGTACTGGTTGCGCGGCTGGATATGACACAGGCTGTGAAACCGGTCGCGGCGCAGATGCCCCGAATCCGTACCCTTCCTGCTGGCGAATGCCGCTTTTGGCCAACAGCCATAGCGCTAAGGCGGCGAGCGCAATACAACCCCACCCCGCACCTGGAATCACGATTGCCACGGCGAGGAACAGGAAGCATCCCAGACAATTCCAGTCCCATTGGCCGGCAATGAGGTCCTCGGCCAAGATGTGCCCATCGCGTACATCCGGCATCAGAAACCAGCCGAGTGCGTACAGAGCTGCGCCAAAACCGAAGAACAATGCACATACAATCACCAACGCACGTACTAATGTGGGGCTCCAGCCAAGCCGTAAAGCGATGCCGCTGCATACGCCGCCGATCCACCGGTCGTCGCCGCGAACCAGTCCACTGGATCGCACCCAAGTGAAGAAGCGTCGCGATGTCTTGTTTTTTTGCGGACCAGGCTGCGGCTGTGGCTGATATGGATTCGCGTTTGGATTGCTCATGATTCCATTACACCGCCCGATCACTGCCACAACGCTCGGGGAACACCCTGATTGTTCCCTGAACACCGGGTAAAACCCCGGCCGCAACGCCCTGAGCGCGGCACAATAGGAGTATGACGTCATCTCCCGAACCATTGCTGCCCGCGCGCATGCCGTTGATGCGCCCCCGGCAGGGCCGTTGGCTCACCGGCGTGTGCAAGGGCATCGCCCTGCACTTGGGCATCGGCGTGGCATGGGTTCGGATTGCGTTCATCGCACTGACCGTCCTCTACGGCGCAGGCATCATCGCTTATGTATTCCTGTGGGTGTTCATGCCTGCCGGAGACCCGGTGGCGGCTGCGGCTCGCACAGTGCCCGTTGATCAGGCGCCGCTTGCGCGAGGCAATCAGCCACTTGCCGCTCATGACGACGAATCGGCTGCCGCACCGGAATCATTGTCCGAGGCCATCCAACGTGCTCCGAAACCGGCCGTCGTGGCATTGGCCGGTTTCGCGTTGATGGCCACCGGACTGCTGCTCACCAGCACCGGTGCGGATGTCCAGATTGTGCTTCCGCTGCTGGTAGGGTTGGGCGGCATCGCACTGGCATGGATGAATCTTAGTCCGCGAGGCACGCAGCTGTTGTCTATGTTGGGCGGCATCGCACTGATTTTCATGGGATGGGCATTGTATGTGCATAATGTCAGCATTCCTGGGTGGGGCACCTCTCCTCGACGCATTGTTGCCAGCGGATTCATGATGATCGTCGGTATCGTGGTGGCGGTGATGCCGTGGGCGAACGCGATGCTGCAACGACTCACCCACGAGCAGGCATTGAAGGAGCGCGAAGAGGAGCGCGCGGACATGACCGCCCATCTGCATGATGGCGTGCTGCAAACGTTGGCGCTGATTCAGCTGCACTCCGAGGAACCGACCACCGTATTCGCCCTGGCGCGTAGCCAAGAGCGCGAGCTGCGCGAATGGCTGTATCAGGAACGTTCCACATCGGATCGTTCGGTGGGAACCGGATTGAAGCAGATCGCCGCCGAGGTGGAGGACGAGCACGGCAAGCCGATTGAGGTGGTCACCGTGGGCGACGCGCGGCCGAGCGCCCAGACCGATGCGCTGCTGGACGCCACCCGTCAGGCGTTGGTCAATGCGGTCACGCATGGCGGCGAGCCGGTGTCTTTGTATTGCGAGGCCAGCGACACGATGGTTGAAGTGTTCGTGCGCGACCATGGCGAAGGCTTCGATATGGACGCCATTCCGCCCGACCGGCTGGGCATCCGCGAATCGATTATCGGCCGCATCAAACGGCGCGGCGGTACAGTGGAGATAGTGTCCAGGGCCGGCTGGGGCACCGAGGTCAGAATGCATATGCCGATCGCGCTGAAAGCGGCGCAGGGAGAACATCGATGAGCGAGAACGAGACAGCCAAGATTCGTGTGGCCGTGGTCGATGACCATGAGATGTTCCGTGCGGGCGTAATCGCCACGTTGCGTGATTCCTTCGATATCGTCGGCCAAGCGGCGGACGTGCCCGGTTCGGTGGCGATGATCGCACAGACCAAGCCGCAGGTGGTGTTGCTGGATGTGCACGTGCCCGGCGGCGAGGGTGGCGGCGGTGCCGAGATCCTCGCCAAATCGCGGCCCTACTCCCCCACTACCGTGTTTCTGGCATTGTCGGTTTCGGATGCGCCGCAGGATGTGGGGTCGGTGATTCGCGCCGGCGCCCAGGGCTATGTAACCAAGACGATTACCGGCGCTGATTTGATTTCATCCATCAAGCAGGTGCATGAGGGCTATGCCGTGTTCTCGCCAAAACTGGCCGGTTTTGTGCTTTCGGCCTTTCAGGGTGTGCCGGCGGCGGGGTCTGATGGCGGCGCTGATGGTGCGGCACGGGCTCATGATGAGGAGCTGGACCGGCTGTCCGCCCGCGAGCAGGAGGTCATGCGGCTGATCGCACGCGGATACACGTATAAAGAGGTGGCGGCCGAACTGTTCATTTCGATCAAGACGGTCGAAACGCACGTGAGCTCGGTGCTGCGAAAGCTTCAGCTTTCGAATCGCACCGAGCTCACCCGCTGGGCCGCCGATAGGCGCATTGTGTGATAAACGACAGATGAGCTCCCCCATCAGAGGGAGCTCATCTGCTCATATCACTCGGCGTCGCGGAAACCGTTGGGGTTCTTGGTCTGCCAGTTGAGGGAGGAGGCGGCCATGTCGTCGATGGTCAGCTCGGCCTTCCAGCCAAGCTCCTTCTCCGCCTTGGAAGCGTCGGCGTAGCAGGCGGCGATGTCACCGGGGCGACGCGGCTTGATCGCGTACGGAATCGGATGACCGGCGGCCTTCTCGTAAGCCTTGATAACCTCAAGCACGGAGTAGCCGTGGCCAGTACCCAGGTTGTAGACGAACACGCCTTCCTTGTCGATGTGGTCAATAACGGCCACGTGACCCTTGGCCAGGTCGACCACGTGGATGTAGTCACGCACACCAGTGCCGTCGGGCGTGTCGTAGTCGTCGCCGTAGACCTGGACTTCCTTGAGCTCGCCGACCGCGACCTTGGCCACGTACGGGGTGAGGTTCGCCGGAATACCCTTCGGGTCTTCGCCCAGCAGGCCGGACTCGTGCGCGCCGACCGGGTTGAAGTAGCGCAGCAGCACGATGGTCCAGGACGGATCGGCCACATGCACGTCGCGCAGAATCTGCTCCTGGAACAGCTTGGAGGCGCCGTACGGGTTGGTGGTGCCGCCGGTCGGCGTCTCCTCGGTAATCGGCAATTCCTTCGGCGTGCCGTACACGGTGGCGGAGGAGGAGAAGATGATCTTCTTGACGTTGTGCTTCTTCATCACCTTGAGCAGCACAAGCGTGGAGTACAGGTTGTTGTCGTAGTATTCGATCGGCTTGGCCACGGACTCGCCCACGGCCTTGAGACCGGCGAAGTGGATGACCCAGTCGATGTTGTTTTCAGCGAAGACGCGTTCCATAAGCGCCTCATCGCGCACGTCACCGTCGTAACGCTTGACCGGCTTGCCGGTGATCTGCTCGACGCGCTCAAGCGCCACGGGAGACGAGTTGCCGTAGTTATCTACGGAAATAACGTCGTAGCCCTTGTCGAGCAGTTCGATGTCGGTGTGGGTGGCGATGAATCCAGCACCGCCCGTAACCAGAACAGTAGTCATATCTCCTCCTTTGGAAGGACTTGCCTTCGGTTTTCCTTCAGTATTGAGCTTACTTCACTTGACCTGTTTCACCTAGCGGCAAAACCAAGACTTTCGAGGAATGTTTGCGTGGTGGCTTTCTGCTTGAAGACGGCCGTGTTGCCGAGGATGCGGTAGCAGACGCTGCCGAGCTCGTCACGTACGGCTTGGTGGATGGCCTCGCGGTCGCGGTTTCCGGCCAATGTTTCAGCGAGTTCGCCCCATTCGAGACTGAATTCGCTGACTTCATCGGGCAAATCGCGGCCTTCGGCGAGCGCCTCCTCGACGATGCCGAGCTGGTCGACGAGCCGTCCGGGCAGGATGAACAGGCCTTGGGCTTCGATCAGTCCAATCGGCTCCTGCTTGACCGGCCAGTATTCGGGGTGTGCATGGAAAATACCTTCCGGGTACTCGTCGCTGATCGCATTGTTGCGGAAGATGAGACTCATCTCATAGCCACGTTCGGTGATGATCGCGCTGGGCGAGAGGGCGGATTGGCGGTTGCCGTCCGCGTCATGGCTGGCGATGCCGTTCGCCGCGTCGTCATAACCGACCCATGCCTCGCGGATGATGTCGGATACGTCGATGATGCTCTGGCGGTTTTTCGACACCACACGCACGGCGGTACCGGGCCAGTCGAGGATTTCGACCACAGCGTCCGGATAGTCGGCGAGCGTGAAGGCGGCCCAAGTGGCGGCCTTGTGCATCGGCAACAGTTCGCCGCCGCCCTGGTAGTGGTCGTGGGCGAGCACCGAGCCGCCGATGCGAGGCAGCGCGGCGTTGCATCCGAGGAAGTATCCGGGGAAGCGGTCCACGAAGTCGAGCAGATGGCCGAAGGTGTCGCGGTCCACATGCATCGGCGTGTGGTCGGTGTTCACGCAGATGCCGTGCTGGTCGAAGTAGCCGTAGGGCGAGAACTGCCAGAACCATGACTCACCGCCGAGCGTGACCGGCAGGGTGCGCAGCGTGCGCTTGTCACGTCCGGCGAAGCCCTCGTTCTCATGGCAGATCGTGCACTTCGGGTAGCCGCCGGACACGGCGTTGCCGGCCGCCGCCTTCTTCATGTTCTTGAATTCGGGTTTGGCGAGGTTGATGGTCACCGTCAGCCCGTGCGAGTCGAAGCGCGGGTTCCGGTCGAGCTGGGCACGCTTGACATAATTGTTGGCCACACAGTAGTCGTAGAACCATTGCATGGCGGCCATGCCGCCGTCCCTGTGCTCGATGAGCAGGAACCGGTCGTCGAGATCGGCGGGGTTGGCGGAGAGGATGCCCATGATGGTGTCGGCGTAGGCCGGGCCTTCCTCCGGATCGAAGAGGCCGGCGGTTGTGGCGGCGGCGCGGAAGGCGGCGAGTAGGGGGTCGGGGGTCTTTTCGTCAGAGGGGGCCTGGCTTCGGCTGCCGACAATGTCTTGGACTGCGTCTGACACTGACGCCGCCGACGTTGTGGTTTTGGGTCCGGGGTAGGAATCCAGGTGGAAGAGGGCGAAGATTTGGTTGCGGGTCCAGTCTGCGTTGCGTGGATCGAGGTCGAGATGATCCAAGGCGTAATCGACTAGGGCGTCGATGCTGGCGTATACCTCGGTCAGCTGATCGCTCATTGCTCGGCCCCCATCATGCTGGTTCGGGTATGGTTCGACTGACGGCTCACCTGGCAGCCTCCATGATGTCGGCTACGATGGCGTGGGTTTCACTGGCCTTCTGCTCCATCTCCTGCACGAGTTTGATCTGGGTGCGGGTGCGCACCAGATTATGCTCGGGGTACTTGGTGGCAAAGTAGATATCGCCTTCCAAGTAGTCGGCGAGAAAGCGCATGCCGCATTCCATGGTGAGCAGGTTGCCGCTGAACGGCAGCAGTTCGGCCTCGCGCGCGGTGATGCTGCCGCGTAGTTCGCCCACGAAGCCTTCCGTGTAGGCGCGGAACAGCTCGGTGCTGAAATGCACCTTGCTGAGGTCCTTTTCGTCTTCCAGAGCAGTGGACGCACCAAAGCGTATGGAATCGCCGAAGTCGAACAGCATGGAGCCGGGCATGATGGTGTCGAGATCGATGATCGCACGCGCCTTGCCGGTGGTGGCGTCCATGAGGATGTTGTTGAGCTTGGTGTCATTGTGGGTCACGCGCAGCGGAATCGAACCGTCCCTGAGCCCATCCATCACGACGGCATACTGGTCGGCGTGACTCAGATAGAAGTCGATTTCCGGCTGGCATGCGGCGGCGCGGCCGAGCTTGTCCGCGGCGAGGGCGGCCTTGAAGTCCTCGAAACGATGCGGGGTGTCGTGGAAGTGGGCGATGGTTTCGGTCAGCTGGCTGGCGTCGAATTCGGACAGGAAGTTCTGGAAGTCGCCGAATGCGCTGCCGGCTTCGCGGAACACGTCCGGGTTCGGCACGAGGTTGTAGGACACGGTGTGTTCGATGAACTTGTAGACGCGCCATGCGCCGCCATCGATCTCGGCCCAGGTGGCGCCTGAGGTGGTGGGCACAATGTCCAGCGTCTCTTTGCCCTGAGCCTTGAGAGTGGAGGTGACCAGTTCGACATTGCGCATCAGATTCACCGTATCGGGAAAGATGCTGGTGTTCATCTGTTGGAGGATGTAGCGGGGGCCGTCCGTGGTCACCAGATAGGTGGTGTTGATATGGCCGTCTCCGTAAGGTTCGATGCCGGTCACGGCACCTTCCAGCGCAAAATGCGAGGCGATGCCGAATAAAACTTCATTGCTTTCGATCATGATGGGTCCGTTCTCCAAAACGCGGGAATCAGGCTTCACGCCATGCGATGCCGCTGTCGGGCAGGTCGAAGTCCTCGGTGGTGCCATCGGCCAGAGTCACCGTGGTCCGCTGCGGCTGATCGGTGTTGTTGATTACGCAGTACAACCCTTGCTCGGGGAAGTGCGCCACCTCGCACTCCGGGTTGGACGAGCTCCAAGCCGCATACTTGTCTTCGTTGTGGGAGGCGTAGAACAGCACGCGTTCCAGCAGTCGGGCGTTGGCCGCCGAATAGGGCAGACCGGAGATGTACACACCGCGGCCTTCGCCATAATCATTGGTCGCGAGCTGCACCTGCCTGCCGTCCGCGCGCAGCAGGGTCACGTTTTCATTGACCGGATACGTGTTGAGCACGGGTTCGCCGAAGTCGATGCCGCCCAACGGCTTGATGGACTGGCCACCGCCGCAACCGCTCAGCGGGATGCGGTAGCCGGCCTGTTCCCAAGCCTCGCGGGCCGCCGGGTCGACCGGCACATCGGCGGTGATGAAGTGGTCCGGCACCACCGGTGGGAAGTACTTGTCCACGGAGAGGGTCTGATAGCGCTCCTCGTCCACGCCAATCACGTCGGCCAGCTGGAAGAACCGGCCCGTTTGGAAGCGCGGTGCCGAGCTCGGCTCGCCCACGCCCACGAACGCGCCGCCACCACGCACCCAGGCGCGCACGGTTTCCACGAGCTTCGGGTTGGTCCACACGTCGCCGCCGGTGAATGCGGTGTCGACCGGGCCGCCGTTGATGATTACGTCGATATCACTATCGATGCCATGCGCGAGTACGTCGTCGAAGCTGATGAACCGCACGTTCACGCGCATGCCGGACAGGGATTCCAGAATGCCGTAGTAGGAGTAGGTCTGCTTGTTGGGCAGGGCGTGTGCCACGGTGAACGCCATCCAGGAACGCATCTTGCCCCAGGAATTCAGAATCGCCACGTTGAGCTCGCCTTCGGCGGCCACCCCACCGGTGCGGTCGTGGATGTCGCGGAATTCGTCGGCGATATGGGTCACCGTGTCCACGAACTTCGGGAACTTGGCGGCCAAGGAGAGGTAGCCACCGTAGCCCATACGGCCGATCGGCGAACGCAGGATCGCGCGGCGGGCCTTACGCCAGTTGTCGAGGCCTTCGATGCTCGGGTCGTTGCCCTCGTAGAACGTGTCGGGGAAGAAGTACGGCAGGAAGCGTCCTTCCGTGTATTTGACGCCCGGAATGTCCGCGATCATGCGGGTGGTGGTGCCGTCTCCGATGGAGCCGACGACCGCATCCAAACCCAGCTTTTCGAACCCGTCCTTATACGGTTCGGTACCGATCCACTGGTCGCCAAGGAACATCATGGCTTCCTTGCCTGCCGCGTGCGACATGTCGGCAAGCCGCTTGACGTTCTCGCGCACGAATCCGGAGAGGAAGTCAATCCAGTCGCGTTGCGCCTTGCGGGGCACGCGCCACGCGGAGTTGTAGGCACCGCCATCCACGAAATCCTCCGGACGCAGACGGTAACCGTACTCCTTCTCGAAATCGTCCAATGCGCGCGGGCTCACGGTGCAGGCGCAACCGAACCAGTCGACCACCTTTTCGCGACGCTTGGCATCGAACAGGAGCGTGAACTGGTAGAAGAACGTGGTGAAACGCACCACATCCACCTGCGGGCTGTCCTTCAGCCACTGCTCGAACGTATCGAACACGAACTTGCGGGTGGCCGGATGGTAGATGTCGAACGGAATCTCGTGTTCCTTGTCTCCCCAATCATTGGTCAGGTGGTTGTACATCTCGACCGGGTCCCAGATGATGTAGGCCAGGAAACTCACCGTGTA
>QWCV01003105.1_pt1 | contig 12503 bp, 15 predicted proteins | sample 1972621 | NCBI WGS metagenome assembly QWCV01 (sample SAMN09866699, study PRJNA288562) | Human gut metagenome isolate pre2_stool, whole genome shotgun sequencing... | isolation source: gut | host: Homo sapiens | place: USA: California
GCCTCACGACGGACACCCTTGCCTTTGGCTAAATCTTCCCGCTACCGGGCGACTTCGGGACTTTCACCCTACAGAACGTGCGCTCACCGGGCGCACAGCGAAAAAGGCTCTGCTGACTTTCTGTAAAAGAAGGTCGGCAGAGCCTTTTTTATTTAGTCAAGAGTATTATCTCTTGCGCAAAACACTTGAAACGGTGGATTGTGAAATATCTAGCATTGCTGCAATGGTTTCTTGATTATTTTTTTGTTTGCAGAGATCTTTGATTTCTTCGTTTCTTTGAACTGTTGAGGTGATTTCAGGAAGTCGATGAATTGTTTCGGAAACAACTCCAGAAGCGGTTACGGTCTTTATTAAAGTTGTTCCATCATCTAATACAGCTCGTGCAATTTTATCCACTGTTTTTTGTTTGTCTTAAACGCAAGAGAAGCAATATTTGCAGCGGTTTTGCCAACTCCCTGAAGGTCTACATTCTTGAATACGTTCATCAGATTAGTTGCCATGTATTATCCCTCCGAAATTATCAAAGCAATATTATAATAATATTACTTTGATAATTAGTCAAGAGCGTTTGAACATCATTTGTCAAAGTTTATTCCACCTGAATTAGCAGCAATCATATCTCACGTTCTGATGAGATTATCTTGTGAACATTGTCGCTTTGTGCTATAATACAATCAGTCTAAATTTGGAACGGAGAATTGCCATGCCTATTTCCTACGATAAGCTCTGGAAGCTGTTGATCGATAAGAAAATGAACCGGACAGATTTGAAGGATGCGTCCGGTATCAGCTTCAATGTGCTTGCAAAGATGGGGAAAAACGAATTTGTCTCTATGGAAAGCCTGCATAAGATTTGCTTGACGCTCAAATGTGATGTAGGAGACATCATGGAGTTCGTTGATGAAGGAGATACAGAACCGTCATGATTTCAATCGAACTACGCAGGAGTGAAAAGAAAATGCAGCAACCGTTGACTTGTGTTGAAATATGCGCTGGCGCTGGTGGACAGGCTTTGGGGCTTGCAATGGCAGGCTTTGTCCATGTTGCGCTTGTCGAGTATGAAGAAGATTATTGCAAGGTATTAAATCAGAACCGCCCGGAGTGGAACGTCATTTGCGCAGATGTTCACGATTTTGACGGACGCCCATACCACGGTGTCGATCTGCTGGCTGGCGGCGTTCCTTGCCCGCCTTTCTCCGTAGCAGGAAAGCAGCTCGGACAGGAAGACGAAAGAGATCTGTTCCCTGAAGCCATCCGCCTTATCAAAGAAATTCAACCGCGTGCTGTCATGCTTGAAAATGTCCGTGGCTTTCTTGATCCGGGCTTTGATAAATACCGCGACCACATTTTTACGTCGATTCAAAAGCTCGGCTATGTAACCCATATCAAGCTCTTGAACGCATCTGATTATGGTGTTCCGCAGCTACGTCCCAGAGTGGTTATCATCGGCATTCGGAAGGATCAGATTGGAGCATTTGCCTATCCTGATGAACAACCAGACAGCGCCCCCACTGTTGGTGATACGCTCCGTGATTTGATGGCACAGAACGGATGGGAAGGTGCAAAGCGGTGGGCATCTAACGCAAACCGAATTGCCCCAACTCTTGTGGGCGGCTCTAAAAAGCATGGTGGTCCCGATCTTGGTCCCACACGCGCCCGTAATGCATGGGCAGAACTTGGCGTGGATGGCCGAGGAATTGCAAACGAAGCACCGGCTCCCGGATTTGAGGGTATGCCCCGCTTGACAAGCCGAATGATGGCACGGATTCAAGGTTTCCCCGACACGTGGACGTTTGGAAATCGGAAAACCGTAGCCTGTAGGATGATTGGAAATGCATTCCCGCCCCCGGTTGCCCGGGCAGTTGGAGAAAAAATAAAGGAGTGTTTGGAGCATGGATGCATTGATAGCAAACGCGAGATTCCACTTTCACAAGCAGTTGTTTGAAACCAACACACTGACGTTGACCACGGCAGGTGTCGCATCCAATGCAGACACCAGCAGCCGCGGCTCAAAGGCGATTGCGCGGAGGATCGTTGACATTCTTGTAGAGGAACAGCATCATGCTGTCTCCACAGTCGACAAAATTTCCGGGCAGACTCTCGGAAAGCAATTTGAAACGCTGACAATGGAGTTCCTGCGTGAAACCTTTCCCTATTTGCAGAACCTCCGTCCCGGAAACTGGACCATTCTTCAGCTCGGCAATAACAACAAACTGAAAACAAGCGATTTTGCGCAGTACGAGCATCTTGCTTACTTAAATGCGCTTACGACACAGAACGCACAGTTGGCTGCTGCACTCGGGAATGATTACCTCGTTGCACCTGACGTTGTTGTTTATCGCGATCTCTATGAGGACAGCGAGATCAATGCCGCTCAGCCCATTGTTGATGACGAAATCAGCAAGATGGCTGACATTCGGAAGTCTAACGGCGGCAAGCCCATTCTTCATGCGAGTGTTTCTGCAAAGTACACGATGCGCAGCGACCGCGCACAGAACAGCCGCACAGAGGCATTGAACCTGATTCGTAACCGAAAGGGACATTTGCCGCACATTGTCGTTGTGACGGCTGAGCCTATGCCGAATCGTTTGGCATCTCTTGCGCTCGGCACTGGCGATATTGACTGCGTATATCACTTTGCACTCTATGAACTGATTCGAGCAGTTAAAGAGGCGGGTTCTGAGGATGCGGTAGAAACGCTGGAAACCTTGGTGCAGGGCAAGCGGCTGAAGGATATTTCCGATCTGCCGCTGGATTTGTCTGTGTAAATGTCTGCAATTTCACTCTTTGAAGAGTTATTACTTTCAGATGCGGGGATAAGGAGAGACACTGATGTACGAGTATGCAAAATCCAAAGGATCCATAGTTTCGATATTAAAATCACCTACGAAAATTGTAGAAAAAACAACTATCCCAGCGTCTGAATCTGAGTTTACCTATGAAAACGGCATAAAAACATGGGTAGGAGCTTTGTTTGTTGATATCGTCAATTCGAGCAGGCTGTTTCAATATGCAAATGAAGACACAGCCCGGATTATCAGAAGTTTTTGCTCAGAAATAATCTCCATACTCAAGGATGATGACAATTATCGTGAGATTGGTATTAGAGGCGATTGTGTTTATTGCATTTATACTACTCCGTACCAAAAAGATTTGGTCAGCGTTTTTCGCCACGCGTACCGCATTAATTCCTTTCTAAAGATGTTGAATAAATTACTCAGTCAAAATGATTATCCAACTATTCAAGCCGGTATTGGTTTGGGGTGTAGTCAAGATTTAATTATTAAGGCTGGTCAAAGTGGAACCGGAATAAATGATAAAATTTGGATTGGCAAGGCAGTTGTCGATGCAGCGCATTTGTCAGATAAAGCGAACAGAAATGGTGTTTCTGCAATAGCAATGAGTCCCTTATTTCACGAGAATATATTTGAGTATTTATGTGAAGAAAATGCGGATTATAAAACATGGATTAAACCCCATTCAACAAGTTATTATGGGAACATTGACTACTATCATTGTAATATAGTTGAGACAGAATTTGACAAGTGGATCGACGAGAATGTTTAAGCTGTGATGAACAGAAGAAGCGAGGTTATACACCTATGGATCTTAAGTACGAAGAGTTGTCCGAGACTCTTAATAGGGTCAATAGTTGGATCGAGAATTGCGACTCCAAAGTATCAACAATCTTGAGTGGAATAGGAGTCTTCGCTGGTATTCTCCTAGCTACAGACTATGTATCAAAGTTCACAGCAATTTTCCGGTATATGTGTGAAAAGAAAACTGTATCGTCTACAATATTTTTAATCATCAGCTTTCTTTCATTCGGTTTGTTGTTATATGGCGTATTTCTTCTTATCAGGGTACTCTTTGCTAGAGTTAACCCGAAAGAATTTGAAGGCCGAGGCGTTAAAGGTGATTCTCTAATTTTTTTCTCATCTATTGCCAAGAATAAGACCTTTTCAAAATATAGAGGAAAGCTAAGAAAATGCTCATCTGAGCAAATGAATGATGACATTATTTCGCAGATTTATATCTGTTCCTTAGTTTGCGATAAGAAGTTTTCACTATATAAAAAGGGACTGATATGCTCGCTTGTCGGATTTATTGTATTTATTATAATGGCAATTATTGGAGCCGTATTAATATAAATATGCAGCTTTGGAAAGAGAGTCGTGAGTATAATGGAAACAACCAATCATATTGCATATGATATAGACAAAAGCTCTCAGAGAATGGATGACATTCTTGGAGCAGGAAACGGTAATTTTTCTGATTCTGATTCTATTCCGCAACGGTCATTACTAACCTATACGAACGGATACTATGTTAATGTCACTGCTTTATTTATTGATATTATTGGATCTTCAGATATGACAGATGAACACAAGCGGCCAACGCTTGCAAAAATATATCGTTGTTTCATTTCTGAGTGTACAGCACTTATGAACTCTCAAACAATCTGTAAAGAAATTAATATCAACGGTGACTGCGTATGGGGTGTTTTTGAAACTCCGTATAAATCAGACATTGATACAGTATTTAGCATTGCTGCACGGTTAAACAGTCTAATCAAAATTTTGAACTATAAACTCCGCAAAAAAGGATATAGTCAGATTTCAGTTGGGATTGGTATGGATTATGGACGAGCTCTTATGGTGAAAGCGGGCTATTCTGGAAGTGGTTTGAATGATATAATATGGATGGGTGATGTTGTAAATTCTGCTTGCCATATAGCGAATAAAGCTGGGCGTGATGGAAAGAAAACGCTCGTGGTTTCAAGCTGCATTTATTCCAATCTTAATGAACACAACCAAAAACTTCTCAATACTACAACTATTGATTGGACAACCTATTACGAAGGGAATGTAATTAATACGGCGATGGATGAATGGTATGATGAACACTGCAAATAACCATAGCTGTGGCAACGCTATGGCAACAAAAAATCAGAGAGCCCATGCTACCTGAATAATGAAAGCAATACAAATAATCTGTGCTAAATCCCATAAGCAAACTTGTTTAGAATAGGCTTGACGGGAGCGAGTGGGAATGATTGCATCCCGCAAAAAGCCCAGTCATACCAAGGCTTTTTCGCCATGAGTGCCCGCTGTGGCAACAAAATGGCAACATTATTTGAATTATTGCGATAACAAAAAGCGCTATCTGATTTGAAGCCAAGTCAGATAGCGCTTTTTTTCTGTTGTTTTTTTATCAGCCTTCAGCCTGTCTTTGAACGCCTCCACCATTGCATCGCTAAGCTGCTGGGGCGGAACTTTCACATAGCCGGAGGTTTCATCGTATTTCGGGTAGTTATAACGCCACTTATCGTAGTCCTCCCGGTTGATTTCGCCGTTGCGATGCCTTTCGGCTTGTCGCCTGCAATTCACAGACAGTAAACCCTCTCGGCAGCTTGAGCAATTTTTATAAAGATTATTTCTCTAACCTCTGGAAATGCTTCATTTTGAGACAGCCCCGTTTTTTATTCATTTCGGTTGATCCCAATATCAAGATAGACGCTTACTGGGCTCCCGCCTGATCCTTCCATGCAGCGAGGTACGCAAAGCTGGGCCAGAAACCGTCCCGGCGGAGAAGCGATTGGGAAAGGCGCTCTCTTTCGGCACAGTCGGGATGCCAAAGCAGGCCGTACAAGGTAATGCCATATTCCAGATCGTCTTCTTCCCTCTCCAGCATTTCCAGCGCCGCTGCAAGCGGCGTTGTACCGCTCCAGACCCGCATGGCCTTTTCGTAAGCAGTATGATGCCCCACCGCCATATCCGGGCGATAGTACTTCAGAAGAGTCGGCGCTTTCTCTGTCCGGACAGCGCTCAGCGTGTGCCAGTAAAGAACCGCAATCCCCATTTCATCATCGCATAAAGGCATACAGCCCTCAAAAGCTTCCATTGCCTGTTCGTGCCGCCCGGCGTAATACTGGGCAAGGCCGATCCGATAGAGGCAGTCCAGCTTTTCCGCACCCAAAGTCAGGCATTTTTCGAAGTCAGCGATGGCAGGATCACTTTGCAGCGTCGTCAGGTACAGTCCCGCCCGAAGGCGGAGCAGGGACAGATTTTCCGGTTCCAGCTTCAGCCCCTCCGTATAGGCATCAATGGCCTCCCGGTAGCGAAGCTGCCTGGAAAGAGCCTTCCCCAATGCACAAAATTTTTCAACGGAGTCTGGCAAGGACTTTGCCTGCCTGATTGCCTGGGAGTTGGGAATTCCGGCGGGAAGATTGGGAATCTGGCTTTCTATCCCGGCGTGCAGAGCATCAAACGGGGATTCCATCACAGCCCCCTTGTATACGGACGATAACAGGCGGAGCAGACGATTTCACCGTTTTGAAGGTGGGCAAAGCTCTCGGCAAATCGTTCTCCGCACACAGAGCAGGTAACGGTCTTGAAGATCCGGGCTTCTTCCGGCACCGGCTCCGGGGCTTCCTTCACATCAAACATCTCGTGATAATCCCCATCCATGAGCCACGCCAGCCGTTCGTCCTTGGTTTTCTCCGGTGTTGGGCGCAGAACAAGGCGGAAGGACTTTCCGTCCGGACGGCGATAAAAGGAGAAGGCGTTTTTCCCCTGTAGATTGAAAATCAAGTTCCCTTTTCCCACGGTACAGGACAGCAGCGCCTGAATGGCATCCACGCCGCAGGCGTCGGTCTCGGCAACGCACACGATCTTCTCGTCCTCGGATGGGCTATCACATCCGAACAGCTCCCACGCATACAGCACTGCCCGAAAGCCGACCGCAAGGCCACCGCAGCCGTGGCCATGAAACGCCACGCATTTTTGCCACAGAGATTCCAGTTCCTTTTGCATCGTATGACCTCCTATTTTTCCTGAATGGCAGCCTGTCGGTGTTCAAAATACAGGCTGATGAGATAGAATGACAGCGAGAGCAGCATGATGCACACACCCGGCGAAAGCAGGTAGGCATAGGCCTGGCGAAGAAAGGCACCCCGCTTATAGGCAAAGTTGATCATGGTGCCCCAAGTGGGATGATAAAGATCCCCAAAGCCCAAAAAGCTCAGGGTAGACTCCATCATAATGCAGCTGTTGACCCCCAGAAGAAACCGGGAGAGCAATACATCATACAGGTTCGGAAGGATGTGCCGGAGAATGATATGCTTCCGACTGTATCCCTGGATCATGCAATTTTCAATAAAAGGCTGGGCATTCAGGTGAATGACCTTTGCACGGACATTCCGGGCCGTCCCCACCCAGCTGAATGCAGCGATCAGGAGAATCAGATTTCGACTGGAGCTTCCCAGAAAGGTCGCCAGCACGATCATGGTCACCAGCTTCGGAAGCAGCACGAAAACATTGATAATGCCATTGGATAGGCCGCCCAAAAAGCCCTTCCCGGCAGCCAACGTACCGATCACGCTTCCCAGAAGCAATGTCAGAATACTGCTGGATACACCCACCAGCAGCGTCTGCCGGGTCCCGTAGACCAACTCCGTAAAGATGTCATAGCCCAACGCATTGGTGCCAAGTAGGTGTTCCGCAGACGGTATGAGCCATGGGCCAAACGTTTCCTTCTGCCCGTAAGCCGTAAACACAGTCGGAAATAATGCAGCGGTCAGAAAAAGGCTCAAAACCACGATGCCAAGGAGAAGCGGAATGTGCTGTTTTCTCAAGCCGGACCACCTCCGAAGCGTACCTTGGGGTCGATAAGAATACAGATCAGGTCCGTCACGACAATGGAAACCGTCATAATCGCCGTCGTGACAAACAGGATGCCCTGCATCAGCGGATAATCCAGCGTATAGACGGCATCGGAGAGCAGACTTCCCATACCGCCGATGGAAAACAGCTTCTCCACAACCAGAGAACCGCCGATACAGGTGCTGACGCTCATGCCTACCATGGTGATAAAGGGCTGGGCAATATTCTTCAGAATATAACCAAATTGAATCTTACTGTCGGACAAGCCTCGTTCCTTGGCATAGAGCACATATTTTTCCTCCGTCACCTGTCGGACGGTGTTCCGCATCAATAGGTACCGGGAAGGTGCAGCTGCGATGGTCAGCGTCAGCACCGGGAGAATCAGATGATGAATCCGGTCCCAGAAGTACCCGGCCGTTCCGGGAACAGCCCCGGCACTGTTGAGTCCTGTATAGGGAAACCACCGCTGCCGGAAGCAGAACAGGATCAACAGCACCAGAGCAATCAAAAATGTGGGCATCGTATTGACGATGATCTGGAATGTGGTCGAAAACTTCTCAAAGCCGCTGCCTTTCTTGTAGCCGCAGCGGAGCCCCCACAAAAGACCGATGACCGTGCTGAGCAGCACGGCAGGCAGGGTGATCTGTAAGGTGTAGCCCAGCCGCTGCCCAATCAGGGCTGAAACCGTGGCTTCCTTTTTGAAGGAATAGCCCAGTGTACCGTCTGCAAGGGAGCGCAGATAGTACCCGAACTGCACGAATACCGGCTTATCCAGATGGAGGGCCTGCCGGTAATAAGCTACCTGAGCAGGGGTCATATCCTCCTCGGAAAAGCCGGTCAGATAAGCAATGGGGTTCCCCGGCAGAAGCCGGGGCAGGAAGAAGTTCAGAACGATCACGATCAGGAAGCACACCAGTGCCAGAATCAGGTTTTTACGATACTTTTTCACCGGTGTGCCTCCTGCGTGCAAAAATTATTTCTTGGTGATGCTGAACCAGTTGTTGACGTTGTTCAGACCGAACACCGCATCCACAGTCACATTGTCCAGCTTGGAAGAATAGGCCAGCATCATGTTGTCCCAGTACAGGGCAATCAGCGGCATATGGGCAGCATAATACTCCTGGAGCTTTGCTGCGCCGGTGTAATATTCCTCAATGGTCTTGGCGGCCTTCAGTTCGTCCAGAATGGAGGAAAAGGCTTCGTCGAACACCTGGCAGCCGCCCTGCACGGCGTGATTGCCGTCCACATAGATGGAACCGAGGCCGTTGCCCATGCCCATGCCGGCGGCGGTATAGCCATAGATCGCAGCTTCCATGGTGATATTGTTCTCGGAGAACTTGTTGCTGGTTTTGGCATTGTAGGCATCCTTGTCCACGGCGTCCAGATTCACCTGAATTCCAAAGGCCTCCAGCTGGGTCTTGACCATTTCCGCGTAGCCCACATGGGTCTCCTTTGCGGCGTTGACCGTCAGCGTAAAGGCAGCAGCCGTACCGTCGGCGTTCACGTAGAAGCCGTCGGCATTCTTTTCGGTGTAACCCGCAGCCTTCATATACTCGTCCGCTTTTGCAGTATCGGTGGTCAGTTTCTCCGTGTCCGTATAGCCCACCGTGGTGGAGGGTACAAAGCCCCGGTTGGGGATCTCAGCATAGGCGCTGCCGAAATAGGTCTTGAACGCATCATAGTCCAGCGCATAGGAAACCGCCTGACGCAGGTTTTCGTCAGCGAACAGGCCCTTTGCATTGTTAAAGGCCAAGACCGCAGGCACATTGGCCGCAGCCACATTGACAAGCGAGACATTGGTATCGGTGGAGAGTACATCCTGATAGGTTCCTGCCACACCGGTGGAGTAGGACCAGACCATGTCGATGTCGCCCTGCTGGAGCGCCAGGTACATGGTATCCTCATTGCCGAAAAGCTGATAGACGATTTTCTCCACATTGGGCTTCTGGGGATAGTATTCATTGACTGCGAAGGTAATGGTCCCGGCTTCCTTGTTGAAGGATTCCAGCACATAGGGGCCGCAGGTGATGCGGCCTTCGGCCTCCGTGACGGTATCCTTTCCCTCATAAACATGCTTGGGCATGACCCGGAAGGAGGTCATATTGCTCAGTTCCCGGACATTGGGAGAGGCCAGCGTCAGGGAAATGCTCATTTTGTCGTCGGAGAGGGTGTAGCCGGTGTACTTGGCCTCCGTGACCTTTCCATCTTCCCCGGTCTGGGCCTCAAAATTGGCGCTTCCGTTGGCCTGATCGTATTGGAGTGTGAAAAGAATGTCCTCCGCCGTTACAGGCGCTCCGTCGGACCACGTCATGCCGTCCTGGATGGTGTAGGTCCAGGTAGCGGCATCCTCGGTAGCATAAGTTGCCAGAAGTGGATGATATTCGCCCTTGGTGTCCTGATAAACCAGAGGCAATTCGGATACACCGCTGGCAAGCATATCGAAGTTATACTCGCCGAACACGGCGGTTTCGATGGCAGCCGTCGTGCCGACGGTCAGCGTATCAATGGCGTAGGTGGGTGCCGGTTCCGTGGCCTCCGTGGTGGGAGTCTCGGTGCTTGGTTGGGTGGAGGGTGTCTGAGTGGGTTCTGCCGGGGTCTTGCCGCAGGCTGCCAGCGACAGCACCATCAGCACCGCCAGCAAAAGGGATCCTACTTTTTTCATTTCGTGTTTTTCTCCTTCTGATTTGTGTGTTTCTTCTCAAATACATAGATTTGATCACAAAGTAAATTCACCAGCGCTTCATCGTGGCTGATGAGCAGGATGCTTCCGTGGTGTTCCTGCATCTGACGGCGTACCATTCCCAGCACATTGGCCTGGGTAGAAACATCCAGCATGGAGGTTGCCTCGTCCAGAATCAGCAGCTTTGGCCGGAACAGAAGGCACCGGGCGATGGCCACCCGCTGGGCTTCCCCACCGGAGATCTGATGCGGCAGATGGGCCAGGATCTGCGGCTCCAATCCGACTTTTACAAGCACGTCTTCCGTCAGCGCACGCTCCTTCCCCTTGGGAGCAAAGCCGTGATAGCGGATCAGTTCTTTGAAGCCGCTGCCGATTTTCTGGCGTGGATCCAGCGTCGCATAGGGCTGCTGATAAACCATCTGAATGGAAAGACCCAGTTTTCTGTCATAGGGCGTATTCTGCGAAACAAGACATTGACCGTCCAGCAGAATCCGCCCTCCGTCCGGCGGGCAGATGCCGCAAAGGACCTTGGCCAGCGTGGATTTTCCGATCCCGCTTTTTCCGAATATGCCGCAGATCTGACCGTCGGGAATATCCAGCGTGACATTTTGCAAAACCTGTTTTCCGTCAAAAGCCTTATCGATCTGTTCCATGGAGATCATTCCTTGCAGCACCACCATTCTCTGTCTCCCTGCGTCCTCCGGGGCATTTCGGCACGGCATCGTCCGAAGGCTGCGGGACAGCGGCGATAGAAGGGACAAGTGCCCGTCTCCGTCCGCAAAGCCGGCGTTTCCTGCATCCCGTTTTCCACCAAGGCACCCAGCAGGGCTTGGGTGTAGGGATGGCGCGGGGCAGCCAGCACCAGTGCGGAGCTGCCAGTCTCCAGCATTTTCCCGCCGCACAGGACAAGAATGCGGCCACAAGATGCCGCAACGGAAATGTCATGGGTAATGACGAGCTTTGCCGCATCCGGGAACAGGTCATTCAAAAGGGACAGCGTCTGCTGCTTGCTGTCCTGATCCAGACCGTTGGTAGGTTCGTCGGCGATCAACAGCTTCGCCTGAGAGCAAAGGGCCAGTGCAATGGTTACCCGCTGGGCCATGCCGCCGGACAGCTGGAAGGCATACCGGTCCAGAATGGCCTCCGGCTGGGTAAACCCCACCTGCGTCAGCTTTTCACGGGCAAACGCTTCTCTCAGAGGTGCCGCAATGCCCAGCTTTGCAATGCTGTCAAACATCTGGCGGCGGATGCTTCTGGACGGGTCAAGAAATTCGTGACCGTTCTGCGGGATATATACGATCTCCCGGCCCAGCATGGACCGCAGCTTTTTGCCCTTCGGCAAAGCCTTCCCGCAAAATAATACTTCACCGGAAACCAGCCGCACATTGCCGGGCAGCACCCCCATCACGGATTGGGCAATCAGCGTCTTGCCGGACCCAGTCTCGCCAATGAGAGCCAGGCTCTCTCCATGAGAAATATGGAAAGAAACCCCGTGGACCAGTTCTTTTTCCGTGCGGTCCAGTTTTGCGGCGATCACGCCGCCGGCATACTGTAAAATAGGTGTTTCCAAGTGTTCCTCCGAACCGGTGTTGCTTTGCATTCCTGCCCTGCGCAAAGACGCAGCGCTTTCTTCCCCAAGAAACGCTGCGCCTTTGCTTTGGGTTTTGGCAGGAATGCGTGTATGAACCGATGAGCATACTATAACAGATGAGATTCCCGGGCGGAAGCCTCCCCGGGGGATGTTTTTTCCATTCACCAAGATAGAATCTGTGTTCGCACTTTTTTCTTCGTATATTCTGTCAAAGCCTTATGCTGATTGGGCCGAAAAGTATCGCAAAAAAGTCAAGGTGATACGCATTTTCGCACGGTCGGAAAAATCTGCTTTCCCAATGCCATTATCGTTGCGGACCGGTTCCATGTGATCCGTCAGGCGTTCTGGGCGATGGAGCAGGTCCGGAAGAACGAGCAGAACAAGCTCTCCGGAGGACTGCGCAGGTACTTCAAACGGTCAAAGCACCTTCTCCGGAAGCCGATGGAAGCTCTGAGCAGCGAGGAGCAGGAGCGTCTGCTTCGGGATGCGGAACTTCCGGAACTTCAGAAATCGGATCCTTTTCTGCAGCGGTGTACCGAAAAAACCGCGCCGGGGCTAAGCACCCCGAC
>QWCV01003657.1_pt1 | contig 12495 bp, 9 predicted proteins | sample 1972621 | NCBI WGS metagenome assembly QWCV01 (sample SAMN09866699, study PRJNA288562) | Human gut metagenome isolate pre2_stool, whole genome shotgun sequencing... | isolation source: gut | host: Homo sapiens | place: USA: California
ATTGTGAGAATTAAGGTCTGCGACCTTGGACGTGGATAGCTGAAAGGCTGTAGTTCCAACTAACGTGTTCTGAGAGGGAGCGAGGTTATGTTTTGGGAATCCCAAAACGCCTCGCTCCACCATGAGGGCGGAGGAACTTTGCTCCCGATGGTCGCAGAAAGTGAGTGTACCAACTGTAAACAGTATATCGAATGACAAGCATACATGAACAGGACAAGAAAAAGGGCGGAAGACCGCCCACAGGCAGGGTTCGCAAGCTGTCGAAGTCTGTCACGGTGAAGTTCTCGAAGCCAAGCTACGAGGCACTGAGGCTGAGGGCGAGAAAAGCCAACCGCAAGTTGGCTGAGTACATCCGTGAGTCCGCCTTGAACGGCGAGGTGGTCAGCGGACACAACACAGAGACGGTTGCCATTGCCAAGAACCTCATCGGTATGGCGAACAACCTCAACCAACTTACCAAGCTGTCGCATCAGAGAGGTTTCCGTGAAACCCATGTATATGTAATGGACTTGTTGAGGAAGTTGAAAGCCATCCTTTGCGAGTACAGGCAAGCGTCCCAAATCTCGAAATCAAACACCGGCAGGAAGGATACAACGACATGATAGGCAAGCTAAAGAAAGGGTGCTCATTTGGCGGTTGCATCCGCTATGTGACGGGCAAGGATGAGGCGAAAATCCTTGCCTCGGATGGTGTGTTACTCGGTACAAATACTGAGATGGCGCAAAGTTTTGAGCTACAAAGGCAACTAAATCCAAAGATTAAAAAGCCTGTGGGACACATCGCCTTGAGCTTCAAGCCCGAGGACAAGCCTCGTTTGACGGATGAACTCATGGCTAAGATAGCCCTTGAATACATGCAGATGATGGGCATCACTGATACCCAATTCATCATCGTAAGGCATCACAACACGGACAATCCACATTGCCATATTGTGTACAACCGCATCAATAACGAGGGCAAGCTCATATCAGACAGGAATGATTACAGGCGTAATGAGCAAGTTACCAAGGCTCTAAAATCCAAATATGGACTGACTTATGGAACGGATAAGAGCAAGACTAACACTCACAAATTACGCAATGCGGAACGTGCCAAATACGAGATTCACAATGCCGTCAATGATGCTTTGAAAGTCGCAGATAGCTGGGACGAGTTCAAAAGTGAACTTGCAGAACGAGGTGTTCACTTAGAGTTTGTCTATAAGGATAAGGAGCGAACCAAGGTTCAAGGCATCCGTTTCTGCAAGGATGGATATAGCTTCAAAGGTACGCAGATTAGCCGAGGCTATAGCTTTGGCAAGCTGAATGCAAGATTTGAGGGAACGGAGAACCATGTATCAGCAAGAGCCAGTTCTACTCAACAATATGAGCAAGGTAGTTTCAAGGACGAGCTGTTGCCATTCATGTCGGAGAGCAGCCAGAACCCATGGAATGGTATTTCTTCCATAGGACTTTTTGCTTCTGCCAATGCACAGACCTTTGAGCAATTCCCAGAGGATGAATCATCCAAGAAGAAAAAGAAGAAACGCAGAAGAGGCTTTAGCCTTTGATGCAAGTTACAAACCATTCAAACAACAAAAGAAAGATGAAAGAAGAACTATTGGAAGCCATCTACGGCACTGTTGAGAGATTGGAGCAGAAAGTCGATGAACTTTCTGCTTCACCAAAGTACGCAGGAGCGGAAACCGTTCCTGCAAGTAATGACACAACCAAGTTGGAGAAATCAATCATTGCTATGTTTGGCAAGGAAGAGCATTGTTGTTTTCGCTGACCTTATCAAGATTGAACATGGCAAAAATGAGCAGCGAAGCAGGTTCTTGGTTGATGCAGTCAAGCAGATGAGACAAGAGAATGATGTTTCCTCGAAGGCATTGCAGGACAAGCTTGAAGTGAAGAACAATTCACCTCAAAAGAAGGTTGTAACCCATCGCTTCGAGCCAACTTCAAAGTGTGTTCTTCTTTTCATTGGTGGCTTGGCTCTATCTCTTGTTATCTCCATTTGGGGAAACCTTACCCAATGGCGAGAGCACCAAGATTGGGAGGAGGCAAACTTGAAGTATAGGGCATTACGAATGGTACTACCACCTGACGACCCGAACATTCGCTACCTAGAAAAGCACTTCTCGGTACAACGCAATGATGATGTTATCAATAACGTTAGAAATCGTGTCGATGTTTATGAGGATTCTATTCGCAGACACCATGAAATGCTTGAAATGGCTGCTTACAAGGACAGCATAGCCAACAAACTTTTACAAGAATCCAATGGCATAAAGCGCATATTAGAAAACAGAAAGTGATGACGCATGTGACTTTCTTATAATACAATAGCAGATAATAGCTCTTATTAAAAGGGAGATATTACCTGCTATTTGTATCTTATATTCTTTTGAAGAAGCCTTCGTATTCATCATCCAAGATTTTCCAAATACCATTTTTGCGACCACCATCCCTAACTATCAAGTTTAGGTCAGACAGTTGTTTAAGGTATCGCTGCACTTGACGAAGAGAAATCCCCATGTTTTCAGACATTTGCGTGGCATTAATATGAGGCGTTTGTGAAATCAACTTATAGATTTGTCGTTGAGCCTTGATAAATTCTTTTGTGACATTTGATTTGGCTTTTACGACATTCTCCACCTTTTTTGCGACATCTTTTACGACATCCTCGGGTGCTTTTATGACATTAGAACTCTCTTTTATGACATCTATGCCATAATTGAGATTCCATAGGGTAACATGGAATTCAGAAGCATCGGAATTGAACTCAGGAGCATGGTAATTCTCCAAATTCTCAAAACGCTTATATTCACCTATAATCTTCTTCATACCACTACCTCTACGCTCCATCAGTTTTAGACGATGAAAGAAATCTGCGAGTAAAGGGTTGCGACGTTTTGATGGCACCGTCATTGGATTGAGTTGCTGAATCAAGCGTCCGTCAAACATACCGCCTGGGGAATACACCTCTATACGGTCATCATACATATCAATATGTATTTCGCTGCCAAGCTCCATATAATCCCGGTGGATAATGGCGTTACATATCACTTCTGTTACCGCACGTTCTGGATAATCGGGCAGCTCCTCTCGATAGTCTGCTTCTTTCCACCATCTTCGATGTGAGTTGTTTCTAACGAAAGCAACAGCATCTTGTAGCTGTCCTATGACACTGCCTTCAAGTTCTGCATCATCCAATGCCTCACCTAAACCACTTGTCATATCAAGTCCATTCCAACGAGTGCAGAATATACGAGAATGGCGTATAGGCGAGTCATCTGCCAACAGAGCACCAGCATTGGTAAGTTTTCCATCGTTATCCACAATACCCCACGAAACAAAATCGCTATCATCAAACGATTGGGTCAACCGCTTGAAGTGTACAGACTTGAGCTTAGAGAAAGCCATGTCTTCAAACTTGTAAGGAGACGGAATGGCATCGAAAGAACGACCTGCACCTCTCATGACGAGGCTTTTTAGTTGAAGTCTATCTGCCACAACAGACTCATTGCCAATTCTAACAAAAGCCAATCGTTGTTTGTCACCTATATAGTAATAAGGTGTCTCTTGTCCTTTGTAGACGTGAAGCAATACAAGTTTCTTGCCATCAACCTCTTTAAATTCAAGGTTGACGGCAGGTATAGGGTCAAGTTTAGTCTTAACTTCCTCGCTTATTCTTTCTGCATCGCTTTCCGCATCAGCAAGTCCAACCACTTGGTCGTCATCACTGATACCAAACACCAACGTTCCACCTTCACCATTAGCAAAGGCAGATACACTTTTAAGCCAACTCTTAGGTCGCTTGACTTCGAGTTGTAGTTTTTTATCGTAGGCGGTTGCTTCGCCAATAAGATCATATATGTTCATTCTTCAAATTTAGTTTGTTCTTTATTACGAAAATTCTCATGTACAACTTTCGGCATTTGTTGAATGATTTCTCCTTGAAGAAGTTTTCCATTCTTCTTCTTATTGCCTTTTATTCCATCTTTACTCCAAGTTCCCCATTGTTTGAAGAAAAAGGGTATAGCGTTCTTTTCTGCTTGTTGTTTTATATTTAGTACCCATTCCTCTTTCATTGGGCGTGCTATTGGACCACTTTCGCCTCCTACAATAATCCAATCAATACCTTTTAAGTCAAGTTTTCCCAAATCACACAATAAAGGTTCACAGGATAGAAACTTTACTTGCGCAGATAAATTTCGTAAAAAATCAATTCTGAACTTTGTTAAGGTATCTTCAACTGTCACGCCTAACCATACATTTTGAGGAATAAATCGTGAACTAAAATATTCAGCCATTCTTTCAGCACGCTTTGTCAAGAGTTGATAGGTATGTTGTGGCGTTTTACGGATTATATCCATAACCTCATCAACAAACTCAAATGGAACATCTTCATGAAAAAGGTCTCCCATTGAGCATACAAATACAACTGAATCCTTACGCCATTTCAATGGCTCTTCTAATGCTTCAGGATGAATTGTATTTTTAAATCCATTCCTGTATTTGTAATTACCCATCGCAAACAGTCTACGTGCCATAGCTTCAGCATAACAGTGTTTACATCCATTTGAACGTTTGGTACACCCTGTTACAGGGTTCCAAGTACGTTCTGTCCATTCTATTTTAGTTGCTCTCATTTTAATACAATTGAATATTCAACTACTTTATGAATATTTGTTGCCTGCTTATTGAATTCACCAACTACGTCAACTTTTTTGCTTAAAATTAGTTCTGATATTGCAGTAACATATAAAGAAGGCTCACAACCATTCTGTAATGCAAACATTAAACCTTTTTTATTATTTGTAATATTCCCTAATAGGATTTCTTTTTTTATTTTTTCTAATACACGTTGCCTTTTGTTTGTATTTGCAGGATTAAAGAACAGTGTTCCAGGTTCAAAATCATTCTCTATGTTACAGTTTGATTCTCCTGCAAGTTTATCATGTTTCCAACATACCTTTAAAAACTTTTCCATTCCTAAGGTGTGATTTGTACCAAATATCAAGCCATAATAGTTCTTCCCTTTTTGAATGGTATATGAGTGCAGATAATATTCCTTATTTGTAGGAATAAGACTCCTAAAATAGTCTGTGATAACTCTATGGCATTCTTTAGGCTGTGATTCATCAAAATTTATTTTTTTTCTTATGAAAATAATTTGTCACTGCAGGAAGTTCACTAAATCTTTTGATAAAGGAAGAGGCTATGAAAAATATGAAATCCGTTTTTGGAAAGCTAATCAATTTTATAAAAATATCATCGGCAATTTGTTTAAATCCGTATTGGTCTAAAAGAACAAATTTCGCACTATTCTTATCTTCTAAATTATGAAGCAACTTCGTGCTTTTTATTAGTGTTGTGAAATCTGCACTTTTGAAAAATATATGCCCATTAAAGGGACATTTGAAGAAGCATTCCTTTTGACAATTCTGTATATAATTAGATATATTAGATTCAAGTTCTACCTCCTTGTGAGTTAACAATTCATTGAATCCAAAATATACTTGCGGAGCATTTTGTTTAGACAAGAAAGTGCAGTATTGCTTATTTTCTCCTTTTGCCTCTTGCAATAAGATAAGCGGTGAACCATAGTTGCCCATCGCATCCATACCACTTCCTGCAAACATATCATAAATAAGTACGTTTGTTATATATTTATTATGAATGAATACAGGATACCATTCTCGAAAGCATTCCTGGAATATTTCCAGTTTTAGTTTTGTCTCTTCCGTGAATTCCTTTTTATTTATATCTTTTGCCATATTTTCTAATTTTATTAATTACACAAATCAGATTTATTTGAATACTTTGCATCATATCTCGTAGTAGAAGTATACTCTTTCTTCGAGGAATCTATGCTTAAAGATTCTATTCATTACATATACTACATCTGCACGTTAATTGAGATTCTTGTGTATATCTATTGGTGAATCCTCCAAAGACTTCATAAGGCGTGCTCTCTTTACTTGGAAAAGATGTAGTCCAATGTCTTTACGAGTGTGGAATGGCTTGTCCTACCAGTACCCCCCAAGCTGTTGAATTTGTGGTTTGCCAATGGTATTTGTTGTATCGTTTGGCTTGTCTTTGTTTTATTATTTTGTTGATACATCTTTGAGGAATTTCAATAAACAACGCAAGACGAAACCTTTGACGAGAACATCCAAGTCTATCGTTAAGTCGATTGATTGAGCCATCTGTTGTTCTCAACTTACAAACTTCTTTTGAAAGATGAAATTGTTCTATAATAATGGCCTTATTCCTATCCTTTATACCGACATTATACATATCCTTTAAGCGATAAAGAAAAATTTCAATTTTGGGTATTGCCATGTTCGTAGTTTTTTATCCGACAACGTTTATCCTAAGAAGTTCAGTAACTTCTACATTAAGAAGCTTAGCAGTCTTCATTAAACTTTCCAAGTCTGGTTGGCTTGAATTGGTACACCATTTGGATATAGTTGTTTTATCTTTTCCCAATTGTTCTGCTAACCATTTGTTTGTCCGTTGCTTATCTGCGAGGACAACTTTTATTCGATTTAAATTCTTACTTGCCATGATACTATGAATTTCTTTTTTGCAAAGATATAAATTTAATATCAATAAAAAGAATAAGCGTTCTCTTTTTACAGTTTATTAGCAATAAAATGAATTTGTTTCATCTTTAATCATGGGATACTCTTAAAAAGCTGTAAAAAAGGAAGAAACGCAACTGTTTTTCAGATGTTTGAATTATCTTTATGCTCGTAATCAGAGCGTTCTTTGTATATTTCAAAATTGTGCAAGAAAAGAATATTGCTCATTTCTAAATCGTTTGCAGTTACTTTTTAAAACTTAATTCGCTGATTTTCAACCGATACGGAATCTGATGAAAAATGTCAGAGCAATATAAATTTGAAAGTTTAATAGGAGAAAGCTTTAAATGGACTTTGTTTTGCTATCCATTTCTGACAGGGAGACTCTTTTTATACCTTAGAGTTCTATACTATGAATATTTTGAGAAATCTATCCATCAGGAAGGTTCTGCCTCAATAAACAAAATTGATGAAGAAGCAGTTTGCATGAATACGAATGAGGATAAGCATGTACAAAACGCACAGAAACAGAAAAGCGGTGCCGCCTGCAAATCTGCAGGAAAGCACCGCACAATCTAACCCTATTCACGTACAAAAAAAAGAATTCTTCATGTTAAAACTACTTTGCCTTGATGACGAAGCGGAATTCGCGGTCGCCATAGTGCATGCGGTATTTCTCCATAGGCTTTGTCATCCAACTGTCGATGCAACCTAAACCGTACTGGCGTTGCTGGATATGTACCTGTGTCAAGCCCTTGTCAACCAAATCACCGCTATGCTGTCCCCAAGCATGCTCCTTTTCATCACCAGAATCCAAATCCTCAATAGAATAAGGAATGGCACTGCACTCCATCGGAGCATAACCCTCGAAAGTAATACCCTTACCTGATGCAGGATTGAAAATAGAGAAATAACGGATATCTGTATGGTTGCCACTCTCCTGAGGACGAACATAAGGATAATACTCATCCTTTACATCCGACTCATATTTGCCAATAAAGGTAGAAGAATGACGGTCGATATAATTCTCCTCCGGACCACGGCCATAATATTCCAACTTAGAGAATGATGCAGGCAAATCCAATACCATACCATATCGGAACAAGTCAGCTACCTTAGCCGCTTTATCCGTGGTCATCTTCTCGGTAACAGAAACCTCACCTTCCGCATTGATGCAATAACGAAGTATCAACTCAGCCTTCACCTCAGGCATTTCAAAGGTAGCCGTCAGGACAATACTATCCTTCATCTCACTCTTATCAAATGACTTCAAGTTCATTACAGGATTTTTCCAAACCTTCAACTCCTTCTGCAAAGAAGCACCATAATCATTATCAGTAGGAGCACGCCAGAATTCAGGCTTCATGCTCTCGCGGAATTTCAAGATAGGTTCGCCATCTACGTCAAGATAATCAATCATACCCGTCTTCTTGCCTATGGTAACCGACATTCTCTTGGCAGAAACCTTCACATAGCTATTGGTTTCCTCTACCTCGATGCTACTGTTATTTTGGAGTTTCCCTTTCTTACCAGAAATCTTAGTAGAAGTCGCTGCAATAGGAGTATCTACCTTATCAAACTGATATTCATTGATGACAAACTGCTGGCGGGCCATCACCTGTCCCTTCTCTACCAATGGTTCTGTACCATCGCTGGCAAAGGCAAAATTGACTGTAATTTCCTCCTTACCATGTTCAGACTCTGCTTCAGCAATAGCATACTTCAAAGCATCACTCTTCACCATTTTAGTTGTCTGAGGAGCAATACCCTTAGTCTCAGGAATCTCAACAGTAGATAACTTCACACCATTGGCATAGATAGTTGCAGTAAGGTGCAGGTCGTCAATATTCTTAAAGAAATTCTCATTATAGATATTGAAAGCACCATTCACGGCATCCAGATCCTTGATCCATACATTCTGATGCCAATACTGGATTTCGTAGGCATGCGGATTCAAACGGCGGTCTGGAGCAATGATACCATTGCAATTGAAGTTGTAGTCGCTGGCAGGATAACGTCCATAGTCGCCACCATAGGTAAAAATTTCCTTACCGGTAACAGGACTCTTGTCACGCAGACCCTGATCTACAAAGTCCCAGATGTATCCACCCTGATACTTAGGATATTTGCGAATCAGATCCCAGTACTCCTTGAAACCGCCCTCTGAGTTACCCATCGCATGAGCATACTCACATTGGATATAAGGTTTTACGCCATCACTCTTGCAATATTTCTCACTCTCCTCATAGTCGATATACATCGGGCAATGAATATCGGTCTTACTGTCATATCCACCACGCTCATACTGCACAGGACGAGTCTGATCATAGGCCTTCACCCAGTCATAGGTCTTCTCGAAATTGATGCCATAGCCACACTCATTACCCAAACTCCATACGATGATGGAAGGATGGTTGATGAAAGTCTTCACATTACCCTCATTACGCTCGATATGAGTCTGGAGGTATTCAGGGAACTTGGCGAGAGATTTCTCATCATATCCCATACCATGAGATTCAAGGTTTGCCTCGGCAGTCACATAGATACCATATTCATCACAGAGGTCATACCAGCGAGGATCATCAGGATAATGACAGGTACGAACAGCGTTGATATTCAACTGCTTCATAATCTTAATATCCTGAATCATGCGCTCCACGCTGACCACATAGCCACCATCAGGATCTATTTCATGACGGTTAGCACCCTTGATCAGGACAGGCTTGCCATTGACCAGAAGTTGTGCATTCTTGATTTCCACATTGCGGAAACCTATCTTTTGAGGAATAACCTCCGATACACCCTGCTTATTTTTCAAAGTAATGAATGCCTTATATAAATAAGGTGTTTCTGCAGTCCATGCCTTCACCCCTGGCACCTTAATAGTACCCTGTACACCAGAAGCCTCAGCAATCTTCTTGCCATCCTTGTCGCACAAAGTGAGAGTAACATCAGTCTTACCACCCTTCAAGGCTACCTGATAGTTCAGAACACCATCCCGGTATTGATTTTCCAAACCGGCATCCAGACGGATATCGGCTGCATGAACTTTCGGACGGGCATAGAGATATACCTCACGGGCGATTCCCGTTAAACGCCAGAAGTCCTGATCCTCAAAATAAGAACCATCACACCAGCGCATCACCTGCATGGCAATGAGGTTCTTGCCTGGTTTCAGATATTTGGAGATATTAAACTCTGCAGCCACCTTGCTGTCTTCGCTATATCCCACATACTTGCCATTCACCCAGAGACTCAAATTGCTGGTAGCAGAACCGACATGGAAATACACATCCTTGCCCTTCCAGTCCTTAGGCAGGTCAAAGGTGCGGCGATAGGAACCCGTATAGTTATTGAGTTCGCTGATATAAGGAGGATTTGGATCAAACTGGGTAGCCCAGGCATAACCGACATTCTTATAGGTAGCGTCGCCATAGCCATTCAGTTCAAACAAGCCCGGTACAGGAAAATCCTTCCATTGAGAATCATCATAGTTGGCAGCAAAGAAATTGGCAGGACGCTTGTTGTAGTCCTTGACGAAATTAAATTTCCAAGTGCCTTCCATCGAAAGGTAGTTGGCTGAATTTTTCTTCTCGAAAGCCTGAGCCTTATCCTGATTTTCGAAAGCAAAGAACGCTGCACGGCGAGGAGCACGATTCTGCTGATTGACATCTACATTATGCCATCTGCTGGCATCTTGCGCCCTTACTTCGCCATGCCCATTAAGAACCATGGCACCCAGTAGGGCAAGAAACATGAAATTTCTTTTGCTCATATTCATGAATATTTATGATTTAAAAACAGGTTTTACCTTTTATATATATTTAATGGAACAGTTGACTATCTTCTACATCCGCAAATTCCTTGGAATTATCCTTGCGCATCTGCAGGTTGAGTCCGTTCCACCAAGAAGGCCAGCCACCAGTAATGTTGGCTATGAAGACATACTTGATAGGATGTAGCCCCTTAGCCAAAGCTACGCAGTTGTCACGATGGGAAATACTCTTCACTTCGCTGGAGTTGTCGATAAGCAACTTACTGTCAATCCAAACCTGGTCGGCGCGGGAAGAAACATAATATACACCATCCTCAGGCACCATCACATATCCTTCGGCAATAGCAGCATAACCATTCTCTCCACGCAGAGTGCGAGCATCGTCAACCTGCTTCAATTTCATTTCGCCAAAGCTGCGGATAACAGAATTTTCCCAGACGCCATCCGTCCATTCTAAGTCATTCACATGATGATAATACCCCTTGATGCGCTTCATCTCCAAACCCGGCTTTACATCTTTCACCTCAACGGAAGGAGCATAATTCTGTTTCTCCACCTGGATGGTTCTGATGCGACTCATCTTACCAGAAGGCAAAACCGTAGCAATATTGATGATACAATCACGGTTTACAGGGATAGGAGCAGTATAGACCAGAGACTCTGGAGTAGGTTTCGTACCATCCAGCGTATAGACCATCTTCATCGTGCGGGAAGTGGTAAAGGTTACTGTAGTATCCTTGGTAATCACCACTTTATCGCAGGATCCGTATGGCTGCTCCGGCAGAGGAAGATGATATTTGATACAACGTTCATCAAGTCTTACGAGGTTAGCATCCACTCGCTTGCAGAAATCCGTAAAGTTCTTACGACTCAATGGCGACCAGGCTACCTCAGAGAGAGCCAGGGCACGAGGATACATCATATACTCCATCTTGGCATTGGAATACATATATTCAGACCAGTTGTTGCATTGCACACCCAAAATATGCTTACCAAGTCCAGCCTTGCGGATTACATCAGGAACAGGGTCGAAACTATAGGTTTTGGCCAGATAGACAGGACTGCTTGGAATCGTGATTGGTTCTATCTTACTGTCGCCCTGATAATGGTCAAGGTAAAGACCACCAGAACCAGGAGTCATGATAACATCATGCCCTTGCTTAGCAGCTTCGATACCTCCATCAATACCTCGCCAAGACATGACGGTAGCATTCTCACTCAATCCACCTTCCAGAATTTCATCCCATCCGATGATTTTCTTACCATACTTCTCCAGCATCTTTTCTACACGCTTGATGACATAGCTCTGCAGTCTTTCCTCTGCAGAGTGCTTGCCATCGCCCTGAAGATGCTCGTCAACAATACGCTTCTGACAAGTAGGGCAGGTTTTCCAACTGTTTTTCGGGCACTCGTCGCCACCTATATGGAAATATTTACCGGGGAAGAGCGGCACCATCTCCTTGAAAATATCATCCAGGAAATGGAACATCAATTCCTTACCAGGACACATCACGATGTCCTCGACACCCCAAACCATTCTTGGAGTCCATTGCTCTCCCTTGCAGGACAATTCCGGATAAGCAGCAATAGCCGCCATCATGTGTCCAGGAAGATCCACCTCAGGAATCACCGTCATATAGCGCTTGGTAGCATAATCCACGATATCCTTAATCTCCTCCTGTGTATAAAAACCTCCATAGATAGAGCCATCGCCTTCCTTGCGATAACCGCCGATAGAAGTCAGTTTAGGATATTTCTTGATTTCAATACGCCAGCCCTGATCTTCCGTCAGATGGAAATGCATCGTATTGACCTTGAGAGAAGCCATCAGGTCAATCTGCTTCTTCACATTCTGTACAGTAATGAAATGACGGCATGGATCAAGATGGAATCCACGGTAGCCGAAGCGTGGAGCATCCTGGATATCACAGCATTGTGCTACCCATTTCACCCCATCCACCCGGGTTGCGCTCTCTATCTGGGCAGGGAGTAACTGCATGAAACTCTGCATACCGTAGAAGGCGCCCTTGGCGGTCTTCGCCTTGACAACAACCCCCTTGGCGGTTACGGTAAGGCGATAACCTTCCTCGGCAATTTTCAGCGAAGGAGAAATCTGTATAGAGATATTCCCCTTCTTTCCACCTAC
>QWCV01009215.1_pt1 | contig 12487 bp, 9 predicted proteins | sample 1972621 | NCBI WGS metagenome assembly QWCV01 (sample SAMN09866699, study PRJNA288562) | Human gut metagenome isolate pre2_stool, whole genome shotgun sequencing... | isolation source: gut | host: Homo sapiens | place: USA: California
CCATTCCACTCGCGGGCATCCACATCAAAAAACACATTCAACTCTTCACCTGCCTGAATATTAAATTGCGCTATCTTATCTGCTCCAAATACGTCAAAACACATTTTTTTAGGATATTGATCATGCGTTTCAATTACGTATTCTTGTACTTTCCATTCATTTCCTGTCTTTGAAACTCCTCCTCTCGGTTCGAGGACTGCTATTACTTTTCCTGCTAATTCCATATTACGTTATTTAAATTCGCCACGAAAGTACACTTTTCCTTGCGAGTAAACTAATTTTTTCGCCATTTTTTGCGCTTGAACCATAATCTTTTCGTAACTTTGGCAGTTAAATGAATATAGAGATATAGAATATAAATATAATAATATAAAACTATGAAGTTCATCGTTTCAAGTACTGGATTATTCAGTCATTTACAAGCTATTAGCCGAGTAATCAACTCTAAAAATTCGTTACCTATTCTTGATTGTTTCTTAATGGAACTGACTGACGGAACGTTGTCGCTCACTGCCTCTGACAGCGAAACGACCCTCTCCACTTCTTTGGAAGTAAATGAAAGTGACGGTGACGGACGCTTTGCCGTTTCTTCAAAAACCATACTCGAAGCCCTGAAAGAAATACCCGAACAACCACTGACTTTCCTGGTAAATACAGAGAATCTGGAAATCACCGTACAATATCAGAATGGTAAATACAGCCTGATGGGACAAAATGCCGACGAATATCCGCAGGCTCCCGCATTAGGCGCAAATGCGGTACACGTAACAATGGGCGCTCCGGTGATGCTGGCAGGTATCAACCGTTCTTTGTTCGCTACTGCCGATGACGAGTTACGTCCGGTAATGAATGGTATTTATTTTGATATCACTACCGAAGACATCACTTTCGTAGCCTCAGACGGGCACAAATTAGTACGCAATAAAACATTTGTGGCACACGGCGATGAAAAAGCCGCTTTCATTCTGCCCAAGAAACCGGCAACCCTGCTGAAGAACCTGTTGCCGAAAGAACAAGGAGATGTGCAAATTGATTTTGACGACCGTAACGCTACGTTTACATTAGAAAACTACAGCATGATATGCCGTCTTATCGAAGGACGCTATCCCAATTATAATTCAGTAATTCCGCAGGATAATCCGCACAAGGCCACCATTGACCGCATGATGCTGATCAGTGCGCTCCGCCGTGTATCTGTATTCTCATCACAAGCAAGCAGTTTGATAAAACTCCGCCTCAGTGAAAATCAGATCCAGATCTCCGCACAAGACATAGACTTCTCCACCTCAGCAGAAGAAACACTGACTTGCCAATATACAGGAAGCCCCATGAGCATCGGCTTTAAATCAACATTCCTGATCGATATTTTAAACAATATCTCGGCACAGGAAATACTTTTCGAACTGGCTGATCCTTCACGTGCGGGTGTTATTGTTCCTGTAGAACAGGAAGAAAAAGAAGACCTGCTGATGCTGCTGATGCCTATGATGCTGAACGACTAAAAACAACACGCCACCATGTGGCGGAAAAACAATATATAATACAAGCTGAAAATGAAATTGAACTTGAAGAATCCTATTGTTTTTTTCGATTTGGAAACAACGGGAACAAATATAAACACAGACAGAATAGTGGAAATATGCTATCTGAAGGTGTACCCAAACGGCAACGAAGAAACGAAGACCATGCGTATCAATCCGGAAATGCATATTCCCGAACAATCTTCTGCCATCCACGGTATTTATGACGCAGATGTGGCGGACTGCCCTACTTTCAAGGAAGTGGCAAAAGAGATAGCCCGGGACATTGAGGGATGTGACCTTGCCGGTTTCAATTCCAATCGTTTCGACATTCCGGTTCTGGCCGAGGAGTTCCTGCGCGCAGGAGTAGACATTGACATGATGAAACGAAAATTCATTGACGTGCAGGTGATTTATCACAAACTGGAACAGCGCACCCTGTCTGCCGCCTATAAATTCTATTGCGGAAAGAATCTGGAAGATGCCCATACAGCCGAAGCCGACACACGTGCCACATACGAAGTACTGAAATCCCAATTGGACCGCTATCCGGAAGAATTGCAAAACGATATGGCATTTCTAGCCGAATATTCAAGTTTCAACAAGAACGTAGATTTCGCCGGACGCATTGTTTATGATGACAAAGGCGTGGAAGTCTTTAATTTTGGGAAATACAAAGGAATGTCGGTCAGCGAAGTATTACAAAAAGATCCGGGCTACTACAGCTGGATACTGAACGGTGACTTTACGCTGAACACGAAAAACGTACTGACAAAAATCAGACTACGTGAATCGGGAATGATGAAATGAGTATGAAAGGAAAAAAAATCGTACTAGGTATAACCGGAAGTATAGCCGCCTATAAAGCGGCTATACTCATTCGCGGACTTATTAAGAAGGGAGCGGAAGTACAAGTCGTGATTACCCCCGCAGGCAAAGAATTCATCACACCTATCACTTTGTCTGCATTAACAAGCAAACCTGTTATCAGCGAGTTTTTTGCCCAGCGTGACGGGACATGGAACAGCCACGTTGATTTGGGACTATGGGCGGATGCCATGATTATCGCTCCGGCTACCGCATCCACTATTGGTAAAATGGCCAACGGAATAGCGGACAATATGCTGATCACGACTTATCTGTCAATGAAAGCTCCCGTATTCGTAGCTCCGGCAATGGATCTGGATATGTTCGCACACCCTTCCACCCGGAAGAATCTGGACACGCTCCGTTCTTACGGAAATCATATTATAGAACCGGCAGAAGGGGAACTGGCAAGCCATCTGGTAGGAAAAGGCAGAATGGAAGAACCGGAAAAAATAGTGGAAATTCTGGAAGCTTTCTTTGCCAAACAACAAGACATGGCCGGAAAGAAAGTAGTCATTACCGCCGGTCCAACCTACGAGAAAATAGATCCGGTACGCTTTATCGGCAATTATTCTTCAGGAAAAATGGGATTCGCACTTGCCGAGGAATGCGCTTCACGTGGAGCGGAAGTATCGCTAATCAGCGGACCGGTAACGATTCAGGCCCATCACCCTAACATCCGCCGCATAGATGTGGAAAGTGCCGGAGAAATGTACGAAGCCGCCATCCGCGAGTTTCCTACAGCTTCGGCCGGCATCCTGTGTGCGGCAGTGGCCGACTTTACCCCGGAAACCGTAGCCGGTCATAAAATCAAAAGAGAGAAAGATAATTTAATACTGCAACTGAAACCCACACAAGACATTGCCGCCGCACTGGGAAACCGGAAAAAAGACGGACAGACATTAGTGGGATTTGCCTTGGAAACAAATGATGAAACAAAAAATGCACAAAGAAAACTGGAACGTAAGAACCTTGATTTCATTGTACTGAACTCATTGAACGACCAAGGAGCCGGGTTTCGTTGTGACACCAACAAAATAACGATTATAGACCGTCAGGGAGCAACTCCTTATCCGCTGAAAAGCAAACAGGAAGTAGCAAGGGATATTATTGACAGACTGGTAAATAATAAATAATTTCTTAATTTGCCAATCAGTTTCACCCCCGGCTTCTCTGTCATCACCGGAGAGACCGGTGCCGGTAAATCGATTATTCTAGGCGCTATCGGCTTGTTACTGGGACAACGGGCCGATATCAAAGCGATCAAGAAAGGCGCCAATAAATGTATTGTAGAAGCACGTTTCAACATCTCCGCCTATCAGATGGAGCCTTTCTTTACCCAAAGAGATTTGGAATATGATCCGGATGAATGTATTATCCGCCGCGAGTTATATGCATCAGGTAAAAGCCGCGCATTCATAAACGATACTCCGGCCTCATTGGCGCAGATGAAGGAACTGGGCGAGAAACTGATAGATGTACATAGCCAGCATCAAAACCTGTTGCTCAACAGTGAGGGATTCCAATTGAATGTATTGGATATCCTGGCACAGGATGACAACGAACTTTCAGCATACAAGGATATTTATACCGAGTACAGGAACGTATGCAAACAGCTGGCCGACTTCATAACGCAAGCCGAGCAAAGCCGGAAGGATGAAGATTACATCCGGTTCCAACTGGAACAGCTGGATGATGCAAACCTTCAGGAAGGAGAACAAACCGAACTGGAACAGGAAGCCGAAACCTTGAATCATGCCGAAGAGATAAAAGCGGGCTTGTACAAAGTGGACCAAATAATGGCTTCGGAAGATGCCAGCCTGTTGTCCGCTACCAAAGAATGTATGCAAACCCTGCATAACATAGCGAGAGTGTACACACGTGCCCAGGAATGGATAGGGCGTTTAGACAGTTGTTACATAGAACTGAAAGATCTGTCGCATGAAATAGCAGGCGCACAGGAGGAAGTGGAGTTCAACCCCACCCGTCTGGATTATGTAAATGAACGCCTGAACTTAATCTACTCTTTGCAACAGAAGCATCACGTACAAACAATAGAGGAATTGATAGCCGTGCAAACCGACTATCATGAGAAGCTGAACGCCATCACTTCTTTTGATGACCGTATAGCAGAACTTACCGCCCAAAAAGAAACGCTATATGACAAAGTGATAAAGCAAGCTGCTGTGTTGACAAAACTCCGTTCCCAATCGGGCAAGCACATTGAAAGACAGATGCAAAGCCTGCTGGTTCCTCTCGGTATGCCCAATGTGCGCTTTGTGGTGGAACTGAATCCGCGCAAGGAACCGGACAGTAAAGGGATGGACAGTGTGACATTCCTGTTTTCGGCCAACAAGAATGGAACATTACAAAATGTAGCTTCCGTAGCATCGGGTGGTGAGATTGCCCGTGTCATGCTTTCGCTGAAAGCCATGATAGCCGGAGCTGTGAAACTGCCTACTATCATCTTTGATGAAATAGACACCGGAGTTTCCGGTTCCATCGCCGAGAAAATGGCGCTCATCATGCAGGAGATGGGAAAACAAAACCGTCAGGTCATCAGCATCACCCACCTGCCCCAGATTGCAGCACGCGGCATCACTCATTATAAAGTATATAAGGAAGATACGGAAACAGGCACCAACAGCCACATCCGCCGCCTGACTGATGAAGAAAGAGTAAAAGAAATTGCCAATATGCTAAGTGGGGCTACCTTGACAGAGGCAGCCCTGAACAATGCAAAGGCGCTGATAAGTGGCTAGTGCCAATTACCACTAACCACCTGTCACTAACCATTAACCACTTATTAAATATGTTAGAAAAGAATGAAATGATTTTCGGTGTACGCGCTGTTATTGAAGCCATACAAGCCGGAAGAGAGATAGATAAAGTATTGGTGAAGAAAGATATACAGAGCGAACTGTCCAAAGAACTGTTTGCCTGCTTGAAAAATACCCTCATCCCTGTTCAGCGTGTACCCGTGGAGCGTATTAACCGTATTACCCGGAAAAACCATCAGGGAGTTGTAGCATTCATCTCCTCTGTCACCTACCAGAAAACAGAAGATCTGGTACCTTTCCTGTTTGAAGAAGGAAAAACACCCCTATTCGTCATGCTGGATGGAATTACCGATGTACGTAACTTCGGAGCCATTGCCCGTACCTGCGAATGTGCCGGTGCAGATGCCATTATTATTCCCTCGAAAAACAGTGTCAGTGTCAATGCCGACGCAATGAAAACATCAGCAGGAGCTCTGCACACTCTTCCCGTATGCCGCGAACAAAATCTGACTAATACCATCAAGTATCTGAAAGACTGCGGATTCAAGATTGTAGCAGCCACGGAAAAAGGTGATTATGATTACACCAAAGCAAACTATAAAGACCCTGTATGTATCATTATGGGAGCCGAGGACACAGGTGTTCCCTACGAACACCTTTCCCTGTGCGATGAATGGATCAAAATACCGTTAATGGGTAAAATAGAATCATTGAACGTATCGGTTGCCGCAGGTATTCTGATTTATGAAGCTGTAAAGCAACGCGGCTTCACAGAAGACAAAACGGCATCCGCTTTATAAATACCGTATCATCGTTAACAAACAACTAACTATATCATGAAGAAAGTACTTTTGATACTGGCATGCGGCATAGCCGCCCAGCTAAGCTATGCACAAGCAACCCCAAAGTGGGCCGGCAAAGCTAAAAAAGCCGTTTTTTCCATCGTTACATACGATAAAGATAACAAAATCAAGAATACAGGAAATGGATTCTATATCAATGAAAATGGAACGGCATTATCCGATTATACCCTGTTTGAAGGAGCCGAACGTGCAGTAATCATTAATGCGGACAGTAAAGAATTGCCTGTATTGCGTATCTTGGGAGCCAACTCCATGTATGACATCGTAAAATTTAATACTGAAACCGATAAAAAGACCATAGCATTAAAATCGGCATCACAGCCGGCATCGGTAGGTGAAACAGTCTATCTGCTACCCTACTCGACTCAAAAAGCGGCAACCTGCCAGACAGGGACCGTCACCAAAGTAGACACCATCGGCGACAAGGCATATTACTATACACTGGCAATGACAACCAACGAAAAAACAGTAAGTTGCCCTATTATGAATGCCAATGGAGAAGTATTAGGTTTAATCCAAAAAAACGCATCGGATGAAGCCAAGGAAAGTTATGCCATCGGAGCTACATACGGTGCCTCGCTGAGCATCACCGCCCTTTCTTTGAACGACATGTCACTGAATAAAATCGGCATCAAAAAAGGACTGCCCGAAACAGAAGACCAAGCACTGGTGTACCTGTTCATGGCATCTTCACAACAAAATCAGGACGAATATATCACCACATTAAACGATTTCCTGGAACAATATCCCAACAGCGCGGACGGATATATACGCCGTGCCACTACTTATATGGGATTTAATGATGATGAACACAACGCTTTGGCAGATGCTGACCTGAAGAAAGCACTGGAAGTGACAGCCAACAAGAGTGAAACGCAATATAATATCGCTAAATTAATTTATTCGTACACCATCTCTTTAGGTGACAAGAAACCATACGGTGACTGGAGTTACGACAAAGCTCTCTCCATTATTCATGATGCCATGCAGGCCGACAACCAACCCATTTACACACAATTGGAGGGAGACATTCTGTTTGCTATGAAAAAATATCCTGAGGCATACGCCGCTTATGAAAAAGTGAACCAGTCTTCCATAGCCTCTGCCGCTACATTTTACTCGGCAGCCAAAACCAAACAACTGATTGAAGGAACAGATATGAACGAGGTTATTGCCTTGATGGATAGTGCTGTGGCACGTTTCACCAAGCCTTATACATCGGAAGCGGCTCCTTATTTCTATGAACGGGCAGAGATAAAAGCCCAGACAGGCAAATACCGTGAAGCGGTAATAGATTATGATACTTTTTATGATGCTATCGGTGGACGCGTTACAGCCGCCTTTTATCTGCAACGCGAACAGGCGGAAATACAATGTAAAATGTATCAGCAAGCTATCAACGACATTAATAAAGCAATAGAAATGACTCCTGAGGATATAGCCATGTGGGTGGAAAAAGGTTCGGTGCATCTACGTGTAGGGCAACATAACGAAGCAATAGAAGCATTGGAAAAGGCTATCTCTTTAGACCCGAAAGCCGCAGCCGCATATCGTATGCTGGGATACTGCCAGATACAATTAAAGAAAAACAAAGAAGCCTGTGCAAATTTTGCCAAAGCAAAAGAACTGGGCGATGAAGTGGTAGACGGACTGATACAGAAGTATTGCAAATAATACCGGGAAGCTCCATCTGAAATCCGCGAATCTTGCTACATGATTTCTGAAATCTTGTTGCATGATTCGCGGATTTTTGCTACAAGATTTCAGGAAACATTCCCTGTCATTCATGAAAAAGCAGGAAAGAAAAAAATTCTACTTATCTTCCAACTGCCGTATAATCAGTACCCGTTTCGTATCTTCCGTCACCCGGAAACGGTCATCGCTACGCTCTCCTACCAGCCATACAATCCGGTCTGCTGAGCAAACCACATACTGATTTTCTTTCTGGAAAAGAGAAAACTTACGATCTGTCAGATAATCGCTGACCTTCTTTTTCCCTTTCATTCCGAAAGGAACAAACTTATCCCCCTGCCTCCATTTACGCACCGTGAGAGGTAGCACCACCTTATCCGCATCCAAACAGGCCGTATTCTTATTCCTGGGGATGACAAAGTCCGGCATTATTTCCTGCGTTTCCATTGCAAGCCGGAATGGGGGCACATTTTCCTCCAGACAAACTGCGGAATACATCTCCTACCTGAACGGAATTGAAACCTAACGGATGAAGAATCTCAAACAGCAAAGCCGCCGGAGCACTCTCTTCCATCAAACGAGAAATAAGAATATGGCCGGACTTTTCCATCACCCTTTCTTTCCCCGCCTCTATTTCCTTATTATATATAAGAGAAACATCAGTCAGACGTCTGGATGTTTCAGCTATACTTTCACTGACAGAAGGATTCAGCTCACGCAACATCGGAAGAATATTCAGACGGATTTTATTACGCATATATTCATCTTGCAGATTGGTACTGTCTGTAACATAACCTTGACGCAAACAACGCAAATAATCCAAAATATCCTGACGGCTCACCTCCAACAAAGGCCGTACAATGCAGCCGTTATGCGGACTGATACCTTTCAAGCCATTGATTCCCGCGCCACGTATCAAATTCAATAAAAAAGTTTCCACACTATCGTCCCGATGATGGGCTACGGCAATAACAGCCATCCCCCTCTCCTTACGCAGTTGTTCGAACCAATCATAGCGCATTTCGCGAGCTGCCATCTCAATAGAAACATGATGCCTTGAAGCATAAGTGACTGTATCAAAATGAGTAACATGCAAAGTCACTCCCAGCCCTTTACACAACTCATTGACAAACCTTTCATCTCTATCGGACTCCTCACCACGAAGATGGAAGTTACAATGGGCAGCCTCACAATGATACCCTAAAACAAGCAAGACACGCAACAAAGCTACCGAATCTGCTCCGCCACTCAATGCCACTAACACCTTATCATGCAAAGTGAAAAGTTGTTTTTCCTCTATATACTTCTGAATATTCCAATGAAACATGACACAAAGATAAGGGTTCTGCAAGACAAAAACAAAGTGCCTGTTCTTTATTTAAAAACAATCTAAATAGTTTGCATACTTCTAAGTAATAACTTATCTTTGCGAAAAATTTAAAACAAGATGCGTTTATCCGAATTAAGAACAGGAGAAAAAGGCGTAATAGTCAAGGTTTTAGGTCACGGTGGTTTCCGCAAGCGAATCGTTGAAATGGGTTTTATTAAAGGAAAAACCGTAGAGGTAATCTTGAACGCCCCTTTGAAAGACCCTATAAAATACAGACTACTAGGTTACGAGATCTCTCTCCGAAGACAAGAGGCAGATATGATTGAGGTGGTAAGCGAGCAGGAAGCACGCACGATGCAAAACCCTTACCATGGTTCCATAACAGAAGATGTACCCGTGTCCGAATCAGAACTGGTGGCACTGGCAAAAGGCAAACGCCGTACAATCAATGTAGCCTTAGTAGGTAATCCTAATTGTGGAAAGACTTCGCTATTCAATATTGCATCCGGCGCCCATGAACATGTAGGAAACTACAGTGGTGTGACAGTAGATGCCAAAGAAGGTTTTTTCGACTTCCAAGGTTATCATTTCCGTATTGTAGATTTACCCGGAACCTATTCTCTTTCAGCCTATACTCCGGAAGAACTTTATGTACGCAAACATATCATTGAAGAAACTCCGGATGTAATCATCAATGTGGCAGACTCTTCCAACCTGGAACGTAATTTCTATCTTACCACCCAATTGATTGACATGAATGTGCGTATGGTCATCGCACTGAATATGTATGACGAACTGGAAAGCAGCGGCAACAAACTGGATTACATCAAGTTAAGCCAATTGATCGGAGTGCCTATGATACCTACTGTCTGCCGGCGGGGTGAAGGCATAGACCAACTGTTCCATGTTATCATCGGTATTTACGAAGGCGGGGATTTCCTGTCACAAAAGGGCGAAATACGTTCTGAAATTCTGGAAGATCTGAGAGACTGGCACAAAACCTATGTACCCGACCACGAATTCGGAAGCCACAAAGAAGAGGAAGATGCCCGCCCACGCGGATATATGCGCCATATTCACATTAACCACGGTCCTGAACTGGAGCGCAGTATCGAAGAAGTAAAAAAAGCAATCAGTCAAAACGAAGACATACGCCATAAATACTCCACCCGCTTCCTATCTATCAAATTACTGGAAAACGATAAGGAAATAGAAAATTTCATCTCTACACTGCCTAATGGCAAAGAAATTATAGCGATACGCAACAAGGAAACCTTACGTATCCGTAAAGTGATGAACGAAGACAGCGAGCAAGCTATTACGGATGCTAAATATGGTTTTATTACCGGAGCTTTGAAGGAAACATTCACCGACAATCATTTGGAAAAAGAACAAACAACCCGCGTGATAGACAGTATTGTGACACATCGCATTTGGGGATATCCTATTTTTTTCCTGTTCCTTTACATCATGTTTGAGGGAACCTTTGTTTTGGGTGACTACCCTATGCAAGGTATTGAATGGCTAGTAGACCAGTTGGGCAACCTGATACGGAACAATATGGCTGAAGGTCCTTTGAAAGACTTACTGATAGATGGTATTATCGGTGGAGTGGGCGGTGTTATCGTTTTCCTGCCGAATATCCTCATATTATACTTTTTTATTTCTATATTGGAAGATTCGGGGTATATGGCACGCGCTGCATTTATCATGGATAAAATAATGCACCGGATGGGACTGCATGGCAAGTCCTTTATTCCACTGATTATGGGATTCGGCTGTAATGTACCTGCCATAATGGCAACACGTACTATAGAAGACCGAAAGTCCAGACTAATCACCATGTTGGTGAATCCTTTAATGTCCTGTAGTGCTCGTCTTCCCATATATTTAGTTATGATAGGTGCTTTTTTCCCTAACTGCGCCAGCTTTATGTTACTTTGCATCTACACAGCAGGCATTTTATTGGCAGTAATAATGGCCCGTATTTTCAGTAAATTTCTGGTGAAAGGAGAAGATTCTCCATTTGTGATGGAACTCCCCCCCTATCGTATGCCTACCTCTAAAAGTATCATGCGCCATACATGGGAAAAAGGAGCACAATATCTGAAAAAGATGGGAGGCATTATCATGATTGCCTCAATTATTATCTGGTTTCTAGGGTATTATCCACAACATGATGCTTACGAAAGCGTGGCTGAGCAACAAGAAAATTCATATATCGGACAAATAGGCAAAGCCATAGAGCCTGTTATCAAACCGCTAGGATTTGACTGGAAGTTAGGAATCGGACTTATTTCAGGTGTGGGTGCTAAAGAACTGGTAGTAAGCACACTAGGAGTATTATACACAAATGAAGGAGATGTGGAAAATGTGAATCTTTCTAACCGCATCCCCATTACTCCACTGGTTGCATTAGCTTACATGCTGTTTGTATTGATTTACTTCCCCTGTATTGCCACTTTCGCAGCAATCAAGCAAGAATCCGGCAGTTGGAAATGGGCCATATTCACAGCAGGATACACCACTGGATTGGCTTGGCTTGTTGCATTTACTGTATTTCAAATAGGAAGTCTTATCGTTTAATAAACCTAAACCTAAAATTATTTGTTTATCAAGCATGGAGTTACAACAAATTATAGTTATTGCAACTGTATGCCTCTGCACCATATGGATAAGCATACGTATCTTTCAGTATTTCAAGCGCATAAAGAACAATAGCAATCCGTGTGAATGCTGTAGTTCGGACTGCGCCATGAAGTCTATGCAGAACAAGCCAAAGTACGGTTGCGAAAAAAATGCAGAAAAAGTGAGAAAAAAATAGCAGAATATTTGCAGATTAAAAAAAATGTCGTACCTTTGCAACCGCAATCGAGAAACAAAGATTGCTAACGACAAGGTTCCTTGGATGAGTGGCTTAGTCAGCGGTCTGCAAAACCGTGTACGGCGGTTCGAATCCGCCAGGAACCTCCAAAAGCCTGTGGTAGAAGTAGAGAAGGGTGGGCTTTCCACCCCCGCGACTCCACTGGAGATGTTGAGGCTTTATAGCTCCCTCTATAAATTATATTACAGACATCCATCTGCATGCGAAATCAAACAACAAACCGTTTTCACCCCGTATGACGAATGTGAATATTTTATGGACGGGTGCGATATAATGTTAGATCAACTTTATTCTTATCCCCTGGGATTAAAATGCATTATATGCCATGAGCAAAGGAATTATAGTTGTAGGAGGTGCAGAAGAGGAACATTACAACTTATTAGGCAAAGACAGACTTCATCCTATCATCAACGTATACCCTGAAGAAAATGACATTTATAATAAACTAGATAGTTTATTAGCTAACCCAAATTTCTCAATTATCCGCCGACAGCATTGAATATATCAAAAAATACCATTGCCCAATAAGGTGGCTAAAGAATGTTTGGATT
>QWCV01003126.1_pt1 | contig 12454 bp, 10 predicted proteins | sample 1972621 | NCBI WGS metagenome assembly QWCV01 (sample SAMN09866699, study PRJNA288562) | Human gut metagenome isolate pre2_stool, whole genome shotgun sequencing... | isolation source: gut | host: Homo sapiens | place: USA: California
ATAACTCCAGGCGTAAGCGGAAAAGGGGGGAAGAGTGACTCCTGCAGCTCTGACCCCGGCAACAAACCGAACGTAGGAAAATAAATCCCCTCTCTGGCGTCTTCAGAGAGGGAACGTAAGAAAGGTAGTAAAGAAATATGAAAAGAGTAAAACGCGTGCTGGCGCTTCTGGCCGCATTTGCCCTGGTGCTGGCCATGGCCGTCCCGGCGTTTGCGGATGAAGCGACGTATACAATTAGTACAGATCAGGCAAACCATACATATGAAGTTTATCAGATTTTTACAGGTGATTTGTCTGAGAGAACCCTTTCCAATGTGAAGTGGGGCCGGAACAGTAAGAACAACGAGGGTGCCAATGTCGGCGCTGCAGTGCTTGCAACTATCGAGGGTCTTAAAGGTGAGACTGATGCCAAAATTTGGAATGGCATCGAACAATATGTGAACTTTGAGACAACTCCGTTCGTCGAAGTGACGAGTACAACACCTGCATCTGTTCCGGCAGGCTACTATGTTATTAAGGATAAAGATGGCTCTCAGGACGGAAAACAGGATGCATATACGAACTATATCGTTCAGGTAGCTGGGAATGTGAAAATTAAGCCGAAGTCTTCTGTTCCGACCGTGAAAAAAGAGGTTAAGGATATTAACGACTCTACAGAGACGGCCTTGGGAGAATGGCAGAAAGATGCTGACCATGATTTCAATGATCAGGTTTTGTTCCGTTTGACTGGTACGCTTCCTGAAAACTATGCAACGTATACTTCTTACGAATATATTTTCCATGATACGATGTCCAAGGGATTAACATTTGATCCAGCCTCTGTGGAGATCTATCATGGCGATGAAAAGACTGGCACAAAAATTGATGCAAATAACTATACTGTTTCTAACCAAAGTGGTACAGATGGAAAAACTGAGATTACAATTCAATTTGCTAATTTGAAAACAGCAGTAAATGCAACATCTGATGATAAAATTACAGTTGTATATGAAGCAACTTTGAATGAGAATTCTGTTATTGGTAGTAAAGGCAACCCCAACAAAGTTTACCTGGAATTCTCTAATAACCCGAATGGCAATGGGACGGGTGAAACCCCGGAAGATACTGTAACTGTATTTACTTACAAAGTGGCTGCGAATAAAGTTGACGGTAAGGGTAAAGAACTGGCGGGAGCAGGTTTTAAGCTGAGCAAGTTTGATAAGGACAAGGGTTGGGAGCTTGTTGGTTATCAAAATGTAAAGCTGGATGCAAGTGGTGATCCGGTGAAAACCGATGGCCATTATGAAGTGGCAAATGAAACGGCCACATCGTTTGCTTGGAATCGTATTGATGACGGTAAATACAAGCTGGAAGAGGTTGTTACTCCGGCTGGTTATAACACGATTGATCCGGTTGAATTTGATGTGGTTGCGGGTCATGCAAACCTGGAGTTGACCTCTCTGAGCGGAACAAAAACAACCGGTACAGTTGGCGAGTATACCTTTACGTCGAATAACACAGAAGGCTCTTTGACTACTAGTATTGTCAACCAGTCCGGTACAGTGCTGCCCTCCACCGGCGGCATGGGCACCACGGTCTTCTACGTCGTTGGCGGCGGCCTGATGGCTGTGGCCGTAGTCCTGCTGGTGACCAAGAAGCGGATGGAGAACAAGCGCTAAACCAAACCCCAAAGCAAAAAATATCCTGATAACATTAGGGAGTAGCCCATGAAAAAGAACCGCAGTACCATAATTTTAATCCTGATCTTTCTCGTGGGTCTATCCGTGATGTTATATCCCACCGTCAGCGATTATGTCAACCAGCGCCACCAGTCCCGCGCGCTGGCCAGCTATGACGAGACGGTCAACGAGATGTCGGATGCGGACTATACCGCCTATTTTGAGGCGGCGGACGCCTACAACCAACGGCTGGCGGCCACGCCCAATTCGTTCTTCACGCCGGAGCAGGTCTCCGGCTATGACGAGACGCTGGACGTCTCCGGCACGGGCATTATGGGGTATATCACCATCCCCAGGATCGGCGTGGAGCTGCCCGTCTACCACGGCACCAGCGATGGTGTTTTGCAGGTGGCGGCAGGCCATCTGGAGGGCAGCAGCCTCCCCGTGGGCGGGGCGGGCACCCATGCGGTCATCTCGGCCCACCGCGGCCTGCCCAGCGCCAAGCTGTTCACCAATCTGGACGAGCTGGAAGCGGGCGACACGTTCACCATCACGGTGCTGGACCGGGTGCTGACCTATGAGGTGGACCGGATCTCCATTGTCCTCCCCACCGAGACGGATTTATTACAGCCCGTAGAGGGGCAGGACTACGTTACCCTGATGACCTGCACGCCCTACGGCATCAATACCCACCGCCTGCTGGTGCGCGGCCACCGTGTCAACACGCGGGAGAGCCAGAAACATGTCCGTGTCACGGCGGACGCGACACGGATCGACCCCATCATCACGGCGCCTGTCATTGCCCTGCCCATGCTGGCAGTGCTGCTGATCTGGCTGCTGGTGACCACACGGAAGCGTCCGAAAGCAGGCAAACATGAGAAAACGACGAGAGGTGACCCCCATGAAACAAATTCGTAAACAGCTGGCGGCGCTGTTGCTGGCTGTGGCCCTGGCGGCAGCGTGTGCGGCCCCGGCGTTTGCCGCCGCCACGGCCGCCAGCATTGAGCTCACCCGGAAAGGCAGCATCACCGTGACCCTCCGGGATTCCGAGAGCGGGAGCGCGGTCTCGGGCGGCAAGCTGACCCTGTATCAGGTGGCCTCCATCAGCCGCCAAAATGGAAATTTAAGCTACGATTATACAAATGGTTTTGAAAATTGCGGCGTTTCCCTCGGCGATCTCTCGGAGAGCGACCTGGCCCGGACCCTGGACGACAAGCGCCCGGCCGACAGCAAAGGGGAGACGCTCACCGTGGACACCGATGGCAGGGCCGTCTTCTCACGGCTGCCGCTGGGCCTGTATCTCGTCGTCCAGAGCACCGCTTCCACCGGGTATGAGAAGATCAACCCGTTCCTGGTGTCGGTGCCGCTGGTGGAGGAGGACACGTACCTCTACGATGTGGACGCCCTGCCCAAGGTGGGCACGCTGACGCCCACCACCCCGCCGGACGTGCCGGAAGAACCCGACAAGCCGGAGGAACCGGACAAACCCACGGAACCCGAGAAGCCCACCGAGCCGGAAAAACCCACCACGCCGGAAAAGCCGACCACGCCGGAAAACCCGGACAAACCGGAGGCTCCGGATATCCCCGAGGAACCGGGCAAGAACACCCCTCCGGGTGCCGACAACCCCGATGACTGGGTGCTGAACGGCCGCCCGGATAAGAACAAGGCTCCCAATCCGGGCAACCCGGACGACTGGGTGCTGAATGGCCGCCCGACCCTGCCCCAGACCGGCCAGCTGAACTGGCCCATCCCGGTGCTGACGGCGGCAGGCACCTGCCTCATTGCAGCGGGCATCCTGCTCCGCAAAAAACACTGAGCCATGCAGAAAAGACGACTTGGAACCATCCTCATCCTGCTGGGAGCGCTGCTGCTGGCCGGGGCGCTGGGCCTGCTGGGCTACAACCAGTGGGACAATGGCCGCGCCCAGAAAGCGGCGGCACAGGTGCTGGATCAGCTGGAAACGACGCTGGACGAGCAGGAGAACCATTTGCAGCTTCTGGTGCCCACCCAGGTGGACGACACCGCCCGGGAGATGACCGTTACCGCCATTGATGGCTGGGATTACATCGGGTATCTCTCCATCCCGTCCATCGGGCTGGCCCTGCCCGTGATGAGCGAGTGGAGCTATCCGGGCCTCAAAATTGCCCCAGGGCGGTACGCGGGCTCGGTCTTCACGGACGATCTGGTCATCTGCGGCCACAACTATGCCCGGCATTTCAGTCCCGTCAAGCGGCTGGCGGTAGGCACCACGGTGCAGTTTGTGGATATGGACGGCCGGGAGTGGGACTACACCGTCTCCAAAGTGGAGACCCTGCAGCCCACCCAGATCGAAGAGATGGTGGGCAAGGCGGACGGCAATGACTGGGATCTGACCCTCTTCACCTGTACCACCGGCGGCAGTGCCCGCTGCGCGGTGCGCTGTACCCGGGTGGAGACGGCTTCCTGAGGATTCCAAAACGGAATAATTTATACAGATATTACAAAAAGGCACGCTCTCTTTTGGAGAACGTGCCTTTTCCGCATCTTATTTTAGGTTTCCGGGGAGATCAGTAGTGCAGCTGGTCAGCGGTCAGAGCTTCCAACACGGGCAGCATGGCGGCTGCTTCCGCCTTGGCCTTGGGCAGGTCCATATCGCGGTAGTTGCCGCACTCCACCTCACTGGCACCGGGGACGGCGCCCTCAAAAGCGGCCATGAAGCGGAACGAGTCCACGGTCAGGGCCAGCGCTTCAGCGGGGGTCAGGCCCCGGGTGAGCAGGTAAAAGCCGGTGCGGCAGCCCATGGGGCCGACATAGAGGACGCCGTCCTTGCAGGCGCTGTTCCGCGCGTAGGTGGCAAACAGGTGCTCCAGCGTGTGGGCCGCGCCGGTGGTCAGGTAATCGCCCTGATTGGGCTTTTTCATCCGGATGTCCCAGGTCAGCACATCGCCGTCCTGGCGGCTCAGGTACATGCCGCGGTCCAGTTTGGTGTGGTCCACGCAAAAGCTTGCGATCCGTTCCATTGCTACTTCCTCCCAATCTTTCGGGTAAAATCAGGCCTGCAGGCGCTGCACGCTGCCGTGCGCGCAGTCCACGGCCACCATCAGGCCATCACGGATGTGGCTGGTAGCACCGGCGGCACCCACGATGGTGGGCTTGAGCAGAGCCTTGCCGGCAATGGCAGCGTGGCTGTTCAGGCCCGGCTCCTCGACCACGAGGGCGGCGGCGTCACGGACGTAGCTCAGCATCTCGTTGGAGGTGGAGGGCACCACCAGGACCATGCCGGGCTTGAACTTGGCCCGCAGCTCGTCCAGGTTGTGGCAGACACAGGCCTTGCCGGTGGCGTTGGCCAGGGCAGAGCCCTCAGGGCCGATGCCCACGCCGGTAGCCAGGCAGTTGCCGATCATGTGGATCTTGATCATGTTGGTGGTGCCGGACACGCCCACGGGGACGCCGGCGGTGACAACAGCCAGCTCGCCGTCGTGCAGGTAGCCGTTCTCCTTGGCCAGGCTGGTGGACATCTCGATCAGCTCATCGGTGCTGTGGGCCAGAGCCATCATCAGCGGGGTGATGCCCCAGGAGATGGCCAGCTGACGCTGCACCTGCTCGTTCATGACGCAGGCAATGATGGGCTGTGCGGGGCGGTACTTGCTCAGCAGGCGGGCGGTGTTGCCGGACTCGGACACCGTGACGATGGCGGAAGCGTTGACGTCCTTGGCGGTCAGGCAGGCAGCGTGCGCGGTTGCGTCGCTGACGCTGATCTGGCCGTTGCTGGCATCCACCAGACGGTTGTCGCGGTAGTGCACCTCGTTCTCGGTGCGCTCGGCAATGGCGGACATGGTCTTGAGGGCCTCCACGGGGTAAGCGCCTGCAGCGGTCTCACCGGAAAGCATGATGGCAGAGGTGCCGTCGTAGATGGCGTTTGCCACGTCAGAGATCTCGGCACGGGTGGGCCGGGGGTTGACAATCATGCTGTCCAGCATCTGGGTAGCCGTGACAATGGGCTTGCCAAAGGAGAACGAGCGGTCGATGACGCTCTTCTGGATGCCGGGCAGCTCGGTGAAGTCGATCTCAACGCCCAGGTCGCCACGGGCGACCATGACGGCGTCGGCGGCGGCCAGGATGCTGTCGATGTTGTTCACGCCCTCGCGGTTCTCAATCTTGGCGATGATGCGGATGTTGGAGTCGTACTCGTTCAGCAGGTTGCGGATGTCGTACACGTCCTGTGCGGTGCGCACAAAGGAAGCGGCGATGAAATCAAAGCCCTGCTGCACGCCGAAGATGATGTCGTCGCGGTCGCGCTGGCTCAGGTACGGCATGGAGAGGTGGACGCCGGGCACGTTGACACCCTTTTTGTTTTTGATCTTGCCGCTGTTCAGCACCTCGCAGGTGATGTCGGTGTCGGTCACGTTGGTGATGCGCAGCTTGATGAGGCCGTCGTCCAGCATGATGGTGCCGCCCTCGTGCACATCCTGGGGCAGGTCCTTGTAGGTGATGGAGCAGATCTCCTTGGTGCCCTCCACCTCACGGGTTGTCAGGGTAAAGGTCTGGCCTGCTTCCAGCATCTCCACGCCGTTCTTAAACTCTTTCAGGCGGATCTCGGGGCCCTTGGTGTCCAGCAGAGCAGCCACGGGCTTGCCCAGCTCGGCACGGATGGCTTTCAGGTTGTCCAGGCGGCCCTTGTGCTCCTCATAGGAGCCGTGGGAAAAGTTGAAACGGGCCACGTTCATGCCGTTGGCGACCAGCTCGCGCAGCACGCCGTCCTTATCGGTGGACGGGCCCAGGGTGCAGATGATCTTTGTTTTTCTCATATAAAGTACCTCCAACTACGTCTCTTCAAATTTCACTCTATCACACAGCGGAAACTACATCCTCCCGCTGCTTCTGGCAGAGCCAAACTGCCAGGGAAAACGCTTGATGGTTTGTTTGTTCAAAACCCCACCACCTTATATTATAAACACTTGGATACAATAGAGCAAGAAAAATATTTGCTAAGAAACCCTTAAGATTTTATACCAACCGCCAAAATCGGTTGAGCGGTCGGTTTTGGCCCCTTAAATTCGCTTAAACCATGTCCGAGTGCACGATACTGCAACAAAAGGCTTGCACAAACAGCCAACTGCGCCTATAATAGAGCCAAGAAAAAGTCTCACTTTTTGGGGTGCATGGTGCCCCGGGAGCAGGGACCCGAATTTTGAAAAAACGGAGGAACCACTGCAAATGGAAAAGCGTGTTTTTCTGATCGTTCTCGACAGCTTTGGCATTGGCGCGGAGCCGGACGCCCCCGCCTTTGGCGACGCGGGCACCAACACCCTGGGCGCGATTGCCAAGCACCCCAACTTCCACTGCCCCAACCTGCAAAAGCTGGGCCTGTTCAACATTGACGGCGTGACGGCAGGGGAGAAGAGCCCCGCCCCCGAGGGTGCCTTTGCCCGCCTGCAGGAGCAGAGCATGGGCAAGGACACCACCATCGGCCACTGGGAGATCGCCGGTGTGGTCAGCCCCAAGCCGCTGCCCACGTTCCCGGAGGGCTTCCCCGATGCCCTCATCCAGGAGTTTGAGGAGAAGACTGGCCACAAAGTGCTCTGCAACAAGCCCTATTCCGGCACCCAGGTGCTGAAAGATTACGGCGAACAGGCCATGAAAGAGAATGCCCTCATCGTGTACACCAGTGCCGACAGTGTGTTCCAGGTGGCCGCCAACGAGGAGCTGGTGCCGGTGCACGAGCTCTACCGTTACTGCGAGATCGCCCGTGAGATGCTGAAAGGGGAATACGGCGTGGGCCGTGTCATCGCCCGGCCGTTCCTGGGCCACACGGCCGATACGTTCTACCGCACCACCAACCGCCACGACCTGAGCCTCAAGCCGCCCCGCAAGACCATGCTCGACCTGCTGAAAGACGCCGGCAAGGACGTCATCGCGGTGGGCAAGATCTATGATATCTTTGATGGCGAGGGCGTCACCGAGAAGATCAAGACCACGGGCAACACCAACGGCATTGCCTTTACCAAGGCCCTGCAGACCCGTGATTTCGAGGGCCTGGCGTTCGTCAACCTGGTGGACTTTGATATGCTCTACGGCCACCGCCGCGACGTGGCGGGTTACGCTGCCGCTGCCACCGAGTTTGACCACTTCCTGGCCGACTTCATCCCCGGGATGCGGGAGGGTGACCTGCTGATGGTCACCGCCGACCACGGCTGCGACCCCTCCTACACCAAGACAACCGACCACACCCGCGAGTATGTGCCCTACCTCATCTGCGGCAAGGGCGTCAAGCCCGGCGTGGATCTGGGCACCAAGCTCTGCTTTGGCACCATCGCCCACACCATCTGCGATTACCTCGGTGTGGATGCTTCCAGCCTGGACGGCCAGAGCGTGCTGCCGGAGATTTTGAAGTAAGCGGATTCGAGAAAAGCAAGACCCCCGTTCCGATGGAACGGGGGTCTTGTGATATCCGGGTTTATGCAGCGTCGCTGGCAGCGTTGGGATCCGTGGCCTCCGAAGAGCTGGAGGAGCCAAACAGAGCATCCAGCACCGTGGAAGCGGCCTGATGCAGGGAGGAGGCCGCCTGCTCCAGCTGTTCCTGACTGGGCATGGAGATGGAGGGGCTTTCGCCGCCCGTCTCGCCGCCCTGTGCAGGCTGGGCCTCGGATTCTGCCGGTGCTTCCGTGGAAGCGCTCTGCTCACTATCCGCCGGGGTCTCCGGGGTGGTTTCCCCATCGGCGGGGGTCTCTTCCGGGACACTCTCGACGGGTTCTTCGACGATCACGCTGTCCGGGGTCTCCTCCGGCACGGAGACAGCCGCGTTGGGGTCTGCCGTCGGTGTGTGGACGTCGGTCTTCTCCGGGGCCTGGCTGGTGCTGGTCAGCTTGTCTTCCCCGCCCAGCACAGCTGCGACAAGGGCTTTTGCCTCGTTGACGGAGTTTTCATCCGGTTTCATGACATAGAGGCTCTGGCCCTTGGCGGAGTAGCACTTGCTGCTCTTGGCACCGGTACCGGTCACGCTGTAGCTCTGGATATCCCAGCTGGACAGGTCGCTCAGCTGCATCCGGACCAGGGCCGAGATCTGCTCCTGGGACAGGCTGGTCACAAAGCAGTCCGCCATTGCATCCATCAGCTTGGAAAAGCTCATGAGCAGGGCCGGGGACTTGAGTTTTTCCGCCATGGCGTCAATGACTTTCATCTGGTTGATGCCGCGCTGGATATCGCCGGTCTTAAAGGCGTGGCGCTCCCGGGCAAAGGCCAGGGCGGATTTGCCGTCCAGATGGTTCCAGCCCTCGGCAAAGGTGGTGGGGTCATAGTAGCCGGGGCTGCCCACCGAGGTGAACGCCTGGTCGGAGTAGACATCCACGCCGCCGATCGCGTCGATGATGCTGATGAAGCCTGCAAAGTTGATGCGGATGTAGTGTTCCACATTCACACCGTAGAGGTTGCCCAGCGTCGCCATGCTGGTCTCCACGCCGTACAGGCCGGCATGGGTCAGCTTATCCTTGCTGTCGGTGCCCGCCAGGTCTACATAGTAGTCACGCGGGGTGTTGATGAGGGCCACCTGCTTGGTCTCCGGGTTGACCACCGCCAGAATGTTCACGTCGCTGCGGGCCTTTTCGGTCAGCTCACCGCGGTTGTCCACGCCGCTGAGGTAGACCACGAACGGCTCTTTGGTGATCTTATTGGCTTCCGCGCCGGTGATGAGGCCGGAGGTGACATTATCCAGTGCGGCAAGGCCCTGCTGTGCCCAGACACAGCCCACGGCCAGCCCGGCGCAGAGGAAGAGGGAGAACACCCGGGACACAGCGCCCGGGGTCTTGTACTCCTGGCAGCGCTTGACCAGCAGCCAGAGCAGCACCAGCAGTGCCGTGATGAGGATGAGATACAGCGCGGGCAGCATCTGGGTGCGCCACAGCTGCACCAGAGCGCCGACACTTAAAATTGCCTGTAATACCAGCAAAATAACGCCTCGTTTCGGGGTCGATTCGCCCGGAATGGTCATCTTGTGCTCCCGGGAAGGCTCCGGTGCCTTGTGGGAGGGGGGATTGTTCCGGGGCGGTTTGGGCGGCGGAGACTGGGGCTGGGGCACCTCCGGCGCAAAGAACGCCGAGCTGTCCACCTCAATGGTCTTGTCGTCCTCGTGCCGCGCGCCCCGGCGGATGTGCCGGGAAGTATCGTCCGGGTGGGAGGAACGGTCATTTTCATCGAACATGAGAATACTCTCCTTTGACAGTGTGCCTGGCCATGGGTCAGGACACGGGAACAATGGTCAGCACGGCGCGGGCCGGCAGACAGGTCGCGGTCTGGTCTTCTTCCCGCAGCCAGCCGTAATGCTCACAGATGTGGTCCGGGCAGGGGGAGTCCACAAAGCGGGCGGCTCCGTCCTGCACCTGAATGTGCACGGTCAGGTAGCCGGTGTCCACATCGTAGGTGGCATCCTTGGTCAGCGGGATATCCAGCACCGTGTTGGCGTCGCCGTAGGTCAGGGCAGCGGCTAAGGCCGCTGCACCCGTGCGGTGGGCGGCCCGCCAGGCAAACCACCCGCCTGCGATTCCAAGAACCACGACGGCAAAGATCAGATTGATGAGAAGCTGTTTGTGTTTCATGAACGGTTATCCAATGTTGTCGTTGAGCGGGATCTGCTCCAGTTCGGCCAGCCAGAGGGCAGCTGCCGCGTCGCTGGGCATCCGCCAGTCGCCGCGAGGCGAGAGGGTCACGCTGCCCACCTTGGGGCCGTCCGGCAGGCAGCTGCGCTTGAACTGCTGGACAAAGAACCGCCAGTAGAAGTTGCGCAGCCACTTGTACAGCACGCTGTCCGGGTACTCGGCACGGCCTGCAAAGGCGGCCTTTGCCAGCCGGAAAATCTTGGCCGGGCCAAAGCCGAAGCGGAGCACATGGTAGAGGTAGAAATCATGGAGCTCATAGGGGCCAACCAGATCTTCCGTCTTCTGCGCGATCTCGCCGTTGTCCTTGGCGGGGAGCAGCTCCGGGGAGACCGGCGTGTCCAGAATGTCCAGCAGCACGGTCTTGAGCGCTTCGGAGGCGGCAATGTCAGCCTCGTACTGCACCAGATGGCGCACCAGCGTTTTGGGCACGCCCGCGTTGACGCCGTACATGCTCATGTGGTCGCCGTTGTAGGTGGCCCAGCCCAGGGCCAGCTCCGAGAGGTCGCCGGTGCCCACCACGAGGCCGCCGGTACGGTTGGCAAGGTCCATCAGCTCCAGAGTGCGGACGCGGGCCTGACCGTTTTCAAAGGTCACGTCCAGCACGTTCTCGTCCTGCCCGATGTCGGCAAAATGGCTGTGGACGGTATTGGCAATGTCGATCTCCTGGAACGAGACGTTCAGCTCGTCGCACAGAATCTCGGCATTGCTGCGGGTGCGGTGGGTGGTGCCAAAGCAGGGCATGGTCACGGCCCGCACGTCGGTGGTGGGGCGGCCCAGCTGCTTCATGGCACGCACGGCCACCAGCAGGGCCAGGCAGCTGTCCAACCCGCCCGAAATGCCGATGACGGCGGTCTTGGCGTGGGCATGATCCAGCCGCTTGGCAAGGCCGTCAGCCTGCATTTTCAAAATCAGCTCACAGCGCTCGGCCCGCAGCTGCTGGTTGTGGGGCACGAACGGGGTGGGGTCCACCCAGCGGGTCAGCACCGTCTCCGTGAGGGGCAGGCTGAACTCCACCGTGGTGTAGCCGTCTGCCGCGGGCTCAAAGCTGGTGTTGCGGGCCCGCTCACTCTCCATCCGCTGGCAGTCCAGCTCGGTCTCGGCGTAACCGCCCGCAAAAGGCTTCGTTTCAGAGAGGAGAGTGCCGTTCTCGGCAATGAGGTCATGGCCGGCAAACACCATGTCCTGAGTGCTCTCACCGTGGCCGGCAGAGGCGTAGAGGTAGCCGCAGAGCAGGCGGGCGGACTGGTTGGACACCAGTGCCCGGCGGTACTCGGCTTTGCCCACCGTCTCATCGCTGGCCGAAAGGTTGGCGATGACGGTGGCCCCGGCCAGCGCGTGGAACGTGGAGGGCGGCAGCGCGCTCCACAGATCCTCACAGATCTCCACGCCCAGCACAAAGCTGGGCATCTCGCGGCAGCGGAAGAGCAGGGAGGTGCCAAAGGGCACCTGCTGGCCGCAGACGGCAATCATTTCCACCTCGGTGCTGCCCGGGGTGAACTGGCGCTTTTCGTAAAATTCGCCGTAGTTGGGCAGGTAGGTCTTGGGCACCAGGCCCAGCAGCTGGCCCTTGCAGAGGACAGCGGCGCAGTTGTACAGTTTGCCCCGTACCAGCAGCGGCAGGCCCACCAGAGCCACCACGTCCAGCTCTTTGCTGGCGTCCAGAACGCTCTGCAGCCCGGTCAGCGCTCCCTGCTGGAGGGTGCGCTGCAAAAACAGGTCGCCGCAGGTGTAGCCCGTGAGGCAGAACTCAGGGAAGACCGCCAGCTTGACGCCCCGGCCCACGGCCTCGCGCAGCTGGGCGATGATCTGCTGGGTGTTATACGCGCAGTCCGCCACCCGCAGGGCGGGGGAAAGGGCTGCGGCTTTCAAAAAACCATCTTTCATCGGAGGATTTCACATCCTGTCTGTTTTGATCAAAAAACCAGGAGCAGGGCCCCGGGTTCGTGCTCATAGTATACCACAATCTGCCCCAAACGAAAAGTGACAGTTGGAAAACAGGCGGAAAAACTTGCAAAAACAAAAAGAGCCGCCGCGTTGCCGCGGCAGCCCCCAAAGCCATAAAAGTGGAAAACGAGATAGACCGTAAGCCGGGTTCTGTATTAAACGACGATCTGTCTAGACCTGCCATTGCTGACAGGTTCGTGCCGCCTTCGGGACACGCGA
>QWCV01003140.1_pt1 | contig 12432 bp, 11 predicted proteins | sample 1972621 | NCBI WGS metagenome assembly QWCV01 (sample SAMN09866699, study PRJNA288562) | Human gut metagenome isolate pre2_stool, whole genome shotgun sequencing... | isolation source: gut | host: Homo sapiens | place: USA: California
TGCGGTGACCGGCAGCGACGGAAAGACCACCACAACCACCATTGTCTCGGAATTTTTAAAGGCGGCCGGGAAAAAGGTCCATCTGGGCGGAAACATCGGCCGGCCGCTTCTCCCGGAGATTGAGCGCGTCGCGCCGGACGATGTCGCGGTGGTGGAGCTCTCGAGCTTCCAATTGATCTCCATGCGCAGAAGCCCGGACGTGGCGGTGGTGACCAACCTGTCGCCCAACCATCTGGACATCCACAAGGATATGCAGGAATACATCGATGCCAAAAAGAACATCTTCCTGCATCAGAACGCCTTTGGGCGGACCGTTTTGAATGCAGACAATTCCATCACCGCAGGCTTTGCGCCCGAGGTGCGCGGGCAGCTTTACACCTTCAGCCGGAGGGGGCGCTGCGCCTATGGCGCTTGGGTCGACGAGGCGGGCCGCATCCTGCTCTCGCAGGGGAAGGACGACACCTATGTGATGGATGCGTCGGAGATCAAAATCCCCGGCGCCATCAATGTAGAAAATTATCTGGCGGCCATCTGCGCGGTCTGGGGCGACGTCCCCATCGACATCATCCGCGTGGTGGCCCGCAACTTCGGCGGCGTGGAGCACCGCGCCGAATTGGTGCGCGAGCTGGACGGTGTGAAGTGGTACAACGATTCCATCGGCACCAGCCCGACCCGCACGGCGCGCGGCACCCTCTCCCTGTACGACCGCAAGATCATCCTGATCGCCGGGGGATACGATAAAAAAATTCCGTACGACGACCTCGGCCCAGTGATCGTGGGCAAGGTCAAAACGCTGGTCCTGATGGGCGCAACCGGCCCGAAGATCGAGGCCGCGGTAAAAGCGGCCCCCGCCTATGAGGAGGGCAGCCCCAAGATCCTCCATGCCCGCTCCATGGAAGAGGCAGTGGCGATCTGCCGCGCCGAAGCGCAGGCGGGCGACATCGTGTCCCTCTCCCCCGCCAGCGCGAGCTTTGACCTGTATGCCAATTTCGCCGAGCGTGGAAACCACTTCAAGCGCTTGGTCAACGCGCTCAAATAATACAATCCTAATATATAGAATATCATTTATACAAATTGTATAAACTGTGTGTTTTCGATGGAAATCGCGGTCGTTCTCCAAACCGTGCAAATCCGTCTGGTGATTATAATCATCCGTAATAAATTTAATAAATTATACAAATTGTATCGTATCAAGCAGGAGGAATACCATGACCGAGGATTTACAGGAACTGCTCTTTGCGCTCTGCGCAGCGCCCGGCACGCCGGGCGACGAATCCGAAGCGGCCAGGCGCGCCGCATGGGAGCTTTCCGACTGCGGCGAAACCGAGATCGACCGCATGGGAAATGTCATCTGCCGCATGGGGAACCAAACCGCCCAACAGCAGATTCTCTTGGACGCCCATCTGGATCAAGTGGGCCTGATCGTAACCCGCATCGAAACGAACGGCTTTTTGCGCGTCGACCGCTGCGGCGGCACGGACCGCCGGGTCCTCCCGGGCAGCCCGGTCACCGTGTTTGGCAAGGAACCGTTGACCGGCATCGTCTGCTGCATGCCCCCGCATCTGACCGAGGGCGGCGAGGACAAGGTGGAGTCCGTGGACCGGATGGCCATCGACCTGGGGCTTTCCACGGAAGAGGCGCAGGAACTTGTCTCCCCCGGCGACCGGGTGTTGGTCCGCGCGCCGCAGAAGCGTCTCCTGGGCACCCGCATCACCTCCCCGGCCCTGGACGACCGCGCGGGATGCGCCGCATTGATCCGCTGTGCACAGCTTTTGCGCGATCAAACGCTCTCCTGCGGGCTCACCATCCTGTTGAGCAGCCGCGAAGAGGCCGGCGGCCAGGGCGCACAGACCGGCGCCTACTCTTTGAAACCCACGGAGGCCATCGCGGTGGACGTCAGCTTTGCCGCCCAGCCCGGCGTTGACCCGGCAAAATGCGGCAAGCTGGGCGGCGGCCCCATGATCGGCATGGCGCCCATTCTCAACCGCCCGATGACAAACCGGCTGCTGGAGCTCGCCAAAGAGCACGAGATCCCCTACTCCATGGAGATCATGGGCGGGGAAACCGGCACCAATGCGGACGAAATCGCCGTCTCCCGCACCGGCGTCCCCACGGCCATGGTGTCCATCCCGCTGCGCTACATGCATACGCCGGTCGAGGTGATCGACACCCAGGACGTGGCGTATACGGCGCGCCTGCTGGCGGAATATGTGAAGGGGGTGGACTGAAATGGCGGATCTGGCACTTTTGGAGCGTCTCTGCTGCGCACGCGGCATCTCCGGATGCGAGGAGGAAATCCGCGAAATCATTCTGGAGGAAATCCGTCCGTATGCCGACTGCGTGGAGGTCACGCCGCTCGGCAATCTTCTCGCCTTCAAAAAGGGGGCGAACCGCGCTAAGACCAAGTTGATGCTCAACGCCCACATGGACGAAGTGGGGATGACCGTCACGTATATTGAAGACAACGGTTTGCTCCGCTTTGCCACGGTGGGCGGCATCGACCGCCGGGTGCTATGCGGCAAGCCCGTCACCGTGGGAAAGGGCATCCCCGGCGTGATCGGCGCAAAGCCCATCCATTTGCTCACCAGCGAAGAGCGGGAAAAATCCGTCCCGGTCAAGGATCTCTATATCGACATCGGCGCGCTCAGCCGCCAGGAGGCGGAGGAAGCGGTTTTCCCGGGCGACCCGGTGACCTTCGACTCCCTCTTCGACACCGCGCACGGTATGATCAAAAGCCGCGCCCTGGACGACCGCGCAGGCTGTGCCATCTTGATCGACCTGCTCAAAAAGCCGCTGCCCTACGACATGCTGTTCGCCTTTGTCGTGCAGGAGGAAACCGGGCTGAACGGGTCCAAAACCGCGGCGTATATCGCGGACCCCGACGCCGCCATCGTGGTGGAAAGCACCACCGCCGCCGACGTCGCAGGTGTCCCGGAGGACAAGCAGGTCTGCCATGTCGGGAGCGGGCCGGTCCTCTCCTTTATGGACCGCCGCACCATCTACGACCGCGCATATTACCAGATGGCGTTCGACGCGGCAAAGGAAACCGGCGTCTCCTGCCAGGCAAAACAGGCGGTGGCCGGAGGCAACGACGCGGGGGCCATCCACGTCTCGCGCGGCGGCGTCCGCACGGTGGCGGTCTCCCTGCCGTGCCGGTATCTGCACTCCGCTGTCAGCCTCATCTCCCAGAAGGATTTCCATGAGGCCGAAACGCTGATCGAACGGCTGGCGGAAAAGATTGCAGGCGGCGAATGATTGCATTTGTAGAACACCCCGAGGCGCTCGCCTCCTTTTCGGGAAACGCCTTTGCTTGCCGCATCCGCGCCACGGCTGCTGCGTACGGCTTTGCTCACCCGTTCGCACGGTTTTGGGTGCAGGGCCGCGGGGCAGCCCTATGCCTTCTGGACGATGTGATGATCCTGGACGCGCGCGCCGGTGCGGACTTTGACGAGCTGGCCGCCTTCCTCCCCGCTGCCGGGGCGCGGACCGTGCTCTGTTCCGCCGAGACAGCCCAGGCGCTGCCGTTTCCCTGCCGCGCCACAGGGGAGATCATGGCGTTACGAGAGCGGGCTGCCCCTGTGGAGGAAGCGGAAATCCTCTGGGACCCCAGCCCCCGGCTGTTATATCCCCTTTTATGTGCAAGCCAAACGGCCAGCTTTCTCCCGCCGCCGTTTGAGCCGTTTTATCTCGACCTCTCCCACCGGACGCGCCACGGGGCCGCCCGCTCCGCCGCCATTCGCGCGGGGGATTCCCTGGCCGCCTGTGCCATCTGTTCTGCAAAAACGGAGGAGGCGGCGGTATTGTCCGCGGTGGCTGTGCGGCCGGATGTCCGGCGCCGCGGGTTCGGGGCGCGGGTTGTCCTCGCTTTGGCGGCAAGCCTGCCGGTGGATACCATCTATATTTTCCGCGCTTCGGGGGAAAACGAAGCCTTTTATCGAACTCTTGGATTTACTGGACACAGCCATTTTGCAGAGCTGGACGTCCAAGAAAGGAACAACCTATGAAAGAAAAACGTTTTGAAGTGGTCTTTTCCCAGGGAACCATGGATGTCGTTCGGATCCTGGTGGACCAGGTGACCGGTGTAAACTATTTGCAGGTCTGCAACGGATATGCGGGAGGGTTGACCCCCCCTGCTCGACCGCGAAGGAAAGCCCGTCATTTCGCCGGTAAAGCCGTATCATGGCTGACATGCCGGTGATTTCCTTTTATCCCCGCCTGCCGCACGGCGTTTCCCCGCTATTTTCGTTCGTACTGGCGAAAAAGGACGCAAAATGGGTTCTCTGCCGGCAAAAGGCGCGGACAACCTGGGAATTCCCCGGCGGGCACATCGAGCCGGGGGAATCGCCGGAGGCGGCGGCGCGGCGTGAGCTCTGGGAGGAAACCGGCGCGGTCCGCTACCATCTGGAGTACCTTTGCGCGTATTCCGTGGAGGGCGATCCGATCGACGGTGTAGACAAAAATTACGGCGTCCTATATACCGCAACAATTGAAACTTTTGAAGAACTGCCGCCCATGGAGATGGCGGAAATGCGGCTCTTTGCCGAATTGCCAACAAATATGACGTATCCACAATTGCAGCCTAAGATGGCGCTCTATGCGGAGAACGTCGGGAAATGGAAGAAGGAGAAAGGAACCCCATGATTTACCCTGCATTTCAAATTGATTCACGCATCCAGGACGCGGCAGCCCGCGCGATGGAAAAAATTGCCCCCGTCCTGAAAGGCATCGACGATACAACGGACTACAACCAGCAGAAGATGCTGTCCGCCTTCATTTCTTCCGGTGTGAGCGAAAGCCATTTTGCGGCCTCGACCGGATACGGATATGGCGACCGGGGCCGCGAGGTGCTCGACCAGGTCTATGCCAAAGCGCTCGGCGCGGAGGACGCCCTGGTGCGCTATAATTTTGTGAGCGGCACGCATGCGCTCACCGTTGCGCTCTTCGGCGTTTTGCGTCCGGGGGATACCATGCTCAGCGTGACCGGCCTGCCCTATGACACGCTGCGCGGCGTGATCGGCCTGGCCGGGGATGGGAACGGTTCCTTGAAGGAATTCGGCATCCGCTACGAGCAGGTCGATCTCTTGCCCGACGGCACGCCGGACTATGCGGCGATCGCCCAGCGCGTCACCCCCTCGATCAAAATGGTCTATATCCAGCGGTCGCGCGGCTACAGCCTTCGCCCCTCCCTCTTTGTGGAGGACATCGAACGCATCGCCAAAATTGCCAAGGAGAAGGCGCCCAATTGCATTGTGATGGTGGACAACTGCTATGGCGAATTCGTCCAGCGCGACGAACCCACCAGCCACGGCGCCGACCTGATGGCGGGTTCGCTCATCAAGAATCCCGGCGGCGGCGTTGCCCCCACGGGCGGTTACATCGCCGGGCGGCGCGACCTGGTGGAAAGCTGCTCCTACCGGCTGACCACCCCGGGCACCGGCAAAGAAATCGGCTGCACACTCGGCAACAACCGCGAACTGTTTATGGGTGCGTTCCATGCGCCACATGTCACGGGCGAAGCGCTCAAAACGGCTGCGTTTACGGCCGCGCTCTTCAGCGAGTTCGGCTACGATGTGACGCCCAAGCCCGACGAGCCGCGCGCGGACATCATCCAAGCCGTCCTCCTGCGCCGGGAAGAGGCCCTGATCGCCTTCTGCCAGGGCGTACAGAAAGGGGCCCCCGTGGACGCATTTGTCACACCGGAGCCATGGGACATGCCGGGTTACGACTGCCAGGTCATCATGGCCGCAGGCGCCTTCACCCTGGGCGCGAGCATCGAACTCTCTGCGGACGCGCCTCTGCGCGAGCCCTATGCCGCCTGGATGCAGGGCGGGTTGAATTTCCACAGCGGGCGCCTGGGCGCTATGCTCGCGGCGCAATCCATGTTGGAGCGGGGCATTCTGGAAGCATAGTGGTGAAATCTGTTTAAAAAATGATTTGAAAAAACAACCGGGAATGCCATGGATTTTTTCATTGGCATTCCCAATTCATATCGACATCTATATCGGCAGCATTCCCCATTGCGCCAAAGAATTTCAAATATATACACTACTCATTTGGCCTTATACAGAAATAAGTTTTAAGATACAAAAAAACGGAGAACCCTACAAGAGTTCTCCGGTTGGTCGGAGTGACAGGATTTGAACCTGCGGCATCCTGCTCCCAAAGCAGGCGCGCTACCAACTGCGCTACACCCCGATTGAAAAACAACATCTATTTTTCAGTTTTCTTATCGCAATGATACACAAATTATGTAAGCACATAATAAAGTGTATAGCTTTATTATTATAGTGAAAACCACATAGAAAGTCAATATCTCCATGGAAAAGACTTGCAATTTAAGGAAAGGTTCGTTATAATGAGTAGCGTAAATTTACAGAAGAACTCTATATTCCGATAAGATTTTGTAAATGCGGGTGTGGCGGAATTGGCAGACGCACAAGATTTAGGTTCTTGCGCTGCAAAGCGTGCAGGTTCAAGTCCTGTCACCCGCACCAGTTGAGCCTGGACGCAATTCGCGTTCCAGGCTTGTTTTTTTTATTATGCCTTTTCGCTCGCGTTTGTAGCGGGTCTTTTTTGTAGCGTAATCCCATGCAGAGTATTATTAAAGGATCTAAAAAGTTCTTTTGATAATACTCCTCATTTTTTATTCCCTAATCTATATAGCGGTCTGTGCGGGGGCGTAGCTTAATGCTACGCCTTTTCTCGTTTCCAAAAGGATGTCCCGCTCGGGGATTTTCCGGTCATCCGGCGCCTATCCAAGAGAAGTCCAGCCAGATATAATGGGCAGACGAACCATGGTGGAGCCCGGAATGGTGGTTGTCGCAGCGGAAGAACTCGATATTATGGTTAAAATGGAAATTAAAATCCGGCTACTTCATTTCTTTTTCAAATCTAAAGAAATAATTGTTCTCTTTTGGGATGTTGCCTGCGGTTTCACTTATTTGGTGTGGGTCTTTGTGTTTAGGATTAAAAAATTCTACAATCTTAAAGCCACAACGATTTACATAAAAATGGATATTTCGCTTATCATAATATGGGGTATGCGTCTCCCAAATTCTTGTTTCAGGATGTAATTCTTCAATTGCTTTCCATATTTTAAATCCGTTTCCAGTATTCTGTGCGTCTGATTTCACATACAAAAGATGGAGTGAGTTGTAGCCGGTCGTATCATCTATAACGACGATGGTTCCTCCGACCCTTTCTCCATCGATTTCTGCAATATAGGCTTCAGAGCCTTTCGTGTTAAAAGATTCTTCTATATCTTCTATGGGAAGAATTGTTTTTTCATATTTTCCAAACTCTGATACATAAGAGTCTTGAAAAGCTTCTTGTATTTCACTTACGAATGTGTTCTTGTCTTCAACGGTAATGATTGGTCTTAAATTTATTTTGTTCATACTTCCTTGTTCTCCTTAAATTTTATAGTGCATTCCATCAAAGAAGTATGCCTTTATTCTCTGCCGCCCCAATCAAATAGTTTCATCGTTTCCCACTCCAAATTCCACTTTCATGATCCACGCTCCCAAAAGCATCGATTTTTCAAGGCTGCACACCTGTTTTCCGTTCAAACCTTACGTTTCTCAATGAAACCAAGGATAAAATCCATTGCAAGGGCAAGCAAAGCAATCAGCAAGCTGCCGGCCATTGTCATTGCCGCATTATTGGTCGTAATGCCCCGGTAAATCGCGACCCCCAACCCCCCTGCACCAATAAAAGAGGCAATACCTGCAAGGGCAATTGTCATCGTCACCATATTGCGAACCCCCGACATAATCACTGGCATAGCAAGCGGGAGTTTGATCTTAAACAAAATCTGCGCTTTTGTGCTTCCCATACCTTTCGCCGCTTCCAAAATAGAGGGGTCTACATTCGTAATACCCGTGTGCGTATTGCGTACCATCGGCAGCAATGCATACATAGCCAGCGCTATAATGGCCGTTGCATTGCCCACACCTGAAAAGGGGATCAAAAAAACCGAGCATAGAAATGGACGGTATCGTATACAAAAAATTGATCACGCCTAGCGCCGGCCTTGCGGCTTTTGGGAATTCACTGATCAGAATCCCTACAAGCCCTCCGAACAGTATGGCAATCAAAATAGAAACCAATGCTATTTCCAAATGCTCTAGCAATAACTCCCAGAAAAAATCTGCTCTATCCGTAAAAATAGACAACATATCTTTTAACACGTTCATCCCCTCCTTATATTGGGGCTTTCTCAAAAGTCAAGCGATGGATACGGCCTTGTTCCATTTCCCTTTGTACGCCTCTTGCATACTGGATTTCGGGATAACCGAAACCAATTATCATGCCGATGTAATGGTGGGCCGGAATGTTCAGCATTGCTTTGATATCCGGCATTTGTTCCAACGCACCGAGAGGGAACGTCAACATTACCGCTCCAAGGCCGCGGGAAGCACAAAGAAGTTCAAAATATGTCCCGGCAATCACCACATCCTGTATGGGTTCCCCGTGGCCGAACGGTGCGTGGGGAATCAAAATATGTGGCGCTCCGCAAAAAAGCATATCGGGGCGCACCGTCTTTTCCCATCGTTTCATATCTTCATATGCCTCTTTGCTAAACCCCTTTGGGTAGATCCCTTGCGCTGCCAGTGCCTCCATCCGGGAATAAACAATCTGGCGGAAGTGAGCCATCTGGACCCGATCATCGATCAATGTGAATTCCACCTGCTGCTTATTGCCACCGTTGGGCGCCCCTGACAGGCGTCCCAGCATATCGTTTATAACGGCGGTATCAACATTTTTGTCCTTGTATCTGCGGCAGGAACGCCTATTGGCAATCAGGGAATCCATTGCAGGTGCCGCAATGGTACAATCGACCATGGGGAGGCTGTTTTCCGGCCTGTGGCCGAAAATGGAAATGGCGCCCATTGGACAGACGGCAAGGCAATGCTCACATTTCCAACAACCGTTCCACCCAAATTCTTTGAAATCCGCAATCTCAGCCTTTTGGGATGGATTCAAGCGGAGAATTCCGCCGGGGCAAACCTTTACGCATTTTCCACATCCCACACACGCTTCTATATCCACAACAAACTTTGCCTGATTCATCATAAGTACCTCCGTCCTTTGCTTTCGACACCATTGTAACGGGTGCCTGTTTGCTCTACAAGTACGCACTTTTTTATAACCTACGTTACCTTTTTGTGACTCTTGCGTTGTTGCGGGGATTGTTGGATAAAAAATTTTTATTCCGTATAGCACGCTTGATTCCACGCGTATGCAGCACTATAATTTGAGTGTAATATGCAAATATCAACCAATGGGAATTGGGGGAGGTATCGATATGCTGAAGAAAGAAGAGTTGCCCGCTTGCCCTGTTGCGACAACCGTACAAATGGTGGGAAGTAAATGGAAACTTTTGATTTTGCGCAACCTTCTTGCGCGCCCGTGGCGTTTTAACGAGCTGCGCAAAAATTTAGAGGGGATCAGCCAAAAAGTTCTGACGGACAGCCTGCGCTCAATGGAAGAAGACGGCATCATCACACGGACGGTCTATCCGGAAGTCCCTCCAAGGGTGGAATATTCTTTGAGCGAATTAGGCGAATCGATGCGCCCTATCATTAAGGCCATGGAGCAACGGTTCCTGGTACTTTGGACGCTTACCCCGGTTCGTTCTATTTCACTTTGATTTCCCCATCTTCCGTTTGAACCCTTGGGGTGAAGGGGCTACAACGCCGCTATGCCGGCTTCTCCCCGATATAGCGCGTTCTGAAACCGGACAAGGTTTCCGGAAAATTTCCGCTCACCCCCAAAAGGGAACGGTACGATTTCCATGCCCCGTAAAAAAGCAGTTCCCTCTTTGTGGACTCAATGCTCGGCCGCGGATATCAGGGTATCCCATTCCCCTATTTTCCAGGAGCATAGCGGCATTTCATCTTTTGTGTTATATTCCTTTCCCTTAGAGATCCTTTTATAAAGCATTAAAACCGATATAAACATCCGCACCAACGGCAATTTCCGTTTCCTGCCGTGGCCACGTTCAATCGACAGCTTTTGCCTTCCGTGCTATAATATACAAGAAGCATACTTGTCCCTCAAAGGGAAAGATGAGAATGAGAAACGGGGTGCAACTCTTTGCAACAGGATCAAACTACCACGGCCAAGCTGATCAAACGATTCCGCAGCTTCCGTTATTCTTTGGTATTGCAGGGAATCGCCGTTGGATTCGCCGCGGGCATGGTCGCGGTGCTCTTTCGGGTTTCATTGGAACAGGCGGATGCCTTCCGGCAATCCATTGGGATATTTCTTTCCGCCCATCCCTGGGCTGTTTCCCTCTGGATGCTTGCTCTCTTAGGCATTGCCGCCTTGGTAACGCTGCTTCTCCGCGTAGAACCGTTCATCAGTGGCTCTGGCATCCCGCAGGTGGAAGGGGAAATGCAAGGCGGGCTCTCGCAGACTTGGTGGCGGGTGTTGCTGGCAAAATTTATCGGAGGGATCCTGACCATCGGCGCAGGACTCTCCCTGGGCCGCGAAGGGCCCTCCATCCAGATGGGCGCTATGGCGGGAAAAGGCGTGTCCCGGTTATCCCATCGCGACAAGACTGAAGAAAAAATGCTGATGACATGCGGTGCAAGCGCGGGGCTTGCCGCCGCCTTTAACGCCCCCTTTGCGGGCGTGCTCTTTTCCTTGGAAGAGCTACATAAGAATTTCTCAACGGATGTCCTTTTGTCTGCAATGTCGGCTTCTATTACAGCCGATTTTATTTCCCGCTATGTTTTCGGCTTAAAACCGGTCTTTGACTTTTCTGCTGCACAGATGATGCCGTTGCAAAATTATTGGATGGTCTTGATTCTCGGCATCCTTTTGGGGCTGGTGGGGACCCTATATAATTTCTGCGTGGCGAAATCTCAGGACCTATACAGCAAAATTGGTTCGCAGTTCATCCGGACCGCCATTCCATTCCTTTTGGCGGGCGCATGTCTGCTTGTATATCCGCTGGTATTAGGCGGCGGCCACAACCTCATTGAGCTTGTCTCGCAAGATATGGCAATCCAGTCCCTGCTGTTGCTATTTTGCCTGAAATTCCTCTTTTCCATGATCAGCTTTGGATCGGGTGTCCCTGGTGGCATTTTCCTCCCGCTGCTGGTATTGGGGGCGATCTCTGGCAGTACGTTTAGCGAAGTATTAGGTCTCTGTGGCATTGAAAATCCTTTGCAAAATTTTGTCATTCTTGGTATGGCCGGCCTGTTTGCGGCAATCGTCCGGGCCCCCATTACTGGCATCATTTTGATCAGTGAAATGACCGGGAATTTCTCCCATCTGTTGACCCTCTCACTGGTCTCCCTGACCGCCTACGCCGTTGCAGATCTGTTGCACGCGAAGCCTGTCTATGACATGCTCCTGGAAAGGCTCATGAAAAAGCAGGGCGCCACTCCTCCACCCAGTGGCGAAAAGCTTTTGATCGAGTCGCCCGTCTGTTTTGGGGCGCCAGTGTGCGGCAAAACCATCCAGGAAATTCCTTGGCCCAGCGGGGCACTGGTGGTTTCGGTCAAACGGCACGACCAGGAGCTCGTCCCCCATGGGGATACCATTTTGGAAGCTGGCGATATTCTTGTATTGCTGTGTAACGAATCCGAAAGCCAGCCCGTCCATACGGCATTGGAGAAACAATGTAAAAGCATGTCTGCCCCCCAATAAATGTCGTTGAAAAGGGCTCCGGAAAGCGAATGCTTTCCGGAGCCCTTTTTACAATATCCTTGTGGAAGCTGGGGGAACCCCGTATCTGCGGCCGATCCCATCTGCACGCCGGCCTCCCCTTTTTGATTCCCGCATGGATGGTATCATTTTCTTTCCCAGCGTTTGCTATAAGTGTGGGCGATCTGCTGGCAAACCTTACAGAAGCGCCTGGCTGAGCTGTACAGTGTATCTTCCCATACCATTTCCTTTGACGCCTTTCGGTGCGGTGCAACAGACTTTTTCTATGGCCTTCTCTCCCCTTAAATGCAGGAAGCAGCTATTCAGATCTTATGCAACGCACGGTGAACCGGGTCTGCCCGCTGAGCGTGCAGGTGAAAAGCGTCAGATCCCAATCCCCGGTGACCATCTCCTCGATGGCGGTGGAGTCCAATTCCTCAACCCCTGCTACTTCGTATGCAAATTGATTTCCATCCGCATCAAAAAATAGCACGGTATCCCCAAGGGAAAGGTTTTGCAGCTTTCCAAAATGCGTCCGATAATTATGCCCCGCTATGACGAGGTTGTCCCGATAAGCAGACCCTGTATAGCGGCAGGGCGCTGTCCTCAATTTTGCCGCACTCCAATCGCTTATGACTGGGAGGGACACGCTGAGGCTTGGAAATTCTAAAACCCCGATATATGCCTCTCCATCAATCTGCACGGTTGGCATCTCCATATCCGGGTTTCGCACATAATCCGGTACCTCTTGATCCTGGCCCCCCGTGGCCCCCA
>QWCV01003141.1_pt1 | contig 12429 bp, 11 predicted proteins | sample 1972621 | NCBI WGS metagenome assembly QWCV01 (sample SAMN09866699, study PRJNA288562) | Human gut metagenome isolate pre2_stool, whole genome shotgun sequencing... | isolation source: gut | host: Homo sapiens | place: USA: California
TGATTTGGAACATCCTTGTACTTCTTGCCGGAATCTTTGCCTCGGAGGCACGACATCGTTCCGCCAAGTGTTCAGATTCCCGCAGACAGTCTATCAGATCAGGCTGATTTAAGGTACCCTATGCAGGAGTTCGACATATGACGGTGCCGGAGGTCTTGCCCATGCCGGAGAATTTGGCGGAATCGCCCCGTCCCTATTTCAATCCACGCCTCCCGGATGGGAGGCGACGCGGGCTGATGCTCAACGATGGGAGGAGCCCGGCATTTCAATCCATGCCTCCCGGATGGGAGGCGACAGGAATACGGCCAGATCGGCTGGCGTGGCTCCCTATTTCAATCCACGCCTCCCGGATGGGAGGCGACCTCTAACCACGCGGCAAACCATTCCACCCACAACATTTCAATCCACGCCTCCCGGATGGGAGGCGACAACAGCTCAACGACGCCACATGCAACGCCATCCAATTTCAATCCACGCCTCCCGGATGGGAGGCGACCATCGACGGTGTGATAGCCGGGTGGAATCAGGAGATATTTCAATCCACGCCTCCCGGATGGGAGGCGACTCGCTGTCCTTCGCGGGGTCAAGCCCCCAATCGAAATTTCAATCCACGCCTCCCGGATGGGAGGCGACTCATCAACACGGTCAACCAGATGATCGTGGCGATATTTCAATCCACGCCTCCCGGATGGGAGGCGACCGCAACAGTTTCGGCATATTCACCCACGCCGTAGATTTCAATCCACGCCTCCCGGATGGGAGGCGACCTACCTTCGGAGCATCATGAGCCAGAAAATACTCATTTCAATCCACGCCTCCCGGATGGGAGGCGACCCGCCGCAGAATTGGAGATGGAGGCGGATGATTATTTCAATCCACGCCTCCCGGATGGGAGGCGACCACGCCCGGCAATCACCGTCGATCATTACAAAGATTTCAATCCACGCCTCCCGGATGGGAGGCGACCGGTCAGTTCGCAGTCCAACAGTCCGATGATGGTATTTCAATCCACGCCTCCCGGATGGGAGGCGACCAATTATGGCAACGCCCGGTTTCACCGACAGCATATTTCAATCCACGCCTCCCGGATGGGAGGCGACTGCAAGTTACGCCGACGGTTACGAATGACACGACATTTCAATCCACGCCTCCCGGATGGGAGGCGACCTTTTTTCAATAGGAGCATTCCACCTAGCACAAAATTTCAATCCACGCCTCCCGGATGGGAGGCGACCCCCGATGCCATTGGTGATATGCGGGTAATACGCATTTCAATCCACGCCTCCCGGATGGGAGGCGACAGATGTCCATTTCCTCGGGCGGTAATACACGTTATTTCAATCCACGCCTCCCGGATGGGAGGCGACGTCGCTCGGCACCTTGTCCAGATGGACCTTATAATTTCAATCCACGCCTCCCGGATGGGAGGCGACTGACGTCGGAATTGACAACGGCCTGAGTACTGAAATTTCAATCCACGCCTCCCGGATGGGAGGCGACCTGATCGTCAACAAACGTGTTGACATCGAGCGCATTTCAATCCACGCCTCCCGGATGGGAGGCGACCGGAGCCGATGGCCTGCGGGTCGGCGGACACGACATTTCAATCCACGCCTCCCGGATGGGAGGCGACTGCTGGGGGTTGCGTCGATATATGCCATATCGTTATTTCAATCCACGCCTCCCGGATGGGAGGCGACCCGGCAGCACGTCCTCGGATTCGCCGTTCTCATTTCAATCCACGCCTCCCGGATGGGAGGCGACCAAAATCAGACGACAAGCCGAACTTGTCATGGAAATTTCAATCCACGCCTCCCGGATGGGAGGCGACTTCATGAGTGTCAGCCAATGCGAGGCCGTTCGCAGGGATTTCAATCCACGCCTCCCGGATGGGAGGCGACCAGCGCATATCAACATACACGCCATATTCCCGATATTTCAATCCACGCCTCCCGGATGGGAGGCGACCATATTTTGCACTCACGCGAGATGATAACAGGCTATTTCAATCCACGCCTCCCGGATGGGAGGCGACAGGTTTTCTTTCTTGAAGATGTCAAGAGGGTTCTTATTTCAATCCACGCCTCCCGGATGGGAGGCGACAGACACCGCGAAACAGCGACAACTATGACGAAATATTTCAATCCACGCCTCCCGGATGGGAGGCGACCGTGAAAATGGACACACCGTTCCACGATATGGAAAGAATATTCATTCTCGTCATTAATCGTACCGCACTATACTGACTCCGCCGCCGGCTGACGGGCATAATCGAGGATTAACGCGGCGAAATCATTCACTATGCAATTATCAAAAAACAAGAGGAATACGACAATCCTCAAAGACCTTTCCCAAAGTGGTGCGAAGAAACGGGCAATTCATGAGAGCTTATCGTTCGCAATTATCCACTAAGAGTGGATATATACCGCTCATTCCATCACAAGAGGAACACGATCAAACTATCATCACATCATCAGCCGGGAGATGCCTCTGCCTGCCGCGATGCTCAATCTTAGAGGAATACTTCGAGCCAAGATTGTAGTAGCGCAAGCTGTCATGCGTCTCATCCATGATGTCCGCTAAATCGTGCTTCAGAATCAGGTAATCGGATGGAGTTACCGAGCACTCGAAAACACTGTTCTGTACACGCTGCCCATATTTCATACAGGTTTTGGCGACATTCCTCAATCTGCGTTTGCCCGCCGGGGTCTCAGTATTAACATCATAGGCAACAACAACCATCATTCCGATATCTCACTTCCATCTGGTACCCGACAAAACATTATTTCCACATGAACGGCGGGTATGCATCCAAATCCCCACGAATCGCACGGTTTAACAGCAATGACTGCGCATAAGGAACCAGTCCCCACGGCATCTTCTCATCGAAGAATGGATGGGTAATCATTTCTTGCTTACGCTTCTGCCAAGCAGCAAGCACCGTCTTACGGCCGCCTTCGGAAAGAAACACTCCACCATTCTCGCGAACTTCGAACGAAGAAGGCTTGACAACCCCCGTATTGATAAGTGTCAGCACGAAGCGGTCAGCGATGGCCGGCCGAAATTCCTCCACCAAATCCAGGGCCAAGGAGGCCCTTCCTGGCCTGTCCGTATGCAAGAAGCCCACATAAGGATCAAGGCCGACTCCTTGCAAGGAGGCAGTGCAATCACTGGTCAACAGCGCATAAACAAAAGACAGTAGCGCATTTACTCTGTCCAACGGTGGCCTACGGCTACGCTGTTGAAAGAAAAAGTTGTCTTTGTCACGTAAAATCAAGTCATCAAAGGCAAAAAAATAGTCTTTAGCCGTAAGCCCTTCTATACCGCGAAGTTCCTCTGTGGACGCACAGTCACGAACACGCAGCAAAGCCTGGCGTAGTTTTTCACTTTGCGCCGCGATACGTTCACTATTGACACGTAGCGCATGATCACGTTTAGTCCGTTCAAGAACCCAGCGACAGTTATATATTTTACCGATGATGAATGATCGGGCAAAGGGCAAAGCGGCATCCTCATTATCCGCAAGACGAAACTGTTCTCGCCGAAGCAGGACATTGCGGTTCTTTTCACCGAGTATGGAACAGTAGTAACGGCCATACGGAGAAAACAAAGAAACGCCGACACCAAATTCCGCACATTTACCCATGAGCGCAGGAGAAGCCCCTTTGTAGGAGAAACTCATGATGCTCTCCAAAGATCTAAGCGGAATCCGTCCAAGCACATCGTCATCCCGTTGGACAATGACATTGTCATTCTTTAACGATAAATAAGCATCTTCGCTGGTGACATACAAAGTGTTAAGCAACTGCTTCATATTCAATCCGGCCTCTCTCCACCCTCTGCTTCTTCGCGCACAGCTTCTTCAATGAATTGTTTTGCGGAATGTGTCTTAATCAACTTCGGTAGGCATATATCCCGCAAAGAGCACGCCCGGCAGGTCTTCGATGGTCTAACTTTAGGCGTGTGCCCGCGTTTGAACAAATCGTGCATCTCCCCGGTCATAGAGAGGATCTGCACACGTAACTTCTCGTCGAGAAGAACTCGCTCCCGATGCTTGGTCTTTTGATAGAACAAGGCACCCTCTGGAATAGAGCAAACCAGCATTTCCTCCAGGCACATGGCCTGTGCGCAAAGCTGAAGACGATCTACATCTAATTGCTTTGGCGCCCCATGCTTATATTCCACAGGGTAAGGGAGCCATGCACCGGTTCTTCCATGCAACGGCACACCGTTATTCGATCGTCGGAATTCGACTACATCACATGCACCAGTAATACCAAGTCGCCGCGAGAACACACGCAAATCGCGCATGATAAGCAGATTACCCCGCGCTTCCGATTCGCTGTAATCGTGAGCTCTATCATGTTCAAGAGAACCGGCTGTAGTAAGATAATTATCTTCCCATTGCTGTTCTATATGAATCAACGCCCACTGCCGTCTGCAAAACGCAAAATGTTGGAGACCGGAAAGAGCCAGCCAATCGTCCTCTGGATAATATGTTGGCTCTTTCACGGTTGTTCTCCTTTATGCTAGCAGAATCCCCGATTTAACGGCCTTCGAGCACTTCGTAATGAAGACCAGGGATATTTGTGGTCTCCACCGTGATGTGGCCTTTCCCGTCAACTTTGACAGAACGATGAACCTTCGCGGATGAGTACTGACCGGCTTTGCTGTTATGCATGAACCACGCCAGATTCACCACCTCCATAGAACCTGCAGGACGGGCTGAGCTCTCGTCGTTTTCAAACAAAGTAAGCAAAGCTTCTTTGATTTTCTCTGCATCTTCTTCAGTGAAACCAGTTTTTTCCGCCAACTGAGGACTGATGCTGCCGCGAGTCATGTATATAGCTCGGCCAGAAACACGGTGCTTCATACCCATAGTGTCGGATGATTTCTTATTCGTATCCGTGGTCTCACCATTCACCGACTTGGTAATTTGGACGTCGTCAATGGCTATGGGCTCAAGAGAAAAGGCAGATTGTATGGTGACCGGGCCACGTACCGGGATGGAGACAGAGGAGTCCTTCTCCTTCTCTTTTCCCTTAAATGCGAAAACTTGGCCGAAGGAGCGGACATCAATCCACTGTTCGCAAGCTCTGCCGGATAGGGCTTCTCGATCTTTCTGGATTTCCTTGCTTAAGGTTTTAGTAAAAGTCTTCCAGCGATCCGACAAGGATTTTTCTCCGTCCTCGGTGCGATCTGCGGACTGTACAAAGATTCGCTCACCTGCGTCTTGCAGGCGATTACGAATCTTGCGCTTTTCCGCCACATCCGATATCTCGCCCAATCCCTCGGCGGTAGTACGCGGACGGTTTCCGTTCAGCGGATCGCCATTTGGGTTGGCGTTTTCAACGGCGAATGTCAGTACGAAATCGATTTTGTGTTGTAAGCTAGCCATGATTCATTCTCCTTTGTCTTCTGTAGTCTGTTCCTTGAGCTGCTTGGCAGCACCAGCTCTCTGGATGAGCTGCCTGCGTTTGTGGGAATAGCCAAGCAAGAATAGCGATGACAACGGTTTATTGCTTTCGAAGTCTCCTTCTCTGAATTTGCTCATGACCTCGTCAATTTCGCTTTGGAAAAACGATCCATTGGTGGAGGCGAGAATATATGGATTCAGTTGCTGACGTAACGTCAGCCATGTGGCTGATGGTTTGGCCACGAAATTATTCATCAGCTTCACTGCGTTAGTGGTGCGGTCTGGAGTCTTTCCGTCACTCTGCCTTAATAAAACTCTGTATTCGTAGTTATCAGCAAGAGCGAGCAGCTGGCCGAATAAATAATCTCGGTCTGTTCGCTTTTCGTCTAGTTCCATGGTGATGTTATTCCTTTCACTTAAGGGAAGTTTTTTGTCTTGATCAATGTAGTGTTTTTTCCACATGCTGCAGGCGACTTCCAAATCGTGTCGCCAAACGGACATATTGTCATAGGACAATGGCCGGGTGACCTTGTGGAATGCCGGCTGTAGGAGAGATGCAGAAAAACCCGTGCTGCTGAACATGCATTCTACGAGTTGTTTTTTGACATATTTGGCAAATCGTTTGTAGCTATCGCTACTGTGATCGTCCGTGCTGTACACACAGTTGATGATGTCCTTAAACGACGGTGCACCGATATATGGAATCGACTTCGTCTTGTCGGTATCCTTCTTGAATTTGCGTGTAGCTTCATCGTTTGTGATGTTAGTTTTTTTGTCGTCAAAACGGGTGAGATACCATGCGGAATCCTCATGCCATTGGAGAACGCTCTCAATGTACTCGTCTTTGGATAATTCCCGATAAAAGGTAACGCTGAGCCGACCCGAAGTGGCGGTGGCGGCATCAAAGATGGCCACGACTATTCGTCTATTATGTTGCTTTATCTGCGGCAACACTTTCTTGTTACCATAGCCGCGCAACAATTTACCGAATAGTTCCGCGTAATCCACGTAGGTCTGAATACCTGCATCTACAATTTTCTCGGAATCGGTACGTTCGTCGAACTGTTCAGCCACGTCATGTGAATTTCCCGTAGGATCGAGAACATTATCTGTGGGATGACTGTCTATTGCCCAAATCACAATATCCTGACTGCCGGTAAGCGTACCGTTATTGGAGGCAAGCCAGCGCAACGTTGAATGGATTTTCTGCGAAGTCAAAGCGTCGATGTTCAATGCTTCATCACGATTGATGAAACGCCCACGGAAAACGAACTTCCTACCCTCATCGTCAGAGGATAGAAGTTTGGCGTTGCCATTCACTTTGACAATCTTCTTTGGAAAGTTGACGGAACGCTTGTACAGTGTTTCTCCGAGCAAATCGATTCCAAGGCTGTCTCCATGACGTTTTTGTTCTTCATGGGCTATCCATAAATTCTGTATTTCACGGTCTTCCCAGACCTCCGGCTCAGAGTCGCCGCGAACTCGCACTGCAAATCGAACTCCAATCTTGCTGTCTTTCTTGAGATCAATCTCAATGCCCCGCGCTCGAGCGTCTTCAATCACGCTATGCTGCGAAAGATACTGGTAAATGGCGTTCAACTTCACATTATCGGCTCTCCAGCTATCAAGCTGAATGAGATACGATTCATGCTTGGCGGCGTCATACTTGGTATCGATGTACTGCAACTGATCGAATAACGGGTGTGGCGGCAACACTGTTCCAGAACGTCCCATGGATTGCTCAGTACAGGGGGCGATAATTTCAACATCAGCATGGTCTCGCTCGATTTTGATGGGTTGCCCGGTTTCGCCAAGCGTGACCTGTAGCTGGGTCTTTAAGGTAGTGTGATAAAGAGGCAACAAGGTTTTATCCACGTCTTCATTGGGAGGCATGATTCCCGCTGCACTGTTCACTGCATCATACGTCTGCAGTAGATTGGACCATAAACTCATGTCTATTCCTCCGCCATGCTAAAATTGCGGCCTTCAACAAAATCTTTGACATGTTGATTGCGCCGGATAATGCGTTGATCCAGCTGCGTGGAATCGGGACGTTCAAACTTTATGACGCCATCGTGCATTATCGGACGCCAAAACTTGGCGATAAAGTCGTGGTCCGGATTTTCATCCGGATAGACAAAACTGTGGAACATGAATCCGAACCGCAAATCACCATAATCATCGTAAAAACCTTCACCAGAACCAAATTCACACGGTTCTACATATCCTTGGCATTCTCTGGTGCCGAGGAAAATATCTCTTCGACCTCCAAGATCGACTGATCTTTTTGCGATATTGTAGTGTTTGTTCTCGTTGCGGTCCGCACACAAGTCTTCACGTTGCTCATTCCACTCAAAATGAGCAAGTATTTGATACTTAACTTTCTTCAAATAGGTGTAATACGACAAATCATTTCCACCGCTCTTGATCGGTCGGATGCCTTTGCCTTCGGTCTGAATCTTATTCATTACGCGTACTGCGTCAATAACCCATACAATCGTTGGCTTCCAATAGATGCTTTCGGTAATGCCCTTCAAAGCTTGATAAGTTGGAATCTCATATGAGAATTTCTCTCCGCCTACACGTGTGGCGACTTCTGAGAACAAGGCGTAGTTGCCATATACCTCATATTCAATCGAGTTATGATACTTTTTCATAATCACCTACTTCATCAAAAGCGGCATTTCCGTTTCTAAGATGAATCCGAATTCTTGACTGTAGTTTTCTTCGTTGAGCACTAATATGCCAAAATCTCCACTGGGGTCGCTAATCGATTTTGACTCGTCAAGTGCCTTGAACTCGTCATCGAAGAGAGAAACCGTATATTCCTGTAACGAACGCAACGTTTTGATTTTGGATGCAACATCCCCCTCCTCATTAAGTCGGTCAACCAGCTCCATCGCTTGGCTATAATGTACCACAACATCCGTGGTGCCTCCGGGAATGACACGGAAATTGTCCCCTACTGTTTGGAAGGCTTGGGCGAACTCATACGGATATTGTTCCCCCGTACGATTGCAATACGAACCACGACGGCGACGGTTGGACGACAATAAGTCGTATGCGGTTTCTTTTCCTCCAGAGATTGAGTAGTCCATGGTTCCGACGTTCCGTGATTTGGAATTCTTTAATTTGGGGTACCGAATAAGGTAAGCACGGTAATACTCTTCAATCATGAACGTCGAAAGCAAGTCCTGCTCTGGATAATCATAGATGAGTTGGTCAGTGATATCTTTCCCCAGTTTGATTTCAGGAAGGTGTTCTAGTCCTGACTCATCCTTAATGGAGTATACGTATACATTTTTCGACGCATGTGATTCACCGTTACGATTGCATCGTCCTGCCGCCTGCAGGATACTGTCGAGGCCTGCCATTGCGCGAATCACACAAGAGAACGAAATATCCACACCGGCTTCGATGAGCTGGGTACTGATGCAAATTACCGGTTGGCCCGGGTCTCCGGGGGTTTTCGGCAAGCATTCCTTTAGCTTGGCAAGCTGGTTCTTTCGATGTGCGCCACACATCGCAGTGCTCAGATGCACCATTGTGAATCGATGATCAAAATCAAGTTCCTTAACGAGCTGATATAGCTTTTTGGCTTCGGATTTCAGATTAACCACAGCCAAGCAGTTGCCATTCTCCAACGCTTTGCCATAAATTTCTGCCGCGAAATCGTCGAGTGTCAACTCGTGCGACGACGCAATGATATTAGTCCGACGAAGACGTTCAGCGTAATCATTGCCGGGATCAATAAGGTCAGGTTTGTCCGAAAGCAGCAGATTCCTTCGATCAGTTTGTTCCAGCAGCGGCTGCGTGGCCGAGCAGAGCAGAATTGTGGAGCCCAGAATCTTAGAAAGGAAACTCACTATTTCGTTGAACACGTTAGTGGTGTTGGTAGGCAGTGCCTGTATCTCGTCAAAGACGATAACGCAGTCAGCCATATTGTGGAATTTGCGTAGTTTTGTTGCTTTCGCAGACATCACAGTTTCCAGGAACTGTACCATCGTGGTCACGATAATTGGCCTATCCCACCGCTCTGCAGCGAGACGCCGTTGTTGTTCCTTTTCATCATCTTTATCAGGAAGCACGCTTGAATAATGCTCAAGAAGAATCTCGCTGTCTTCTTCGCTGAGATTAAGGGCATTGCGGAACACCTGCACAGTCTGTTCAGTGATTGACAGATAAGGAATGATATAGATGATGCGTCGTTTCCCCTTCTTCTCGGCATGGTGAAGAGCGAAACGCAGAGAAGCCAAGGTCTTTCCGCCTCCCGTTGGCACACCTAAACGGTATATTCCTGTGTCGCGCGTGCTGGCTGCGAGACAATCTTCGGAAACACGCATCCTTATTCGGCTGATTTCCGACGCCGTGTCAAAACTACTGATCGTCTTTTCCAGTCGACGTATCAGTTCTTTCCAATCGGGAGCTTGTGAAATATATGGTTGACGAGCCGTAAAGGTCGCAGCGTCAACTCTATCCGCATCCACAAGCCTCGAATAGATGTATTTCGCATACAGTCCCAAAAAGAAATCGCGGGAAGTGATCGCATTGCGCGGCAAAAAATCACATGAATCAATTGCTTCCAGCAGGCTATTAGTTTCTTCTACACTATTGGCGAAATTCGCATCTATGTCCAGGCCTAACGAAGGAACATGGCTCAGTACCTCTTGATAATGGTATTGCCCAGCGTTCTTGTTCTCGCCCAACAGCTTCTCAAAGTAGGCGCTCTCCCCGCAGCAATCGAGACAATCCGGTAAATGACCATGATGATTAGCGATTGCTAGCTCAAGCACTTCTGCGGTTACCATGCTGGTCTGCGACAATGGAAAATCGGCGACACAATCGTCAATGATGAATGCCCCCTGCTTGGCATGGATAACCTCACCACGCTTACGGTTACCCGTCAACAGATATTGTTTGAAGTCATCCGTCGCTTTACCGGAATCATGTGCCACGCCTGCGGTATACGCTGTGGAGGAACTCCGATTCTCAAAACCTGCGGCCAGTTTTGCCGTGTTATGCAAATGATCATATAGCGTCTGAATATTGCCGTTATCATCTTTGCGCGCTAATAAATATTCAGCCTCGAATATCTGTCCCATGGCGCATCCTTCCTCAATTTATCACGCAAAACTTAAAAAGCGTAAACACACCCTAGCATGATTAACGCCTACTTGGCCGGGTACGCTTCGGCCGGCGTGCCGGTTGATGTCGGGAGTTCGGGCAAGGTGCTGCATGCGTTGCTGACCGATACCGTACTATGAACCGACGCGGATTTTGACGCGCTCGAGCGTGAGGTGTTGGGCGACGATTGAGGTTGCCTACTCGGATTTGACCAAGGCTGATGTCAAGTGTTTGAACGGTACCGTCGTGATTATGCGGCTGAGGTGTTGCGTATCGTCCGTGAGAAATTGCGCGTGGACGGGTTCGTGTCCGAACCCCATGAGCTGACCAATCCCGACGCGATTTTTTCGGGCAATCACCGATCATGGCCCAAAGACCACCCTCAGTCGGCTCCGCTGACAGCTCCCGCCAGCGGGAGCCGGTATGCGCCTCACTGCGGCGTGCAACCGCGTATGAGAAAGGCCCCGCCGTTCGATGAATGGTGGGGCCTCACGCTCAGCGCGCTACAACAGGCTCAGCGCAAACTCAGCGCACTACAATCACGCCTTGCTCACCTCGACGCCGAGCTCGTCACCCTCGCGCACGTCGAGAGCCACAGCCAGCGTCTCCCCCGCGATCAACTTGCGGAACTGCTCGACCTTGGCCACGCCGTCAGCCGGCACGGTCAGCGTCAAAGCAATCCTGTCGGCGATGTCCAGGTCGGCGGCCTTGCGGGCGTCCTGCACGGCGCGAATCACATCGCGGGCGTAGCCCTCGGCCTCCAGGTCGGCGGTCAGCACGGTATCGAGAATCACGAAACCGCCGGTAGGCAGAGCGGCCGACACGGAAGCGGCGGCCTCGGCGGCGTTCTCCTCCTCCACGCGGTTGATTAGCTCGTATTCGCCGGCCTCCAGCGCAACCTCGCCGTTCGGCGTCTCGACGACCGGAGCACCGGTCGCGGCATCGACGTGCCAGGCACCGGTCTTGGACGCCTTGATGGCGAACTGGACCTGCTTGCCGAGGCGCGGGCCGGCGGCGCGGGCGTTGACCTTCAGCTCGTGCACGATCTTCAGCCTCTGCGAACCGGCATCCTCCATCGTGCAGAACTCAATATCCTTTATATTAAGCTCTGACTTGAGAATTTCGTCGTACGCCTTGACGGCGTCCACATCCTCGACCACGACGGTGAGCTTGGCGAGCGGCTGGCGCACACGGATCTGGGCGGCCTTGCGCAACGACAGAGTGCCGGAGACGATCTCGCGCACCTTCTCCATCGCGTCCACCAGTGCCGGGTCGTCGACCAGCACACGGCCAAGCTCGGTCGCCTCACCGGTCTTCTCGTCCGCGACGTACGGCCAATCGGCCAGATGCACGGATTCGCCGCCGGTCAGGCCACGCCACACGGATTCGGACTCCATCGGAGCGAGCGGCGCGAGCACGCGCATGAACACCTCAAGCACGGTGTACAGCGTGTTGAACGCGTTCGCGTCCTCCTTCCAGAAGCGGTCGCGGGTGTTGCGGATGTACCAGTTGGTGAGCACGTCGATGAAGTCACTTGCCGCATCGCACGCGTCAGAAATCGCGAACTCGTCGAGCGACTTCTCTACACGCTCTACGAGCCTGCGGGTGCGGGCCAGCAGGTAACGGTCCATCTCGGGCAGACCCGCCACCTCGTCCGCGCGCAGCTGACGGGCGTCGAAGCCGGCCCCGCCATTGGCCGCGTTCGCATACAGCGTGAAGAAGTAGTAGGAGCTCCACACCGGCAGCATGACCTGGCGCACGGTGTCGCGGATGCCCTCAGCGGTAACAATGAGGTTGCCGCCGCGCAGGATTGGTGACGACATAAGGAACCAGCGCATGGCGTCGGAACCGTACTTGTCGAACACGCCGTTCACGTCCGGGTAGTTGCG
>QWCV01005540.1_pt1 | contig 12392 bp, 17 predicted proteins | sample 1972621 | NCBI WGS metagenome assembly QWCV01 (sample SAMN09866699, study PRJNA288562) | Human gut metagenome isolate pre2_stool, whole genome shotgun sequencing... | isolation source: gut | host: Homo sapiens | place: USA: California
TCCAGGCTAATATTTAGATGCTCTGCTATCTCCATCACAATGTCTAAGCGTGGGAATTTTCCTACTTTCCAACCGCCTGTATTACCGCTTGCGCGGCCTATTTCAGCTAAAACAGTAGTAATATTTGTGCCTTTTCTTGAACAGGCAGCTTTTAAGTTATCGTAGAACATAGTACCTCCTTCATAAAAAACTCAGAAAAATGAGCTAAAGGTATTGACGAACTCATTATTACGAGTTAATATAACAAATGTAAGATGAATTTGAAGATGATTTTAAAGTTTATTTTAAAGATAAAATTCATCTTCATTATAAAGAAAAAAATAAAAAAAGTAAAGAAAAGAAAGGAGCAAAACATATGGCGGAAAAGCTGTCTCCTTGGTGTAAAAAAGCCAAGATTGCCATGATTCAGAAAGATATCGGAGTTTCTGATATGGCAGAAAAGCTCGGTAACAATCGCTCATACATTTCTTCCGTTTTAAATGGCCGTGTGGTATCACCTCCGATCAGGAAAAGAATAAGTGATTATTTGAATATTACTGATGATGATTTCTGTTCAAATGATTGAGCATGAACTCATTATAAAAGATGAGGAGTGAAAACAGAATGGAGTTTGATTGTACAAAAGAGGGAAAAAACATTTATTTTGCTTGTAGAGAAAAGGCAGCAAAATACAATGATCTTCTAAACAGCAGAGAAAGAGCTGCTGAGTTGCTGGGAATCTCAACATCAACTCTGGCAAATCATGAGCTGGGAGTAACCAAAAATGTACCACCAGATACGGTGGTTATGATGTCTGATCTGTACAAGACACCGGAACTGCGCAGCTATTATTGCAAACACGAATGTCCAATAGGAAGAAATCTTCCGTTAGCAACTCAGATAAGTGGTTTGCAGGGCATTACAGTAAAAATATTGAACAGTCTGGATGAAGATGGAGTACGAACTATGAAGAAACAACTCCTGAGTATTGCTGAAGATGGAGAAATTACAGCAGATGAGCAGGATGAGTTCGATGGAATAGTAAAAAAATTGGAAGTTTTGGCAACAGCAATATCAGAATTGAGAATGTTGGCTGAGAAATTTCAAAAGTAGAAAGAGGCTGGTGCAAATGGAACTGAAAGATAAGTTAAGGCAGGCTTTGAAGGAACGATACGGGTTGGATAATGACGAGGAGATCATGAAAGAGGTTGGAGATTCAAAAGGTATTGATCTTGGAATATTCACAAAACCGTTCGAGGAGGTTAAAAGTGCGTAAGAGTACACGAAGAAAATTAAAAGTATATGCAGTAGATGCGGCTATGATACTTTTAGCAGTTCAGGTGACAGTTGTAATAAAGGACAATAGTAAAGTGAAGGCATCTACATATGTGCCAGAGAAAAGCATTCAGAAAGAATATGCGGAAACTAAAGAAATAGAAGTTCCAGAAAGCACTTTAGAGGAAAAAACAGCATCAAACAATTTGAAATGGAGCAACAAAGATTCCAATATTCTCCTGAAAATAGCAATGGCAGAGGCAGAAGGAGAAGGAACAGAAGGAAAAGCACTTGTAATGAGGGTGGTTCTGAATAGGGTTGAGAGCAAGGAATTTCCAGACAGTGTTGAGGGAGTTGTATTCCAGCCAGGACAGTTTGAACCGGTTCAGGATGAAGGCAGGTATTGGAATGTTGAACCAGATTCTGAGTGTTACAAGGCATTATATATGGTTCAGAATGAAAACTGGGATAATACAGAAGGGGCATTATATTTCTGCAGAACCGGTTGTTCATCATGGATGGAAAACAATACAGAATACCTTTTCACGGTTGGAAATCATTCCTTTTACAGATAGGAGGCAGATATGCTGGAACGATGGATTGTAAAACATTGGATTGCATTAAGCGTGGGATGCTTATTAATGGCAATGGCAGTGCGGATTGCATATGCCAAACGCGGATATGCTGCAATCGGTTTTGAATGGGCAATCATTCCGATTGTATTCCTGGTCGAATGGTTTTTTAAAGCCAGACGCAGGGAGGCACGAAGAAAATGCAGGAATACGAGAGCTTAAAACAGCAATTAGAGAAAGACGGTTACAAAATATCGAATGTTGAATTTTCCTGTTTGGTTGAATATGCCAGAAGAAAAGCAAAGATTGCAGGAAAAGATGAAACATATATTCCAATTTTGCTTCCAGATACAGTGAAAGAATATATTTTCCGAAAGGGAGTAAATTGGAAACTATATCAAAAATGATGAAAGAATAAAGAGGAGGTATAACACAATGAATGAAGTTCAGGTTAATTCACAGGGAAATGTCCAGTCAGTAGACTTTACCAGTCAGGAGCCAATGCAGTCGCAGAGATCATCTCAAACAGAAATGATGGTAACCAGACAGGCGCAGGAAGTGCAGGTCGCAATGTTGGCGGCAAAGAAGTTCCCACGAGATCAGGTTGTCGCATATAACAACATTATGAGAGCTTGTCAGAGGAGAAAACTGGCAGAAAGTTCTATGTATGAGTTCCCAAGAGGAAATGAAAAAATTACAGGTCCTTCAATAAGACTTGCAGAGGCTATTGCTCAGAACTGGGGCAATATTGATTTTGGATTTATGGAACTGGAACAGAGAAACGGAGCAAGTCAGGTTATGGCGTACGCATGGGACCTTGAAACCAATTCCAGACAGACAAAATTATTTAGCGTTCCTCACATTAGGCATACCAGAAAAGGTGATTATCCGCTTACAGACCCAAGAGATATTTACGAAGCAGTAGCGAATCAGGCAGCACGAAGAGTAAGAGCCTGCATTCTTGGAATCATTCCGAGTGATGTTGTGGAGGCTGCAGTGGATAGATGCAATAAAACATTACGAGAAGGATACGAGGAGCCTTTAGTGGATCGTGTCAGAAAGATGGCAGAAGTATTTGAAAAAGAATTTTCTGTAAATATCTCAATGATTGAGAAGTATCTTGGATGCAAAAGCAATGCTTTTTCTGAAAATGATTTTGTAAGGCTGAAAAAAGTGTACCGTACTTTGCGAGATGGAATGGCAAAGAGAGAAGATTATTTTGAAATCGGATTACCGGTAACTGATAACAGTGAGATCAGCGATCCTTTTAGTGGAGGAGAAAAGAAACAGGGGGCAAGCAAAGAGGGTGACAAGAAATGATTCTGAATAATGAAAATTATTACAGCCCGGAGGCGAACCTGGAATACATGAGCGTATCACAGTACAAAGCATTTATGAATTGTGAAGCTGCAGCTATGGCCGGCATTTCCGGAAAGTATGAAAGACCGACAACCAGAGCGTTGCTGGTAGGCAGTTTTGTGGACCGTTACTTTGAAGGTACACTCGATGAGTTTTTGAAAGAAAATCCAGCCCTTTACACAAGAAAACATGAGTTGCGAGCGGAGTTCAAAAGGGCGAATCAGATCATTGAAGCAGTGAAAACGGATCCGAAATTTATGGATGCCATGAGCGGGGAAAAGCAGAGGATTTTCACCTTTGAATTATTCGGGGTGAAGTGGAAAGCAAAGCTGGACAGCTATAATCCTGGGAAAGCAATTACAGACTTAAAAGTTGTGGCGAGAATGGACAAGCTGCCTATGTGGAGATATGACATTCAGGGTGCTATTTACCAGAAAGGTGTGGAAATTGCTACTGGTGAAAAACTACCGTTTTATCTTGCTGTAGTAACCAAAGAGAGGGTAATGGATAGAGATATCTGGCAGATACCGCAATCGACTCTTGATATGGCATTACGGCAGGTGGAAGAAAACATTGGAAGATATGCGGATATTAAAGCAGGACTGCTGGAACCTACTCACTGTGGAAAATGCGATTATTGCAAGAGTATAAAACAGGCAGCAGTAAGAAATTACAATGAATTGTTGGAGGTATAAGGGCATGAAGCTTGTGAAAATTTTAAGTGACAAGGTTCAAATCAGATCAGACTACAAAGAATTTGACGATGTGCGAATCAATGATCTGATTGCTGTATCAGATGGAGATGTGGAATTGGTTACTATGGTGAATACATTGACTGATATTGATACAGAAGATGATGAGGAACTCGGAGAAAATGATTATATTTTGGAACATAGCAGTACAAAGATGTTGGAATGCTCCATTATTGGAACCGTTAAAGATGGAACTTTCCAGAAGGCAATAGACAAATATCCAACCATGAAAGTGAGCGCACATCGAATCTCTAAAGAGGAATTTGCTTCTATGCTGAGTAAGTATACAGAGGGATTCTGTATCGGAGAATATACAGCCTATGAGTTCCCGGCATTTGTCGATGGAAATAAATTCTTTCAGAGACATGCTTGTATTGTTGGAAATACCGGAGCTGGAAAGTCTGAGACTGTGGCAAAAATCTTGGAGCAGACAAGTAAATTGCCTGGAGCTAACGTGATCGTGTTTGATATTCATGGAGAATATAAAGAACTTTCATATGCCAGGAATATTCAGATAGGAGAGGACAGACCATTTCCTATATGGATGTTTGGATTTACAGATATGATCTCCAATATTTTAAAAATCAAAGAGGAATCAGCAACCGTGGCTATGACTGCTCTCCGTAAGTGCTATTACAATGTATGCCCGAAAGGAAAAGAAAACAGGCCAATATACTTCAGTTATGTGGAGTTCGTTAAACTGATGAAATTTCTTGATGAAGAAATGGTCGGAACAGGAGAGTTTTACAAAACTGGGGCACAGGCTGGGAAAGAAAAAATCGTAAAAGGTGATTACAACGGAAAACTTACCAATATTGTAAATCTCCTTATTGATAAAGCAAGGGACAGCAAATATCAGTTCTTATTCGAGGATATGGGACAGCAGTATTTATATGATTTTATGAAAGATGTACTGAACAATGATGTTCCGGTAAAAAACATTGATCTGTCTGAAGTTCCACATGATGTTGCTATTCCAATCATTGGAGTAATTACGAAGTTGGTGTACGAAATCCAGAGGACATACAAAAGCAAAGACGTAAATCCGGTCACATTGGTATGTGATGAAGCTCATGTATATATTCCAAATGATTTCTTATTATCTGCCTCTCAGCGGCGTATGGTAGAGATATTCGAGAATATTGCAAAGGAAGGTAGAAAGTTTGGGGTGACATTATTTCCAGCAAGCCAGAGACCATCAGAGCTCAACAAGACAATCATGGCCCAGTGTGCGAATTTCATTGTTGGAAAGATGAACAATGAAAATGACAAGGCAATGATAAAAGGTATGATGCCAGAAGGCAGTGAAAGCGTAATAGATGAAACTTCAATGTTTTCTCCCGGAGATGTGTTTGTGATTGGTGATGCAGTACCGATTCCGCTAAAAATCCATGTTGCACTTGCAGAAGAAAGACCGCAGTCCAGAACGATTGCATTCTGGGATAGATGGAAAAATGCAGGGATGATTGATGTTACCAGTGCAACCACAAAATACATTACTGGATGAGGTGATAGAATGCGATTGATACATTGCAGAAAATGCGGGGCGGCCCTTGTAACGGAAGATGCACTTATTGAAAGAATGAACGATACGATACATGAACTGAATGAAAAGGCCAGACATTCAAAAAATGGGAAGGTAGCGAAATCATATCTTGCAGAGGCAGCAAGCGTTACAAAGATGATGAAAGGCATTCTTCATAATACAGCTTCGATGGAAGCCAGGAAAAGTGGAAGCGGTTATGAGTTGTCTGAAATAGTTAATTATATTAGGGAAAATAATCTTATTTCTGATGAAAAATTGGATGAGTTAAGGAAAGCGGCAAGGGAAAGAGCAAAAATCCGTAACGAAGAAAATCAAAGAGAGATTGACAGGATTTATGGAAAATATAAAGGCACATACATTCCAAGTAATAACACAAAATCAGACAAAACAGCAGAGAAAGCAATAAGGAATGCAGCAAAGAAGGAGTGACAAGGAATGGCACAGAAAAGAATGTTCACAATGAAAATAGTTGACAGTGATGCATTTCTGGATATGCCAATGTCAGCACAATGCCTGTACTTCCATCTGAATATGAGGGCTGACGATGATGGATTTATAGGAAACCCTAAAAGAATCATGCGTACAGTTGGAGCCAGGGATGATGATATGCGGATCCTGATATCGAAGAGATTTGTCCTGACATTTGATAATGGCGTGATCGTCATAAAGCATTGGAGGATGCACAACTGCATTTCTCAGAACAGATACCATGAAACTCAGTATACAGACGAAAAAAGAACATTGCTTCTCAAAGATAATAAATCGTATTCGACAACTCATGGCGTTCCTATGGACGATTCCAAAATGATAGAGGCACAGGCTGGGACACCAGTGGCATTGGAAGATCAGGAGATGAGCATAGGAAAGCCAAAGAGAAATGACTATCCGGATGATTTTGAAGCATTCTGGGCTGAATACCCCAAAAAAGCAGATAAAGGAATGGCATACAAGAAATACCAGGCTCGTATAAAGAGCGGATTTTCACCAGAAGAAATGAGACTTGCAGCCAGGAACTATCGGATGGAATGTGAGCGAAAGCATACAGATTCTCAGTATATAAAACACGCCAAAACATTCCTTGGGGATGCAACACCATTTATGGATTACATAGAAAAAGAGAAACCGCAGGAACCGGATTCAAATGGCAGTGCAGATTTTGATAAATATTTATAAGGAGGTGGCGAGATTATGGATACAGCACAGTTTCTTCCTGTGGAACCTTCACCGGAGGTTACTCAGATTCATGAAGGAGATTATAAAGACGCTGACGGATTATGGCACTGTGGAGTATGTGGAAAGGCAAGACAGAAAAAGATAAACAGCCCATATTTTCATGAAACGGTCTGGTGTATTTGTGATTGCAGAGCAAAAGAATTGGAGAAGCAGAGAAGGAAAGAGGAATACGAGGAAGAAATGCGGCGTATCCAAAGATTGAAAGATGCTTCTATGATGGCAAGTAAATTCAGAGATGCAGAATTTTCAGTATATCAGAAAAGGAAGGAAAACCAGAGAGCGTATGACGTGGCCAGAAAATATGCGAGTCAGTTCAGACAAATGATTACCGAAGGAAACCCAAAGACTGGAGAAAAGAACCTGGGACTTGTGTTTTATGGTCCATGCGGAACCGGAAAGAGTTTTACAGCAGCTTGTATTGCAAATGAACTGATGTGGCAGAACATATCTGTGGTAATGACGTCATTTGTGAAGATATTACAGGATATTCAGGGGCAGGATGAAGCGGCATACATTGGAATGCTGAATGCGTGCAGTTTACTTATTATTGATGATCTGGGAGCAGAGAGGAACACGGATTATGCACTGGAAAAAGTTTACAACGTTATAGACAGTAGGGTAAGAGCTGATAAACCTATGATTTTGACTACGAACCTTACATTTGACGAAATGATGAGGAATCCGGATATCCGTTATCGGAGAATTTACGACAGAATTTTTGAACATTGTTTTCCGGTGGAGATTCCGGGGAAGTCGTTCAGAATCATAAAAGCAGCTATGAGGCAGAAAGAACTTGCTGATTATTTTTAAATGATTGGAGAAAGAAAAATGGGAATGAGTTCAAATGGGATTGTCGCAGAAAGCATTCGGACAGCTTATAGGAAGAAGTGAAAGCCAGATTGGTGCATATGAAAATGCGACTACCAGCATTTCAGTGGATGTACTTTTCAAAATCGCAGAGGTTGCAAAAATCAAACCGGAAGAACTGCTTGCTGGTCCGGTAAAGAAAGAGATAAAAACAGGGTGGGATGCAGAACTTAGGGTTTATGGTCTGGAAGATAGAAAAGTGGTTATGACGATCCTGGCAGTGAATGGTTACGATGTAGGGCAACATAAAAAGCAGGTGACGCCAACCGGAAAGGCCGTTGCGTATTATGTACACGCCACTGATCGGAAAGATAATGCGGACACCTCAAAATAGAAGGTGGATAAAATGAAATATCGAAGAAGAAATCCTGTTGCAGATGCATTTCAACTTAACAGGGATGCGGAAGTAAATGCACCAGAATGGTTTTTACGAGCAGTCAAGAAAGAGGTCATTTATTTTGACCGATGCATTATGGATGGAGCTGTCCGTATATATGGTTGTACAATAAATACCGGGTGCGGAAAGCTGAGGGCGAAAGTAGGTGATTATATTGTGAGAGAAAATACCGGAGAAATAAGACCGTATAAATCACGGGAATTTTCAAGTGTGTTTGAAGGAGTATAAAAGATAATGGAAGTCAATTTTACCATATATGGAGAACCAAAAGGAAAAGGCCGTCCGAGATTTAATACAAAGACAGGGCACGCTATTACGCCTAAAGATACCGTCAATTATGAAACTCTGGTTCATATGGAGTATTTGAGCCAGTGTGGAAATGCTAAATTTCCAGATGATGCCATGCTGGATATGAGGATAAAAGCATATTATTCAATTCCTAAAAGCAAATCAAAGAAGCAGCAGAATCTTATGAGAGAAGGCATTGCCAGACCAATCAAAAAACCGGATATGGATAACTGCATAAAGATTATTGCGGATGCTTTGAATAAGATTGCATACCGAGATGATACACAGATAGTAGATTGTCAGGTAAGAAAATTCTATTCTGACAATCCAAGAGTAGAAGTCCGGATTTTGGATATAAAGAAACAAGTTAACAACTAATTGAATGAGGAGGAAAACACGATGGAATTTACAAACTGGCAGGAAATTACAATGGAAAGCGAGACATTCTCTCAGATCAGAGAATCATTTAACTTATTGTTGCAGAGATTGTTTCAGAAAATGGAACGGAATCATTCAAATGAGGGAGCAATTACATTAAAAGTAGATTTATCTGTTGGAACAGATTTTGTCCCGGACGGAAATGGAAATTCCAGAGAAGTACATAAACCAGTTTTGAAATATAATATTAATACTCAGGTTCCGGTAAAAGATGGATTTGGCGGAAAGAAAGATACAGGAATGGAACTGGTCTATGATGATGAATTGAAACGCTATGTCTTGAAATATGTTTCTGAAGGAGGACAGCAGAGTATTTTCGATCCCGAATACGCAAACGTTGTGAATGGAGATGCAACTGTTGTGGATGAGCAGTCGGCGCTTCCGATGAATGCACCACTGTTGGAATGCTCCGAACAGGATGCCTCAGAAGCGGATAATAGCAGTTCTGACAGCGAAAATGCTTCCAATGAGGAAATTATAGACCAGGACGAAAGAAACGGTGCAAGTGCGGAATTGAACAGGTATTATGCGCTGGAAAAGTGGCATTTAATACAAAGGATATCAGCAAGGGCATTGTCCTGACTGAACTTCCAGAAAATATCATTATCACAAAAGCAGTTGCAGTAGTAAATACTGCTTTTAATGCGGCAACAACCAACGTGCTTACTGTTGGAACAAATGATGCTGCGGATGATCTGCTTGGTTCTGACGATGTAACGGAAGGGACTATTGGTGCATATCAGAAGAACCTGTTTAAAATTTGCAAGGGTGAAAAGACAAAGATCATGGCGAAATTCACATCTACAGGAGATGCGGCAACAACAGGAGAGGCCGAAATTTACTTGAATGTTGTGAGAATCCCTGAATAGGTAAAGCGAGGTGCTATTTATGGCAGTAGAAAGACCATGGGTTCTTCCGAAGGATGTAAAGAGCTATACAAGCCATAAAGAAGTTTCTGAAAGGCCAGATGAAAAGCTGGCTTTTGACATTGCCAGAGCAGAAATGAAGATTATTCATATCACGAATAATAAATTTGCTGGATATGATGAGATTCCGGAGCCTGTAAAGATGGCAGTCATACTTGTTGCAGAAGCATATGCAAAGAATGACATTGAAGCGGCGAAGAAGAAAATCAAAAGCGAATCTTTTGATGATTATTCTTACACTGTAGAAGCTGGCACGATCAGTCTTGATAAAAACATTGTTTGCTGTTGTTTCAGCAGCAGCAATCATGGGGCAGGTAAAAGATTTTGCGGCAGATTCCATAGAACTTGGAAAAAATTATACATCTGTAATGTCAGAAGTAGCTGCTATTTCAGGAGCATCATCCAGTGATCTTGCGATGATGGAAGATACTGCAAGACAATATGGTGCAACCACAGTATTCAGTGCATCAGAAGCAGCCGAAGCATTGAAATATATGAGCTTGGCTGGTTGGGATGCACAGCAGTCAACATCAGCACTTGGCGGTGTTCTTAACCTTGCTGCGGCATCCGGCATGGGTCTTGGTGAAGCATCTGACATGGTTACAGATTATTTGTCAGCGTTTGGAATGGAGGCGAGCCAGTCTACATATTTTGCGGATATGCTGGCATACGCTCAGTCCAATAGTAATACCGCAGCCGCACAGTTAGGAGAAGCATATAAAAATGCTGCGGCAAATATGCACGCCGCAGGACAGGATGTTGAAACAACTACATCTCTGTTGGAGGCTATGGCAAACCAAGGCCGAAAAGGTTCTGAGGCCGGTACGACATTAGGAGCCATGATGCGAGACATTACAGCTAAAATGGATGATGGAGCAATTAAGATTGGCGAAACGTCTATTGCTGTCCAAGACGCTTCTGGAAACTTCCGAGATATGACAGATATCTTAACGGAGGTAGGAGAAGCTACAGAAGGAATGGGAAGTGCTCAGAGAGCCGCTGCATTAAGTTCTGTATTTACCGATGATTCCATTAAGGGCGTAAATATGGTTCTAGCCGAAGGAATGGACAAGGTTGCTGGATATGAGGAAGCTCTGAGAAGCGCCACCGGAGCATCAGAAGATATGGCAGAAACGATGAATGACAATCTTTCTGGTGATATGGCAAATATGAATAGCGCCTATGAAGAAATGCAGTTACAGACATTTGAAGCAATGGAAGGACCGTTGCGAGAGGGTGCACAGTGGATTACCAGTGATATTATTCCGACACTTACATCCTGGGTTCCTGATGCATTTGGAACCTTGGCAAGTGGAATCTCCAAAGTAGGGAATGCACTGTCTCCGATGATCAAGACTGTATTGCAGAATCCGAAAGCTGTCGCAAGTGCGTTTGTATCTATTGGTGCTGGGTTTGCGGCAATGAAAACCGTAAATACCGGATTTGCTATTGCAAAAAATATATCAGAAGCAGGCAGCTTGACAAGTGCACTTGGAAAATTTGGAACAAAATTATTTGGTTCACCATGGGCGGCAGGTGCAGCGGCGGCTGTGGCAGCGATAACAGCCGTAGGCTTGGCCGTAAAGAAATATAATGATATTCAGGTAGAAGATAGCCTAAGTGCGCATTTTGGAAGCGTAGAGCTGGATGATTCTCAGATTGAGGATTTTGCCTCACGCGTAATAAACGCACAGTGGCTTGTGAATATCAATGCGGCAATAGGCCATTTTGAGAATGCAGAGGAATTTAATCAGCAGGCCGAGAACGCTCTTGCCGAGAATGATGCGCTGGAATGGAAAGCACGTGTCGGCATTAAACTTACAGAGGATGAGAAGTCTTCATATATACAGAATATAGAGACATTCAAAGATAATATTGAACAGGCTCTTACGGAACAAACGCTTGCCGCAGAAATGACGGTAAATGAATTTGATATAAAAATGGCTGATGGTTCCAGCCTTGGCTCTCAGATTGAAAAATGGGCTGAGCAGGACCTGGGAAAGATGCAGTCTTTATCCACTGGCCTTACAAATTTGGTTCAGACCGCATTGGAAGATGGCATTATAGATGTTGATGAACAGGCTGCGATTGACCAGTTGCAAGGCAAGATCAGCAACATCATGGAAGGCTGGCAGGAAGCAGAAGCACAAGCCCAGATGGATGTATTGACGCAGAAATACGGCAAACTTTCTGGAAAAGATTTGACAGCAGATACCTTTACAAAGGTAGTGGAGGAGCTTGGTAAACAGAGAGAAACCGCTACTGCGGCATTAGAAACCTCAGAAAAGAAACTGTACACTACATTGAATGCTCTGAACAAGGCTGATGAAAATGGAGTGCAGCGTATTTCAGATGAAGAACTCGTCAGCTATAAACAGCAGGCAGGATATGCCGTAAGGAACGATCAGGCCAGTATGCTTGGAAATAGCCTGGAATTTGAAAAGAATACTCTTTCAGATGCTTATGGAGAAAAGCTGGATTCCAACTGGTCGGCAATCCAGGAACAAACAGGAAATTTCCTGAGTACTGCCAATTCATATCTGGAAAACCAGGATTATATGTCATTGGTTAATTCGATGCAGAATGGCTTTGCCAGTGCTATGACCGGCACGAATATACTCAGTGGCAAAGACCAGAAAGCACTATCAGAGATTTATGATTCGATGAAACCAGACGTAGAAAGCATGGCAGGTCTCATTGATGAGTACAGAGAAATGGGGCAGGCAGTTCCACGGGATGTAATGACCGCCTTTAATGATG
>QWCV01003155.1_pt1 | contig 12368 bp, 9 predicted proteins | sample 1972621 | NCBI WGS metagenome assembly QWCV01 (sample SAMN09866699, study PRJNA288562) | Human gut metagenome isolate pre2_stool, whole genome shotgun sequencing... | isolation source: gut | host: Homo sapiens | place: USA: California
CGGCATCCGTGGTGCACCCTTGGTGTAAATTGGTGTACGGATTGGTGTACGAGAGGCTTTTTTAGCCCGATCAGGGGGCAATCAATAGAGCTTTGCGCCTGCCGGAATGTGGGGATCAACCATCAGCAAATGCAACTTTTCCTCGCCGTTTTCGTGATGCACAGCGGAGATCAGCATACCGCAAGAGTCAATGCCCATCATCGCTCTCGGAGGCAGATTGGTGATTGCAATGCAGGTCTTACCAACCAGCTCTTCCGGCTCATAATATTCGTGAATACCGCTCAAAATGACCCGATCTGTGCCGGTTCCGTCGTCCAAAACGAACTTTAAGAGCTTTTTGGACTTCTTCACGGCTTCGCATTCCTTAACCTTCACGGCACGGAAATCGCTCTTGGAGAAGGTGTCAAAATCCACCTGATCCTGGAACAGTGGCTCGATCTGAACATTGGAAAAATCGATTTTTTCCTCCACGACCGGAGCCGCCTGAGCAGCCTCCGCAGGAGCCGAAACTTCCTTGGAAACCTTCTTGTCGGAGTCCAAAGGTTTCATTGTCGGGAACAGGATCACGTCCCGGATAGAGTCGGTGCCGCAGAGCATCATGGCGCAGCGATCGATGCCGAAGCCCAGACCGCCGGTGGGGGGCATACCGTACTCCAGCGCCAGCACGAAGTCCTCGTCCATCATGTCGGCCTCCTCGTCGCCGTGGGCCCGCTTCTCCGCCTGAGCCTTGAAGCGCTGGTACTGGTCGATGGGGTCGTTGAGCTCGGAGAAGGCATTGCCCATCTCGCAGCCGCAGACGAACATCTCGTACCGCTCCGTCAGATGGGGATCCTCCGGGCTGCGCTTGGCCAGCGGGCTCACTTCCACCGGGTACATGGTGATGAAGGTGGGCTGAATGAGCGTCTCCTCCACCTTCTGGTCGAAGGTCTCGTACAGGGCGTTGCCCCACGTCCGGGCTACCCCCTCCATGTCCACGCCTACGCTCTTGGCCAGTTCCACGGCGGCGTCATCATCGCCCTCAATGGCCATGAAGTCGGCGCCGGTGACATTCTGCACGGCATCGGCCATGGTGATGCGCTTCCAGCTGGGGGTCAGATCCACGTCGTGGCCCAGCCACTGGATGTGGTAGGTGCCGAGAATCTCCTTGGCGGCTCCGGTGAGGATACCCTCCAGAATATCCATCATGCCGTCCAGATTGGTGTAGGCCTGATACAGTTCACAGGTGGTGAACTCCGGGTTGTGCTTGGTGTCCATGCCCTCGTTGCGGAAGATGCGGCCCACCTCATACACTCGCTCCAGACCGCCCACGATGAGCCGCTTCAGGTGCAGCTCCGTAGCGATGCGCATATACATATCGATGTCCTGAGCGTTGTGGTGGGTGATGAAGGGCCGGGCGTTGGCGCCGCCGGCAATGGGGCTGAGCACGGGGGTCTCCACCTCCATGAAGCCCATATTGTCCAGATACCGGCGCAGATACGCTACGAACTTGCTGCGGATCTCAAAGTTCCGCTGGGATTCGGGATTCATAATGAGATCCACATACCGCTGGCGGTAGCGCAGCTCCTTGTCCGTCAGACCGTGGAACTTCTCCGGCAGGGGCTGGAGGGACTTCGACAGCAGGGTGATCTCATGGGCCCGGATGCTCATCTCGCCCTTCTGGGTGCGGAACACGTCGCCCTTGACGCCTACGATATCACCGATGTCATATTTCCTGAAGCGGTCATAGGCCTCCTCGTCCATCTCGTCCTTCCGGGCGTAGATCTGGATGCGGCCGGACTTATCCTTCAGATCGCAGAAAGACACCTTGCCCATGCCCCGCTTGCTCATAAGACGGCCCGCCAGAGAGACGGTCTGCCCCTCCAGCTGGTCGAACTGGTCCTTGACCTCCTGTGCGTGATGGGTCACGTCATAGCGGGTGATCTCAAAGGGATTCCGGCCCGCCTCCTGCAGGGCTGCCAGCTTATCCCGGCGGATCTGGAGAATTTCCCGCAGGTCCTGTTGATTCTGATTCTGCTGTGCCATAGATATGGTCTCCTTATCGTTCGATCTTGTCCACCCGGTAGCGGATGATGCCCTTGGGGGCCTCCACGGTGATCTCACTGCCGGCCTTGCTGCCCATCAGGGCCTTGCCGAAGGGGGAATCCTCCGACACCTTCCGCTCCATGACGTTGGCCTCCTGAGAGCCCACGATGGTGTACTCCGGCAGCGTCTTGCCGTTATCCAGATTGGTCACGGTGACACGGCAGCCGATGGATACCTTGTCGGAATCCATGTCCGTCTCGTCCACGATGACGGCGTGGAGCAGGATGTTCTCCAGCTCGGCAATGCGGGAGTAGAGCTTGCCCTGCTCATTTTTGGCCTCGTCGTACTCGCTGTTTTCCGACAGGTCACCGAAGCCTCTGGCCTCCTTGATGAGCTCTGCGATCTCGTCGGCACGGGTGGTCTTGCTGTAATCCAGCTCCTTTTTCAGCTCGTCGTACCGCTCCTGACTCATTTTGAATTCTTTTACCATGGAATCCATTCCTTTCTGTTGACAAATACGGCATGGCCGCACGAGATTAGTATAAACACGATAACAAAAATAGTACAGACACTATATCACTCTGCATTATAAGTTCTTTCCCCGCCGGTGTCAAGTCCTACCCACACCGGGACAGCCGCACCCGGCGGAAGGCTTCCCTCCGCCAGCAGCGCCGCCAGCAGCGGCTCCTCCGCTGCCCACAGCTTCATTTTCTCCCACCACGGCTCGGCCCATACATACCGGACCTCCTGATGGCTCTCCCCGATCAGCAGGGAGGGAAGCCCCTCCGCCGCTGCGCCGAAGCATACCGCCAGCTGCGCCGCCGGACCGCCCTCTCCCAGTCCGTACCGGTGCCGCAGGGATCGCCGCAGCTCCTCCTGCCCCCGGCCCAGCTGCGGCGACAGATACCTTACCCGCCGGGCCAGCAGATCCGCCGCCTCCGTAACGGCCCCGTCGGGCCGGGAGGCCCGCAGCACCACACTGGCCTGTGACCGGCAGAGTCCCAGCTGCCTGCAGGCGCAGTCCACCAGCTGCCCCAGCATGGCCCGCCGCAGCGCCACCGGGGCCGGGAGCCGAAGGGGAAGCAGCAGCGCCGCCCACTCCGGCGGTGCCGCCGCATACCGCACCCCGGCGTCGGCCATGGCCTGTGCCGCCTGCCGCACCCGGCGCTGTACCCGCCGATCCAGCCGCCCACCGCCCTCCAGCAGGCACACCTCCCCGTCTCCCAGCGGACAGCGCCGCAGGGTGAGCCTTTTCCGCTTCTCCTCCCATCGCACATATCCCACCATAACACAGCGCCCCCTTTCCACCAGTCTATGGCCCGGCGGCGGGAGAAAGACGGCATAAAAAATTCCCCACCTGCACCAAGCGGTGCAGGTGGGGAAAAGGCTGCTTACCACCAATAGGGGATGTACCCCGGCAGACGGTTCAGCGGATTGATGCGGGTGTAGTTCTCCCAGATCTCATAGTGGACGTGGGGGCCGGTAGAGATGCCCGTGGAGCCGCACAGGCCGATGACCTCGCCCTGCTCCACATACTCGCCCACCTCCACCAGACGCTCACTCATGTGGGCGTACAGGGTGAAGTTGCCGTTTCCGTGGTCGATCTCCACATAGTTGCCGTAGCCGCCCCAGCTGTACTTAGAACCCACTACGGTGCCGGACTTCACGGCATAGATGTAGCTGCCGTAGGAGGCGCCGATGTCCACGCCCATGTGGGTGGTGCTGGCGCCGGGGGTAGGCTGCTCACGCCCGCCGTAGCCGGAGGTGATGAGCCGGCAGTCCGAGGGCCAGATGTACCCGTCGGAGGAGGGCGTTTCGTCGGAGCCGCTTCCGCCGCCACCGCCGCTGCCTCCACTGTTATCGCCGCCGTTGTTCCGGTTTTCTTCCTCTCTCCGGGCCTGGATCTGGGCGTCCAGCTCATCGGCTGCCGCCTTCTCCTGAGCGGCCAGATCGTTCAGGCCGTCCGCCGTTTCGTTGTACTTGGCAATGAGCTGGGTGGCTGCCTCCAGCTGGCTGTTCAGCTCCGTCTGGCGGCTCTCCAGCTGGGAGCGCTGCTCTTCCAGCGCCTGCCGGTCGGCCTGCATCTGCTGGCGCAGCTGCCGCAGGTCGTTGATGACGCTCTGGTCGTGCTCGGCCACCTCATTGATGAAGTCGATGCGGCCCAAAAGATCGCTGAAGCTGGTGGCCTTGAAGATCACCGACCAGAAGGAGGCGGTCCCCCGCTCCTCCTCATCCCGCACCTGACGGCAGAACAGGTCGTACTGAGCTTCTTCCTTCTGCTGGTTGTCCGCCAGCTCCGCCTCCAGCGCATCGATCTGCTGCTGGGCGTTGGAGATCTGGCTGCGGAGGATGTCCGCCTGCTGATCCAGCAGGTTTTTCTGCTCCAGCGCATCGGCCTTGCTGGCCTCGGCCTCCTCGATCTGCTGGTTGATCTCCTCCAGCTTCTTCTGGTGCTCCTCCGACTGCTCCTGCAGGTCTGCGATGGTCTCGGCATAGACGTTCACCGGGCGCAGAGCGCCGCTGGTGAACACGATGCTCACCGCCATGAGAATGGCCAGCAGGCCGCACCATTTTTTCTTACTCATGCTGCACTCCTCCTTATACTCTCAGGAACTTCCGGATGGCGGTCAGGCTGCCGCCCACGCCCACCAGGATCCCTACCAGACCGAACACACCGGCCACCGGCCCCCAAATTTTCCGGAAGGACACCACCCGCAGCAGCTGCAGGGTATCGGACCCGGCAATGCCCTTGGAAATGGCCTCATACAGCAGCCACTGCAGTCCAAAGGCGATGACGGCGCCCATCAGACCGATGAGCAGACCCTCGTAGACGAAGGGCCATCGAATGAAGCCGTCGGTGGCGCCCACCATCTTCATGATGGCGATCTCATCCCGCCGGTCAAAGGTGGTGAGCTTGATGGTGTTGGAGATAATGAATACCGAGATCACCAGCAGCACCGCAATGAGGGCGATGCTGATGAGGCTTGCCACATTCCGCACCGTCAAAAACCCGTTGGAGATGGTCTCGTCCGCCCGGACCTTCACGATGCCGGGGGTGGCCTCCAGATCGGATACCACCTGCTGCATCTGTGCGGCGTCCGTCAGATGGATAACGTACCGATGGCGAAAAATGGAGGGATCCAAGTCGCTATACAGGTCGTCCTCATCGTACTGCTCCACATAGCTGTCCCGTGCCTCCTGCCGGGAGACGAAGGTGCAGTCCGCCGCACCGGGGATCTTCTCCAGCTTGGACTGCAGGGCCTTGGCCTCGTTGTCAGAGAGGTTCTCATCCACGAAGGCCAGCACGGCGTTCTCCTTCTGCAGATCCTTCAGGTTCTCGTTGGCGTTATAGGCCACCAGCGAAAAGGTCCCCATGATCACCAGACACGCCACCGTCACGCCGATGGCGGCGAAGGACATGAATCCGTGGGAGAACATATTGCGGATGCCCTCCCGGAAAAAATATCGAAAATCGTGCTTCATCTGTTATACCTCATACGTTCCCACGCCGTCGCCGTTGACCTGCCCGTGATCGATCATGATGACCCGCTTGTCGAAGTGGTTCACCAGATCCCGCTCGTGGGTCACCACCACCACGGTGGTGCCAAGGGCGTTGATGCGCTCCAGCAGGGTCATGATCTCCAGCGAGCGGTTGGGATCCAGATTGCCGGTGGGCTCGTCGGCCACGATGGTGCTGGGATTGTTCACCAGCGCCCGTGCAATGGCCACACGCTGCTGCTCACCGCCGGACAGCTCGTCGGGGTACCGGTCCTCCATACCCTTCAGCCCCACCAGCTCCAGCACATAGGGGATGCGGGTGCGGATGTCACGGGGCGTGGCCCCCACCGCCCGCATGGCAAGGCTCAGGTTGTCGAACACCGTCTTCTTGGGGATCAGGCGGAAGTCCTGAAAGATCACGCCGATGGTGCGGCGCATATAGGGGATCTGCCGGTCGGAGATGCGGCTCATGGAGAAGCCGTTGACCATGACCCGCCCCGCCGTGGGGATGACCTCGCCGGTCAGGAGCTTGATGATGGTGGACTTGCCGGAGCCGGAGGGTCCCACCAGAAACACAAATTCCCCGTCCTCAATGGTAAAGGAGATGCCCTGAAGGGCCTCCGTCCCGTTTTCGTATGTTTTTTCAACGTCCTTCAATCGAATCATATCATATCCCTCGTTGCCGGAGACCCGGCCCGCTGCATTTGAAACGACGAACCCTGTCGGGCTGCGCCGTATTATGTCACCATAAGGTATTATATAAAAAAAGTTACAAAATGGCAACAGGAATAATATGAAAATTTTATGAACAGATGGGGAGGCCCTCCGGCAAAGATCCCGGTAGCCATCAGTGAACTGCACCCCACTTGTTAGATATCTAACAAGTGGGGTGCAGTTCAGCAGCGCAGGGAATGGGGCTTTTGCTCTGATATGTGCTTTATTGGGCGCTGCCCTCACCCAAGATGCGGGCGGCGCTCTCCTGAGCGAACTGCTTGCTGTACAGGTCGTGGTAATAGCCCTTGCGCCGCAGCAGCTCCTCATGCTTGCCCTGCTCCACGATGTGGCCGTCCTTCACCACAAGGATCACGTCCGCCTTGCGGATGGTGGAGAGGCGATGGGCTACCAGAAAGGAGGTGCGGTTCGTCAGCAGATGGTCAATGGCGTTCTGGATCAGCTGCTCCGTCTGGGTGTCGATGGAGGAGGTGGCCTCATCCAGCACGAAGATGCGGGGGTCGGCCAGCACGGCACGGGCAAAGGAGATCAGCTGCTTCTCGCCGGTGGAGAGACGGTCGCCGCCCTCCCCCACATCGCTGTCCCAGCCATTTTCCAGCTTTGACACCACCGTATCCGCCGACACGGCCCGTGCGGCGGCCTCCACCTCCTCGTCGGTGGCGTCCAGCCTGCCGTAGCGGATGTTCTCCCGGACGCTGCCGGAGAACAGGTGGGGATTCTGCAGCACATAGCCGATGTTGGAGTGGAGCCACAGCTGGCTGCGCTGGCGGTAGTCCACGCCGTCAATGAGGATCTGCCCCTCCGTAGGCTCGAAGAACCGGCAGGCCAGATTGATGAGGGTACTCTTGCCGGCTCCCGTCTCGCCCACGATGGCCACCGTGGTCCCCTGGGGGATGTGGAGGGAGAAGTGCTCCAGCACGTTCTCGCCGCCGTCGGGATAGCGGAAGGTCACATCCCGGAACTCGATCTCGCCCCGCAGCGGCTCCCAGTTCTCCCGCTTGGGGTGGAAGGCGTCGCCATACTTCTCGATGACCTCCGGGGTGTCCTGAATTTGCGGCTGTTCGTCCATCAGATCCGTCACCCGCTCAATGGAGGCCTGCAGCGAGATGAATTCCGCCAGATTGGCGGCGGTCATCTGGATGGGGTCGAAGATGCTGACGGCGTAGGCGGTAAAGGCCGACAGAGTGGCCAGCTCCAGCGCCTGATCCAGCACCATGTAGCCGCCCCGCAGCAGCACGATGGACACCGCCATGGTGCCGAAGAACAGCACCAGCGGGATAAACACCGCATTGAGCCGGGCTGCCCGAATGCCGGAGTCGTGCATCTGCCGGGTGAGACTGCGGAAGGCATCGGCGGTCTGCTCCTCCGTCACCAGCGTCTTGGTGGTGCGGGCGCCGGTGATGCCCTCGTTGAAGGCTCCGGTGATGCGGGAGTTCAGCTTACGTACCTTCCGGTTCCAGTGGAGGATGCGGTTCTGGAAGTACCCCGTCAGAATGGCCATCACCGGAACGATGGCGATGACCGCCAGCGCCAGCTTCCAGTTCAGAGCCAGCATGGCCGCAAAGGTCCCCAGCACATAGAACACAGCCCACAGGATATCCGTGAAGTTCCATGCCAGCATACTGGAGATGCGGTTGGTGTCGCTCATGACACGGGTCAGCAGATACCCCACCGGGGTCACGTTATAAAAGGAGAAGGACAGGGTCTGCAAATGGTGGAACAGAGACCCACGCATATCCTTGCCCAGATTCATCTCGATGTGCATGGAGTTCCGGGCGAAGATCACCACCGACAGGGCCTGCACCAGAATGACCGCCAGATACGCCAGTGCATAGGGCAGCAGCCCCGTCAGGGTGTTCTTTTCGATAAAATTCTGAATGGCGTACTTCTGGAACAGGGGCAGCACCACGTCCACCAGAGCGCAGATGCCGTTGAACACCAGCATGGACACGAAGGCGCCCCGATAGGGCCGCAGGAACGGCCCCAGCCGCTTCCAGATCTTCCAGTCGAAGGATTGGGTATATTCCTTTTCGTCAATGGCTGCCATGTTCGCTCCCCCCTTCCTCCAGCAGCGCCCGGTCGGCGCTCTGCATCTGAATGTTGTAGATATCCCGGTAGATGCCGGGCTTTTCCACCAGCTGGGCATGGGTCCCCAGCTCCGCCACCCGGCCGCCGTCCAGCACCAGAATGCGGTCGGCCTGCATGAGGGTGGTGACCCGGTGGGAGATCAGCAGCACCGTGGCATTGCCGGTGGACCGGCGCAGGGCGGTGCGGATCTTCTCGTCCGTCTCGGCATCCACGGCGGACAGGGAGTCGTCGAAGATCATCACCGGGGCCTGCTGCATCAGCATCCGGGCGATGGCCACCCGCTGCTTCTGTCCGCCGGAGAGAGTCACGCCCCGCTCCCCCACGATGGTGTCATACCCCTCCGGGAAGGAGGTCACCGCATCATCCACGCAGGCGATGGCCGCCGCACGGCGCATGGCATCCTCCGGCGCATCGGGGCGCACGGCCCGGATGTTCTCTCCAATGGTCTGGGAGAACAGGAAGGGCTCCTGCAAAACAAGCCCGATGTGCCGCCGCAGGTCGCTGCGCCGGATATGCCGCAGGTCCACGCCGCCGATGGTGATGCGGCCGGAGCCCTCCGGCACGTCGTACAGCCGGTCCAGCAGATGCACCAGCGTGCTCTTGCCGGAGCCGGTGCCGCCCAGCACGGCGAAGGTCTCTCCCTCCCGGATGGTGAAGGACACGTCCTTCAGGACCGGCTGCCCCTCGTAGCCGAAGGTCACATGGTCAAACACAATGTCCCCGCCGGGGAAGGGAACGTCATCGGGCTGATCCTGCTCCTCCGGGGAGCGGAGGATGTAGCCCACACGGTCCATGGATACCCCGGCCTTGCTCATATCCGACAGCACCCGGCCCAGAGAACGCACGGGCCACGCCAGGGACTCGTTGTAGCTGACGAAGGCCACGAAGGCGCCCAGAGTCATGGCCCCGGCCACGCTCTCGTGGATGCCCGCCAGAATGATGACCATCACCTGCAAGCACGTCAGCAGCGTCCCCGATGCCCAGTACACCGACAGGAGCTTTCCCAGATGGATCCACAGTCCGGCGTACCGCTCGCTCTTGGCCTGAAATTTGTCCTCCTCATACTTCTCCCGTCCGAAGGCCCGCACCACCCGCACGGCGGTGAGGTTCTCCTGAGCGCAGGTGGTCACCTCGCCCTCGGCCTCGTCGGCGGTCTTGAACCGGGAGGAGATCTTCCGGTAGAACACCCCCGACGACAGGCCCACAATGGGGATGAAGGCCAGAGCGATCAGGGACAGCTTCACGTTCATGCGGAACATGATCCACAGATACAGGATGATGAGGAACACCGTTCGCACCACCTCCACCAGCTGGTTGCACACGAAGGTGCGGATCACGTCCACATCGGAGGTGCAGCGCTGGATGATGTCGCCGGTGGGGTGCTGCTTGTGCCACGCAAAGGGCAGATACTGGATGCGCCGGTACAGGTCATCCCGCAGCCCCTTGACGTAGGCCTCGGACCCGCGGGACAGCTGGGCCCGCTGCCCGAAGCTGCACAGGCCCCGCAGCAGCGCCGTCACCATGACGGCCCCCGCCGCCCACCACAGCGCCGTGACAGGCTCCTGCCGCAGCGTCTCCAGCGGCAGCACCCGCAGCAGCAGCGCCGGCAGCTTGGCCTCCTCGGATCCCAGAATGGAGTCCACCGTGATACGGATGATCTGGGGCGTCAGGGCGTTGAGCGCCATGGACAGGCACGCACACAGCAGCGCCGCCGCAAAATGTCCCCAGCAGGGGCGCAGATAGTGCCAGACGAGCCCGGCCTTCTCCTGCCCCGACAGCTTGAATGTCGATCGATTCTCTTCCATAAGCCTCCTTCTCTCTCCCGGCGGCCCGCAGGCCGCCTGTCCAAACGCCGCCGGCGTCCGGCAGCGTACAAAAAATGCGCCCCCGGACGGGGACGCACACAGGGTACGGTCACATCGACCCCTTTATCGGGCCGATCCGGCGGCGCACACAATGATCCCCTTACTGGTCAGCTTGCTCTTCGTCATGGTGTACGCCTCCTTTCGTTTATAGTGAGTACAGTATAACGCCGTATGAGTATCCTGTCAAGAAAAGTTTTCCGCCCCGGCGGTGGAGAGCCGTCCCACCCTCTTGCATTTTTGGAAAAATAGGGTATGATATAAGAGAAAGATTGTCCTCTGCCATGGCGGAGGAGAAAAGAAGGGTTGTTTTATGACAAAAATCGACATTGTATCGGGCTTTCTGGGCGCCGGTAAGACCACGCTCATCAAGAAGATGCTCAGCGAGGCCTATCAGGGCGAGAAGCTGGTGCTCATTGAAAACGAGTTTGGCGAGATCAGCATCGACGGCGGTTTCCTGAAGGATTCCGGCGTGCAGATCAGCGAGATGTCCTCCGGCTGCATCTGCTGCTCTCTGGTGGGCGACTTTAACAAGGCCCTGCGCCAGGTCCATGAGCAGTTCGCTCCGGACCGCATCCTCATCGAGCCCTCCGGCGTAGGCAAGCTCTCCGACGTTATCGTGGCGGTGGAGAACACCGTTCGGGACGAGCCGGACATGAAGCTGAACTCCTTTGTCACCGTGGCCGACGCCACCAAGGTGAAGGTGTATATGAAGAACTTCGGTGAGTTCTACAACAATCAGATCGAGTCTGCCGGCACCATCATCCTCTCCCGGACACAGAAGCTGTCTCAGGAGAAGCTGGAGGCCGCCGTGGCTCTGCTGCGAGAGAAGAATCCCACCGCCGCCATCCTCACCACCCCGTGGGACCAGCTGGACGGCAAGACTCTGCTGTCCGCTGTGGAAAAGGTCTCTCTGGCCGATGAACTGCTGGCCAGGATGCAGGCCGAGCACGAGGCGGAGGAGGCGGAGCACCACCATCACCACCACGACCATGATGACCATGATGACCATGACGAGCATCACCATCATCATGACCACGACGAGGACGAGGGCCACTGCTGCTGCGGCCATCACCACGACGATGATGACGATGACGACGAACATGAGCATCACCATCACGAGGGCTGCTGCCACCATGACCACGAGGAACATGACCACCATCATGACCACGACGAGCATGAGCACCACCATCACCATGATGGCGAGTGCGACGACCCGGAGTGCTCCTGCCACCACCATCACCACCACGCCGACGAGGTGTTCACCAGCTGGGGCGCCGAGACGGTCCACTCCTACACGGAGGAGGACATCCGCCGCATCCTGACGGCGCTGGATACCGGCGACTACGGCGCCATCCTCCGGGCCAAGGGGATCGTTCCCAGCGGCGGCAAGTGGCTGCACTTCGACTATGTCCCTGAGGAGCAGGACGTCCGCTACGGCAGCGCCGACTACACCGGCCGCCTGTGCGTCATCGGCGCCCAGCTGAAGGAGGACAAGCTCAAAGAGCTGTTCAGCCTGTAACACCTGTAAGGAGCGAGGAACTATGGATATTCCTGTCTATCTCATCGCCGGCTTTCTGGATTCCGGCAAAACCGGCTTCATCAACGGTATCCTCCGGGACGGCTTTGCCGAGGAGGATCGTACCCTGCTGATCTGCTGCGAGGAGGGGGAGCTGGAGTACGACCCCCGTGTGCTGGGCAATGTGTTCACCTACACGGTGGACGAGCAGAGTCAGCTGACTCCGGAGCTGTTCAAGAAGCTGGAGAAGCAGTACCGGCCCAAGCAGGTCATCATCGAGTATAACGGTATGTGGATGATCGAGCCTCTGTACCGGGATGGCCTGCCTGCCAACTGGATCCTCTACCAGATCATGTGTCTGGTGGACGCCAGAAGCTTCGAGATGTATGTGAAGAATATGGGCCAGCTGATGATGGAGAAGATCAGCAACGCCGATATGCTGATCTTCAACCACTGCAACGAGGAGCTGCGGGCCCAGCTCCGCAGCCGCAACCTGCGGATGGTGAACCGCCGGGCCGATATCTATCTGGAAAACGAGGACGGCACCAGCGAGGAGTACGTCACTCCGGAGATGTCCCCCTTTGATCTCTCCGACGGCCATCTGGATGTGCCGGACGACGACTACGGTGTCTGGTATGTGGATATGA
>QWCV01004550.1_pt1 | contig 12358 bp, 7 predicted proteins | sample 1972621 | NCBI WGS metagenome assembly QWCV01 (sample SAMN09866699, study PRJNA288562) | Human gut metagenome isolate pre2_stool, whole genome shotgun sequencing... | isolation source: gut | host: Homo sapiens | place: USA: California
CGGCGCGGGGGCGCCGCAGCGTATGGCTCAGGGGGATACCTTCGCCGACCGTATCATCGCCGGCATCGGCAAGGACCTGGAGGCGCGCGTCTCCATGCTCGAAGGTCGTGCGGCGTCGGCCCGCACCGCCGTCGAGGCGCGGATGGGCGCCTATATCGAGATGTATGCGGGCGGTGACGATACGATCGCCGCCAGCGTGGACGACTACCGGTATTACCAGGACGAGTTGGAAAGCCTTTCGAAGCTCGCCACCGTCGAAGCCACCGCCGTCGAATACCACAACTGCCTCGACAAGCTGCTGATGAGCTTCCTGACCATCAAACGCGCGATAGACACCGACGCCGGAGATATCCACGACCAGCTGGAACGCATCAACGCGATGCTGGACGGCCAGCAGTTCGGACCGCGCCACGGCAGCCTGTCCCTGCACGCGGACGTGCGGCGCCCCGAGCGCGCGTTCTGGTCGGCCCTGACCCGCGTGATCGGCACCCTCAACGACCGCAAGGCGGCACAGACGGACGACGATCTTGACGGGGCCCGGTGCGCGTTCGCGTCCTGCGCCGCGATGATCGACATGCTGCGCCGCGAGATCGGGCAGATCAGGGACATCAACGGCGTGAAAAGCTACGGCGCCCGCAACCTCGACCCGCGGTGCCGATCCTCGTTCTACGCGCTCGTGCGCCACTCGGACGGGCAGGTCGAACGCATCACCTCGACCGGCGGACGGTCCGGCGGCGCCCTGCAGGAGCTGACCTCGTTCGTGTACGGCGCGGCGCTGATCTACCTGCTCGGCGGCGGCATGGACAACAAGCTCAAGCCTTCCTACACGACGCTCTTCCTTGACGAGGCGCTCATCAAGGCCGACGGCCGGTATACGCGGCGCGCGCTGTCCGTACTGCCGAGACTGGGTTTCCAGGTCATCGTCTCCGCCCCTGAAAGCAAGACGGGCGAGATACTGGAGGTCTCCACCAAGGCATACGTGACCCGCAAGGACCCCGACACCGGCTACACCACGCTGCACGAAGCCAGACTGGACGGCATCGATGAGACGGAAGGCGCAGATGAGCCGGAAGGTACCGTCGAGTCGGATGACGCCGCCGAATAGGCGGCGCCGATGACGCGGCAAACCATGGCCAGGATCCAGGACGGCCTGCCCGGCCGGCGTATAGTTGCACCGACATCCAAGGAGCGACAGATATGAGCGACACGAACACCCAGAACACCCAGAACGCCGGCAACGCCGGACCCGTCGCGGCGGCACCCGCCCAGGGCAAGCAGCTGCCGGAGGCATGCGAGCACACCACCAGACACAGCATCACCGTCAATGGCGGCGAACTCGACTATGCGGCGACCGTCGGCACGATACTCATCGACACGCCGAAGGTAACCAAGGCCGCGAGCATCTTCTTCACCGCGTTCGACCTCGTAAACGGCAAAGGCAAGACAGACCCGGCCCGACCGGTCACGTTCATCTTCAACGGAGGCCCGGGCTCATCCACCACGTTCCTGCTCATGGGCTCGATCGCCCCGAAGCGCATCAACGTCCCCGACGCCGCTCCGGTGCCGGCCGCCCCCTACGCGCTCGTGGACAACGCGCACACGCTGCTGCCCGTCTCCGACCTCGTGTTCATCGATGCGGCCGGCACCGGATTCTCCGAGATCCTCGACGCGGCCAAGCCGGAACTGTGGTCGGTGGACGGCGACGTCGCCGGCTTCAGCGCGTTCATCAGGGCGTACCTGAGCAAACACCACCGCTGGAACTCGCCCAAATACGTGCTCGGCGAATCCTACGGCACCACGCGCGGCGCGGCGCTCGCATACCGGCTGCAGCAGGACGGTGTGGCGCTGAACGGACTGACGCTCATCTCCAATGTGCTCGACTACACGTTCACGTCCGACCTGATCGACGAATTCTACGTCGGATATTTCCCGACCTATGCGTCCGTGGCGAAATATCACGGCCGAGCCGCGTCGGACGTCAAGCTCGACGAGCATCTGAAGGCCGCCCGTGCCTTCGCCGCGGGGCCGCTGCGTCTCGCCCTGGCCGCCGGGGACTCGCTTGACGACGAGACCCGGCATAAGGTCGCACGCCGATACGCCGAGCTGACCGGACTGGACGAGCGGTATGTCTACGACTCCAATCTGCGCGTGTCCGATCCGAGGTTCCGCAAGGCGCTGCTGCATGACGAGGACAAGATCGTCGGACGCTACGATGGCCGCGTCGCCGGCTACGACCTCGACCGCATGAACGACGAGGAGACGTTCGTCGTCGACGACGCCTGGCTCGACCCCGCGTATTCGAGCCTGTGCAACGCCTATCTGCGCGACGAGCTCGGCTGGGACCGCATGCCGGAGCGCAAGGGCTTCGCCGACTTCGACTGGAACGCCACCGAGCCGGGCAAGGGCTGGATGTGGTGGCACCGGATGCCCGGCGAATCGGGCTGGGTCATGACCCAACCGAACGTGTTGCCCGATCTGGCCGCGGCCATCGCGCACCAGCCGACCATGAAGGTGCTGCTCGGCAACGGCGTCTACGACCTGTGCACGCCGTTCTTCCAGACCGAATACGACATCGATCACCTGATGCTGCCGAAGCCGCTGCGCCGCAACGTGGCCTTCGCCTACTACCCGGCCGGGCACATGCTCTACAGCAGTGAGGCGAGCCTCGCCAAGTTCACCGCCGACCTCACGCGGTTCTACGCGTCCGATGTGAGCGGACTGTCCGCGATCGACGAGCGCCCGGCGGCCGTGGTCCCGTCGATATCCCTGTAGTCGCGGGTGCATCGTGACGCCGGACGCATTCCGCCATCGGTGTTACAGCCGATCGGATATAGGTCGATGCCTGTAGGATGTGTGATGGCACGGATTCATGCGGCGACGGTAAGGACGAACATGATTGACGAAGTGGTGTTTCTGCGGCACGGACGGACCGCCTTCAATGTGGCGAGGCGGTTGCAGGGGCAGATCGACGTGCCCCTCGACATCATCGGCCAGTGGCAGGCCGACCAGAGAGCGTCGGAGCTTGCGCGACGCTACTACTGGGCGAAGGTGGCCAACATCGCCCGGCATCCGGATACGCTGGCCCAGCCGGGGCCGGGGGCGGCGAAATCCAGCGACATCGAGGACTACCGGCAGGTCCCCGCATCCTCGCGACGCATGGTCGTCGTCTCGTCCGACCTGTTCCGCGCGTTGCAGACCGCGCACGCGTTCGCCGATATGCTGGGGCTGGACGTGACCGCGGACGCGCGCCTGCGCGAACGCAGCTTCGGGCAGTGGGAGGGCATGACCCGCGACGAGATTCGACCGGAGCATGCCGACGCCTATGATTCGTGGCGGGCCCACACCGAGAGCCGCACCGCCACGGGACTGCGCGGTGCCGCTGCGGTGCTCGACCTGGTGCGCGGCATCAACGCGGAGCATGTCGATGAGCCGACCACCCTGATGCTCGTCGGGCACGGCTCATGGCTTGTGGCCACGATCGAGACCCTGCTCGGCATGGACCCCGACAACCTGAGCAACCTGGATGGCATGCGCAACGCGTTCTGGTCGACGCTCAGACCGGTATACCGGCCTTCGGGCGGCGTCGAATGGATGATGACGGCGTTCAACCAGGGGCCGGCGGTCGCTGCCCTGTGCGATTGGGAGAACGGCCCGCAGTCCCTGCACGGCCCGCACATGCCGATGTGGAAGCCGATCGAGGGGTGAGGCCGGCGGCGGGGCCGGCCGCGGCGGATTTGCAAGTCGTGGCATAGGGGCTATCCTTGTTGAGGCTTCCAGACGACGTGACATGCCGCCCGCGGCCCGGTCATGTTCGGTAGTGTTCGGTTATGAGAGGTGGGTGAGACTACATGTTGAGGATGTTCAGCACGATTAACGGCCAAGTGGAGCAGATCGAAAAACCTGAGAACGGCTCCTGGCTGTGTCTGTCCGAACCCACCGACGTGGAGCTCGCCACGGTCTCCCAACAGACCGGCGTCGACCTCGCCGACCTGCGCGCCCCGTTGGATGACGAGGAACGTTCGCGCATCGACGTCGAGGACGATTACACGATGATCATCGTGGACATCCCGACCGTCGAGGAGCGCGGGGGCCGTGACTGGTACGAGACCATCCCTCTGTCGATCATCGTCACCGAAGACCTCATCATCACCGTATGCATGCAGGACACGCCGGTGCTGCACCCGTTCATGGAGGGAACGATCCGAGGGTTCAACACGTTCATGCGTTCGCGCTTCATCCTCCAGATCCTCTACCGCAACGCCAGCACATACCTGAGGTACCTGCGCATCATCGACCGCGAAAGCGACAAGCTCGAATTCAAGCTGCGTCACGCCATGCAGAACCGCGAGATCATGATGCTGCTTGAGCTGAGCAAGACCTTGGTCTATTTCACCACGTCGCTCAAATCGAACGAGATCGTCATGGAGAAGCTGACCACGCTCGCGCGCATCCAGCAGTACCCGGACGACGAGGACCTGCTCGACGACGTCATCATCGAGAACAAGCAGGCCATCGAGATGGCGAACATCTACAGCGGCGTTCTCGCGAACATGACCGACGCCTTCGCCTCGATCGTCTCCAACAACCTGAACAACGTGATGCGCATCTTCACGATCATCTCCATCACGCTGTCGATCCCGACGCTGATCTTCTCCATGTATGGCATGAACTTCGTGCCGGGGCAGCTGGGCATGCCGTTCACCGGCAAGACATGGGGCTTCACGCTGATCATCGCGATATCCGTCGTGCTCTCCGCCGTCGTCGCGTGGTTCCTGACCCGATCGCGCATGTTCAAATGACGGGAACGGCATGACAGGGCTGCAACACACGAAGGCGGGGCACCGGCGCATCATGCGTCGCTTTTCGGCGGCGCTGGCTGCGGTGCTGTGGACTGCGGGATCCCTGACCGCCTGCGGCTCCTCGAGTTCCCGGAATGATGCGAACGGCGTGTCGATACGGCAGCCGGAGGGGCCCACGGTGTCGATCGGCGTCGCCTCCGACCAGCCCGGTCTGGGCGTATGGCACAACGGCGGGTATTCGGGCTTCGACGTGGATGTGGCCCGTTACGTCGCCAAGGCGCTGGGATACGCGGACAAGCAGATCGTCTTCAAGCCGGTGACGCCCCGTTCCCGCGTCTCCATGCTGGAGAGCGCGCAGGTCGACATGGTGGTGTCCAGCTTCGGCATCACCGAACGGCATGAGTCGGCGGTGACGATGACCGGCCCGTATCTAATCGTCCGGCAGGATCTGCTGGTGAGGGCCGCCGACGCGGGCGACATCACCGGCATCAAGGACATGAACGGGCGCAAGGCGTGCGTGGTTGCCGGCAGCGACGTGACCGACGCCGTGCGCAGCCAGGCGCCCAAGGCATCCATCGAGGAGCGTGACGACTACGGGCAGTGCCTGACGTCACTGCTCATCGGTGACGTCGACGCCGTAGCCGCGGGCGACGCCATCCTCACCGGCCTCGCGACCGTGAAAGGCAACGGGTACGTGCAGGTGGTCGGGGCTCCGTTCGGCGAGGAGCGATACGGCATCGCGGTCAAGCACGGGAACACGCAGCTCGCCGACAGCATCGGTGACATACTGAGCGACATGATCGACGACGGCACGTGGCGGCAGGCCGTGCGGGGCATGCGCCGGCAGATCGGCTACACTGTCGACTCCAAGCTCAATCCGCCGGATCCCGCGGCATCGTCGGACACGGCGTCGTCGGACCCGGAGCAGGGCGACGAATGATGAAGGCCGGCGGGCTGCGCGCGGCTCGCCCCGTCGGCGTCGCACGTCGATTATCGACCGGATGCGCGGCATGCCATGACCTGCGTGAGGATGGTGTCCAGTTGCGTGGCGATAATCCTTGTCTATGAGTGACAACGAGAAGACCACGCAACCCGCGTCCACCGATTCCACCGAACCCGCATACCGTTACAACGCGGCACTCGCGCAGGACATCGAAGGCAAATGGCAGAAGATCTGGGATGACAAGGGCACGTTCTGGGCCGCCAACGTCAACGGCGACCTCAAGGACGGCAAGGGCCGCAACGCAGACGGCCGCCCGGCATACTTCGCGATGGACATGTTCCCATACCCGTCAGGCAAGGGCCTGCACGTGGGCCACCCGCTGGGCTATCTCGCCTCCGACGTGGTCTCCCGCTACCACCGCATGAAGGGCGAGAACGTGCTGCACGCCATGGGTTATGACGCCTTCGGCCTGCCCGCGGAACAGTACGCCGTGCAGACCGGGCAGCACCCGCGCGTCACCACGCTTGCCAACATCGCCAACATGTCCCGCCAGCTGCACCGCATGGGACTGAGTTTCGATGACCGTCGCTCCTTCGCGACGATTGACCCCGGCTATGTGCGCTGGACCCAGTGGATCTTCTCGCGCATCTACGATTCCTGGTACGACGAGGACGCCGTGAACCCCTCCGGCTCCAAGGGCTCCGCCCGCCCGGTCAGCGAGCTCGTCGCCAAGTTCGAATCCGGCGAGAAGGCCATCCCCGGCCATGAGTCCGACGGCAAGGCGTGGGCCGACCTCGACCAGGCCGAACAGCAGGACATCCTCAACGACTTCCGCCTCGCCTACATCTCCAAGTCCCCGGTCAACTGGTGCCCGGGTCTGGGCACCGTGCTCGCCAACGAGGAGGTCACCGCCGAAGGCAAGTCCGAACGCGGCAACTTCCCGGTCTTCCAGCGCGAGCTGCGCCAGTGGTCGATGCGCATCACCAAGTACGGCCACCGCCTCATCGAGGACCTCGACGGCATCGACTGGCCCGAGAAGGTCAAGCTCATGCAGCGCAACTGGATCGGCGAATCCCACGGCGCCTCCGTGCACTTCACCGTGCCCACCGCCGACGGCAGCAAGGACATGGAGATCTACACCACCCGTCCCGACACCCTGTTCGGCACCACGTTCGCCGTCGTCTCCCCGGAGCATCACCTGCTGGAGAACGTGCCCGCCGAATGGCCGGCCGACGTTCCCGAGGATTGGAAGGGCGGCTATGCCACCCCGGTCGAGGCAGTGAAGGCCTACAGGCTCGCTGCCGAGGCCAAGACCGCCAAGGATCGTGTGGATGAGGGCGGCGAGAAGACCGGCCTGTTCACCGGCCTGTACGCCACCAACCCGATTACCGGAGCCAAGCTGCCGCTGTTCACCGCCGACTACGTGCTCATGGATTACGGCACCGGCGCCATCATGGCCGTGCCGGGCGGCGACCAGCGCGATTACGATTTCGCCGTCAAGTTCGGTCTGCCGGTCATCTACACCGTCAAGCCCCTGCCCGAATCCGGCGACGACCTGGCCAATTACGAAGGCAAGGCCCCGTTCGTCTCCCACGACGGCATCGTGATCAACTCCTCCGTCGAGGCCACCGCCGCCAAGGGCGACGCGCTGAGCCTTAACGGCCTGCGCGTCGATGACGCCATCGCCAAGGTCAACGCCTGGCTCGAATCCGCCGGCGTGGGCAAGGGCACGGTCAGCTACCGTCTGCGCGACTGGCTGTTCTCCCGCCAGCGCTACTGGGGCGAGCCCTTCCCGATCGTCTATGGCGAGGACGGCACCCCGCACCTGCTGCCGGACTCGGCTTTGCCGATCAACCTGCCCGACGTGCCCGACTACGAGCCGCGCACCTTCGACCCGATGGACGCCGAGTCCAACCCGGAGGCGCCGCTGAGCCGCAACGAGGACTGGGTCAAGGTCGAGCTCGACTTGGGCGACGGCAAGAAGACCTACTATCGCGACACCAACACCATGCCGAACTGGGCCGGCTCCTGCTGGTACTACATGCGCTACATCGACCCGTCCGACACCGAGCACATGGTCGAGAAGGACGAGTTCGACTACTGGATGGGCCCGAACCACAACAAGTACTCGGGCGACGAGGGCGGCGTGGACCTGTACATCGGCGGCGTCGAGCACGCCGTGCTCCACCTGCTCTACTCCCGCTTCTGGCACAAGGTGCTCTTCGACCTCGGCTACGTGGATTCGGCCGAGCCGTTCCACAAGCTGTTCAACCAGGGCATGATCCAGGCGTACGCCTACACCGATGACCGTGGCCAGTACGTGCCGGCCGACGAGGTCGTGGAAGGCCCCGCCGGGGCTGACGGCGAGCCGACGTTCACGTGGAACGGCGAGCACGCCAACCGCGAGTTCGGCAAGATGGGCAAGAGCCTGAAGAACATCGTCACCCCGGACTACATGTACGAGAACTACGGTGCGGACACGTTCCGCCTGTACGAGATGAGCATGGGCCCGCTGGACGAGTCCCGCCCGTGGAACACGCGCAACGTGGTCGGCGGCATGCGCTTCCTGCAGCGACTGTGGCGCAACGTGGTCGACGAGACCTCCGGCGAGGCGCACGTGACCGAGGACACCCCGGATGTCAAGACCCTGAAGCTGCTCAACAACACGATCGCCGAGGTGACCGTGGAGATGGAGGGCATGCGTCCGAACACCGCCATCGCCAAGCTCATCGTGCTCAACAACCACCTGACCTCACTGCCCGCCGTGCCGCGCGCCGCCGTCGAGCCTCTGATCCTCATGCTCGCACCGATCGCGCCGCACATCTGCGAGGAGATGTGGTCCAAGCTCGGGCATGACGAATCCCTGTCCGCCGAGCCGTGGCCCGTCGCCGACGAGAAGTACGTCGGCCATGACACCGTCACCGCCGTGGTGCAGATCAAGGGCAAAGTGCGTGCCAAGCTTGAGGTGCCGGTTGACATCGACCCGGCCGACCTCGAAAAGCAGGCGCTTGAGGCGGTCGCCGACCGGTTGGGCGGCAAGACGCCGCACAAGGTGATCGTCAAGGCCCCGAAGATCGTCTCCATCGTCCCCGCCGAGTGATTCCGCCGGCGACACGCCGAAAATGTGGATAACTCCCGAGCCTTCGACCACATAGGCCGATTCGGCTGGACTTCATGCCCATGTTCCCTCACGCTGGAAGCATGGGCATTTCTCATTCAGGAGATCAAACGGCGACTCGTCGGTTGCGCGGCATGGACGATGGCCGCCACGCCGGGATTCCTGCCATGCCCGACGTAATCGGGATCGGAACATCTGTCGCGACGGATGCCGGAACGGGCGTGTCTCCTCCTCCGGCGCCGCCACCGGGGGATTTTTCCAGACCGGTGCCGTCGCATGGCGAGAGTCATACCGAGAAACATGCCGACGTGGCCGATTCCACCACGCCTGCCGTCGAGCCAATAAGCCGTCTGATGGGTGTGCGCCCTGACGACGGCATGCGGGGCCAGTCCGCGAAGCGGGACGTGCCGCGGCTGAGATTCCGCCCGTTTCACGCGGTGACGGTGATGCTGGTGCTGACCACGGCCCTGTGCGCGAGCCTGACGATGCTGCTGCAGCAGTCCCTGCGGTACGTGTCGGCTCAATCCCATAACGCCGCGATGCAGAATGCGGGAGGGAAGGAAACGGGTATCGCCGAAACGTTACCCGGTGGAAGTGACGGCAGCGACTCCGTGAATGGCGACGGGTCGAACTCTGGTGGAACGGGCTCCGATCAGGAGAATTCCGGTGGGGCGGGCGACGCTGAATCGCAAGGAGACGGCGTGGAGTCCTCCGCGGGCAGTCAGGCTGCGCAGAACGGGCGATCATCGCAGCAGGGGAGTGACGGTTCGGACGATGGGGCCACCGCAGATACGAGGATCGATCTCAATACCGCGACCGCAGAGCAGCTGGATTCCATTCCCGGCGTGGGGCCGGTGACCGCGCAGCGCATTCTCGATCACCGGCGCAGCATCGGGAGGTTCACCAGCGTCGACCAGCTGCTGGATGTCTCCGGCATCGGCGCGAAGACGCTCACCAAGATACGGCCGTGGGTGCGTGTGTGAGGTGGGGGATGAGGAGACGGTACATGCGGGATGACGGGCATATGCAGGGTGGCGGCTGCCACGACCGCCGTCGGAGGGACCATACCGGAAGGCGTCGCGACTCGACCGATGGGCATCGGGAACGCCCGTCATCGCGGGCCTTCGCCATCCGCCGCGAAAACGGCGGTAGGGACTTCAGGATGCTGCCGGCGGCTCTCGCCGCGTGGATGGCTTCGGCGGCGGCTCACCAATGGTGGCGATGGCTGACCTTGATGGATGATGACCCGATGTCGGTCACGGGGTATGCGATTGGTGCGTTGGCTGTGATGCTGCTGCCGGTGGTCCTCGTTGTGCCGTCGCTGGCGTCACACGGGCTGATACGCCCGTTGCGAGCCTCGCTCGGGGATGCCGTGGCCGTGATGGCCGTGGCCGGACTACTGTCGGCCGCCGCGGCGGTGACCGCGGACAGTGTGCGCTGGCATGATGCGGCGCATGTCCAGGCCCGTGACGGGCCCGCCGACGTGGTGGCCGTGGTGCGGGTGCGCTCCCCGGCCGTATCGTCGACGGTGAGGGGTTCCGATTGCCAGGTTGACGGGCGCGTGGTGTCGCTGTCCATACGGCGATCCCCGGCGAATCCGCTGTCGGAACGCTTGCCGGTGCCTTCGCGCGCCGATATCCGCGTGCTGTTGTCGGGAGACGTCTGTTCGGCGCTGACCGACACGGCGGTCTACCGTTTTCCCGGCACGCTGAGCACGGCGTCGTATGGCCGTCAGCCGCTGTGGCTGACCTGTGACGATATGCGCGTGCCGGATGTGGTTTCTGCGCCTTCCGGAACGGCCCGCATCGTCAAGGCCATGCAGCAGGGGCTACTGCGCGCCTGCGACCGCCTGTCGGATCAGGCGCGCGTGCTGGTGCCGGGGCTGACCGTCGGCGTGCTCGGGCAGGATGCGGTCCGGGTGCGCGATACCGCATCCGGTGCGGCGTCACATGGGTCTGAAGAAGGCCTGTCATCGGGGACGGAACGTGTCGGCGGCGTCGATGCCGCGTATGCGGCGCTACTCGAGGAGCAGTTCCGGCGCAGCGGCATCATGCACCTGATGGCGGTGTCGGGAGGGCATTTCATGGTCATCGCGGGGCTGGTGCACAGGCTGTGCTCCCGCGTGCTCGCCCCTCGATGGGCGACAGGACTGGTGATGGCGGTGTCGGACGTGATGCTGGCGATAGTCGTGTTCCCGTCCGATTCGGTGCTGCGCGCATTGCTCATGGGACTGTTCGGCGCTGCCGCGGTGGCGGCCGGCCGTCGAGGGCAGTCGGTGAGTTCGCTGAGCTGGACGGTGATCATCGTCCTTCTCATCGCTCCCTCGATGTCGGTCAGCTACGGTTTCGCGTTGTCCTGCGCGGCCGTATTGGGCATCGTGCTGTTCGCCGGCCCCTTGACCGATTGGCTGGCGTGCATGCTGCCCCGATTGCTGTCGGCTCCGCTCGCCATGACCATCGCCGCGCAGTCGCTCACCCTGCCGATACAGGTCCTGATGGATCCGCAACTGCCTCTCGCCTCGGTGCCGGCGAATCTGCTCGTCGGCCCGGTCGTGGGATTCGCCACCATGGCAGGGCTCGCCGCGCTGTTCATATCCTGGCTGATGCCGCAATGCGGATACGTCTTGGCCTGGATTGCGGGATGCGGCACGTCCGTCATGGAACGCGTCGCCGCGATGGTGTCGGACAACGAGTTCGCGACCATGCCGTGGGCCGGTGGCATACCGGGTGCATTGCTGATGGTGTTGGTCGAATCGGCGTGCGCCACGGTGCTGATACTGGCCACCCGATGGTTGCGTCTGCTGAGATCCGACGGATCCGGCGACGGCGGCCAGTCGTTCCGTCCCCGTCTGCGTGACCGGATACGGATATGGTGGTCGCAGACCGTAACGATGTTCGACGGCGACACCGACGGAGGAGACCGGCCGGTGCCGCACACGAAAGTCACGGCGGGAGCCATTCCCGTCGCATCGATGACGGGAGCGCATGACGGCTCTTGTCCAGCTGTATGGGAAGATGGAGACCATGGCAAACAAGGCAGGCTCGCAAGCCCCGTTCATCATCGTGTTCGGCGGTGACGCATATCTCAATAAGCGAACCGGGCGCGATCTCATCCGCCGTGCGCTGCACGATCGGCCCGACGCCGAGCGCATCGACCTGGATGCGACCGGCTGCGACCAATACGCATTCGATGAGGCCGTCAGCCCTTCCCTGCTCGCCGATGTCGCCGTGGTCGTCGTCGACAATCTGCAGAACGCCGACGACAAGCTGGGCGAATCCATGGTGCGCTACTGCCGTCAGGCATGCGCCGATCCGGGTGCATCCAGCATCGTCATCTGCCGGCATGAAGGAGGGGTCAAGGGCAAACGGCTGCTCGACCAACTCGTCAAGGCGGGCGCGTGCAAGGAGACGGTCGCCGACCTGAAGAAACCGGAGGCGAAACTCAACTTCGTGCTGCAGATATTCGAGGGGGAGCACCGCCGCGTCGAGCCATTGGCCG
>QWCV01006347.1_pt1 | contig 12335 bp, 15 predicted proteins | sample 1972621 | NCBI WGS metagenome assembly QWCV01 (sample SAMN09866699, study PRJNA288562) | Human gut metagenome isolate pre2_stool, whole genome shotgun sequencing... | isolation source: gut | host: Homo sapiens | place: USA: California
GAGGGGACCGTCCTGGAGGCGTTGCCGAACGCTATGTTTAGGGTGGAGCTCGAAAATGGCCACAAGATATTGGCCCATATCTCCGGCAAGATGCGTATGCACTACATCAAGATCCTCCCGGGGGACAAGGTGACGGTGGAGCTGTCCGTCTACGACTTGAACCGCGGGCGCATCACGTACCGCTTCAAGTAAGCGCGCAAATCTGCACGGCCTGTGAACCAGGTGTGCGCATTTTGTGTGCCATGCGGCACACAACAAGCACGAAAACAACCGCCTGCGGCTGGGCGTATGAATAGACTAAGGTACACATAAACCGAAAGGAATTGATTATGAAGGTACGTCCTTCGGTCAAGAAAATGTGCGACAAGTGCAAAATCATCCGACGCCATGGCAAGGTGCTCGTCATTTGCGAGAACCCCCGCCATAAGCAGCGTCAGGGCTAGGAAGAAAGAGGAGATATAACCTATGGCACGTCTTGTTGGTGTCGACCTTCCTCGCGACAAGCGCATTGAAGTCGGCTTGACCTACATCTACGGCATCGGTCTGACGACCTCCAAGAAGATCCTCGCTGAAACCGGCGTCGATCCCAGCGTCCGCGTGAAGGACCTCACGGAGGATGACCTTACCAAGCTGCGCGACTACATTCAGGCGAACATCAAGGTGGAGGGCGACCTGCACCGCGAGGTTTCCCAGAACGTCAAGCGCCTCATGGAGATCGGCTGCTATCGTGGACTCCGTCATCGTCGCGGCCTGCCCGTTCGCGGACAGCGCACGCACACGAATGCGCGCACGCGCAAGGGTCCTCGTAAGCAAATCGGCGGAAAGAAAAAGTGAGGTAGTCTCAAGTGGCAGCTAAGAAAAACGTGCGCACGCGCATCAAGCGCTCCGAGCGTAAGAACATCGCCGTCGGCGCTGCGCATATTAAGTCTACGTTCAACAACACGATCGTGAGCATCACTGATCCTCAGGGCAATGTGATCTCCTGGCAGTCCGCCGGCACGGTCGGTTTCAAGGGTTCGCGCAAGTCCACGCCGTTCGCTGCGCAGATGGCCGCCGAGGCCGCTGCGAAGACGGCTATGGAGCATGGCCTGCGCAAGGTTTCCGTGTTCGTGAAGGGCCCGGGCTCGGGTCGCGAAACGGCCATCCGCTCTCTGCAGGCCGCCGGCCTCGAGATCGCCAGCATCCAGGATTGCACACCCATTCCGCACAACGGTTGCCGTCCGCGCAAGCGTCGTCGCGTGTAACTGAAAGGATCTAAGAATTATGGCTCGTTATACTGGAGCGGACTGCCGTCTGTGCCGTCGTGAAGGGGCGAAGCTTTTCCTTAAGGGCGATCGCTGCTACACGGAGAAGTGCGCGATCGAGCGCCGCAACTACGCGCCGGGCGAGGCCGGCAAGAAGCGCATCAAGGAAAGCGAATATCGCAACCAGCTGCGCGAGAAGCAGAAGACCAAGCGCATCTACGGCGTCCTGGAGAAGCAGTTCCGTCATTACTACGATATGGCTAACCGCCAGAAGGGCGTGACGGGCGAGAACCTGCTGCGTATCCTGGAGAGCCGTCTCGACAACGTCGTGTACCGTCTCGGTTTCGCGAAGTCTCGCGCCGAGGCTCGTCAGCAGGTGCGTCACGGCCATATCACCGTGAACGGCCGTCGCGTCGACATCCCGTCGTTCCGCGTCAAGCCGGGCGACCTCGTGGCCGTCGCTCCGAAGGCTGCCGACCTGCTGGTCATCAAGAGCGCGCTCATCTCCAACGAGCGTGTTCAGGTGCCCGCATGGCTCGAGGTGGACATCGAGAAACTTCAGGGTAGTGTACTTGCTCTTCCGCAGCGCGATCAAATCGATCTGGACATTCGCGAGCAGCTCATCGTCGAACTTTACTCGAAATAATCGCGGCATAGTAAGGAGGCTTATCCCACATGACAGAGTTCATGAGGCCTACGGTAACAACGGAAGAAGTCAACGACACTGTCGCACGTTTCATAGTCGAGCCGCTCGAGCGTGGCTACGGCTACACGCTGGGCAACTGCATGCGCCGCGTTCTGCTCTCCTCGCTGGATGGTGCGAAAGCCACCGCCATCCAGATCGAGGGTGTGCAGCATGAGTTCACGACGGCCGAAGGCGTCATCGAGGATATCACCGATATCGTCCTGAATGTCAAGGGTCTTGTGTTCTCCGCACTGAACGATGATATCGAGGAAGCCACGGCGCATGTGTCGGCGGAGGGTCCTTGCACGGTGACGGGTGCCGATCTCGACATTCCCACCGAGTTCACGCTGGTCAACCCGGAGCACGTCATCGCTACGGTCGCCGACGGCGGTCAGCTGGACATGACGGTTCGCATCGGCGTGGGCCGCGGTTACGTGTCGGCCGAGCGCAACAAGCGCACGGAGGATCCCATCGGGGTCATCCATGTGGACTCGCTGTTCTCGCCGGTTCGCCGCTGCACGCTCAACGTCACCGACACCCGCGTGGGTCAGCGCACCGACTACGACAAGCTCGTGCTGGAAGTTGAGACTGACGGCAGCATCACGCCCACCGAGGCCGTGTGCCGCGCGTCCAACATCATCAACCAGTACATGGGCGCGTTTTTGAGCCTGTCCGACGTTGTCGACGAGGAGGAGGGCGAAATCCCGTCCATCTTCGCGCCGGAGGGCCAGGAGTCCAACGCCGAGCTGGACAAGCAGATCGAGGATCTCGACCTGTCCGTCCGCTCGTACAACTGCCTGAAGCGTGCCGGAATCCACTCGGTGCGCCAGCTCGTTGAGTTCTCCGAAAACGACCTGCTGAACATCAGAAACTTTGGTGCGAAGTCCATTGAAGAAGTGAAGGACAAGCTCATTTCCATGGACCTCAATTTGAAGCTATAGGAGATACGAATCATGCGACACAACTACAAGGGCCGCAAGCTGGGCACCGACTTCAGCCACACCAAGGCCATGAAGAAGAGCTTGGTGAACGCCCTGTTCCTGAACGACCGTATCAAGACGGTCGAGTCCCGCGCCAAGGAGATCCGTCCGAACGTGGATAAGATCATCACGTGGGCCAAGAAGGGCGACCTGCATTCCCGTCGTCTGGCCATCGCGGCTCTGGGCGACAAAGAACTCGTGCGCGAGATCTTCGAGAAGGTCGAGCAGGGCATGTTCGCCGACCGCCAGGGCGGCTACACCCGCATCATGAAGCTGGGCAACCGCAAGGGCGACAACGCTCCCATGGTTATCATGGAGCTCGTGACCGAGCCCGTGAAGAAGAAGGAAGAGCCGAAGCCCGCTGCCAAGAAGGCGACGAAGAAGGCCGCTCCGAAGAAGGTCGAGGCTGCGGAGGAGGCTCCGAAGGAGGAGGCCGCCGAGGCCAAGGCCGAGGAAGCCGCCGTCGAGGTTGCCGAGAAGGCCGAAGAGGCTGCCGCCGAGAACGCGGAAGCCGCCGAGGTCGAGACGGCCGATGCCAAGGAGGAAGAGGCTGCTAAGTAGCCTTTTCTTTTCAGATTGCTTTTCCGAACGGGGACCTGCGGGTCCCCGTTCTGCTTTTCAGAGGATGAAAATGAGACAAAGGGACAGGGTTAATGTCTCATCCATGCGCTGTCGCGCAGCCGTTTCAGTACCGTAGCGCTGCGGTGGTCGTGCGCGCAGGGCTTCCTCAGTACAATCGGGGTATGAACTCAGCACGCAAAGCGCGGTGCTTCGCGCCGTGCAAATGGAAAGGAGCCGACATGGATGGCACGACCACGAAGGAAGACGTCCGCATCGACAAGGATGATGCCGACGAGCTCAATCGGGAGGCGGCCGAAGACCTCGAGCGCATCGAAAACGAAGTGAAGCGCGAGGCCGAGCAGTACGTCGAGGCCGTCGACGGCGATGGCAACGAGAAGGAATCCGTGGAGGCGGCGGCTACGGCGTTCGATTTCGATCGCGCCGAAGCCGAGACGGAAGAGCTGCTTATCAAGACCACCGGCGAAGCCGACGAAGCGTAGCACGAAAACGATACCTCTATCTGAAAGGAACTATCATGGTTGATCGGGCTTACAAGACGGGCGACGCGTCCGTCGATATGAAGAACGGCGCGAAGGATATGGGCCACGACGTGAAGAACAACATGAAGGATGCCTACCACGAGGCCAAGGCCGGCATGAACGAGCGCAAGGCCGAGGATGCCGCCGCGAAGCGCGAGCACGAGGAAGCGCAGCGCACGGGCGACCCCGCGGCCGCTATGCGCGCGCAGCAGCACGAGCAGCGCAAGGATGAGAAGGGCGAAGGATTCATGGAGTCCGTCAAAGAGTCCATCGGCAAGGCCGGCGAGGCTATCAAAGATGCCGCCGTCGATGCCAAGGACAACGTAAAGCAGGGTGTCGAGAACATTCGCGAAGGCCGCTAGGCGCTCACGCGCTCGACCGTCAGCGGCGAGGGCGAAAGCGCTCTTACGCTGCTTTCGTCCTCGCCCCGGGCGCACTTGGAAACGAGCGCGCCCGGCATCCTCCGAAGCCCGTGGCCAGCGCCGCGGGCTTTTTCTTGCCGGTTGATTCACTCTTGAAAGGTCGTGCCATGGCTCCGTCTTCTTCCTCATCTGCTTCGTCCGCCTCGCGCGGACGCGGCAAGGGGTTCGCGCTTGTTGCGGCCGTGTATCTGCTGGGCCTGTTCATCGGGGCGCTCGATACCGGCATCGTCACGCCTGCCCGCACGGTCATCCAGAGCGATCTGGGCATCGGCGAGCAGATGGGCGTGTGGATCATCACCATCTATACGCTTGCCTACGCGGCCGCCATTCCGGTGATGGGCAAGCTGGCGGACCGTTCGGGACGCAAGTACGTGTACCTTGCGAGCATCCTGCTGTTCGGTGTCGGGTCGCTTCTATGCGGGTTGGCGCAGGACGTGGGGAGCTTTTGGATGCTGTTAGCCGCGCGCGCCGTGCAGGCGGTGGGCGGAGGCGGCATCGTGCCTGTTGCCACGGCCGAGTTCGGCACGACGTTTCCTCCCGAGAAGCGCGGGCTGGCGTTGGGTCTGGTAGGCGGCGTGTACGGCATTGCCAACATCTTCGGAGCGTCGGCCGGCAGCCTGATCCTATCGGTGTTCGGGCAGGCCAACTGGCAGTTCATCTTCTACGTGAACGTTCCCATCTGCGCCTTCATCGTGGTGGCGGGGCTGTTCGTGCTGCCGAACACGCGAGCCGAGCAGGTGAAGCCCATCGACGGGTGGGGCATTGCAGTGCTGGTGGCGATGGTGTTGTCGCTGCTGTACGGACTGAAGAACCTCGATTTCTTCGATCTGGGAGCATCTGCGACCTCGTCTGACGTGTGGCCGTTCTTGCTCGCGTTCGTCGTGCTGCTTCCGGTGTTCGTGCTGATCGAGCGCCGCGCGGCCGACCCGGTGCTCAACCTGTCGTACTTCCGCGACCGCGACATCGTGATCACGTTGGTGCTGTCGGTGATCACCGGCGTCATCCTGATGGGCATCATCTTCATCCCGCAGTTCGCCGAGAACGTGCTGAAACTGCCCTCGGGCAGCGGCGGCTACGTAGTCATCGTGCTGGCGGCGTTCGCCGGGGTGGGAGCGCCGGTGTCGGGCAAGCTCATCGATCGCTTCGGCGTGAAGGCGGTGCTCGCGTTCGGGCTGGCGGCTTCGGCTGCGGGAGCGATGTTCCTGGCGCTGGTGGCCACGCAGTTCGCGAATATGGCGACGCTCATCATCAGCCTCGTGGCCATCGGCATCGGGATGGGCTTCACGATTGGAACGCCGCTCAACTACATGATGCTGGCGAAGACGAAGGAGCGCGAGGCGAACTCGGCGCTGGCGACGCTGTCGCTGGTGCGCTCGGTGGGCACGGCGGTCGCGCCTGCCGTGCTGGTTGCGTTCATCGCGCATGCGGGCATGGCCATTCCCGATCGCATCATGGGCGTTCTGCCCGATGCGCCGGGCGGGCAATCGATTGCGCAGCTAGCGAGCGGGCAAGCGCAGGGAGGCGATGGCGCTGGGTTGCCCGACGATCTTCAACAGCTGATGAAGGGGTCGGATGTGACCACGATCGTCGCGAACGTGAAGACGCTGGCAAAAACCGAGATCGAACAGGAAGCTGCTTCGGCGGGCATGCCGGCCGAAGCCGTCGACGCGGCGGAGCAACAGTACCTCGCCGCCATCGACGATCGGGCAGGCGACATAGAAAGCACGTTCCAGAGCACGGTCGACGAAGGCTTTCGCGGTGCGTTTCTGCTGGTGGGGATTTGCTCGCTCGTGGGGTTGGCGCTGCTTGCGCTCTACCGGGAAGACAGGCCGCGGCCCGGGCAGGCGAAGGGGGAGCCGGCGCGCTGATCGCGCGGAATTGTCACCCTGGTCGTCGCGCGGGAAACGCCGTTGTGGCATACTGCCAGCATGCGTATCAACGTCAGTTCGTACATCCCCGGAACCTCTGCTGTGCACGCGTGCGACGCACGCGTGAAAATCGTGCTGCTTGCGGCGTATTCCGTCACGCTGTTTTTGGTGCGTTCTTGGATGGGCTTGGGGCTGTGCGCTTTGCTGTTCGTCACGGTGGCGACGGCGTCGCGCATTCCGGCGCGACGGTTCTTCGGTTTGCTCGTGCCGGTGTACGTGATCGTGGCGTTCACCGTGCTGTTCAACGGGTTCTCGCTTGACGTGGGGCAGGCTGCGAGCGCGGCTCCGCCGGCCTTGGGCGATGTGTCGGCGGGAGTGCTCGCCGCATGGGAGCCGGTGGCGCTGATCGGGCTGGTGCCGGCAGGGCTTGCGCGTGGCCTTTTCTTCGCGGTGCGCATCGTGCTGCTGGTGGTGGCCAGCCTTACGGTCACGTACACGACGACTTCCACCGAGCTGACCGACGCGTTGGGCTTCTTCCTGAGGCCGCTCAAGCGTTTGGGCGTTCCCACCGACGACATCGCCATGGTGTTCTCGTTGGCGCTGCGGTTCATCCCGGTGACGGCCGAGGAGTTCGGTCGCGTGCACGACGCCCAATGGGCGCGAGGTGCTTCGTTTGCCGAGGGCAGCCTGTGGGAACGGCTGCGCGCGTGGCAGACGGTGCTGATTCCCCTGTTTGTCGGGTTGTTCCGGCGTGCCGATTCGCTGGCTGTCGCCATGGACGCGCGCTGCTACGGCGCCCCTGATGTCGAACGCACCTCGCTTGCGCCGCGCGCGTTCTCGGGGCGCAGCGGCCTCGTGCTGGCGGTGGGCTTGCTGGCGTGCATCGGTCTGGCCGTGTGGCTGTAGTAGTGCTATCACATCATTTGATGTCATTCGGCATGCTTTCATGGTATACTGATCACATCAAATGATGTGATGCGGGGTGAGCGATGGGGACGGTTGCAGAACGCTGGAAGATCGAAGCGGTGTTGGCGCTGGTGCGGCAGGTTGAAGCCTGCGATTTCTTTGTCGCTGGCGAATACAATCCATCCAGCAAAACGAGGGCTTTCATGAGGTTGGTGGAATTCGACTATCGTGACGTGCGCCGGATTATGCGAGGGCTTGAAGTCGAAGACTATTGCGAGGGGCCGCTATCTGACGACAAAGGTCGCCCTCATGATCTATGGGTGTTCGGAGCCTATGTGGCGCAATTCGAAACATATATAAAATTTGCGATCTACGTTATTCAGGGAACGGTGAAATCGATCTGCGTTTCGTTCCATGAGGCGGAACGACCTCTTTCGTATCCGTATAGAAAGGCATCGTGACATGACGTGCACGAAATCGCTGCTTTGCCCGGAATGCTGGGAGGAAGTTGACGCGACATACGAGATACGGCACCATGTCGAGCAAGTCCGAGGCGTGACGGTCGAGGCCGATATCGAACATTACGTTTGCCCGAAATGCGGTGAATCTATCGGATGGGCGCCGATCGTGGATAAGGGTCTTCATAAGCTCTACCACGCGTACCAAGAAAAGATGGGGCTGATGCTGCCCGAGGAGATCGTTGCGCTGCGTAAGAAATACGGGTTCTCGCAGCGAGTGCTCGCGGCGATTCTCGACATCGGCGTGGCCAGCTTGCAACGGTACGAGCGGGGGTGCCTCGCTTCCGATTCCCATGCGCAGCTGCTAGCCAACGCGCGCGATCCGCGCTTCTTGCTGAAGTGCCTGGAACGGGGCGCGCGCAAGCTTTCTGACGAAGAGCGCGCCAAAGCGTGCGATACGGTGCGGAAGCGCGGTCTCTTCCGGGTCGACTACGCGGTGGTTCGGCTCAACGTGCTGGACGAGATCGCGAAGGAAAAGACGCTGGATACGGGCATGCGCGCGTTCGATTCGGATCGCATGCGCGAGACGGTGGTCTACCTTGCCCGGCATGTTCACGATCTGTATCGCACGAAGCTGAACAAGGTGCTGTTCTATCTGGATTTCGCTGCCTACCGCGACGGCGGGGAAGGTTTCACGGGTCTGCGCTATGCGAAGGCGCCGTTCGGTCCGGTTCCCGACCAGTTCGAGCTGCTGGTTGCCGGTCTCGTCGACGACGAGGCGCTCGCATTGCGCGAACAGGGCGACGGCCAGGTGATCGTTGCGGGACGCGCGGAGGATCCCATCTGTTTTTCTGCATCCGACCTGAGCCTGCTCGACGCGGTATGCTCGTTCGCCAACGGCTTCGCTTCAACGTCGGCGTTATCCGAGTTCTCCCATGGCGAGCGAGGCTGGCGCGAGACGGAGGTGGGGGGCATCATCTCGTACGAGTACGCCGCGCACCTTCTCTGGGCTTCGTGATCGGGCTAGCGCGTTGAAGAGGTAGGGCTCGCGTTTCGCCCTCTCGACCGCTTGTCGACAATGGCGGGAAAACGGCCAAAGGGACGAACGCTGCGCTTCCGACGTGCTATGATTACCGCGAAGTGCATCTTTGCCGTGGCGATGCGGCAAAGCGGGAAAACCTACTAGGAGGCATGCATGAGCGTCATCATCGATGTGTTCGGTCGCGAGATTCTGGACTCGCGCGGCAACCCGACCGTGGAAGTTGAAGTGGTGCTGGAAGACGGCGCGTTCGGCCGTGCCGCGGTGCCGTCGGGCGCTTCGACGGGCGCGTTCGAGGCCGTCGAGCTGCGCGACTGCGACAAGGGCCGCTATCTCGGCAAGGGCACACTGGATGCTGTCGCCCACGTGAACGAGGAGATCGCCGAGGCGCTCATCGGCATCGAGGCCGACGATCAGCGCTTCATCGACGACATCATGCTGCAGGTGGACGGCACCGACAACAAGGGTGCCTTGGGCGCGAACGCCATCCTCGGCGCGTCGCTGGCCTGCGCCAAGGCTGCTGCTGAGTCGGCTGAGCTGCCGCTGTACAAGTACGTCGGCGGCGCGAACGCGCACCTGCTGCCCACGCCCATGATGAACATCCTCAACGGCGGCGTGCATGCTGACAACAACGTGGACTTCCAGGAGTTCATGATCATGCCGGTGGGCGCGAGCACGTTTGCCGAGGCGCTGCGCTGGTGCGCCGAGATCTACCACACGCTGAAGAAGGTGCTGCATGACGCGGGCCTCGGCGGCGGCGTGGGTGACGAGGGTGGCTTCGCCCCCAACTTCAAGACGAACGAAGAGCCGCTCGAGTACGTGACGAAGGCGTGCGAAGCTGCCGGTTACAAGCCCGGCGTGGACATCATGTTCGCCATGGACCCGGCATCCACCGAGTTCTACGACGCCGATAAGAAGAAGTACGTGCTGGCGGGCGAGGGCCGCGAGCTGACCAGCGCCGAGATGGTGGACTATTGGGAAGCGCTCGTGAACAAGTACCCCATCGTCTCCATCGAGGACGGTATGGCCGAAGAGGATTGGGACGGCTGGAAAGAGCTGACCGACCGCATCGGCGACCGCGTGCAGCTGGTGGGCGACGACCTGTTCGTCACCAACTCCAAGCGCCTGGCCAAGGGTATCGAGCTGGGCTGCGCGAACGCCATCCTCATCAAGGTGAACCAGATCGGCAGCCTGACCGAGACGCTGGAGGCCATTGAGATGGCGAAGCAGGCCGGCTATGCATGCGTCATGAGCCACCGCTCCGGCGAGACCGAGGACACCACCATCGCCGATCTGGCCGTCGCTTGCAACACCGGCCAGATCAAGACGGGCGCGCCCTGCCGCAGCGACCGCGTGGCGAAGTACAACCAGCTGCTCCGCATCGAGGAAGAGTTGGACACCGCCGCCCAGTACGCCGGCATGAACGCCTTTTACAATATCAACCGCTAACGGTTGCGAGAGCTTGACGGCTCTTTAGCTTCGCGAAACGAGAAGGGCTGCCTTTGGGCAGCCCTTCTTCATGAGCGGGAAAAGGCTTTGCCCTACGCTCCCCGGTGCATGTCCATGTCGGGGGCGGGGTGCTCCAGCACTCCCTGCTCCAGCATTTCGCCGCTTTGGCGCACGTAGTCGTCGGCGGGGAAGGTGCACATGGACGCAATCTCCTCGTCGGTCAGCGCGCGCTTCACGCGCGCCGGCGTGCCCATGATGAGGCTGCCCGGCGGGAACTCCTTGCCCTCTGTCACCAGCGATCCTGCCCCGATCAGGCTGTTCGCGCCGATCTTCGCGCGGTTCATCACGATGGAGCCCATGCCCACCAGCACGTTTTCGCCCAGCTCGCACCCGTGCAGGATGGTGCCGTGGCCTACGGTGCAATGCGGCCCCACGATGCAGGGCACGTCGAAATCCACGTGGACGACCGTGTTCTCCTGCAAGTTGGACTCGTCGCCGATGACGACGGGCGCGTCGTCGCCGCGGATCTGCACGCCGGCGAACACGCTGGCGTCGCGGCCGATGGTCACGTCGCCCACGATGCCAGCCGACGGCGCGATGCGGGCGGTGGGATGGGCTTTCACGCGGTGGTACAGGGGCGTTTCTTCTGAGGTCATGGGCGTCTCCTTGTGTGCGAGGGTTCGGTGTCCTTCCATTATCGCGAACCTGGGGGCGAGGGGCTATCGTCAGATCATGGCGATTGGGTGGAGCGCCCCCCCTTGAAGCCCGCGTACGACTGCCGATGCTGCCAAACTTCCTGCGCAACACTATACTGCAAGCGCTATAATGAGCCGCACGAAGGAAAAGGATGTGCAACCATGCCAGAAATGATCTCACTTGAAGAGGCCCGTGCGCTCGTGTTGTCCCATGCGGCGCCCCTGCCGGTGGAAACCGTGCCCGTGTTGGAAGCGGTCGGCCGCGTGGCCGCCGCCGATTTGAAGAGCGATATCGACATCTCGCCGTTCGCCCATTCGGCGATGGACGGGTTCGCGGTTCGGGCCGCCGAGCTTGCCGAGGCGTCGCAGGAAGCGCCGGTCGAACTGGACGTCGTGGCCGAGATCGCGGCGGGCGACGTGTTTGAAGGCTCTATCGAGGCCGGGCAGTGCGTGCGCATCATGACCGGCGCGCCCATGCCCGACGACGCAGACTCCGTGGTGAAATACGAGATCGTCGACGTGGTGACCGGCGACGGCAAGCCCGGCAGCCGCGTGGCGTTCTCCGCCCCCACCGCCGTGCGCTCCAACGTGCGCGAGGCCGGGGAAGAGGCGAAGGCGGGCGAGACGGTGGTGTCGAAGGGCGAGGTCATCGGCTCGGCCGGCGTCGGGTTCCTCGCGGGATGCGGCATCGTGGAGGTGCCGACGCATCGGCGTCCGCGCGTGGCCGTCATCTCCATCGGCTCCGAGCTGGTGGATCCCACAGTCGTGCCCACGCCCGGCAAGATCCGCAACTCGAACAGCTACGCGCTTGCCGCCTGCGCGCAAGCAGCGGGTGCGGTACCCGTCATCCTGCCCATCGTGGAGGATACGAAGGAGGCGCTTGCGGCGGCGGTGTCCGCGGCGGCGGACGCGTACGACTTCGTCGTGACCAGCGGCGGGGCGTCGAACGGCGACTTCGACTTCATCAAGCCCGTGGTGTCCGAGTTGGGCGAGCTGCTGATGACCACGGTGAACATTCGTCCCGGCAAGGCCCAGACGTTCGGCATCGTGCGCGGTACGCCCGTGTTCGGCCTGCCCGGCAACCCGGCGGCGGCGTACGTGGGCTTCGAGATGATCATCCGCCCCGCGCTGCGCAAGATGCAGGGCTTCCACTGCCTCCCGCGGCCCACAGTCGAGGCCGAGCTTGCGAGTCCCATCAAGAAGAAGGAGGGGCGCGCCTTCTACCAGCGCGGCCTGGTGGAGCGCACGGCCGACGGCCGCTGGCTGGCAAGCGAGTACGGCACCCAGTCGTCGGCGCTCCTCGGCGACCTGGAGCGCTGCAACGCCCTTATCGTGGTGCCCGAGGAGCGCATGGGCATGCAGCCCGGCGAGGCCGTGACCTGCATGCGCGTCGACATGCCGGAAGGGTCGCAGATTTAGCACCTTACGCGGAGAAGCTCCGGGAGTCCTCGGGGTTTCTCCGCTCTGGAGCACGGATCCTTGTAGACCG
>QWCV01003163.1_pt1 | contig 12323 bp, 8 predicted proteins | sample 1972621 | NCBI WGS metagenome assembly QWCV01 (sample SAMN09866699, study PRJNA288562) | Human gut metagenome isolate pre2_stool, whole genome shotgun sequencing... | isolation source: gut | host: Homo sapiens | place: USA: California
GACGACCACAGTCAATCTCGGTGTGGGACTTGCAAGCTCCGGGAAACGGGTCCTGCTGGTGGATGCTGATCCGCAGGGCAGCTTAACCGTGAGCCTCGGCATAAAGAACCCCGACGAGCTGGATGTATCGCTGTCGTCCCTTATGCAGTCGGTCATTGATGATGAGCCGCTTGCGGAGGGTGCAATTATCCGGCACCAGGAAGGTGTGGATTTGCTTCCCTCGAACATTGAGCTCTCCGGTATGGAAACAGGTCTGTTCAATGTCATGAGCCGTGAGTATGTTCTGAAGAACGCGATCGACGGCATGAGAAAGAGCTACGACTACATTCTGATTGACTGTATGCCCTCGCTGGGTATGATGACGGTCAATGCGCTGGTTGCGGCAGACAGTGTAATTATCCCGTCTCAGCCGAACTTCCTGTCAACCAAAGGTCTTAACCTGCTTCTGCGCTCCATTTCAAAGATCAAGCGGCAGATCAACCCGAGATTAAAGATTGACGGCATTTTGCTGACGATGGTGGATAACCGCACCAACAACGCCAAGGCGATTATTTCCTCGCTTCGTTCTACCGTGGGAGAGAACATCCGCGTGTTTCGCTCCGAGATTCCCTTTTCGGTAAGAGCTGCGGAGTGCAGTCTTTCCGGAGAAAGCATCTTCTCCCATGACAGGAACGGCAAGGTCGCAGCAGCGTATGAGGCTCTGACGAAGGAGGTGACAGAGATTGAAGAGCGTGCAAAAAATCGATCTGGGCCTGACCGGGTACGATGAGCTTTTCATGAATGACGCGGAGCGAAAGGAAAACAAGCTCCCGCGCATTTATGATATTCCCCTCTCGGAGATCGACGATTTTCCCGACCACCCCTTCAAGGTGAAGCTGGACGAGGACATGGATCAGCTTGTCCAGAGCATCAAGGAGCGCGGGATCATCACCCCTGTCACCCTCCGACCAAAGGAGGATGGGCGGTACGAGATTGTGTCGGGGCATCGCAGAAGGAAGGCTTGCGAGCTTGCCGGGTTTGATACCGTGAAGGCCGAGGTGCGGGAGATGACCCGAGACGAGGCCATCATTCTAATGGTGGAATCGAACCTGCAGCGTTCTGTGATCCTGCCGAGTGAAAAAGCTTTTTCGTATAAGATGAGGCTGGAAGCTATGAACCGACAGGGACAGCGCAGTGATTTAACTTCGACACCAGTGGTGTCAAAGTCCCGGTCTAACGAAGAATTGGGCAGTGAGCACGGTGAAAGCCGCGAACAGGTGCGACGCTATATCCGCCTCACGGAGCTCATTCCGGAGCTTCTGGATTTGGTTGATGAGGGACGCATTGCGTTCAGACCGGCGGTGGAGCTTTCGTACCTGCAAAAAGAGGAACAGGGTGCGCTGCTGGAGCAAATCTCTTACGCAGATGCCACGCCGTCCCTCGCCCAGGCCATTAAGCTGAAGCGATTCTCCCAGGACGGAAAGCTGAATAACGAGGTCATTGAGTCGATCATGAGCGAAGAAAAGCCGAACCAGAGGGAGAAGATCAACATCAAGTACGCAGAGGCCAGAAGGTTTATCCCTGCCAGCGTTCCTTACGAAAAAACCGGTGAGTATATTCTAAAAGCGCTGGAATATTATCTCCGGTATCAGGAAAGGCAGAAAAGTCGGAATGACGCAAGATAAACCCTACGCCAAGGGAGCAGTGTACCCTTTTGACGCTGCGTCAGCGCCGTTCCCCCTCACACACTCTCCCCCTCATTTACCGGCAATACCGGCTCAAAGAGAAAATAGACAGGCGGCACAATTGAAGAAAGCCAAGTGCATTCGTACAATATGAGAAAAAACAGCCATAGGAGGTCATCCCATGAAAAAGCATCTCATGTTGTGCGCGCTCCTGCTTTCCGTATTGCTTTCCGGATGCGCCACAGAGCCATTGCAATGGCAAACGGCAGGAAACACACCAAAAGCTCCAACGCCGCAGGAAGAAACGCCTGCTTCCTTTGAGCCGGTATCCACAGATTCAAGCGCTCCCACCGAAGCCCCGACAGAAGCCGCCGATCCGGCAGCTTGCATATTAAATGAGGACAAGCACGAAAGCGGCCCTGCTATTTCTTCTGAGCCGGTAAGCGCACCCACGGAATCGAATGTGCCGGCATCGGAAGAAAACGAACAGGCCCCCGTGATTCCGGAGAAGCCGGAGAAACCAGAAAGTCCCACAGAGGAACCATCCGTTCCTGCGATAACCGAGCCGGAACCGACTCCGGAGCCCGAGCCCGCATTTGATATCGAGCACTGGATTTCTTGCGCGAAAAGCACGGCGGCGAGCTTGGGGCTGACCTTGGATAGCTCAGCAACCGATTGCTGGGACAATCCGATCACCGCAAAGCCGACCTGCATACACGCGCAGGAAAAGAAACCGCCGAAAGAAAGAGGTGACGCAAGATGATCGAGTTTGAAAAAAGAGCAATGATCGAGGCGGAGGACAAATATACCTTCCGTCAGAGCACGCAAATTTCCATGCAAACCGGACTGATCGGCCACCTCCGGGCAGACATGGATACAGACGGCAACGGCTTTTTCAGCAGCTGGTTTGATTTCCGGGAAGAACTGAAAACCGACGAGTTCAAGGCGGAGTTTGACGAGGTGATCAACTCTCTGCGTGAGGAAGGCGACATTCTTCATAACCGCAGGGCGCTTGCCAAGTACTGCTATTGCACACCCCAAAGCCGGATGCAGGAGGAGCCGGGCTACTATGGCGTCCGTGTGGACACCGAAAAATACGCCTACCTTCTGCGCCTGAACCCGGACAGGGGCGAATACAACCTGTACTGTTATTGCTATCGCCGGGACTGGCTCGATCAGCACCTGAAGGACGCAGAGAAAGGAATCCGGTTTATTGACAGCCATTACAAGGAGCGGTTTCGCATCCCGGATGGCGGCAAGGTAAAAATCCACTATTCGTGGAATGAAGACCAGATTCGCACCTGCCGGTATATCGACGACTACCATGTGGAGATCGGGAGCAACCTCTATCACATTTGCGAGTTTGCCGAGCGCATGGAATACGGCGGCCATACCTGCGAGCCGATTCGGGACAACCTGCCCGAGCGGTGCTACAGCGTTCTTTCCGGCAGCGACGAAATCATTATCATCAAGCGCGGCGAAAAGGGCTACTTCAAGACGGACATTCCCGTCACCGACAAGGACGAAGCCCGGAGCATCGTGAATGAGTACAACACAAAGCTCGGCGTCAGCAAGGCGCAGGAAGAAGCCATGAAGGCCGGCTCTATGTTCGGCTTTCAGGTGCCCGCCGCAGACCCGAGAAATTACGATGCGGACGGAAAACCTGTGATGCCGAAGGACAGAGGTGATGCACGATGAGTGAGGGCGATTATCGCATCTGGTCCAATGCTGACCTTGACTATGAAGAGTGGAAGGACTGGATGGAGGAAGAATATCCGACGCTTTCCGATGACGAGCGCGTCGCCATGATGTATGAGGAAAATGGGCATTATCTTGAGGACGAACGGCTCAATCTGGACATCCAGCTTTCTCAGCCCATTCTGGTTGTTGCCGATCTGGGGCTTTGGAATGGCAGGCGCACGGGATATAAGGAAATCCCAAGCGGCAATATCCGGGACTGCCTTTACTCTGATTACGACTACACCACATGGTATGTGGACCGAAACGGAGATTTCCGGTGCGATGACACCCACCATGACGGAACAAACCATTATCTCTATCGGGTATATAAGGACAATGTTTCCCAGGCGCAGAAAGACCGGCTCAAAGAAAAAATCTACAACGGCACAGCCACCAGGGCAGACGTTGTCCGTGTCACCCGCAGGCTTGGCGATGAGATCGGAAAAGTGTACGGCTGGAGCTTTCCAACCAGGCAGAGAGAGCGAGGTGAGGCACGATGAACCACGCACTGCCGAGCGAAAGTTATATTGCCAGACTGGACTATTTGGCTTTCAACGGAAAAGTATGCAGCAGCGTTGAGTACAGCGATGAGCAGCGCTTCCTGGAAGACCTGAAGGAGTCGCTCTATCACGGAGAGCCGCTGTGCGCCGTTCTCTACCGAGACCGGAACGGCAAGACCATTTCCCGTGCGTTTCTGAACGACCTGGATACACTGCCAAAAGGACTTTCCGTTGAGGACAATCCTTACAGAAAGCTTCCGGCAATGGCTCCAAAGAAAAAAGAACACGAACCTGCGAGATAAGGAGAAACTATGGATAAGAAGAAAGCCATCTGCGAGTATCTCCGTAAAAATCATATTGGCAAAGAAAATGCCATCCACAGCAAGGAGCTTGAAAAGCTGTTTCTGCTTGACGGACGAAATATTCGCCGCAAGATCAGTGCCTTGCGACAGGACGGCTTTCCTATTTGCAGCGATGAAACGGGCTACTATTACGCAGATAACCAGAAAGAGATCAATACCACCGTCTGCCGGCTGAATGAGCTTGTGACGAAGGTATCCAACGCCAGAACCGGGCTTTTATTTGCATCGATCCTCGGAGAGAATGCGCAGACCGTTGAGGTCACGATCAAAGTAAGATAAGGAGGGAGTTCCCATGCCGAGCAAATACAGAATCATTTTGGAGATGGCATCCCAGACTGCCAGGGATATCGCCTCCAATGCCGACCGATATACCGATTTTCTGATTACGGCGGCAAACAACTACAAGTACAGCTTTAAGGAGCAGCTGCTCATCCATGCGCAGAAGCCGGATGCAACGGCGTGTGCGGAAATCGACACATGGAATAAACTCGGCAGATGGGTAAACAAGGGCACGAAAGGCATCGCACTGCTGATCGACAGAGATGTTCCCTACAAGCTGAGACATGTCTTTGATATCTCCGACACCAACAGCCGTGCCGGAAGGAACATCACCCTTTGGCAGATGAAGCCGGAGTACGAATATGCGGTATCGGAAAGCCTTCAGGCCAGCTTCGGCGATGTGGAGGAGCCGCGAGATTTCCCGCACCTTCTCATGGATATTTCCGGTTATGCCGTGGAGGATAATCTTTCAGATTATCTCATGGAGCTGAACGCTGTCAAAGCCGGCAGCTTTCTAGAGGAGCTGGATGACACAAGCCTTGAGGCGTGGCTGAAAACCTCGCTGAAAAGCAGCATCGCTTTTATGGCGCTCTCCCGTGCAGGGTACGAGCCGAGGCAGTATTTTGACCGGGAGGATTTCAGCCACCTCTTTGACTTCAACACCCTGGAGGTTATCTCCGTGCTCGGTGCCGCAGTCAGCGATATTTCCGAAATGGTCATCCGGGAAATGGGCGAAACCGTCAAGGAGATGGAGAAGGAGGAAAAGCGGAAGATTCGCACATTTGCGCAGACCGGTTCTTCTGCGTATCATAAGAACCGAACAGAAAACAAGGAAAGGAGCAACGAATATGGAACTGACCTATACGATGCAGGGGGATTATCTGATTCCCGATCTGACCGTGCCGGAGAGCCCGAAGCTTGGGAAGTATGGAATGCTGCGGCGGACATTCCTCCGCGAGCACCGGGATGGGATCTACACCGGGATGCTGCTGAACGGAACACTGAACAGTCATTTGGAGGAGGTGGACCGGCAGGCGCAGAAGATGCTGGACGACCTGACCGAGCAGATGAAGGCGCTGAACGGAGTGACGGAGCAGCTGAAGGCAGAGGATCAGATGCGGTGGGTGCAGATGATGAACGCCATCCGACACTCGGCGGAGGAAGTGATTCTGAACGACCTGATCTACGCGTAACACTTCCCACAGTTGAACAGCAACAGGAAATTATCGCAGAAGCGGAGGAAGAAAAGTCCTCCGCTTTTTCTATTTCTCAGGAGGATATCGACGCCGTTCTGACACGGGGCAGCGGCATCCACCATGGAAAATTCCGTATCTATGAGCAGTTTCTCAAAAAGGATTCCTCCGAAAACAACATCGCTTTTCTGAAAAACGAATACGGCATCGGCGGTGCGTATCCTGCCGTTCCCGGCAGAAATCTCGATGAAAGCCACGATGCTAAGGGAATCAAAATCAGCAGAGGCAGAATCTCTCAGCCCGATGCAGAAGTGCTTTTGCGGCGGAATAAGGTCGAGAAGCGGATCGGAGAGCTAATCCGAGCCGACCGCTACCTGAGCCAAGCGGAGAAGGACTACTATCCCGCCTACCGGGAGCAGGCAGAGGCTCGGAAGAAACGAGGCGAAATCTCTGAGGAGTTCCGGTCGATTGTCTATGATTACAATGACTTCGTGACGCAGCTTGGTGAGGAAAGCAAAGCGCTGAATCTGTATTATTTGTCAAGCTGCTGGGGCGCGTTCAGCGTGGGCGAAAAGAAAATGTACGCCCGTACTGCGGAGGGTGACTTCATCCTCCCCATGATGCGCGAGGCAATGAATGCGATCATCGCTGACAACACACACCTGACTGTGCGATGCGAAGCCATGCTGGAAGCGTTGAACAGCGATGTGGCAAGGCCTTTTGAGCCGACCTTTGATGAGCTGAACCCTCCTCCGGAGCCCCGGAAGGAATACCGCTATCATCTTGGTGATACGGTCTATATCGGCACACAGGAATACGAGCTGCTTTCTTTTGATGAGAAGAAGGTCGTTCTCTTTGATATGCAGTTTCCGCTGTTTAACAAGGAGCTGACCCGTGAGGAGTTCGATAACCGGCTCAAAGAAAATCCGCTGAATGACAAACTGTTGCAAGTCGTGGAGGAACCCCCTGTCGCAGACGATGTAGAGACAGACAGGGAGGAACAGCAGGCACCCAGTGTGCAGGAAACGGAGTTCCTATCCGATGAGGAACTGGACACGCTGCCTATCAGCACTGTCAAGGACGGCGAGGTCGTGACCTATCCCAATGCGGAAGCGTTGCTGGATGGGCGGGAAGCCGAAGTGTCCCTTGCTCCGCCTCCGCAGGTGAAAAAGAGCTCTAAGGTGCAGCCTCATGTGCTGCATCCGGAGATCAACACCGAGTACCGAACCAACTTCCGAATTGAGGACGACGACATCGGCGTGGGCACACCGCTGGAACGGTTCTATCACAATATCCGTGCCATTCAGCTTCTGAACAAGCTGGATGCGGAAAATCGATTGGCATCACCTACAGAACAGCGTGTGCTTGCCGATTATGTGGGCTGGGGCGGGCTCTCTGAGTTCTTCAAGGAGGAAAATCCTCATTATAGCGAGCTGAAGAATGTGCTTTCCGATGAGGAATATACGTCGGCAAGAGAATCCACGCTGACGGCCTTCTATACGCCGCCCGTGGTGATTAAGGCCGTGTACAGTGCATTGGAGGACATGAGCTTTCAGACCGGCAATGTGCTGGAGCCCTCCTGCGGCATCGGCAATTTCATGGGGCTTGTTCCCGAAAGCATGAATGGTGCGAAGTTCTACGGTGTGGAGCTGGACAGCGTTTCCGGACGAATCGCGCAGCAGCTTTATCAGAAAAACAGCATCGCAGTGCAGGGCTTTGAGAATACAAACCTTCCCGACAGCTTCTTTGACGCTGCAATCGGCAATGTCCCCTTCGGGCAGTTCAAGGTGCCGGACAAGCGCTATGATAAGCACAACTTCCTCATTCACGACTATTTCTTCGCCCGCACTTTGGATAAGGTCAGGCCTGGCGGCGTGATTGCCTTCATTACCTCAAAGGGTACGATGGATAAGGAAACCTCCAATGTCCGAAAGTATATCGCGCAGAGAGCGGACCTTCTCGGTGCAATCCGGCTGCCGAATGACACCTTCAAGGCCGCTGCCGGCACAGAGGTCACTTCGGACATTATCTTCCTCCAAAAGCGTGATCGATTGGTGGATATTGAGCCCGATTGGGTGCATCTGGCCACCGACGCCAATGGCATCCGGATGAACGCCTATTTTGTGGACAACCCTGAAATGGTGTTGGGCGACATGCAGATGGTCAGCGGGCCTCACGGCATGGAGTCCGCCTGTATTGCTTATGAAAATGCAGAGCTTGGGGACCTCTTGCGGGATGCCATCCAGAACATTCATGCCGAGATTACCGAATTTGAAATCGACGATCTTGAAGCGGAGGATGAGGACCTTTCTATTCCCGCTGACCCCGATGTGCGCAATTTCAGCTTCACGGTGGTGGACGGTAAAATCTATTACCGTGAAAACAGCCGCATGAATCCCGTGGATGTTTCCGCGACTGCCGAAAGCCGCATCAAAGGCATGATTGCCATCCGTGATTGTGCCCGGTCGCTGATTGAGTACCAGACGGAGGACTATCCCGATGCCGATATCAAGGCGGAGCAGGAAAAACTCAATCGCCTCTATGATGATTTCAGCAAAAAATATGGGCTTATCAGCGCAAGAGCCAACAATTCGGCTTTCAATTCCGACAGCTCCTACTGCCTGCTTGCCTCGCTGGAGGTGCTGGATGATGAGGGCAACTTCCTCCGCAAGGCAGATATGTTCTCCAAACGAACCATCAAGCAGAAGGTAACGGTGCAGTCGGTTGACACGGCTTCCGAGGCCTATGCTCTGTCCCTTGCGGAAAAAGCGAGAATCGATATGCCGTATATGTCGCAGCTTACCGGTAAAACCGAGCAGGAGCTGTTCGAGGATTTGAAGGGTGTTATTTTCCTCAACCCCATGCACATAAGCGAAGAGGACGGCAAGCCGAAGTACCTCCCTGCTGATGAATATCTCTCCGGCAATGTCCGTGAAAAGCTCCGTTGGGCAAAGCAGAGTGCGGAACTCTACCCCAAGGATTACGGTGAGAATGTCAGTGCGCTCGAGGCGGTACAGCCGGTTGACCTGACGGCAAGTGAAATTTCCGTGAGGCTTGGGGCAACATGGCTGCCCCCGGAAATCATCGAGGAGTTCATGTTTGAGTTGTTCAACACCCCGCGCTACTGTCAATGGAACATTCATGTTCACTACGCACAGTACACCGGCGAATGGAATGTGGAGGGTAAGTCCTACGACCGCAGCAATGTGAAAGCCCACAACACCTACGGCACCGGCAGAGTCAACGGTTATAAGATCATGGAGGAAACCCTAAACCTCCGTGATGTGAGAATTTTCGACTATATCGAGGATGCCAACGGCAGGAAAACGGCTGTGCTCAACAAGAAAGAAACCGCCATCGCCCAGGGCAAGCAAGAGCTTATCAAGCAGGCCTTTGCCGACTGGATTTGGAGCGATCCGGAGCGCCGTGAAAAGCTGACCAAGCTGTATAACGAGAAGTTCAACAGCATTCGTCCCCGTGCATATGACGGCAGCCATCTGAATTTCGTGGGGATCAACCCGGAGATCACGCTGAGGCCGCATCAGGTCAATGCCATTGCGCATATCCTCTACGGCGGCAACACCCTGCTTGCGCATGTAGTTGGGGCCGGGAAGACCTTCGAAATGGTAGCGGCAGCGCAGGAGAGCAAGCGGCTGGGCTTGTGTCAGAAAAGCCTGTTTGTGGTTCCCAATCATCTGACGGAGCAATGGGCAAGCGAATACCTCCAGCTTTATCCCTCCGCCAACATTCTTGTCGCCACCAAGAAGGACTTCGAGGCCAAGAATCGCAAGAAGTTCTGTGGGCGCATTGCCACCGGCGACTACGATGCGGTCATCATTGGTCACAGCCAATTTGAGAAGATTCCCATGTCTATTGAACAGCAGCGAGCCATCCTGCAGCAACAGCTTGACGAAGTACTGGACGGGATTTCCGAATTGAAGAAAAACCGTGGGGATAATTTCTCCATCAAGCAGCTGGAGCGCACCAAGAAAACGGTCAAGCAGAAGCTGGACAAGCTCAACGATCAATCCCGCAAGGATGATGTGGTGACCTTTGAAGAGCTGGGCGTTGACCGTATCTTCATCGATGAGGCGCACTACTATAAAAACCTCGCCGCATTTACAAAAATGCGGAATGTGGGCGGTATCAGCCAAACCGAGGCGATGAAGTCCAGCGACCTGTATATGAAGTGCCGGTATCTGGACGAGCTGACCGGCGGCAGAGGCGTTGTGTTTGCCACCGGTACGCCCATCTCCAATAGCATGGTTGAAATGTACACCATGCAGAAATATCTCCAGTACAGCACACTTAAAAGGAACGACCTCCTCCACTTCGATGCATGGGCGTCTACCTTCGGCGAGACGGTGACGGCTATCGAGCTTTCTCCGGAGGGCACGGGCTACCGCGCCAAGACAAGGTTTGCAAAGTTCTATAACTTGCCGGAGCTCATGTCCATGTTCAAGGAGACCGCAGACATCCAAACGGCGGATATGCTCAAGCTCCCTGTGCCGGAGGCTCATTACCACAGCGTTGTTTTGAAGCCTTCTGAGACACAAAAAGAGATGGTTGCCGGTCTTTCGGAACGAGCAGAACGTGTCCGCAACAAAATGGTCGATTCCAGCGTAGATAACATGCTCCTCATCACCAATGACGGCAGAAAGCTTGCCCTGGATCAGCGGCTCATGAACGATATGCTCCCCGACAGCGAGACAAGCAAGGCGGGTGCGTGCGTTGAGAATGTCTTTGACATCTGGCAGCGCACCGCCGACCGGAAAGCGACGCAGATGGTGTTCTGCGATCTCTCTACGCCCCACGGCGACGGTAAGTTCAATGTGTACGATGATCTCCGAAACAAGCTGATTGCCAAGGGCGTTCCGGCAGAGGAAATCGCCTATATCCATACGGCAAACTCCGAGGCGCAAAAGAAAGAGCTGTTTGGCAAGGTGCGCTCCGGTCAGGTGCGTGTGCTCATCGGTTCCACGCAGAAAATGGGAGCCGGCACCAATGTGCAGACGAAGCTTGCGGCACTTCATCATTTGGATTGTCCGTGGCGACCGTCTGACCTGCAGCAGCGGGAAGGACGAATCATCCGCCAGGGCAACGAAAACAAGGAGGTCGATATTTACACCTATGTCACGGAGAACACCTTCGACAGCTACCTGTATCAGTTGGTGGAATCCAAGCAGAAGTTCATTGGGCAGATCATGACCAGCAAATCCCCGGTGCGCTCTGCGGAGGACATTGACGAAACCGCCCTGAGCTATGCGGAAATCAAGGCACTGTGCGCCGGCAATCCCCACATCAAGGAGAAGATGGATCTGGACATTGATGTGACCCGTCTGAAGCTGCTCAAGGCCAACCATCTGAGCCAACGCTATTCGCTGGAGGATCAAATTCTGAAGGAGTTTCCGCAGAAAATCAAATCGTTGGAGCAGCGCATTGAGGGCTATCGGGCGGATATTGACCAGCGAAAAAGAAATACCGAGCCCAACGAGGACTGCTTCTCTCCGATGTTTATGCCGGGCGGCACGGTAAGAGAAAAGAAGGCCGCCGGCGATGCCATCCTCGGCCTTTGCAAGTCCATGACAAGCCCAGAGCCGATTTCCATCGGTCAGTACCGTGGCTTTGACATGGAGCTGTCCTTCGATACCTTCAGCCGAGAATATAAGATCACGCTGATTCACCAGTTGCGGCATACGGTCACGCTGGGTACAGATACCTTCGGCAATATTCAGCGACTGGATAATACCCTCGCTGCTTTTGAGGAACGAATGGCGGCGTGTGCCGAGCAGCTGGAGAATACACGGGTTCAGCTTGAAAACGCAAAGGCCGAGGTACAGAAGCCATTCCCCCAGGAGGAAGAACTGAAAACCAAATCGGCACGGCTAAATGAACTGAATGCAATGCTCAATCTCGACAAAAGAGAGAACGAGATCGTTGACGGTGAGCGAGCCGATGAAGAACCGAGCCGCTCCAGCGATGACAGGGAGCGATGAAATCATTCGCACATTTGCAGCACGGCACTTCCGCCGCTACAATGAAGCCAGATCAAAGGACGGAGGTGCCTGATATGTTCAGACGCAAAAATGATAAGCGAATTGTTGAGTTAAATCCGGAAGAACTCCGGCTCGCTAAATATGCGCTCCTTGGGTTCCGAAACAAGCTGGTCGCGCAGGGCAAACCGACGGAAGATATCAATGCGCTGTTGCTGAAAATCATGAAATAACCAACGATAGCCGCAGGGAGTAAAAACCTTGCGGCTATCATAAACTAAGGAGGTTGATAATCTAAAAATGTGCGCGGAGAGACTTCTATTCGCCCATGAAATGTGCGAAACAGATTGACAATCGCTCATGTTTTGTGTATAATGAAGTAGGAAACTCATGCTGGAGAGTGATTCAGATGTATTTGAAAAGAAAAGTAGATGCTTTTTTAGAGGAATGGAAAGCAGATAAAAACAGAAAGCCCCTTATTGTCAAGGGAAGCCGTCAAATAGGCAAAACGGAATCGATCCTGCATTTTGCTGCCGATCATTACGAAAATGTGATCGAGATCAATTTTGTCCGTGACGAGAAATACAAGGGA
>QWCV01003469.1_pt1 | contig 12311 bp, 10 predicted proteins | sample 1972621 | NCBI WGS metagenome assembly QWCV01 (sample SAMN09866699, study PRJNA288562) | Human gut metagenome isolate pre2_stool, whole genome shotgun sequencing... | isolation source: gut | host: Homo sapiens | place: USA: California
ACTTTTAGCAGGATTACTTGGAAAATATGGTTATATTGCAAATCAGACACAAAATGCAATTGTACTTTCAATTATGAAACATGCATTTACGACGATTCCGGGTGTACTGTGGATTGTGACTGCGGTTGTATTATTTTTCTACCGGTTAAATAAAAAACGTTATAACGAGATTGTAGAGGAACTAAAAAATGGAAGAAAAAGTTGATATCGTGGCATTGGGAGAGTTGCTTCCTATGATCCAAATTATCGCTCGTCTCTTTGGAAGAGCAAAGAGTATGCAGTGAAAAAAATGAGATCTGTCATAGAATTGGTAGATGTCATGAAGGTATCAGATGAAGAGAGTACTCTGTTGACAGAGGCGAAGAGTTATGAGCAGGCTGCAGATCAACTCCTTGCCATGGGACCAAAGCTGGTTGCTATTACATTGGGAGAACAGGGCGTTCTTATGGCAACAAAAAGCAGAAAAGAAATCATCAAAGCATTTCAGACACATGCGGTCGACACGACTGGGGCAGGTGATTCATTCTGGGGAGGCGTATTATGCAGTATCCTTTCTATGAATAAGAATGTTGAAAAAATGGAATGGGAAGAAATCAAAAAGTGTGCTGTTTTGGGAAATGCAGTTGCTGGATTGTGTGTGCAAAAGAGAGGCGGAATCCCTGCGATTCCGACGAAAGAGGCAGCGCTTGAATTTATGCAGAAATAATGAATGTATATGAACAAACTCGGGGCTGTAAAAATCACGATTTATTAATCGTTAAAGCATCAGCCCCGTGTTTTTCTGTCGGAGTATTATTCAGTTTTTATCTTTCCATCATACTGATAGACTCAATTCCGACACTTCCGCCGCGGACAACTTCGATATGCTTGAACTCTTCTTTGATAAGCTTGATGACCGCGTCATTTTTGCCGCGTCATTTTTGGTTGCGGTCTGGACGAATTCCAGAAGGAGGCTGTCTTTTCCATAGTCGATGACACGTGCCTTGAAAGTCTCAGCAATCTGGAAAAGTTCTACTTTATCTTCCGGGGAGCAGCCCTTTACCTTGATGTAAAGGATCTCCTTCATTCGAACGAACACGTCTGTAAAATCAATAACCTTGATCACCTCGATCATACGGTTCAGCTGTTTTTTGATCTGCTCAAAAGTCTCATCATCGCTGACTGTGGCGATGGTCATTCTGGAAACTGTGGGGTCCTCGGTGGTTCCAACTGTAAGACTGTCCAGGTTATAGGACTTTCCGGAGAAAAGACCGGAAATCTTGGAAAGAACACCGACCTGGTTTTCAACGTAGAGAGAGATCCATCTTTTTTTCATTCCTTTATCCATCATTCATTCCTCCTAACAATCCATGATCAGATCAGCCAGGGTGCCGCCCGGCTTGACCATCGGGTAAACCATTTCCTCCGGATCAATGATAAATTCGATGATCGTAGGAGTTTTTGTATTCTTTTTAGCCTCTTCGAAAGCAGCCGCAATCTGATCCTTCTCAGTTACGCGGATACCCTTTGCCCCATAGCTCTCTGCGAGACGGATGAAATCCGGTGTGTATTCCGGATATTCCTGACCGTCTGTGCGGCGGGAGAGTGCACCGGCCTTCAGATTTGTCATGGCGTAACGTTTTCCGTAGAAAAGCTTCTGCCACTGGCGGACCATTCCGAGATATTCATTATTAAAGATACAGCAGATGATCGGAAGCTCCTCCAGAACTGCGGTAGCCAGCTCCTGAATGTTCATCTGCATGCCGCCGTCACCGGAAACGGAGATGACCGGTGTATCCGGATTACCGATCTTGGCACCGATAGCACCTGGAAGGCCGTAACCCATGGTTCCAAGTCCACCTGACATGATCAGCTGACGGTTCTCGGTGATGTCTGCATACTGGCTCACCAGCATCTGATGCTGACCTACATCGGTAACAAGAATGGCCTTGTCAAACTGGCGGTTGATCTCGCCGATGATATCCAGCGGTCCCATAATACCACGGTCTTTCATGGTAAGAGGATGCTCTTCCTTCCATTCCTGGATCTGCTTCAGCCATTTGCCGGTATTGCAGTCCTGTACATATTCATTCATTTTTGTTATTGCCTCTTTTGCATCGGCAACGATGGGGATGTCTACATGGATATTTCTGGAAATGGAAGCGGTGTCAATATCGATGTGGACGATCTGTGCATGTGGGGCAAATTCATGGAGCTTGCCTGTGATACGGTCGTTAAAACGGGTTCCGATGGAAAACAGAAGATCGCATTCATTTACTGCCATATTTGCGGCATAAGCGCCGTGCATACCAAGATTTCCGATAAACAGAGGGTTCTTTGTGGAAATGGCGCCACGTCCCATAACGGTTGTGACAACCGGGATCTGAGTTTTCTCAACAACCTGGGTAAAAATCTCCTGTGCGCGGGAAATGATCACACCGCCGCCAGCAAGAAACAGAGGTTTTTTGGCCTTCTGCAGCATTTTGAGGGCACGCTTAAGCTGTCCGATATGCACGCTGGTGTTAGGCTTGTAGCCACGGATATTGACGGTCTTCGGATACTCAGCACTTCCCAGCTCGGCCATTACATCCTTTGGAAGGTCGATGAGAACCGGGCCTGGGCGTCCGGTGCGTGCGATATAGAAGGCTTCCTTGATGATACGTCCAAGATCCTCACGGTTGCGGACGGTAACACCGTATTTTGTGATGCTTCTGGTGATCCCGACAATATCAACCTCCTGGAACGCATCGTTTCCGATGAGGTGACGGGCAACCTGTCCGGTAAAGCATACAAGCGGAACACTGTCATAGTTGGCAGTTGCAAGACCTGTAACAAGGTTGGTAGCTCCGGGACCGCTGGTAACGAGACATACGCCAACCTTTCCGGTAGTTCTGGCATAGGCATCTGCTTCGTGTACAAGGGCCTGCTCGTGACGTGGCAGGATGATGTCAATGCCGCTCTGTTTATATAATTCATCGCTGATATCGATGGTGCAGGCACCAGGATAGCCGAACAGAACATCAACGCCTTCTTCTTTTAAGGCTTTTACAAGCAATTTGTTTCCGGAAATCTGTTTCATGAATTGGTTCCCTCCTTTGATGATGTGAAAAGTTAAGCAGATAAGGGCTGCCGCGAGAAATTTTTCCAATAAAAAAGTCCCGGCATATCGGATAAAATATGCTCAGGACGGATGATTCCGCGGTACCACCTGTTTTCAGAGGTAAAACTCTGCTCTCTGCCAGTACAAAATTATACTGCCTCCCTGTAACGTGGGAATGACGATGAAGCCTACTGCATGAAGATCCATGGTTCAGTCCACTGCTCGAGGGCTACTTCCACAGTTCAGTCACGAAGATTTTCACCTGCCATCTTCTCTCTGTGCATCCGGAGACTGTGTACTACTCCCTGTCATTGCATTTAGTAAATATGGATAAAAATTTTCTATCATTATAATATAAAATATCGGAACTGTCAATCAAAAATCCTGATGGCTCAACGGGTGAGCCGGGGATTACGATAACAGTTCCGATATGGATGATATTAAGTATTAAATATTTTTTCGGTACATCAGCTGTTTCTTGTTACGGAGCTGGAGCCTGCTTACTCAGGATTCGGTATTATCCCGTGTTTCAGGATCTTTTTCCGGAAGGTAGACATGCACTTTCTCGATACGGTTTTTATCCAGCTTTTCTACGATCAGACGGATTCCGTCTTCTGTGATCACTTCGTCACCGGCAACAGGCAGACGATCCAGATGTTCGATGATAAATCCACCCAGGGAATCATAATCCTCGGAATCCAGTTCCGTATCCAGATGATCATTTACGTCATCCAGATGCATGGAACCTTCGATGATATATTCCCGGTCGGAAATCTTCTGGACAAGCTCGTCCTCCTTCTCATCGTATTCGTCATGGATCTCACCCACGATCTCCTCCAGGATATCCTCCAGTGTGATCAGTCCGGCCATATCACCGTATTCATCCAGTACAATGGCAATGTTGAAGGTGGAGTCCTTCATTTCCACAAGAAGATCGGAAATGCTTTTTGTTTCGTAAGTGAAATGCGGCTTTCGGAGGAAATGATCGATAACAAATTCCTCATTTTTGTCGTAAAGAAGAAGATCCTTCATGTTGATGATTCCCACAATGTTGTTCTGGCTGTCCTTATAAACCGGCAGACGTGTGAACTTATCCTCGCGGAAAATATCGATCAGCTCATCATAGGTGGATTCCACATCCGCAAAGGTAACATGTACTCTTGGAACCATGATATCCTTGGCTGTGGCATCTCCAAGATCAAACACATTGTAGATCATTTCTTTTTCGTCGGATTCAATGACACCGTCCTCATGGCTGACGTCCACGATAGTACGAAGCTCCTCCTCGGTCATGGCCTTGCTGGCTGCATCCGGATCCACACGCATCAGGCGCATCACACCTCTTGAAAAGAGATTGATGATGAAGATCACCGGTGTCATGATGGTCATAAGAAATTTAAAGACCGGGATATAGCGGAGGGTGATCTTTTCAGAGTTAATGGTTGCGTAGTTCTTGGGGGTGATCTCACCGAAGATCAGGATCAGAACCGTCAGAATCACCGTCACGATGCTGACCATATAGCCGCCAAAGCTGTATGCAAGTGTGGTTGCAAGGGAAGAAGCTGAAATGTTCACAATGTTGTTTCCGATGAGAATCGCACTGAGAAGCTTGGGCGTCTGGTTCTCCAGGATATCGAGAGCCATGGCTGCACGCTTGTTTCCCTCGTCTGCAAGAGAGCGGAGACGGATCTTGTTTACCGACATCAGCGCGGTTTCGTTAGATGAGAAAAAGGCTGACAATGCCAGCAGAATAAGTAATATGATTATCTGGTAAGTGTCGCTGGGGTCCACTTTCAATATTCACTCCTTTAAAAATAAGATTATTTGGTTAAAAATATACAGATACTCCCACATTATATACGTTTTACTGGATTTTGGCAAGAGCCGGACCGGTACAGCGCATATAGATATATGGAAAAAATACGAAAATAAGTCTGCTTCTTGACAAAGGAGTAAGTTCAGACTAACATATATGTATATTCATATATAAAGAAGAACTGTATAGGAATGGAAGGAGCGGTTTATGTTTCTGGAGATAAAAGGAATCAAAAAATCCTTCGGGGCAGGAGAGAGCCATGTAGATGTTCTGAAGGGGATCGATCTTGAGATTGAAAAGGGAGAATTTTGTGTGCTTCTGGGGCCGTCCGGTTCCGGGAAATCCACGCTGCTAAACATTATTGGCGGCATTGACGGAGCAGATGCAGGAAGCATTACCATTCAGGGAGAACAGCTGGAGGATATGAATGAAAAGAAGCTTTCCCTCTACCGCAGAAAACATCTGGGATATATTTTTCAGATGTATAATCTGATCCCCAATCTGACTGTGAGGGAGAATATTGAAGTTGGTGCTTATTTAAGTGACAGACCGCTGGATGTGGATGAACTGCTGGAGACACTGGGACTTTATGAACATCAGCGGAAGCTTCCGAACCAGCTTTCGGGAGGGCAGCAGCAGAGAACTGCTATTGGACGTGCCATTGTAAAAAATCCGGATATCCTGCTTTGTGATGAGCCTACCGGCGCTCTGGACTACAACACCTCCAAGGAAATCCTGAAGCTGATCGAAACAGTCAATCACAAATACGGAAATACTATAGTCATGGTTACTCATAACGATGCCATCAAGGATATGGCAGACCGTGTGGTAAAGCTTCGTGACGGGATGATCCGCAGAAACTATCAGAATGATCAGAAGATTCCGGCTGCTGACCTGGAATGGTAAGGGGGCATTATGAAGAATCCTTTACGTAAACGTATCCCCAGGGAACTGAAGGGGGAATTTGGAAAATATCTGGTGGTTTTCCTGCTGATGGTACTGACCATCGGGTTTGTGTCCGGCTTTCTGGTAGCCGATGGAAGCATGCTGAAGGCTTATAATGAGAGCTTTGATAAATATAATATCGAAAACGGAAATTTCCGTACTGCGGAAAAGATTTACAGTTCTCAGTGGAAGGATATTGAAGCTGCCGGTGTTAAGCTTTATGAGAACTACTATATAGAAGAAGATTTGGATAACGGAAGCACCATGCGTTTTTTTAAAAACCGTGAGAAGGTGAATAAGGTCTGCCTGATGAAGGGAGAAATGCCGTCAGGGCAGGGCGAGATCGCCATTGACCGTATGTATGCGGATAACAACAGTCTTAAGGTAGGAGATACCCTGATCAGAGGTGAAAAATCCTGGAAGATCACAGGCCTGGTGGCACTTTCGGATTACAGTGCCCTGTTTCAGAATAATAATGATTCCATGTTTGATTCTGTAAAGTTTGGTGTGGCGATCGTAACTCCGGAGGAATTTGAAAACCTGGATCAGGAAAAGCTCCGGTACAATTATGCATGGATATATGATCATCAGCCAAAGAACGAAAAAGAGGAGAAGAAGGTTTCCGAAAATCTCATGGAAGACATTGGCAAAGTGGTAGCTCTGGAAACCTTTGTCCCACGTTATCTTAACCAGGCGATCATTTTCACCGGTGATGATATGGGCGGAGACAGGGCAATGGTCATCACGCTTCTTTATATTGTGATCGTGATCATGGCTTTTGTGTTTGGAATTACCATCAGCAATACGCTCCGAAAGGAAGCCGGTGTTATCGGTACGTTACGTGCATCCGGTTATACCAGACGGGAGCTGATCCTTCATTATATGACGCTCCCGGTTCTGGTCACGCTGGCCGGTGCCCTGATCGGAAATATTCTTGGATATACCGTATTTAAGGGTGTATGTGCAGACATGTATTACGGGAGCTATAGTCTGCCGACTTATGTGACCGTATGGAATGCAGATGCCTTTCTTCTGACAACCGTAGTTCCGGTCATCATTATGATACTGATCGATCATGCGGTGCTTAGGTACCGCCTGCAGCTTTCTCCTCTGAAGCTTCTGCGAAGGGATTTTTCCGGTAAAAAACAGAAACGTGCAGTGTATTTAAGTCCGAAGATAGGAATTTTTTCCAGGTTTCGCCTCCGGGTGATCTTTCAGAATGTCAGCAGTTATCTGGTGCTGTTTGTGGGAGTTGTTTTCGCAAATCTGCTGCTGTTTTTCGGAATGCTTCTTCCGTCTACGCTGGATCATTATCAGCTTGAGATTCAGGAGAATATGCTGGCGAAATATCAGTACATGCTTTCGGTTCCGGCAAGTGCCTATTCAAGAAATAAAGCGGATGCCATGAGTTCTCTTATGGAATATTATATGGATACCAGAACGGATAATAAGGATGCGGAAAAATTTTCTGCATATTCCCTGAATACCATGCCTGGTAAATATAAAAGTGAGGAGATCACTCTCTATGGTGTGGAGCCGGATAGCAAGTATATCCGTGCAGATCTTTCGGGAGAGGGTGTTTATATTTCCAGTGCTTATGCAGATAAATTCCGGATCAAGGAGGGCGATACCATAACTTTGAAGGAAAAATACGAGAAGGATGAGTATTCCTTTAAAGTAGATGGAATCTATGATTATGCGGCAAGCCTCTGTGTATTTATGGAAAGAGATAAACTGAATGAGGCGTTTGATCTTGGAGATGATTATTTTGGAGGATATTTCTCTGATACAGAGATCAGGGACATCCCTTCAAAATATATCGGCTCTGTTATTGATCTGGAAGCTCTTACAAAAATATCCAGGCAGCTGGATGTCTCCATGGGAGATATGATGGGAATGATGTATGGATTTTCCGTGATCATTTTCCTGGTGGTGATCTATCTGCTTTCCAAGGTCATCATCGAAAAAAATGCCCAGTCGATTTCCATGACCAAGATCCTGGGCTATACAAATGGTGAGATCAGCCGTTTGTATATACTTTCCACATCACTTGTGGTGGTGTTCTGCCTGCTGTTAAGCCTTCCGGTTGAACGGCAGATCATGGAAGTGCTGTTCCGCGAGATGATGCTTTCCAGTATTTCGGGATGGATCACCATGTGGGTGGATCCCATGATCTATGTGAAAATGACAGCGATCGGAATCGCAGCCTATGCAGTGGTAGCAGTGCTGGAATTCCGGAGAATCCGTCATGTGCCCATGGATGAAGCGCTGAAAAATGTGGAATAATATGTGACATCTGTATATATATCTGGAAAAATAATTCAGGATATCCGGAAATTTTACAGAATATGCAACAGGATCAGGAGTATGTGTGGTTTAACTGAATGCGGATGCTTTTATCCGCTTGAACAGTTATCTGTGAATAACCACATATACTCCTTAAATATTCATAAATTTTCCGGAATACTGGAAATATTACTACAAACTTGTTATAATAATCCCATACTTCCCGTTGGAGGGAATAATTCAAACAGGAAATCAGGTGAGGAACATGGCAGGCAGAAAGAAGGATCCGCTGTATAAAAGCTTCGGATATGCGTTTCAGGGGATTTTTACCTGCATCCGCAAGGAAAGAAATATGAAGATCCACTGTATGGTGGCAGCGCTTGTGGTGATCGCAGGACTGATCCTTGGGATTTCCGTGACAGAGTGGTGCATCTGCCTGGGGCTGTTCGGAATGGTGATGGCGCTGGAGCTGGTGAATACGGCAGTGGAAGCTGTTGTGGATCTGGTCACAGAGGAACGTCACCCACTGGCAAAGATCGCCAAGGACACAGCGGCCGGAGCAGTACTGATCGCAGCGATCATGGCAGCGATCGTCGGACTGATCATTTTTGTTCCCAAGGGACTTGTTTTTCTGGGAATATGACAGGAACAGAAAACTTTTGTTTCAGGATAGGGTCTGGTGTCGGACTGTGGTGTGATGGTCCGGCAGCTGCCGTTTTCAGGAAAGGAGAAAATATTATGGAATTAGGTGAAGGACTGAAGAAAATTTTATTGGTGGGTATTGGTACAGCAGCAGTGACAGCAGAGAAATCCAAAGAAATCCTGGATGAACTGGTAAAAAAGGGTGAGCTTACGGTTGAACAGGGTAAGGTTCTTAATCAGGAGCTGAAGCATAACATCAAATCAACGGTTAAGACAGCTGCTGATTCTGTAAAGGAATCTGCAGCCAGAAAGAATGATCAGGAAGAACTGAAGGCAACGATTTCCAGGCTGACACCGGAGCAGCTGGCTGCTGTGAAGGCGCAGATCGAGCGCATGCAGGCCGAGGCTGCTGAGGAGAAAGCCGAGACAGCAGAAGAACCGGCCGAGGAAGCTGTACAGGAAGCTTCTGCGGAAACAGAAAATGCAGAAGATACCGGGAGCGAAGAACAGGCAGCAGAGTAACCGACTGCGGATCGCAAATATCCGCTTGACTAAACGACAACGCAGACGAAGCAGTAAATGGAGAAGTTTATGGGCAGAGAAGAAAAGGAGAAAAAAGAGAAAGGCGGATATGGAGAGCGGCTGAGAGAGATTACAGCCGTTTTGAAAAAGCATGCCATTACCCGTGGTGTTTCTCCTGAGAAGCTCCGGCTCATACTGGAAGATCTGGGCCCAACTTATATTAAGTTGGGTCAGATCATGTCTCTTCGTTCCGATATTCTGCCGAAACGCTACTGTGACGAGCTGATGAAGCTCTGCTCAGAGGTACCGCCGATGCCTTTTTCCCAGGTGATCGAGGTACTGGAAGAGTCCATGGGATGTCCGTGGCAGGAGGAATTTCAGCATATTGAGCAGAAACCTCTGGGAGCGGCATCGATTGCCCAGGTACATCGTGCCACGCTGAAGACGGGCGAAGAGGTTGTGATCAAGGTTCAGCGAAAAGGAATCTATGAGACCATGGCCAGGGATATCGGCCTGATGCATAAAGCAGTGCGTCTGATGCCGCCGGTGAGTATTAAGGGCATGGTGGATCTGAACATGGTTTTAAGTGAACTGTGGACTGTGACTCAGGAGGAGATGAATTTCCTGACGGAAGCTGCAAATATGGCGGAATTTGCAAAAAAGAACAAAGATGTGGCTTTCGTTAAAGTACCGATTCTCTACCGTGAGTATATTTCGCCGCATATTCTTGTGATGGAATATATTGACGGTTTTGCTGTTAATGACAAGGCTGCGCTTCTGGCCAATGGTTATGATCTTAATGAGGTCGGAACGAAATATGTGGATAATTTCATCAAACAGGTGATGGAGGATGGCTTTTTCCATGCGGATCCACATCCGGGAAACGTGCGGATCCAGGATGGAAAGATCGTCTGGATCGATATGGGAATGATGGGGCGGCTTACAGAGCACGATCGTCAGCTGATTGCAGAAGCCATTGAAGGGGTTGCCATGAACAACATCGGCAAGATCCAGGATGCAGTTTTGGCTCTTGGGGAGTTTAAAGGCAAACCGGATTCCAGCAAGCTTTATGAGGATATCCGCGGACTTATGGAGAAATACGGTACTGCGGATATGGGAAACATTGATGTGGCTGAAGTGATGGTGGACCTGATGGAGGTCATGAAAGAAAATAAGATCATGATGCCTCACGGACTGACTATGCTTGCAAGGGGGCTGACTCATGTGGAGGGGGTTCTGGCTGAGATATGTCCGGACATCAATATGACACAGATTGCCGCAGCAAGGCTCAAGGAGCAGTTGTTCAGCAACGGGAACTGGAAGCGTGAGATAAAAAAAGAAGGAAAAAATCTTGCCTGGTCCCTGAAACGTGCAGTGGATATTCCTTCTCTGGCAGCAGATTTTCTTCAGGGCTGTATGAAAGGGCAGACAAAGATCAATCTGGATCTTCATGCCTCGGATGATCTGGCGTGGCTTTTGCGGCGGCTGGTGCGGAATATTGTGATGGGGCTGTGGGTGATGGCACTTCTGATCAGTTCCAGCATTATCTGTACTACGGATATGAAGCCGAAGCTGTGGGGGATTCCGGCGTTGGGCGCCTTTGGTTATGTGTTTGCTTTTATTATTGTTTTGTATGTGTTTATCAAGCATTTCTTTTCAGGAAAAAAATAAAAGACGGAGATCATTTGCAGAGTCTGCGGGATGGTTTCCGTCTTTTTTTGCTGTTATGGAATTGTTTCGGTCTGCTGTTATAACTGCGATTAGGAGCTATCATCTTCTGACCGGCTGGTAAAGGACGGAGTGCGGGTGTCTGGTCAGGTGTAGATGGTTCCGCTGTAGGCTTTGCGGAATTCCTTTGGGGTGTAGCCGGTTCCCTGGCGGAAGTAGTTGCAGAAGGAGGGAGCGTCCCGGAAGCCGCAGGAGAGAGCTGCTTCTGTGATGGTGCAGGAGGAGGAGCAGAGAAGCTGGGTTGCCATCTGGAGGCGGTGTTTCAGGAGATATTGTTTTGGGGAGGTGTTTTCATGTTCCATGAAGATTCGGTAAAGATAGGAACGGTCGATTCCTACGTAGTGTGCCACGTCTGAGATCTGGATGGGGTAGGCATAGTTGTTTCTGATGTATTCGGAGGCTTTCTGAAAGTACAGGTTTGAGATGTCGGTCCTGCTTTCGGAGGGCTTTTTTTGCATGTCGGATAGTATCAGGAGGAGGTTTCCTGTGGAGGCAAGGTCGTTTCCGTTGTTTTCGGAAAAGGTGTCAAGTAGGCTTTGCATGTGGGTGAGGAGGCTGTTTTGCCGGGAGGGTGTTTCCGGGGTGAAGATTGGGGTGTCGGAAAATACGGTTTGTTTCAGGATTTCTTTGCAGGCGGAGCCGTCAAAGCCTGCCCAGGCATAGCTCCAGGGGTCGGAGGTGTCGGCGCGGTAGTAGATGGAGTCCATGGGGCGGATGAGAAAGGCGTCGCCTGTTTTCAGATGGTAGGTGTGGCCGCTGCACTGGTAGATGCCTTTGCCGTGGAAGATCACGTGGAGAAGGTAGTGTGGGCGCATGGCCGGGCCGAAGGAGTGGTTCGGGCCGCAGTCTTCCTGGCCGCAGAAGTAGACGGATAGGGTGTGCTGGGTTTGGGTTTCTTTGGAATCGTTTTTCATTTGGGTGGGCCTCCTGTTTTTGGGTTATTCAACAAAAACGCAATTTTGGGTCACAAAATGGGATGGAATGTTGTATGAGGTGATTATACAATATTGGGTGTGGGAAGGGCAAGGATGGATATGGATATACGGACGCCCGTGAGGTGTGTGCTGCCTGTCGGCGGGGCTTCGTCGGGGGCTGACTTCTAAGCCGCTGAAAATCTGCTAAAAGCGCTTTAAAAATTCTCGAACTCGCGTCTGAAGCCGCTCAGACAGCGAGAATTTTTGAAGCAACGCAGATTTCCACCGGCTAAGAATCAGCACCCCTCCTGCAGAGTCCGCCGACAGGCAGCACACACCTCACGGGCTGGTATTTCAGGGCGGAAGGGATAGAGTGGCG
>QWCV01003173.1_pt1 | contig 12301 bp, 10 predicted proteins | sample 1972621 | NCBI WGS metagenome assembly QWCV01 (sample SAMN09866699, study PRJNA288562) | Human gut metagenome isolate pre2_stool, whole genome shotgun sequencing... | isolation source: gut | host: Homo sapiens | place: USA: California
TATCCAAAGTTGAAAATAAAAGTTGAAAAATTAATTCGTTGATATTTAATGGCGATTTGTTTTTGACTTTGGATAACTCACGACTTTAGATAATGGCGATTATCAAAAGATTGGGATAATCGGTATGAAATACTCAGTTCATCATTCAATATCCGGTTTATTTCAAAGAAGAGTTCGTTACAGGCATCCCATGCGGTTTCTGTCTCAAATGAAAGAAGGAAATAATCATTCTCTTCGTCTTCTTCATATTCAGCCCAATAGATATGTCCTCTAACACTGATTTGCTTTTTCTCATAGTCAATGCCGTAATGCTCGGCAAGCTTGAACAGCCTTATATCCTTACTATCCACTTCCATGTCCTGAAAGGTAGTCCACAGGTTATTTACTGCTTCACGTGTCCCAGTGACCTTATAGGTCGTTGTTGCTAAATTTGCCATATCATTGAATTTTAAAAGATTACCACTCCGTATAATAACTCTGGTCGTTGTTCTCGCATTCCTCAGCCCATTCTTCATCGGTGAAGTCACTGTGCAGACATTCATCACTGCAATAGTAGGCTACTCCCATGTCAGCACAATACCCGGCACGCATCAGTCTGCCACACTCTGAACATCTTCTGCAAGCCCTGTCTGTGTCCCACCAGAAGTCAGTGAAAGACTCGGCTATGACATCCTCACTGGTGTTCTCGTCCCACTTGTCAAGGTAGAACTCTGCAAACTTGTTCAACTCCGGCTCTATGTAGAGCATCTTTTCAGTACCGCCAACAGCCTTGGTCAGTCGGCTCAGGATTGATTGGATTGTCGTCATAATATCATCTGTTTTTTTTCTTCCCTCTCGTAGATCAACTACTTCGGGAACACATATAAATTTTGTTGCACCAAGAAGGTGTCGGGGCTGTCTCTGCAAGGTTTTGCTCCAAAATACTACCCGCAGGTGTGGAGATTTTGCGGCAAAGCGAAGCCCTGACCTTGCTGATGACAAGACCGGACAATTACCTTCGCAACGGAATTTATGCCAGTTCCCCGAAGTCGGTGTATGAGGAACGAATCTCGGCAAAGAGAAGTATAAGCATAAAAAAAGCGACCCGAAGGCCGCTCTATTGGAGAGAAGAAAGGATTTACTTGCCCTTCTTGGAGTTCTTCTCCTGAGCTGCTGGAGTTTCCTCCTTTTCAACAGCTTCATAGAACCTGGTGGCTACAAATGCCACTCTGTTGCGCTTGACACCGTCGGCATCCTGCCACTCCTCCGGCTTGAAATAGCCTTCAACCGTGAGGAGTGCTCCTTTGACAAGGCGGTCAAAGGATGTAGTATTCTCATTCTTGCGCCATGTCTCGACGTTTATGAAAGCGGAAGTGCGGGTTGTTTCCTCGCCTGATTTCTCAGTGCGGCTGATTGCCAAAGGGAAACGTGCAACGCTTGCGGTTGAGAACTGATGGATGCTTGCATCCTTACCTACAAAACCAGAAACTACGAAAGAATTTTCCATTTTCTTCATAACATTGAAATTTTAGAAGTGAAACATTTATTTTTTACGTTGCCATCAAAGTTGGCAAGGATAGCAATCAGGCAAGTAATTACCGAATTATTTCACCGTCAGGCAGGAAAAGTTTTCCGAAAAGCTGCAGCTGGAAAAGTTTTTGAAAAAATTCAGGGAATAAGGTTCTGGTACTTGCAGTATGCGGCTTGCACTAACTTCGCAACAGGAAAAAGTAAGTGTCACGGCTTCGTCCAAAATGAGATGTGAAGGGAATGGCCTGATATTCTTGTGTCTGGTCATGGTAAAGAATGCTGTTCTCATAGTCAGACTCGACAGGTTTCACAGATCCATGGCAAGCAATCCGGACATAGTGAAAGCGATAACTCCCAAACTTCACCATGAACCCGGCATAGCATAGCAAGAGAAATACGAAACTCCGCACTCTGCATAAAAAGGTCTGAACACGGAAGCTATTCAAGAGGATGGAAGCCAGAGGTGAAGCACAACAAGGCTGATGCCACTCATGTGAGTGATGAAAAGGTGCAAAATCAGCAAGGAGAAAAAGAAAGGCAATGCCTATCAGTCAAAGAGCGGACTTCTGTCCTACTCTGGCTTACTGCAAGTTTAAAGTTTAGATTTACCCATGTATATATACATGTATTTTAAACTTTGGTTACAAACCTGAACAGGTTTATAAAAAGACTGACGAACAATTCATTGCGAATAGAAATATCATATGAGAAAGAAAATGGGAACTACATTTTCTCCTTACTGAAGCACCGACAGACAATGCACAACCATGTAAATATTCTCATAAAGTAGTTAACAGCCCGGATAAAAGAATTTGATAATATAAAGTCGGCAATAAATCGGTTTTATTGCCGACTTTATATTATCCTAGCAGAACAATGGAATCATTTTACAAAGAGTAAACGTAAATGGTAAGACAATGTTTTATGGTGTGATTTCAGATTGTTGATCGAGAAATATTTACCTCTTCATATTAGGAAACAGTCAAGCAGATAGGTGTAGTTTCGTTAATAAGAGATTCTACTTAATTTCTTAGTCATTTGCGGGATACTTTTAATACTATGCTTTTACAACACAAGAAAAATACCTCATATATTACATAATATGATGAATTCATAATGGTGTTACTTAATATAGAAAAACACACTAAAGAATGATTAATTGCTCAGAACTTATATATAAAGTCGGCAATAAAGTTGGTTTGTTGCCGACTTTATATTATATTTGCACTGCAATGAGTATTGACGAGAAATATAGTATTAAACAGAGCATATTGAATTATGCTCGTACTTACGGACGGATTGAAGTGCCTCAATTAGTATCAGTATTGGGGATAAAGACCAATACCGCCCGCCAGTATCTCTGTACCTTAACCAAAGAGAACAAGATAGCCCGTACAGGAAATGGTGAATACATGCTTACAGATAAACAGGTGTTCTCATTTGCTCCAACAGAAACACTGAGAAAACTATATGTCGGATTGAAAGAGAAATTGCCATTCACCGATTTCTGCATCTACGATGGCAGCATCTTCACCACACTACAACATCACGTCTCTGTGAACCATGCTATTTATGTCGAGACCAACCGGGATGCTGTAGATTCTGTTTTTTCTCTGTTGAAGGATTCAGACATGCCCGTTTATAAGCAACCGACAGCAAAGTTCATGTACGACTACGTAAACATGCATGAACCATGCATCATTGTAAAGATATTTGTCACTGAATCTCCAGTAAATAAGGTTGATGGGATGGTTACTCCTACCATCGAAAAGCTACTCGTAGATATACAGAAAGACGAAGACTTTGATTATATGCAGGGCACGGAAATCACTTATATGTATCAGACCGCCTTTGATTTGTACACAGTCAATACTCCCAAAATGCTCCGATATGCAAAACGTAGAGGAGCATACGATAGTACTTATTCATTAATAGAACAATCACAAAAATATGATAAATAAAGAATGCTTTACAGCAAGATGGATTGAAGAAAAATCCAAGGAGCTAAACTATCCGGACAAAAATATCATTGAAAAGGTCATCCATGCCTTTTCATTGCTGGACATGTTGGCGGCTTCAGGTTGCCCATTTCATTTCAAAGGTGGAAGCAGTCTGATGCTTCTTTTAAAAGAACAAAGACACAGGCTGTCTATAGATATTGATATAATATGTCCTCCAGGTACTGAAATAGAAGAGTATCTGCAATCATACAAAGACTATGGCTTTATTGACTATAAGCCGATAGAAAGAATTCAGCGTGGAACAGACATACCAAAATCGCATTCCAAATTCTTTTATCAAGTGGCTTTCCTTGATGGCATAGACCGAAAAGAAACCATCCTGCTGGACGTTCTAAATGAAGACTGTCACTACAACGAAGTCGTGACTTTACCTGTAGAAAGCCGTTTTATAAAGACAGAAGGTGAACTGAATTATGTAAAAGTACCATCCATTGGAGATATTCTCGGAGACAAGCTTACGGCGTATGCACCCAATACAACAGGTATTCCATATATCAAAAATGGTAAGGATGCCAGCATGGAGATCATCAAACAGCTATATGATATAGCCAGACTGTTCGAGAAGACAGAGGTCCTTGAAACAACGACAAAATCGTTTGTACAAATTGCAGAAGTTGAACTCTCATACAGGCATTTGCCAAACAATCCAAAACTCATTTTCGATGATATCAGACAGACTTCGCTGTGTCTGGCAACAAGGGGAAGTGAAGGAAACGGACAATTTGATGCACTACAACGTGGTATACAAAGGATCAAATCCTTCATGTTCAATGGCGGTTATTTCATTGACGATGCGATTAGAGACGCAGCACGCGCAGCCTATATCGCCACAATGATAGAGACGGGCAACACAATAATAGAAAAATACGACGGTAATCCTGCCACCATAGGCTCCCTGGATATAGCACCCACACTTCCTTCGCGACTGAATAAGCTGAAAAGGACTTCTCCTGAAGCCTATTACTATTGGGCAAAGACCAGCCATCTATTACAACAGTTGTAACTATAAACAGAAATACAATTTCAGCAAGGAGAAAAAGACCAATATAGCCCTCCATCAACCAGAACAGCATTCTGACTGATGGAGGGCTTTCTACAAGTTTAAAGTTTAGATTTACCCATGTATATATACATGTATCTTAAACTAAACTTACTTGACTGATTCAGCCATACAACAGGATAAGCCATTGAGTTTACAAGTTTAATAGAACTCATATATGTATATATGAATTGATAAACTTATTTATAAACTTCATCCCTAAGCAGAAAGTAAGTTCTTTATTCCTTTGCTAAAAAATCATGTAGCATAAATTTCTACCATATGCAGGATCAACATAACGTACATCTTTCTGAGAATCTGAAAACCTGTATATATGTGAATACCTTTTTCTCCTTGCTGAAATAATTGGCGACTAAATAAACACAGATGAGATATTGAGAAATATTTTCGATACATATTATGCGAAATAATTGATAATTACCTAATTTTGCAAAATATAGATGCATATTAGAGATAAATTCATTCGCATCTGTGTTATTAAATATTAAACTCTAATAAAATCACATCTAAATCAGGAAAGTGATGAAAAAATTGAAACTTATAAGAAAATCAGAACCGTTCATATTTCCAAATGGATAGAAACGTAAAATTTAATGGCTCAAATATGATTCAATTAGCTGTATCAAATTGAGCATCAGACTGTTTATATAACTGTGTGGGTAAATAGCTGAATGATGAAGACTCAACCAGCAATTACGCATTCAGATTGCTGGTATATAATGCAAAACACTGATAATCAATTATATAAATCATTTTCACAAGTAAGTGGAAGTAATGGCTCAAATACGAGCCAAATAGCCATTAATTATCTGACAATCAACCATATAACAAATGTGTATTGGTAAGTAACTTGTGAAAACAAAAGAAAGCAACATTTATATAGTACATAATAAACTGATTTACAACTACTTAAACTCCTATTTCCAACAATAAAATCATGGCTCAAATACCATTCCAATACAACCCAACTAACTGACATACAGATTACTAACATCTTTGCATCGGCAAATAGCTAACTATCTGATTATCAGATAGTTATACAGTCAAAACCTATAATTTTCTGATAGAAAATGACTTATATAGATGGAAAATAAGCTGTTTTGAGAACCATATTTTCTCTTTTTAGCATATGTTTTCCTCATTTTTGTCCCCAGTTTGTCCTCTATAGTGGCATCGGGGGACAAAATTATGTCCCCCGATGTATTTTTGAGATTTTCTCTATAAAATCCGTCAAAATCATAAATATTTGATGTCTGAATAATATTTTTTTATTTCTCAGCCTCGAATATATTCAAATTTTATAACGCTGATAAACAAATATATACATTAAAAATATTCGGGTCAGAAATTACAACAGATGATATTCTATTATAGAAACAAATAATATTCTATTGAAATATTTATTTTTACTTTTACATAAGTCAGATCTACGGTTCCAAGTTTAAAAAGAGACATTCAGTAAATGTCCCTTAAATGTAATCATTAAAGTTTCAAACTCAACTGGAGTTAATCCGGAGTTAATCCGGTGCTGCAAGCACCGGTCTATGGGTGTGAAGAATATTGCAACAAGCTTTTTATACTTCAAAGATATTCCAAAGATAGCTTTTAATCAACTATTAGATATAAACTCTAATAAGATATGGCTTAGATGTTCTTATAAGCATATATCACCAATCTTAAGATAATACTATCAAATAAAAAAGCCCTCTTTTAAAAGAGGGCATAGGATATCAAGTACACCTGAAGAAGAAGGTTTATAAGGAATACTCTCTTTACCCTACATAACGAAGATACTAATTTTATATAAATAAAACTATTGCTGTCCAATAAAACTTTTCGATTACCTTATAGCTTATTGATATATACACAATTATAAAGCAATCTCAATTTAGAGAAAGGACTTGTACATAAAAACAATATTTATAATCATCCCATCAAATATATTTATCAGACACTAATAATAAAACAAGTCCCGAGGAATTTGCATAACATCTTTAACCTCACAGCCATTATGCATCATTAGATACTATATTTTATGCAGCTATTTAAGAAATTAATAGTCCGAGCAAAATTAGGTATTCCCCAATATGCTACAATTCTGAATATTTTTTTATTATAATATACCTAAATATGTTTTCTCTTTTCAAACATATTGATATTGACTGCGTCTATCAGCTGAAAACATCTTCTATATTCCTCCCGGTTCTTCATGTATATCTCCTGGCTTTCCTCCGCTGCCTTTATCAGTCTCAGATTATCACGCTCAAACAGGAACTTGTCCCACTCTCCATATTCAAAATATGTATCCGGTATGTATTCAGTGAGTGAATTCTTCAGTTCAAAACCTTTCCTGGATTTGAACATATCTTCTATAATCCACATCTTAAAAAATTCAAAATATTCAACAAACTGATTCATCTTCATCTCCTGTCTTGATATGAATGTTTTCACGAAACCACCTTCTTCTCCAATCCAGTCACCTAACAGCATTCCGTCATAGCAGTAACCTCTTACATTCTCCTCTTTTTCTTTGCTGTAAAAACAATAGTTACTGTTGAACAGGAAGAACACCTTCATTATTTCCCGATTTGTAACCGGACGGCTGTCCTTATGTATTTTAAAGAACCTTTCTTTGTATCTGTCAAAAAAATGCCCAGTAAAAATAAGAACCACGTCGTTTGTTACTGCACCTACCAATAATTGTCCTTTATACTTGAATAACATTGTGAATGTGGGATTCAAAATACCAACCTCTTTTTTCGACTCTGCATAAAAAGAAATGTACCATTCGTTGAATCTTCGTGTCTTGATATTCGCTTCCCACAACCACGGGAACATTGTCCTTTTTTGAGCTGTTTTCCTGAATTTCCGTACGTAGTTCTTCCATCGTCCTTTTACTTCACTAAAATCTGTCTTGATTTCTCTTATAAGCTCCTCCAGTGTCATTGTGTCAAGTACCATACAAATCTAATCTTTATTCGGTAAAATATCAAGTCATAATTCTATTTGAATACGATTTGTTATTTCCGGTAGGTTGAATAGTAAAATAATTATTTATCACGCAGAAAGATCAGATACGGGAGAAAGAGGACAAAACACTGATTTTCCTCGTTTTTGCAAAATTAATATTTTATTGAAAACACGATATTATAAGAATTAGAATATTTCTTATCCGAACTTCACAGAAAGAAACTACCGGCAGGAAGTACGACAAGTTAAAACAGGAAGGATAGACTTATTAGGAGGTATTACAATCATAAAAACTATAACCAAAGATTATTGTTTTTAAATAAATGATTATATTTGGGAGTATACATCGGTTATAATAGATAAAAATGAAAACTTTTATACAGATTACAAAAATAAAGACAGTATTACTCTATATTATGCAGAGTTTCCCCAAAGGAGTTGAATGTGCAAAGCTTTTTAGAATTCTTTATTTTGCACAACAGGATTATCTTGTCAAATATGGAAAGGTACTTATAGAAGACTCTTTTATGGCATTGAAGTATGGTCCGGCGCCGACTTATATTTATAGGGTCCTACAGGCTGTAAAAGAAAAGCCAACAGAAGAAAGCTTTAATGATTTCCTTGCCGGAATAGAAGTGCATGAACAGAAAATTTATGCTTCTGCCAAACCTGATATGAACTACATTTCAGGCTCAGACAAGCGTTGTCTGGATGCTGCCATTACCAAATATAAGGATACAGATCCTTATGACCTGTCAGACCTGTCACACGACTTGGCATGGAAAGAAGCAAGGGCACGTATTAAGGATAATCCTCAAAAGAATCTGATTACCATCATAGATATTGCAAGGGCCGGGAAAGCTAATAAGGAAATGATAGATTATATCCGCGAAAAACAAATTGTAAGAAACGCTTTATCTTAAAATTACCGGTACGCTTGAAAAACTGAAGGCCACAATTGCTGAAGTCGAATTAGTAGATATTCCATCATTTATCGGTTTCACTAAGGAAGGAGTCACATCTATGGATTGCTTATAGTAAGATAGAGCCAGTCTTTTTCTCTACGAATAATGAATTTTCACCAAAATTTAACAACTAACTTCCACTTGCCAATAACAATTCGTTATCTCATTTAAATCGTACCATACGTCCCTAGAAACAGGCACACCTTCAAACATAAAATTCTACATTTAAAAGATTTGCAGTCTGCCGTATATTCAAGCTCTCGCAATACACCTCTGCCGAACTATCGGACATTACCTCTGCAAAGTTAATCTGCAGGTCGGAGTTATTGCATTCCTGCCTGTTGAATGTTTCCAGTAACCCGGTACGGACAGCTGCCCGATACCACAGGCTATCCTTCTTACAGGTTTCTAAAAACAGATCTGATGCTGTCATATTACCATATCTGACCAGAACATAGTCCATTATCTCTATTTCACACTTAGAGAACTCACTGTCATCAAAATCGGCTATAGCCTCAATAAAAATTCCACCGTCCCTGAACTCTGTCCTGACAAAGCCTTTCAAAATATAGGGTACGTCTGAAAGGTCAATAAAGACATCCTTTGCCACAGGACCTGCCTGCCACACCTCATATGGCATGCCGATGAATGGAACATGATATTTCAGAGCCATATGTTCCTCCATCAGATACAGAAGTTTCAATAGTTTGTTCCTACAAAGACCTGATGTATGATATGCTATATACACTATAGCATTACCCAGTTTCCGTTTTGTAGATTCAGAGAATTTAAACATAATCAATATATTTCGGTTACAAATTTAAACATTACCCACTAAAATACAAGAAAACAGGTAATGTCTTATAATGATTGCAGCCGTGTAAAACAACAGACAAAGCATTTAGCAAGATAAAAATACAATATAAGCATCTGTTAACCATTAATTAGCGTTATATTTGTCAGATAGAAAAGAACAAGATTATCATGAAAGAATCTATAATCATAAAGAATTTTGGTCCATTGAAAGAAGTGGAAATAGATGATATCAAGCCATTGACCGTATTCATAGGCAAGTCAGCCGGTGGTAAGAGTATAATTATGAAAGTAATAGTACTTATGCGTTACATCTACAAAATGGTAAATATCCGTTCGTATTTGAAAAATGCGAAAATCACCCGTTCTCCATTCAAGCTCCGTTTCAACTCACTGCTACATGATGGACTGAAGGGAATGATAACAGCACAGACCGAAATATATTACACCGTGGAAATTAATGGGAACAAATATACCCTGAAATATACCAACAGAGGTCTGCAGTCTGACATTAACATACCGGACAAGGACTTGATATTCTTCAAAGAAGCTTATGTTTCCGGAATGAGAAGCCTGATTCCTATATGGGCATCCAAAGCAGTCTCAGTAAAGGGAGAAAACCTGGGCTTCTTCTTTCACGAAACCTTCAATGACTTCAATGATGCTACGGATGTCATTAAAGAACAGAAGCTGGAGTATCTGAATCTGAAAATGAAAGTCCGTAAATCAGGCAACAGACCTAAACTATTTACCATTGAATCTTTGCAGAATGATGCTGTACCGATAGAACTGAGATACGCATCTTCCGGTATCCAGACATCAGCTCCATTGGTTGCAATTGTTCATTACTTCGCCCAAGAGTTCTCATTCAAGGACGCTTTCCAACGTTCTGTATTGAACTATCTGTACAAACAGGACCTGCTTACAAAATTCACTCTGGGAATCAACCGGAACAAATTGGGAAAGTATGTCCATATCCATATAGAAGAAGTCGAACTTAGTCTTGCTCCGGAAGATCAAAGAGCCTTTATGAGCAACCTAGTAGAAGAGGTATTCCATAAAAACAAAAAAGACCGCAAACTAGGACTGATGGTATCGACCCACAGCCCTTATATAGTCAATCATCTGAATGTACTGCTGCGTGCCGGATATTTTGAAAAGGCAAGGGAAAACTACCCTTTCCTGGAGAAGGACGACATTGCCGTATATCGTGTAAATGAAGGAAAAATCATTTCACTGATGGCTACAGACAACGATACGGGAGAATATGTAATCAACGCACTTGATATGTCCGATACTATGGAGAGGATATTCGAGGAATATGAGAGTATGGAGGAATAAGGGATTAACAGCACACTGATTGACTTTCTTTAAAAAAGTGCAATCCTCACTTTAAGTCCGGATATTATAAATCAGCTCAGCAGAAAGAAGTCTCATATAAAGAAATCAGCAAAAAACAGGTGTTAGCAAAGACTCGGATTCAACGTTAGTTTGCATACTTTGCTTTATCATATGAAACTTAATAAGGATACGTTATAGAAGATATTCCAATAAAATCCAGCCAAGTCCAACAAACCGATATCAGAAGAAAGAGAGGTGGCTGTCTCAAAATAAATTTGAGATGGCCTCTTTTTTCTTTTTAACACTTTCCATTTGAAACTTGTTACAACCAGTTTTAAAGGGTAAATTTGGCTCAAATATCGTTCCTGTCCCTAAATTTTGCGACCAAATGGCAATGGGAAAATGACATATATGGCATCTCATGCAAAAACTGCAAAAGTGATAAATATGCGCCCGTTGACATGTTGGACACCTCATGAAAATTCCTGCAAATACCTGAAAATTGCTGCAAAGGAAATTTGAGAAATAAGTTCCATATCACGTATTAATTTCTCTCCCTCCATTCTACACTCGTCATAAAGTTCTTTTAGCAAATGATAGTTTGTTGTAGTTCTTGTCACTCTCATGTCGCCTTTATGACGAATAACATAAACATATCCTTTGTTTTCCAGTTCATCGATATAATCCAATATTTCATTATAGCCGATATAACGCATCACCAGCTGGTGTCTCAGTTTGGGGTACTTATGTAGAAGGAACTTCGGCAAATAGAATTTCTTGTTTGGCTTCCTGTATTCTTTGGGCTTTGTAAGAATTACCACATTGTTTAAAAAGCCATCTTCCCTAGCACGACATACTGGTATAGAATCGCATACACCTCCATCCAACATAGGGATACCGTCTATATATTTTTCAGGACATAAAATGGTGAGTGAACAGGATGCCTGACATATATCCAATAGGCGTTCTTTATTTGTCCGTTCTTCAAAACACTCAGATTCACCGGTAATACATACTGGTTACTATAACAAATCTGTCTTTAGAATTCTTGATTGCTTCAAAATCCAAAGGCATATATTTCTCAGGATAATCTTTTATGAGATATTGAAGATTTATATAACCTTTATAATTTCATAGAGTATCCTCATATTGGCTTTTTCATTGCCTTTTCTGTCTTTCATTTTTTCAAGCCATCTTCCTAAAACGCCTATCTGCCAATAACTTTGCTACATTTTTCTGTTTATCACTTTTTATTCGTACTTTTGTATTATAAAACAAAAGGATGGCCACAAACGAAAAAACCCGTTCTTGATGAACGGGTATATCCTTAACTTGGTTACGTGTTTTGACAACAGAGGCTTTACCAAGCATTACGATACAAAGGTACGACTTTTATTTGAATATGCAAAATGAAATATAAAAAAGTAGTCAGATTATATTCCAATTCGAGGGTCGCCAAATATTACAGGGCGACCAACCGCAACAAAAACAAGGCAGTCATGCTCTATTTTGCCAACATGAAAATAGCACAAGCGTTTCATCCGTTACTGTCTTCATTTGAAGTTATATTACGTAACCAACTGCATTATGCGCTGGCACACCATTTTTCCGATGGTAACTGG
>QWCV01003183.1_pt1 | contig 12272 bp, 7 predicted proteins | sample 1972621 | NCBI WGS metagenome assembly QWCV01 (sample SAMN09866699, study PRJNA288562) | Human gut metagenome isolate pre2_stool, whole genome shotgun sequencing... | isolation source: gut | host: Homo sapiens | place: USA: California
TTGAACTTGGAATTGACGATTATGTGGTGAAGCCGTTTTCTCCGAAGGAGCTTATGATGCGTGTAAAAGTGGTCATTGACCGCAACGGCGGAAGAGATTCTGCAAGCACGAACGGGCATGAGATTTTCCAGGCGGAGGGGCTTGTCATTGATTTTACCGGAAGGACTGTGACGGTGGATGGAAAGCGCGCCGAACTTTCTCCGAAAGAATACGACTTGCTGTTTTATCTGGTGCGGAACCGGAATATTGCACTGGAGCGTGAAAAGCTGATTACCGAGGTGTGGGGATATGATTATTACGGGGACGACCGTACGCTGGATACCCATATCAAGCTGCTGCGCAGCAGCCTTGGGGACTACCGCAAGTTCCTTGTCACGTTAAGAGGGGTGGGGTACCGGTTTGAAGCATGAAAAAATCAGTATCAAATGGAAAATCTTTTTCTATCTTCTGGTGTTTACCGGAATCCTTTTGACGGTGCTGTGGCTTGTGCAGATCTGTTATCTGGACAAGTTCTATAAGAAGATCAAGTCCCAGGAGGCACTGGAACTCACCTCGGAAGTGATTGAGGTCTTACAGAGCGATTCCCAGAACATTGAAGAACAGATCGATGCGCTGGCGGCGCAGAATAACATGATCGTGTTTGTCACGGATACGGACGGGAATACCATTTACAGCGCGGAATATATCCCGAATTCCAGGCTGTGCGAGATGCCGCAGGAGATGATACAGAAGCTGTACGAAGCTGCCAAAAGCAAGGGCGGGAGCACGAAGCTGGAATTTGAGGGAGATGTCGGGAAGAATGATTTTCAGAATCCGCAGGACGTGATGAATCCCGATGCCACAGGAGAGGGAAATATTTCAGATGCAGCCGATGTGGCAGGGGCGGGAGCAGAAAATGCCCCAGGTGCAGCCAACGGCGCAGAGCAGGAGACTGCAGGAATGCCGGTGCAGAATGGCTTTATGCAGAACCACGGACAGGAACGGATTGAGAGCGTCATTTACGTGAACGTCGTCTCGATCGACGGAAGTGAGAGAATCCTGTTTGTGAACGCGCAGCTGACGCCGGTGGATGCGACGGTCAATACACTGCGTGCCGAACTGGTATGGATCACAGTCATCATGATTGTTCTCTCGCTCGGTATTGCACTTTTGATTTCAAGAAAAGTGTCACGTTCCCTGATCGGTCTGAATGCCTCCGCGAAGGAGATGGCAGGCGGCAATTTTGACGTTCATTTTGACGGAACCGATTACCGGGAGGTCGCGGAACTTTCCGATACCCTGAATATGACTGCGCGGGAACTTGGAAAGAGCGAGCGCCTGCGGCGGGAACTGATCGCCAATGTATCACATGACCTGCGGACACCGCTCACGATGATCATTGCCTACGCAGAGGTCATGCGTGATCTGCCGGGGGAGAATTCTCCGGAAAATGTGCAGGTGGTTATTGATGAGGCGGAGCGGCTGACCAATCTCGTCAATGATATGTTAGACATCTCCAAGCTTCAGGCAGGTGTAATGGAAAAAAATGCTACGGTCTACAACCTGACCGAGAGTATTCAGTCTGTATTTGCACGGTATAATAAGTTAAAAGAGCAGGATGGTTATAAGATTGATTTCTCCTACGACCAGATGGTCATGGTGGAGGCGGACGAGTACAAAATCTTCCAGGTCATCTACAATCTAGTCAATAACGCAATCAATTACACCGGGGATGACAAACAGATCTGGGTGCGTCAGATTGTGCGGGAAGACGGATATGTGCGGATCGAAGTGACGGACAGCGGCGAGGGAATCACTCCGGAGGCGCTTCCGTATGTGTGGGACCGCTACTATAAAGTGGACAAGACACACAAGCGGGCGGTCATGGGAACCGGACTCGGACTTTCGATTGTAAAAAATATTCTGGAACTGCACGATGCACGCTACGGCGTAGAGAGCGAAGTGGGTAAAGGTTCTACCTTCTGGTTTGAACTGAAAGTATATCAGATTGTTTAAAAGAGCTGCCCGCGGATTGACGGAGCGGGCAGAATGGAATACTCTGGAAAATACGCGTGATGAGAGAACTCCGTCTGTAATGGACGGGGTTCTTCTTTGGAGGAAAATGCGAGTGTTTCTTTCATGCCGCGTTTGACATCTTATTCTGTGTCTTTGCCACGTTTGAACACTCCGCCGACTGTGTCCGACACGCCGCAGACAATGAGCGACCTTCCTAGTGGCGCTAATGCCGCTGCTTCACAGACAATATAAAATCGCGCGAAGCCGATGTTTTGTTCAGCAGCGGTATAAGCGCCACACGAAAGCTCTAAAATTGTCTGTGGCGTGCGGACTCATCCGGCGGAGTGCTCCAAACTTGGAAAGACACGGATCATCAGGGATGTCAAACGCGGTGTGATTAGAAACACCGGATTTTACGGTCAGAAGAACCGCCGGCCATTATAGACGGAGTTCTAAGTTCGCATATTGCCACATGCTTCGTCCTGCCCGCTCTGTCAATCCGCGGGCAGCTTTTTTAGAACAAGGCGTGCAGTGAAAATCAGACACGCTCATCCATCGGGACATAAATCTTATGCTCGCCGACGTTTTTGTAGGCAGGACGCATGATCTTGCCGCCGCCTGCAACTTCCTCCAGACGGTGCGCACTCCATCCGGCGATTCGCGCGATGGCGAAAATCGGCGTGTAGAGTTCGACCGGAAGTCCGAGCATGCTGTAGGCGAATCCGCTGAAGAAGTCGACATTCGGGCTGACACCTTTATAGATCTTGCGCTCGGCGGCAATGATCTGCGGGGCAAGACGTTCCACTGCCGTGTAGAGTGCGAATTCTTTTTCATAGCCCTTTTCTGCGGAGAGACGCTTTACGAATCCGCGGAAGATCTGTGCACGCGGATCGGACAGCGAATAGACCGCGTGTCCCATACCGTAGATCAGACCGGCGTGATCGAACGCTTCCTTGTGGAGCAGGGCAGTCAGGTAACGGCTGATCTCCTCCTCGTCCGTCCAGTCCTTGAGATTGGCCTTCATATCGTCGAACATGCGCACCACCTTGATGTTGGCACCGCCGTGCTTGGGACCTTTGAGGGAACCTAACGATGCCGCAATAACGGAGTATGTATCGGTTCCGGAGGAAGATACCAGGTGGGTGGTAAAGGTGGAGTTGTTACCGCCGCCGTGTTCCATGTGAAGAATCAGGGCAATATCCAAAAGCTTTGCCTCAAGCGGCGAGAACTTGCTGTCCGGTCTTAAAATGTGCAGAATATTTTCGGCGGTGGAATATTCTTCCTTCGGGGAATGAATAAACAGGCTCGCGCCGTCATGATAATGCTTGTATGCCTGATAACCGTACACGGATAAAAGCGGGAAAAGACTGATTAACTGCAGACATTGTCTGAGAACATTGGGAAGCGAAACATCATCCGCCATCTCATCGTAAGAATATAAGGTAAGGACACTGCGCGCAAGCGTATTCATCATGTCCTTGCTGGGCGCCTTCATAATAATGTCACGCACAAAGCTGGTCGGCAGCGTCCGGTAACTGCTCAGCAGAGCCGAAAAGTCGCGCAGCTCATGCTTCTTGGGAAGCTTGCCGAAAAGCAGCAGATAGGTACATTCCTCAAAGCCGAAGTGGCTGTCCTCGGGAAGTCCGGCAATCAGATCTTTGACATTGTAACCACGATAGAAGAGCTCGCCGTCTGCGGGAACAGATTCACCATTGACAATTTTTGTGGAACTGACTTCCGAGATCTCCGTCAGTCCGACCAGGACACCTTTTCCGTTCAGATCGCGCAGACCGCGTTTGACATCGTATCTTGTGTATAATTCCGGGTCTATTTTTGAACATTCGGCAGACTTTGCGGCCAGCCGACGCAGTTCGGGTGTAATTTCACAGAATTGATTCATTGTTAGCCCTCCTTAATGTTTTCGTCTTTTCATCATAGCATATGTACTTATTTTTATACAAGAAAATTGAATTATATTTAATGAAAATTTTAAAATTTAAAAGAAAACTGGTACCTTAAAAAGGGAAAGTACCAAAAAATGCTTTCTTTTTTCAGAAGAGTCTATTACAATAAAAAAGGATCATCAGATGTAAAAAGGGAGGATACAGGATGGATCTGAATATAGAGTTGCTGGCAGAAAAGGCAATCGAGGCAAAGGAACATGCGTATGTACCATATTCCCATTTCAGGGTAGGTGCGGCGCTTCTTACTGCAGATGGTAAGATTTATACGGGATGCAACATCGAAAATGCCGCGTACACACCGACGAACTGTGCGGAGCGGACGGCGTTTTTCAAGGCGGTATCCGAAGGGGAGCGTGATTTTACGGGAATCGCCATCAGCGGTGACGCGGACGATTATCTGTATCCGTGCGGCGTGTGCAGACAGGTAATGTCGGAGTTCTGCAAGGCGGATACGTTTCAGATCATCCTGGTAAAGGAGGACGGAACATATAAGATTTTTACCTTGGAGGAGCTTCTGCCGGGCGCTTTTACTGAGACAGAGCTGAAAAAAGGACAGCGGATGTAGGGCGTCCGCAACAGAGGAAGGAGAGCGTTATGAGATATTCGATTGAGGGAGAACCGCTTCCGGTTGTAATCTGCAATCTGGAGCAGGGAGAGGTAATGATTACGGAGAGTGGTGCCATGTCGTGGATGTCCCCGAATATGAAAATGGAGACGACTGGTGGCGGCATCGGCAAGATGTTTGGAAGAGCGCTTTCGGGGGAAAGTATTTTCTTAAACCGCTACACGGCAATGAACGGGAATGGGATGATCGCGTTTGCATCGTCGTTCCCGGGATCAATCCGGGCGTTTGATATTGTACCGGGACAGGATTTGATCGTGCAGAAATCGGCATTTCTTGCTGCTGTATCCAGCGTGGATCTGTCCGTGTTCTTTCAGCAGAGAATCGGGAGCGGACTTTTCGGAGGAGAGGGATTTATTATGCAGAAGCTTTCCGGAAGTGGAACCGCATTTCTGGAATTTGATGGTTATATTAAAGAATATGAACTTGCACCCGGACAGCAGATTGTTGTGGACACGGGATACCTTGCAGCCATGACAGGCTCCTGTAAGATCGAAGTGAAGACGGTGCCGGGAGTGAAGAATATGCTCTTCGGCGGCGAGGGTATTTTTAATACCGTGATTACGGGACCGGGAAGAGTGTGGCTGCAGAGCATGCCGATTGCACAGATGGCAAATACGCTGCGTCCGTATTTCCCGAGCAATAATCATTAAAGATGCGCGGCGCATTTTACATTCAGAAAAAAAATAGAAATGCGCACAGAAATTGGCACTAATTTTTGGTTGCAGATCGGGGCATATTAAAGTATAATAAAACCAGTAAGAAACAGCCTGGGATGTGCGACACCCTACATTTTTGAACCTACATTTACTTTTATGGGATTCTTATATTTGGAGGCAGATGTCAAGCCACCAGTACCGCAAGGTACGCGAGCAGTGGAAGACAGAAACTGACATGCGGTTACCCACCTAGCGGCAGCTAGGAGTCAAAAACGTAGGAAACGGCATTTTGGGTGATACAAAAGATTCTGAGGGATACAACAGAAGCTTACAGTACGAGAGAGAACCTGTCAGGATACGAAGGATGACGGATACGAAAGATAGATCAGGTACCAAAGAGTTGAAAAGTTACGGAAGAAAGAAGCTGCCTTTGTGTGAGGCAGCTTCTGTTTTTTTACTCTTTTGCAGAGAATTCTGGGGCAAGGCATAAAGCGTGATGGGAAGTGGAAAATGGGAAAGAGAACAAAAAAGAGAGGCGTAAAGGCATACATCGCCATCGTATGTCTGGTGCTTTTGCTTGCGGCGGGTACGCTTGCGTCTGGATATCGGGACAGACAGTTAAGGGAGCAGGAAACATTGCCCGAAGAGTGGGTGGAACTTGCGGAAATAAAAGAGGAACTCTCCTTTGGAGTATACGGGCAGGAAGATTGGAAAGCCTTTTTTGAGACATTTCCCGAAGACAGGCTGACCGGGGAAGTACTTGGGGAACTGCTCGCAAAGCTGCAACTGTCCGATTACATAGAGCTCCCTGTCATGAGGGAACAGCAGAAAGTATGCCGGGAAGACTGGAATTACGTCTACGGTCAGATTCTGGACCTGCTTGATATGGAACATGTCGTGACGAAAATGGAGTTTCTGGTTGTGGATGTCATGGAGGCGGAGAACCAGAATGTGATTATAACAAATAAGGGAGACTTTTGCACGGTGCTTCCGGCCAGCTATTTTAAGCAGTGGAATGGATATGAAGGTTACTGCGTGGAAAACCGGTGCATCGGAGTCGTTGGAACGCTGAAGAAGGAATTTACGCTGGACAATGCATACCTTACGGACTGTTCCGAGGACGGCGTGGATTTTCTGTATGCGGGCGCGGCATACCACAAGGATGCGGTATCCTTAGCGGAGGATGTCGCCCCCTGTGTCTGTGATATTGTGCTGGCGGACGGGGAACTTACGGCACTGCGTGTAAAGCAGGAGACCATCGAGGGAGAACTGTTGTCCTATGACGATGAGACCATCGAGATCAAAGGATACGGGAAGCTTTGCCATACCGGAAAACTGCCAGTGTACCAGACCTATGGGGAAGTGTCGGAAAAATCCATTTCCGATGTGACCCTCGGCAATATGAACGTGGAGTATGTGACGGGGGAGAAGCAGGTCTGCGCCATTTTAATCCGCGAGCCGGCAGTCATCCGCGAAATCCGTGTGCTGCTCCTGGGGGATGACGGAACAAAATGCCGGCAGTCCGTCTATCTGAAATGTACGTCAGACGCAGCGGTCACCTGGCAGGGAGAGACAACACAGGTGGCAGCGCAGACGCTGATTGCTGCATCCGATCAGATGACAGGAGATACACAGGGAACATTTACGGTGACGCCGGAGCAGGAGGGCTGTGTGGTGATCTGTGATGCAGATGGCGCAGAGATTTCCAATGGCTACGGGGGCAGCATGGAAGTGCGGTGCCTGGGGGACGGCTATACGCTGGTCAACAGTCTGCCGCTGGAACGGTATCTGCAGGACGTCGTTCCGAGTGAAATGCCGGCATCCTATGAACCGGAGGCATTGAAAGCACAGGCGGTCTGCGCGCGCAGCTATGCCTGTATCCAGCTGCTTCGGGGCGATCTGGCGGAATACGGCGCACATATTGATGACAGCACCGCGTATCAGGTATACAACCGGGTGACGGACGCGGACGCAGCCAGGGAGGCGGTAATCGCCACACAGGGGGAAGTGCTGTCCTATCAGGGAAACATCGTGGAGGCGTATTATTTTTCCACGTCGATGGGATACACCGCCGCAGCTGATGTGTGGAATGTGGAAGATCCGGCGGAATACGGCTATCTGACACCGGCGTGTCTCCTTACGGATGGAAAGATGCAGGATCTCTCCGGGGAGGAGGCGTTTCTTGCTTATATTCAGAGTCCCGCAGATGGATACGACAGTGACTGCCGGTATTTCCGCTGGAGAGCGGAGGCGGATTACCACGGGAAAACAGATGAAGTGAATTCCATACTGCTGGAACGGTGGAAGAGTTCACCAAAGAATATAAACTTTTATCCGACCGGTCAGACTACGGAAATACAGAATCCTGATGCAGCATCGGTGGAGGCACTGGGGGAAGTGACCGGCATGAGCGCGGCGGAGCGCGGCAGCTCCGGTGCACTGCTTGCCGTAAAGATCACGTATGAGAAGGGAAGCGCCCTTGTGCGGACGGAGTATAATATCCGAAAAGTTCTGGGTGCCTGCGCCGGAAATCTGGTGTGCGCAGACGGAACAGAACAGACGGATGTGACGATGCTGCCGAGTGCGTTTTTTGCCATAACGAAACAGGGGGACGGCGGCATGGTTTTATATGGAGGCGGCTACGGGCATGGACTCGGCATGAGCCAGAACGCGGCGAACGGAATGGCGAAGGCCGGAATGAATTACGAAGAGATCTTGCAATATTTTTATAATGACGTTAAACTGGAAACCATGAAATAATGAATCCTGACGGATTCGCTTTTTGAAGGGGAGCAATATGATCTGGAAGCTTATTGGTAATGTCAAATCCTTTCTTGATAAATGCAAGCGAGACAAGATCAATGCCTATTCGGCGCAGTCGGCGTTTTTTATTATCTTATCCATCATTCCGTTTCTGATGGTGTTCTCGTCTCTGCTGCAATATACATCGGTGACAGAGTCCATGCTGCTTGAGATCATCCGTCATCTGATGCCGGAGTATGTCTCTCCGTTTCTGATATCGCTCGTGGATGAGGTGTACAGCAGATCCATGGGAATTATCTCAATCACGGCGATCATCGCGATCTGGTCAGCGGCCAAGGGCGTCCAGTACATGACGGACGGACTGAACTCGGTCAATGATCTGGAGGAGACGAGGAACTGGTTTGTGCTCAGATTCTGGGCGGTCGTCTATACGGTGGTTTTTCTGGTGGCGATTGTTTTTACCCTGCTGGTTCTGGTGTTCGGAAACCAGTTAAAGGTACTTGCCACACAGTACGTTCCGATTTTAGAGCATGCCTCGCGGGTGCTGGCACATTTCCGCGGGCTTGTGATGCTGGCGCTTTTGATCGCATTTTTCGATGTAATCTTTACGGCGCTGCCGAACCGGAAGCTTTCCTTCCGCGGGCAGCTGCCGGGGGCTGTGATCTGCGGGGTAGCGTGGTATGTCTTTTCCTTCGGACTGTCTGTCTACGTGGACTATTTTAACGGTTTTTCCATGTACGGCAGCCTGACGACTATTGCCTTGATTATGCTGTGGCTTTACTTCTGCATGTACATCATGATGATGTCCGCCGAGGTAAATGTGGTGTTCAACGCTTACTTCCGCAAATGGTGGAAGCGCTTTAAAACCAGCAGGAATAAAAAAGCTTGATGTTTTGCGCCTGCTGTGCTAAAATGCTATACAGAATTCAGAAAAATCAAAGGCTGTGAATGTGTACGGAAGCGATTCCGGGTATCGTAAGATATCAGTAGAGTGCAGGAGACTCTTTCAGAGAGAGCGGGTCATCGGCTGGAAGCCCGTTTAGGATAAGACCTGGACTTGAAGTTCGCACAGGAGCTGCATCTGTGAAGTGAAAGTAGTGGATGACGTCGGATACACGTTACGTATGAATTGAGAGCTTTTCTTTGGTGATATGAAGAGAAGAAACAGGGTGGTACCGCGGAATCATTCGTCCCTAGAGCAGGGATGGATGGTTCCTTTTTTGATGTCTGAAATAGTTTAAAGGAGAATTAGAAATGAAAGAAAAATTGCAGCAGATCAGAGAAAAAGCAATAGCAGAGATTGAAGGGTCTGATGGATTAGACCGCCTGAATGAAGTCCGCCAGGCAGTGCTTGGAAAAAAGGGTGAACTTACTGCGGTGTTAAAGGGAATGAAAGACGTAGCGCCGGAAGACCGCCCGAAGGTCGGACAGTGGGTCAACGACACCCGCACCGCCATTGAGACGATCATGGAAGAGAAGATGAAAAAACTGGAGGCTGAGGCGCTCCGGAAGAGATATGAGGCGGAGAAGATCGATGTCACAATGCCGGCAGTAAAACACGAAAAGGGCAATCTGCATCCGGTCACACAGGTGCGCAACCAGCTCATTGACATTTTTGCATCCATGGGATTTGAAGTGTACGAGGGAACCGAGATTGAGACCGACTACTATAACTTCACGGCGTTAAACACACCGCAGGATCATCCGGCGAGAGATATGCAGGATACATTTTACCTGTCACCGGAATTTTTACTCCGCACCCAGACGTCTGCCGGACAGATTCATGTGATGGAGGCGAAGAAACCGCCGATTAAGATCATCTCCCCGGGCAAGGTGTTCCGTTCCGATGACGATGCGACACATTCTCCGATGTTCACCCAGATGGAGGGGCTTGTGGTAGACAAGGGAATTACCCTCTGCGATTTAAAGGGAATGTTAGATGAGCTTGTGAAGAAGATTTTCGGAAAAGAGACGACAACGCGTCTACGCCCGTCCTACTTCCCGTTCACGGAGCCGTCCGTCGAGGTGGATGTAAGCTGTTTCCAGTGCGGCGGATGCGGCTGTAAGCTCTGCAAGGGAACCGGCTGGATCGAAGTGCTCGGAGCCGGCGTCGTCAACAATAAAGTTCTGGAAGGATGCGGCATTGATACGAATGAGTACAGCGGTTTTGCGTTCGGTATCGGTATTGAGCGAATTGCCATGTTAAAATACGGCATCAACAATATCAAGCTGCTGTTTGAGTCAGATCTTCGCGTATTAAAGCAGATTGACGATTAAAGACGAATAGAAAAGGAGAGTTATCATGTTAGCACCATTAAGCTGGTTAAAAGATTATGTAGATATTGATGTTACCCCGAAGGAACTGGAGGAAAAGTTGTTTTCCTGCGGCTTTGAGGTGGAGGAGCTGATTGAAGTCGGAAAAGACATCAGCAATGTTGTGGTCGGACTGGTGGAATCCTGCGAGCCGATCCCGGATACCCATTTAAGTCTCTGCCAGGTGAATGCCGGAGAGCACGGCACCTTCCAGATCTGCTGCGGGGCAGACAATGTCCGTGCAGGAGGAAAATATCCGCTGGCGCTTGTGGGCGCAACAGTCTATGCGACCGCAAAGGATCATGTGACGATCGAGGGCGTCATGACGATCAAGAAGGGAAAGCTTCGCGGCTATGAATCCTACGGTATGCTGTGTTCCGGAACGGAACTCGGATTGAACGAAGATTTATATCCGGGAGCAGGATACAACGGTCTTTTAGTTCTTCCGGAAGATGCGGAAGCCGGAGCAGACGTAAAGCCGATCCTTGGAATGGATGACTGGATTTTTGATATTGCGATCACCGCAAACCGCCCGGACTGTCAGAGCATTTACGGAATTGCCAGGGAAGTGGCTGCAGTGCTCGGAAAAGAGTGCAGGGAGCCGGCGTTGGATTACACGGAGACGGCGGTACAGAAAGACTTTAAGGTGGAAGTATCCGCAAAAGATCTCTGCCCGCGCTATATCGCGCACTATGTCCATGACGTGACGATTGGGGAGTCCCCGGCGTGGATGCGCAGAAGACTGGCGTTAGTCGGAATCAACTCGATTTCCAACATGGTCGACATCACAAACTACGTGTTAAAAGAGCTCGGACAGCCGATGCATGCATTTGATTATGCTTATCTGGAGGGCGATCAGATCAATGTCAGACGTGCAAACGAGGGCGAGCGCATTGTGACGCTGGATGAAAAAGAATTTACGCTCAATTCTTCCAATCTTGTCATCTGTGACGGGGTAAAGCCGGTTGCACTGGCTGGTATCATGGGTGGTCTGAACTCCGAGATCAAGGACACGACAACGGAAGTCATGTTTGAGTCCGCAAAGTTCGCGCGCGACAATATCCGGAAGAGTTCAAGAGCGCTCGGACAGTCCTCCGATTCCAGTGCGATGTACGCAAAGGGCGTCTATGAGTACACGACGGTCATGGCGATGAAGCGTGCTCTGCATCTTGTGGAAGAACTGGGATGCGGAAAAGTGTCGTCCACACAGCTTGAAGTCTCCACCGGCAATTCTATCGAGCCGAAAGAGATGAAGGTCAGCGTAAAGCGTGTCAACGGTGTGCTCGGCATTGAGGTTCCGGAGGAGGACATGCTGCGCATTTTATCGGCGCTTCAGTTCGCACCGTCCATCGACGGGGATGAACTTACCCTGCAGATTCCGGCATACCGCGAGGATATGGATTCCTACCCGGATGTGGCGGAGGAAGTGATCCGCATGTACGGTTATGAGCATGTGATTCCGACCTTTATGCCGACGGCAAAAGTGACCCTGGGAGGTCTTAACTTAAAGCAGAAGACGGAGCTTAAGATCAAGCGGGCACTCTGCGCAGCGGGCGCTTACGAGGGAGTCCATTACTCATTCTTCTCCCCGTCCGATCTGGATCTGTTAAGACTGCCGGAAGACGCGCCGGAGAGAAAGGCGATCAAGCTGATCAACCCGATCAACGTGGATTTATCCCTGATGAGAACCACGCTGGCATCCGAGATGCTGTACGCGATTTCCAGAAACCAGAAGAAGGGAATTCTGGAGGGACGCATTTTTGAGCTTGGAAATGTCTTTATTCCAAAGGCACTGCCGCTCACGGAATACCCGGATGAGAGAGAGACCCTTTGTGCGGGCGTTTTCGGAGAAAAGGAATCCTTCTATACACTCAAGGGTCTGGCGGAGACGGTTGCGGATGCATTAAATGTAAGCTTTACCTATGAGGCGGCGGAGAGAACCTTTTTGCACCCGTA
>QWCV01003701.1_pt1 | contig 12257 bp, 9 predicted proteins | sample 1972621 | NCBI WGS metagenome assembly QWCV01 (sample SAMN09866699, study PRJNA288562) | Human gut metagenome isolate pre2_stool, whole genome shotgun sequencing... | isolation source: gut | host: Homo sapiens | place: USA: California
ATAAGAGACCATCTAAACCGCAAGAATATTTCGATCGAAAATACCGATCAGCTCATCGATCCTCCCCCCAAGCTGACCTTATAATAAGGAGTTTTTATGCTGAATCTCGATAATCCTAATTTTGAAAAGCCGTCTGCGATCCTGCGTGAAAATTCTCGGTTCCTTGTGGAGCAGAACCGCTTCACCGGCCCCAAAAGCTACGATGGCTTTGTAGGCGGCCCGCCGCTGGCCTATGACCGGGAGCGCGGTGCCGTTGCCGTGGACAGCTCTGATAACCACACCCTGGTCTACGGTGCGACCGGCAGTAAAAAAACGCGATGTATCGTCATGCCCACCATCCGAATGCTGGGCTTTGCAGGGGAAAGTATGATCATCAACGACCCAAAAGGCGAACTATATCGTACCATGGCTCGTTTTTTGGAAGATCAGGATTACAACATCATCACGGTAAACTTCCGAGATGCCTCTGTGGGCGACTGCTGGAATTTCCTAGAGATCCCATATCGTTTTTACAAAGAGGGAAACCTCGACAAGGCCGGCGAATTCATCGAGGATGTTGCCCGTACCATAACCGCCAACACCGGAACAGATGATCCTTTTTGGAGCAGCTCTGCAGCATCCTGTCTGTACGGCCTGATCCTGTGTCTGTTCCGCTACTGCAAGGAATACGATAAGCCGGACGAGGCCGTGAACATCGGAAACCTACTCACGCTACGCCGCGAAATGTTCGCCCAAAAGGCCCGGTTTTCTTCTGCCCACAATCCCATTTGGGAGTGGGCCAAGAAAGACGAGCTCATCGCTGCCAGCATGACCGGCACGGTAGAAACGGCCTCCGATACACAGAAAGGGATACTATCCGTATTAGATCTCGGCTTGAAAATGTTCATCATCTCTCCTTCGCTAGTGGACATGCTGAGTCACACTACCTTCTCTTTTGACCGTATTGCGCAGGAAAAGACCGCCGTCTTTCTCCTTACGCCTGACGAAAAAACAACCTACCATCGTCTTGTGTCTCTTTATATTTCACAGTCGTATCAACAGCTTGTACAATTTGCGGACCGCAGCGGCGGCAAGCTGCCCGGACGGGTCAATTATGTTTTGGATGAGTTCAGCTCTCTGCCTTCCATCGGCGGATGCGATTTTGTTCAGTATCTTGCTGCGGGCAGATCCCGCAATCTGCGTTTTATCCTTTGTCTCCAGAGCAAAAATCAGCTGGTGCACACTTACAAGGAAAATGCGCAGACCATTACCGCCAACTGCACCAACTGGATCTACCTGTTCTCGCGCGAACTGGAACTGCTGAAAGACATCTCTGCGCTCTGCGGCGAAAAGAAAGACCACACCCCCAACCTGTCCGTTTATGATCTCCAGCAGCTGGACAAAGAAAAGAATCAAGTGCTTCTTCTCTCGGCCCGCTGCAAGCCCGCCATCGTCAACCTGCTGGATATTTCGGGCTATGCCCCCGCCTATCCGGTGCTTCCCATCAAAACGCCGGCAAGAGGTGTTCGTGTTTCTCTGGATTTCAATGAGATCAAAAAAGAAGAACTAAGGTCAGACCGGTTCTCGGGTTCCGGCAATCCTTTATTTGACCCGTTCTCCCCGGATTCCGATACACCCGAGTCTGACGCAAAGTCTGCCAGCTCCGATAAACTTGATCTGGACGCAATGCTGGCAGACATCAATCGGAAAATTGCGGAGATCGATGCACAGGAAAAAGCCAAAAAAACCGATCCATCTGACAACGAAAGCGAGGTATAAACCATGGCATACGAGACAGAATACACCGACTTTGATCCTCAGGAGGATTCTTCGGCCTGTCTGACCCTCGGCCTTGCGACCGATATCGTGGAGAGCCGTTATCTGCGGGACTTTTCCACGGCAGAGCCCGAGGAAAAGCAGCAGATCCTGAAAGACCTCACGACTTTTTTGGAGCAGCTTCTGCGTCAGCCCCAGATCAGCGGCAGTGCGGATGCGTGGCATAATCTATGCGTCGTTCTGGCACAGTGCGATCTCTATAACTTAGCCTGCATTACGCTGGAGCGCGGACTGGACTTTTATCCCAAGAGCGTCGATCTTCTGGCCGACTATCTGCAATACGGCATGGAGTGCGGTCAGGGAGAACGCTGCAAAGCCGTTTGCAAGACGCTGGTAAAAATTCCCAAGTTCTTCTGGTCATGGAGAGGCTATCGCTTCTTAATCGGGTACGAGACACAGCTATCCCTTTCCGGAAGCGAAAAAGAGCTGGAAAAATACAAAGCCGAGATCGATCAGCTGCTGAAGCTGTACCGCCAGCAGTTCCCGGATGACGAGGGCAGTTACGACTGCGAAGCCGATGTCTGCCGGGATTTCAATGACCACCGGCGGGAAGAAGCCGTCCTGCGGGAAGCACTGGAAACGTTGAAGGTCGCACCCAAATGCGCCATGCAGCTGGCCGTGATGCTCTTTGAGCGCGGTGAATATCAGGAGGCTCTGCGCCACGCACAGCGCGCATTGAGGGACTCCATCCAGACCCAGATGGGCGTCAACGAGGCGCATCTGTCCTACCTGAGCGGCCTTGCCAAGTTTGCCATTCTGCTGCTGAACGAGGAAACGGACGGCTACCCCGAAGCTGCTGTGCTGGATATCTATACCGACTTTGAGACCGCCCTGCGTCAGGGCCTGAACTCCACCTACCGCAGCACCTTAAAGCAGCGGGCCATCCGGCTTGTCGTAAAGTCGAAGATCAACGTTCCCTCCGACTGCGAAGAACTGAATTATCTGCTCAGCTGATCTGAGCCGTTTCTTGCAAAAGATCCCACTTCCGACCGGAAGCGGGATCTTTTTTGCTGTTCAGATGATAAAACCGGGTCGCTGTGCGTTATAGAGAGCGAAAGGCAGAGAACAGACTCCCCCGGCGGGCAGAAGTCCGCCGGGCCGGACCCCTGCAAAAAAAGGAGGTCGATTTTTTATGTACCACATCCCGGAAGTAAGCGTCAGCGTAAACGGCAAGGAGCAGATCATGAGCGTGCTGAGCCGCGATCTGATGTCCAAGCGCACCATTTATCTGAACGGCGAGATCAACGACGAAGCCGCCCTGAGCATCATCACCCAGCTGCATTATCTGGAGGACAATTCTCAGGAGCCTATCACCCTTGTGATCAACAGCCCCGGCGGCTCGGTCTCGGCTGGGCTGGCCATCTACGATGTCATGCAGGCGCTGTCCTGCCCGGTGACTACGGCCGCCGTCGGGCTGGCGGCCTCCATGGCGGCACTGGTGCTGGCAGCCGGCACGAAGGGCCGCCGCTATGCCTCGCCCAACAGCCGCGTCATGATCCATCAGCCGCTGGGCATGGCGCAGGGGCAGGCCTCCGACATTCAGATCGCCGCAGAAAATATCCAGCGCACCAAGTACAAGCTGGCCGAGCGCCTCGCTGTCCATTCCGGCCACACGGTCCAGGACATCCAGCAGGATTGTGAGCGTGACAGCTGGATGGACAGCAGCGAGGCTTTGCGTTACGGTCTGATCGACCACATCGGTTTTCCCTGCAAGGAAGAACAGGAGGCAGCAATATGAATCAAATTCCCGCACCCATCGGCATGGAGCCTCTGGTGGACGCAGTGCAGCAGTGCTGCTTCCGCGCTCAGCAGTATCATCGTCTCGGCATCCAGCCCGGGCATTTCATCCTGACACTGGATGAAGGCAACGGCCGCACCACCGCAGCCAACTACCTGAGCCGTGCCTTTGCGCAGGCCGGTGTACGCAGCTTTGGCGGACTGGATCTGATGCTGGAATATCAGCTGGACGGCAGCATGGATCAGCTCTGCCAGACGCTGCGCAGCATCCGCGCCAGCGCCGTGTACACCAACGAGTACGAGGGTGTCATTGCCTGGGACATCACCGTTCTGGCCGCACATTTCGGCGAAGAGCAGACCCGGCTGTTTTTCCGCGAGCTGCCCAGTATGGCAGCGCATGCCACCCTGCTCTTTTTCCTGCCGTCGGCACCGAACCGCAGCCAATTGCTCCTGATGGAAAAGATCAGCGCCCTGCTGGACCCGAATCAGATGCACTGGGTCCGGATCCCGCCCTATTCCGAGCAGACGCTGGCCGGCATCACCCGCCAGACGCTCATCGATCAGCTGAACATCCGTTTGGAAGATCTTCCCGAAACGGATGCGATCCTGCAAAAACTGGTGCACCAGACCGGCACCCGGAACGCGCGTCAGGCGGTGCGGCTGGCCTGCACACTGGCCCAGCAGGCTGATTTTTCCGAATTTATTCCGCTGCTGAAGCTGAAAACCCTGTATTCTTCTCTGAAAAAGGAGGTTCGATAATATGATCCGTGGAGAAAGCTGGACAAAACAGGAGAATATCAAAGCAGCGCTGTCCCTGGCGGGACAGGCGGGCGGCGGCCCGGTGCTGTACTGCGAAAACAACCGCTGCTGGGTGCACGCCGGGGAGAGCAACGGCATTTTTCTGGGTGTGACCGGTGCCGGAAAGTCCTTTTGCGGCACCCAGAATCTGGTGCGCAGCCTGATCGAGGCGCAGGAGTCCTTTTTGGCTGTTGACCCCAAAGGTGAGCTTTACCGCCGCAACGCCTGCCGGATGAGCAAAGACTATACCGTACATGTCATCGATTTCCGCAATATGCTGGCATCCGAGTGCGTCAATGTGCTGAGCGCCCCTGCGGAGCTGTACTTATCCGGCGACCCCATGCGCATGAAGCAGGGCGGCGAAATGCTGGAAGATCTGGCATACACGCTGTATGCAGAAAGCAAGAGCGATCCCTTCTGGATCAACAGTGCACGCTCGGTATTCATTGCCGCAGCCTATGCACTGATGGAGTGCGCCCAACCGGAAGAGATCAACATCGCCAGTGTCCAGAACCTGATCATGCAGGGCGACCGGCACTATTCCGGCCACGGCAGCACCGTTTTCGGCCGGGACACCTATCTGGAGCACCTGATGCATCATCTGCCGGAAGATTCCATCGTGAGCAGTGAGCTTTACAGCTATATCAGCACTGCCTCGGATACGCGCGGCGGCATCCGCTCCACAATGCTGGAGGGTCTGTCCCGTTTTCTGCGCAGCAATGTGCTGCGCGGCTTTATTGCCAACGATGATCTGCACATCAACGAGCTGGACGGGCAGAAGCCTTTGGCCATCTGGCTGATCCTGCCTGACGAAAACCCGATGTATTCTCCACTGGCCGCAGTCATCATCGACCAGATCATGCGGCATTTCGTCAGCCTTGCGCAGGAGAAATATAATGGCCGCCTGCCCCGGCGGATGAATTTTCTGCTGGAAGAAGCCGGCAACATCGGCCGGATCTCATCGCTGAGCCGCATGATGGCAGCCGGGCGCTCCCGGAACATCCGCACTTTCATCGTGCTGCAAAGCCTCAAGCAGCTGGAGACCATTTACGGCGAGTCCGAAGCGGAGACCATCCGCTCCAATGCCGACCTCACGGTGATGTACCGCACCAACGACCTCTATACTCTGGAAAAAATGAGCAAGCTCTGCGGCGACCGTGTGTCGGACGACCGCGTGGAGCACGATTCCTGTTCTCTCATCACGCCGGCACAGCTGGCCTCCCTGAAAACGGGGCAGGCACTGGTCATTCTGCACGGAAGCATTAAGTTCGTGACCGAACTGCCTCCCTGCACCACGGCCTTTGACCCCAGCGGCTGGCAGGAGCCCCAGCCCCGGCAGGATCTGCCGCCGCACCAGAAGCCGAAGCTGTTTGATCTTGTCCATTATGTGGACAGAAAAGAGGACCCATTGCTGGACCTTATCGAGGAGTATGAAAGCACGGCTGACGACCTCTGTTCTTTCATCACCAGCTCCCTGCAGGACTCCCACCCGAAGCATCCGTTCGACCTTGACCCCAGCAAGAAATATCAGGTCGTGATCCAAAGCTGGAACGGTCGCTTTATGCGCGGATTAAAGATCCTGAAGGATCACTATCACAGCGCCTCTCTCTCTGACCTCAAAAACGCCGTAGAGACCCTGCCGTACGCACTTCCGTTTGACGACAAAGCCGACGCGGAAAAGATCTATCATCAGTTGAAAGAAGAGGACATCAAGGTGGAGCGCTTCGGCTTTGAGGCCGATGACGCATGACCCCCTTGCCGCAAAGGAGGAATCATCATGAAGTTCAACAAAGAAACCCTTGCCGGCGCAGTTTTCGTGGTTTTTCGCGTTCTGCTCTGGCTGCCTGTGCTGGCAGCGGCGGCGTTTTTCGGCGCGGCGCTGGGCGACCTGCTGGTCTTTTTCGCTGCGGAGCATCTGTCCCCAGCAGCTGTCGGCATTCTGGCAGGCCTGCTGACGCTGGCTGTTGTGCGCAGCAAGACCCCCTTGCATACGCCGTTTGAACGGATGGAGCAGTTCAAGCAAAAACATCACCTTGACCGGCTTGCTTCCTTTCAGCTGGAGTTCACCCTGCTGTGCATGGTCGCTTTCTTTCTGAGCATCTCCGGCATCGCAGTTTTTTCTGCCGCCTTTGACAGCCTGTGCGCCGAAGGTCTCATTGTCCCTGTCGGGTGGATCGTGTGTACCTGCCTGTGCCTTTTTGTCTCTTCCTTTTTCATCTTCAACCTTTTTGATCTGGTAATCATCTGGAGCGCGCTCTCCATCCTTGCAGTAGGCTGTGCGCTGCTCGTCAGTTTTACCTCATACGCCGTATATGTGCCGTTGACTGCGGCTTTTGGCGCTGCCGCCCTGTTTCTGGGCGCAGCGGCGGGGCCTGCCTTTCTGAAAAAAATGGAAGATGACGCCGCGCTGTTTTGTATGTTGCGCCGGCTGCGGCTGGCAGAAATTGCCGTCTATCTGCTTTTCCTGCTGCTGGGGCAGAATGGCATGCTTACCCTTTCCGGTCTGCGCATCAACCTGTTCCTCACAAGCATGATTTTTCCTCTGATCGTACTGGAGTTCTGCACCCTTGCTTTTTTGCAGCCCTTCCGGCATCGTCGGCTGGAAGCCTGTTTTGCGGCATTGTTCCACTGCATCCTGCTTTACTGCGGAGGCTGCTCCGGCGGAGATCTGCTCCTGACCGCAGCGCTCTGTGTACTGGTTCTTCTGGTCACTGCGCCGCAGCCCCATCCGCAGCGCCGGAAGCGCCCCGCTGTCCGGCATCCGGGCCTGCTTCTGGCGCTGGGCGGGGCAGCAGGCTTTCTTCTGCCCTACGCCGCAGCCTTGTGGAACGCGTTCTGTGACTGGTGCGGCGGGCAGTTTGCAGTCGGTCCCCGCGGACCCACATGGTCGGAAGTCGCCGCCAATCAGCACTGGCTTCTGGTCGTCAGCTCCGGCAGCGCCGGCACGAACAAAACCACTCTGGCTTTCTTTGGGCAGATCCTGATCGCGGCAAATCGTCTGGGCCCCGCTGCTGCGGTGCTGTTTGCCGCACTGCTGGCCCTGCTGCTGTTGGGCGGTATGGCAGCAAACCGCGGCGATTCCCGCCGCAGCACCATGGCGGTGCTCATTGTAAGCTTTTTTGCCGCCCAGATGCTGCTGCACACCCTGGCCTGCACAGGCGTGCTGCCCAGCTTTCTTGGCCTGAACCTGCCCTGGCTGGACGAATACTCGATCAACGGACTGCTTGCCCGCTGCGGCTGCATGTTCCTTACCGGACTGTTGATCGCACCCCCGCAGACCGCTGCGCAGCCGCTTTTGCTGCCGGAGCAAATTGAAATGGAGGAGGAGATCCGCTATGACGAAGCATAAGATCAGCCGTCGTGATTTTCTGGCCGCTCTGGCTGCCGGTACCGTTGCCGCCACGGCCTGTGGGCTGCATCGGACGTTTGCAGAAGCCAGCCGCACCTTTGAATACTGGGTGCTGAACCGTGAACTGTCCTTCCGCAAAACACGGGAAGGCATCATTTACAGCTGCGAAGGCTATCCGCTTACCGATGGCGAAACTTCCTCCCCGGGATTCGATAATCAGACGCTGGACCCGGCGTTTGACTGGTTTCTGGGCCGCAATTTTGGCGATCCCGACAACGGTTTCGGCCTGCGCCACATCCTGTACGACACCCTGTATGATCCGCAGCTGGGCACAAACGGCTACGGCCAGCCGGTCTGCCTGAGCCTGTCCCAACCGCTGCAGGATCTGGTGTATTATCAGCTGCCCCCAAAAGACTCCTCATTCGGCGTCGGCCGCTGTTTTACCATCGTGCGCCAATCCGGCGAAACGAAGGCTTGGGCAGAAAATTCTCTTTCGCAAAGCGTCAACGACCTGTTGTTTTATTACTGCCCCGCAGTCGGCTATTCCTCGGGTGCAAACGTCCTGTGCAATGTGTCCGGGGCTTTGGAGATCGTCACCACTGCCGCACTGCTGGAGTATGATATCCCCTTTGCACCGGATGCTTCCGCAGAGGAAAAAGCTGCACTGGCGGCAGAAGCTCTGGACAGCAGCTGCTACTGCGATGTGCTGCGGCGCTATCTTGCCCCGGAAGGACTGCTGTGCCCGCTGCCCAACGGCGCACTTTTGCAGACAGACGGCGGCTTTTTGTTCAACGACGAAGATCTTGCCACGCAGGAAGCTTTCCGTGCCGCTTATTCCCGCATCGCGAATGGTGCCGTGCTGTGCAGCCTGCTGCTGCCCCTGCTGTGGATCGAAAGCGTTGCGGATGGCTGCCTGCGTTTTCAGTTTGAATGCCTTGCGCCGAACGATTTTCGGCGCACAGAGCATGGCACGACCCCGGCCAACAGCACTCGGCAGGTCGGGCTGCCGGAAGAAAAACAGGCACAGCTGGCCGAAGTGTTCCGGCACCGGGCCGAGAGTTTGGGTCTGCGTGCACCCGAGGGCGCACAGCTGGCGGCTGTGGACACCGGCATCTGCCGTACAGAAAACGGCGAGGAGATGCACTGCCTGTATCTGCACTGCAAGCTGCCCTCCGCTGAGACCGGTTACAGCATCCTGCTTGGGCGGGCATCGAATGCCGATCAGAACCTTCTCCGTGATGCACAGCAGATTCTGGATACGCTGGCCGGGTAGCGCGAAATATGAACTTTCTGTGAAGTTTTTTGTAAGAAGTCATCCTTCTGTGTCGGATTTCGTTCATGAGGGTGAACGAACCACCCCAGAGAGCCAAGGAGGCGAACCGACATGAAGCATGACCGCAGACAAATGCCCCGCGAGGCCGTCGATTTGAACAACATCGACGATGATGCGCAGGGCACTGCACCACAGGAACAGAACCGGCTCCGCATCGCGCTGGGCCATACAGCAGCGGGGGTCCTGCTGCGCTGGCTGAGCTGTCTCTTTCTGTTCTGCATTCTTTGTCTTGCCCTCCTTTTCCTTCCGGTCGCGGAAGGCTTTGTGCAGCTGCTGCAAGCGCTGGCAGCGTTCCCCGCCATGCTGCCGCTGCTGCGGGATGCCGGGATCGGCTTTGTATACCTGACAGCTATTCTGGCGGGCTGCGGCGTGGCCGGAAAGCTCTTCTGCCGGCTCTGGAAGAGCCACTGTCTGGACAGGCTGCTGGACGGCCTTATCGCCCTGCGTTTTTTGGATATCCATTCGATCGATAAAAACGAGCAGTTCCCGGAGCCAGACAAAGGCAAGCCGAAGCCCAAACCTGCTGCCCCGCCGGAAGAAAAGGATGCCATTCCTTCCGACCTGAATGGTCTACTGGACGACCTGTTTAAGGCCGCCCCTTCCGCGCAGCCGCAGGACGTGGACGAACCACCCACCCGCATCCAGAAAGGAGCATGAGGAGATCATGACGGACAAAGAAAAAATCAGCTGGCGGCAGCAGGCCAAGCTCTGGGTCTTGCAGGGCATCCTTCTGGTTGCTGCGGGCATCAGCCTGTTCAGCACGATGGCGGGTTTTCATACCGTGTTTTTCCCAAGCTCGGCGATGGTGGCGGTGCTGGCCAGCCTGCTCGTGCAGGGTATCGAGCTGGTCTGTGCGGAGCGCTTCCATCTCGCCGGCTGCGCCGCGTTCTTGCTCTCTGTGGCATTCAGTGCTATGAGCTTTATCAACATCGGCACACCGACCTCTGTATACATGCGCCACGCCATGACCACATTAAACAGCGCCTACTCCACTCAGCTGTTGCCCGATGTGCAGTCCGCTATTTCTTCCGACATGGGCAGCCTATACAGCACGATTTCCGGTGAACTGACAGCCCTGCGCACCGAAGCACAGGTCATGCAGGAACAGAACACTGCCAACAACATGCTGACCGAAGGGGATTACGACCTCATCCGCAGCCGCTATAACGATGCCCAGAAGAAGCAGACCGAATACTTTGAACTCGACCAACTAATTGGATTGCTCCAAAATAACGACCTTGAGCGAGCCTATGCCCTGATGGATGCCATTGAAGCAGAAGCGGGAAGTGGCGCCACTTTGAAGAAACTGAAGGCCGACGTGCAGTCCCTCCGCATCCGGTTGCAGGCTCTCAACGCAGATGCCGCCACCACCGCAGAAGAGACGGCTCACGCCATCCAATTACTCCTTGCACAGGCCAGTATTGATACATCGGCATTTTCCGAGCAAATCAACAAGCTCATTACCGCCGCTCTGAACGCCGGGCTCAAAACCGACCCGCTCCCATTGCGGGACCACCTTGAACGCTATCTTCAGCTTGCAGAGCTCAACCGGACGATCTCCGAACATGTTTCCGCAGAGGCTGCATTTCTGGAAAACGTGGAGCAGGCTGCTGCCAGCCCGGATGCCGATGCTGCATGGCAGCAGGTGCAAGATGTGTGGAGCCACGAACTCAGCAGTCTCCGCACGGCGCTGGCCGGGTCGGTGCTGTCCACCCGGACGAGCCGCATGGAAACGATCGACGCCCTGACCCGGCAAATTCTGGAAGGCGACCGCACCCTCGTGCAGAAGGCGATCACGATGCTGTGGTATAACCACGACCTCACCTCCTTTGCCGAGAGCCGCGCTTCTTCCGCCAAGGCTGAAAGTGCCGCCTGACAGCCGTATTTTTCACCCATCCCGTTCAAAAAAGAGGAGTGATCGATAATGAAACTACTGTTGCTCGTTGTATGTATCGTTGCTGCCCTGCTTATTGTCTTTGTCCTACTCGTGATGCTGTATCACAGCAACGGTCGCACTGAGGTCCAGCGCAAAAGCGCACAGTTCAAAAAGGACGTCGAAAACCGGCTTCAATATGCCGTGCATTTGGGCGATGATACATTCATTCTTGACAAGCAGGACAAGCTGCTCGTCTACCAAAAGAGCGCAAAGAACCCTGAGAAGTTTTTGCCTCCACAGGTCATCGGACTGCCATCCAGTGGCGATTTCATCTCGATCATTCCCTTTGGCGGACTGCCCAGCGAAGGCTGTTGTAATTACTTGACTTTGCGGGACGGTTATAATGCCAAGTTTATCTCCCATGACGCACCCCTTTTAATTTATCGCAGCCAAAAAGACGATCATTACTACTTGAAGCTGAACGGAAACAACCAAAATGCCAGCAGTTTTCAGGGGAAGATCATCGAGGATGAAATCGCACTGGATGACGTGCTCACCTGTGACCCGAGCAAGGCGAAACTGTTCTCGCTCTGTGGCAGCCCGCTGGCCTTCGTGCTGCTGCCCGGCGATGAACCGGAGACAGAGCCGCAGAAGGCAGACCTGAACAACATTGAAACCGAGCCGCCAAAACGCTCCATGGGGGACAAAATCCAAGACCTGTTCCATCAGGCCGGTGCCGATGCAGCACCGCAAAAAAAGCAGTCCCGTCCGACATTCAAAAACTGATCCAGCCGCCGAGAGGAGGAAGGCCGCATGTTCCGTCATAAGCATAAGCACCCTGCATTCAAAGCCCTGCGCGACACGGTGGCCTTTGTCGTTCTCTGTGTGGCTGGGCCGGTGCCGCCCTGCCGCTGCGGGTGTCCGCCCTCTTCAGTGCCATGGGCATGGCCTTGCAGGTAAGCCTGCACCCCGCAAACGCAAATGAACTGAAGATTTTTTGCCTACTGGCCTTTGTGGGCTGCATTTGCACTGCCCTTGTTTTTGCGCTGCTGTGCGTACTGCCGCAGACGCTTATCTACAATTTTTGTGTTGCTGGAAGTGCTGTGTCCTTCCTCTTTTTGCGGTTCTTCTCTAAACCCATCAACAGCACGTATGCATGGGTGTCGGTTGCTGGACACAGTTTCCAATTGACAGAGGCGCTCAAGCTGATCCTTGTCATCGGCTTTTCTGCCGCCGTCACCAATGATGCTTGGAACGAAGGGGTCCGCTTCCGCGCCGCGCTGCTGCTGCTCGCCGTATACGCCGGAGGATTTTTTGTACTAAACGAGCTAGGCACGCTGCTTGTCTGT
>QWCV01003187.1_pt1 | contig 12246 bp, 11 predicted proteins | sample 1972621 | NCBI WGS metagenome assembly QWCV01 (sample SAMN09866699, study PRJNA288562) | Human gut metagenome isolate pre2_stool, whole genome shotgun sequencing... | isolation source: gut | host: Homo sapiens | place: USA: California
CTTTGCTGTTTTGATGTCTTCCAGAACCTGAGGATTGATCGTGGTATAGTCCATGGCTCCGGTCTGTTCATTACGTGCGCATAGAAGCTCCATGCGGGAAGCCAGTTTATTGGATACAATCTCGTAGTTAGGTCCGTAGGTATAGTTCAGGATAGCAAAGGTAACATCTTTTATAGTAAGGGTAGGAATCGTTCGGTTATCAGGCTCATGCAATCCTGTTAGGAGAACTTCAGGATGACTTCTCCAGAAACTGACACAGCTGTCAATTCCATCAATGCCCTGATCGGCAGAATGGTTCGTTGCCTGCAAGACTACATTAAATCCTGCGTTGGCAATGGCATCCCCCACTTCCGTAGGAGAATTAAAATGCGGGAATCCATGAAAACCAAGCTGATTGCCTGCCATGATCGTTTCCTGATTGATGATCTTCACGTCTGCTTTATTTAGAAAATCTGTAATTCCCTGAAACAGAAAAGAGAAATCATAAGAACCATCATTTTGTTTGCCAGTATAGACAACACCCATATGAATCAGATTATCCCCCACAGCCATAAGGGTGACATCATATTCATCAAAAGCAGGCGTACTTTCTTCTTCCGGCATTTCTGTTACGGTAAAACCTTCCGGTGTTTCCCTGATAGAGAGCCTGTCCGAAGATATGGGCGTGTTAGAAGCAGCAGGAGTGCTCTCAGACTCAATGTCAGTGAATTCATTAAAAGATACAACCTCTGATACAGGTGACGAAGAAGCGCAGCCTGACAGCAGAAGTGTTATCATAAGTAAAGCAAATATTTTTCGATGATGTAACATAAGGTTATCCTTTCCTGGGATTATGAGTTACATTGCTGAACAATGTAACTATTTACAACTCCATGCGCAAAATCTCTGTTTTACGGCATTCCACTTATTGGGGTACATTGCCATATAAGTTGAGCCAAATATATTTGTGAACAAGCATATTCTACCTCAGTCTACATGGCTCTGAATAGTTACACACATTATAGAATTTTGCCTATATTTTGTCAAATTCAGGAAAAGTTATGACATCTATGATTGTATAGGGACAAGATATAGGCTATAATGGGCGCAGACATAAATTTGTATGAAAGGCATGGTTATTAAATGGCAATTGAAAATGTAAGAAAATATATGCAGCAATTTGGGATAGAGAATCGTATCATGGAATTTGATGTGTCAAGCGCTACCGTAGAGCTGGCAGCACAGGCGCTTCACTGTGAGCCGGGACGCATCGCCAAGACATTGTCTTTTATGGTGGAGGAGCAACCGATTCTGATCGTAACAGCAGGTGATATGAAGATAGACAATCATAAATACAAGACGCATTTTGGCAAAAAGGCAAAGATGCTCACTCCGGATGAAGTGGTTGAGAAAATTGGTCATGCAGTAGGCGGCGTATGCCCCTTTGGTATCAAAGATGGAGTAACCGTGTATCTGGATGAGTCACTTCGCAAGTATAATACGGTATTTCCAGTCTGCGGAAGCAGTAATAGTGCCATTGAACTGACAATAGAAGAAATTGAGAAATACACACCATATACAGAATGGGTAGATGTATGTAAGGAGTCCGTTTAGTATATATTCTTAATGTAAGGAAAGTAATACGATATGTTGCCGACAAGAGAAGAAGCTATTGCATTGGTCAAAGATGGGTTAGCATGTAACCCTGGACCTTGGGGAAGACATTGCCTGACAGCAGCGCATTGTGCAGAGAAAATTGCCAGTGCATGTGGAGATATGGATTCGGAGAAAGCTTATATACTAGGATTATTGCATGATATAGGCAGAAGGTTTGGAACTAGACATTTGGGACATGTTTCAGATGGATATTCATATATGAAATCATTAGGCTATGATGAGGCAGCTAAGATCTGTCTGACGCATTCGTTCAATAATCATACCGTGGATGAATATATAGGAAAATTTGATGTTTCAGAAGAAGAACTGACACTTATAAAAACCAAACTGGCTGAAGCTGTATATGATGAATATGATTTGCTGATCCAATTATGTGACAGTCTGGCGGGAGCAGATGGAGTCCTCGATATTGAAGAGAGAATGAATGATGTAAAGAGAAGGTATGGTTCCTACCCACAAGATAAATGGGATTCCAACATTGAGTTAATGCATTACTTTGAAAAGAGAATGAATCAGAATATTTACCTGGTATGCGAGAAAGATACCTTTGTACCGGAAGAACTGGCATGAAAGGAATAGTAATTAAAATGGGAAAAGTTGTAGTCAGTGCGTGTTTGTTGGGGCGCAATTGTAAATACAGCGGTGGCAATAATTACAGTGAGAAGCTGCATAAATGGTTAGAGGGAAAAGAGGTCATAGAAGTCTGTCCGGAGGTTGCAGGCGGACTGCCAACACCCAGAACTCCGGTAGAACTGGTCAATGGTGTGGCAACAGACCGGGATGGAATCAGCAGGGATACAGAGTTTCATCGGGGCAGTAGTTTAATTCTGAAAGAACTTGCAGGAGAAGAGATAGAGTGTGCCGTTTTGCAATCCAGAAGTCCTTCCTGTGGTGTAAAACAGATTTATGATGGTACATTTTCCGGGCATCTTATCCCCGGACAGGGAATCTTTGCCAGGGACCTGATAGAGCAGGGGTATAAAGTCGTGGATGTGGAGGATATTCTTTAAAGGATATCAGGAAAAACTGTAATCTGCTCGTTTGGTGTTGGATAACAGCATGAATGCACAAAAAGGATTGACATATGTGAAGTATGTACAATCCTTTTTGTGCATATTGTGAAAATATGAAATAATATTTTAAATACAAAAGCTATTCGCAATAGCCCAGATATAGGTAATTGCGAAACAGGTATAAAGAATGGGACGAATTATGCAGGTTTAACAATGCAACACAGACCCGCTCCCGCTACACTCGTAGCAGTACATAAGACGCTAAATTACAGCATCTAAGAATGCATTAAGTGATTATTCAGAGGCTTCTGTTAAATTACCTGTAGCAGGAATTTTTAATGCTGGCTCTAATTCTGGAAGTTCATCTGCTTCAGGTTCATCAGATTCCACTGGTTCATCTGATTCCTCTTCGGACAGCAGCAGCTCATCAACAGGTTCGGCTTCAAGTGCAACTACAGTTAATGTAAAGCCGGCAGAGGGTGTATCTGTTGACAAGGCAGCAGCAGGAGAAAAAGTCAATGAAGCCAGTGTTGCGGTTAGTCTGGTGGATGCGAATGGCAACCTGTTCATTGCGCGGGCATAGGATATAGGCTATAATAAGAAGTAGAGCAATGAATACAGAAAGGTATGGTCATTCAGTATGGGGAGAACCAGAAGTATGAAACGGCGTTGATAACAAGAGGAATACCCAAAGGGCGGATTTATAAATATGGATTTGCATTTGAAGGGAAGAATGTTTTAAGCGGGAAATAAATACAAGGAGAATGACGATGAAAATATTTCATATTTCAGATCTGCATATAGGCAAGCATTTACATTTCTATAGTCTGGCGCAGGAGCAGCGGGCAATTTTGAATCAGATCGTGGAAAAGGCGAAAGAGTATAGACCTGATGTAATTGTAATTGCGGGTGATATTTATGATAAATCTGTGCCATCAGGAGAGGCATACAGCATATTTGATGATTTCCTTGTGCAGTTGTCGGAGATAGTGCCATCCATCCCGGTATTGATTATAGCTGGTAATCACGATAGCCCGGAGCGGTTGCAATATGCGGCTTCTTTTCTGGAGAAGCATCATATCTATATCGCGACTATGCCACCAAGAAATGAGGAAGAGCATCTTCGCAGGGTTACATTACAGGACGAGGCAGGAGAAGTGGATTTCTACTTATTTCCTTTTACAAAGCCTGGATATGTACGTCAGTTGTTCCCGGAGGGGACAGAATTGAACTATGAAAAGGCTTTTGCCGGAGTATTGGCGAGAGAAGAGATAGACTGGAACAGACGAAATGTACTTGTGGCACATCAGTTCTTTACGACAAATGGACAGCAGCCCCAGATGTGTGATTCAGAGACAACTGGTGTCGTAGTTGGTGGACTGGATGCAATTGACACGAGTGTCATTTCTGGCTTTGATTATGTGGCATTAGGTCACATTCATGGACCACAGACGATAGGAAATGGAAGAATCAGATATTGCGGCACACCTCTGAAATACTCTGTCAGTGAGGAGCATCATAACAAATCCATTACCATGATAACATTAGAGGAAAAGGGCAGAGAACCTGTTATAGAGACAATTCCTCTAAATTGTGACAGAGATGTCAGAAAGATAAAAGGTACTTTGCAGGAATTATTGCAGGCAGGAAACGAACAGAATTGCCATGATTATGTGAGTATCACCCTGACAGATGAGAAAGAGCCTTATCGTCCTAAGGATACTTTGGAAGAGGTATATGATCATATTCTGGAGATTACTGTGGACAATACGAGAACCAGAGCCTTGCTGTCTGGACAGGAGGGGGAGATAGAGACTCTTCCCAGTCCTATGGAAGCTTTTCGGGAATTCTATCAGATCATGCAGCAGCAGCCTCTATCGGAAGAAGAGGAAGCAGTTATACAGGAGATACTGGTGAAAATAGGGGGTGAGACAGAGTGAAACCGATCAAATTAGTGATGTCTGCTTTTGGTTCCTACGCAGGGGAGGCAACAGTGGACTTTGGCATGGATGCACATGGTATTTTCCTGATTACCGGAGATACAGGTGCGGGTAAGACCACGATTTTTGATGCCATATGCTATGCCCTTTACGACAGAACCAGTGGCGGCGCCAGAGAGGGCAGTGACATGCGCAGCCAGTATGCAAGTCCTGATGTGGCTACCTTTGTAGAATTTACCTTTTCCTATGGAGAGCAGATATACAGCATTCATCGTAACCCCAGGTATACCCGGATCAGTAAACGTAAGGACAAGGATGGTAATTACAAGGAAACCACAGAGCAGCCTGGAGTAGAGCTGATTTTGCCGGATGGCAGTGCATTTGTAGGAAAATTGCGTGAAACTAACGATAAGATTATTGAGATTATAGGTCTGGATGCAGATCAGTTCACGCAGATTGCCATGATCGCCCAGGGTGAGTTCATGCGCCTTTTGCAGGCTCCATCCAATAAAAGAAAAGAGATATTTGGCAGGATATTCAATACCAGAATCTACTGGCAGATACAGGATGCATTACATGAACGTGCGAAAAAGTGTTATGGAGAATTACAAGATAACCGTAAATTCTGTGAAATGCAATTATCCGGCGTGCGGGCGATTCATAAGGAAGATGAGATATCTTTGCAATTCTCAGAATATGACGTACAGCCCCTTATGAATGAGCTGGAACAACTCAGACAGGCAGGAAAAGATGAAGAGAGTCTGATTGGTCAGCAGATGGAAGAGAATACAAAACGCAGAGAGCAGATCAGAGAAGAATGTGTGCGGGGAGAACATATCAATGAACTGTTCAGGCATCTGGAACAGATGAGGACAACGCAGAAGAAGCTGGAGGCTGAGAGTGCGCTCTATGAGCAGAGAAGCAATCAGTTGAAGCTTGGTAAGAGGGCTGCACTGATATACCCGGAAGAGAATCGGGCAAACAGCTGCAGAAAATTACTGGAAGAGAGCAATGAACGTCTGACACAATATGAAACGACACTTCCAAGAGCACGTCAGGCGCTGGCTCAGTGGGAAGAGCAGCAGGAGCTTGGCAAAAAGGCACAGCAGGAACAGGAACCGAAGCTACAGGCGCAGATTGCAGCATTGAAAGAAGCCCTGCCCAAGTATGAACAGGCACAAGAATATTACAGAACTGCGATACGACAAGAGCAAAAGACAGGACAGGTTCAAAACCAGCTTACCAAACAACAGCAGAAGGTGGAAGAACTACAGAAGCAGCTGTTACAGATGCATGAAAAGGCAGTTCAGGCATTGCATCTGTATGAACAGGCTAATGACAGTTTTATTGCACAACAGGCTGGAATCATGGCAGCACAGCTGGAAGAGGGAAGCCCCTGTCCTGTATGTGGTTCCACTTCGCACCCTCATAAGGCACCCTTATCTGAATCCCCTGTAACACAGGATATGGTAAAAAAGGCAAAGCAAAGCTGGGAGAAAGCGGAGAAGGAAGAAACGAAGAGCAATGAAGAGCTTGCTGCCCAAAAGGAAGAACTCCTTCAGAAACAGGAAGAGCTTCATAAGGAACAGAACAGCTATGAAACTGCCAAAGCTCAGTATGAGCTGTTGAAGGGACAACTGGAATTACAGAATGAATCTGAGGCGAAAGATCAGATTCACCAATTAGAAGAACAACTGAAAGATTTGCAGGATAAGCTTGCCAGGGTGCAGCAGAAGTGGCAGCAGGCAAGAGATGCACTGACACAGATCGTTTCAGCAAAACAGACAGAAGAAGAGCAGAATCAGCGTTTGCAGCAGACCTGGAAAGAGGCACAGAATGCTTTTGAGCAGGCAATAAAGGCGCAGCAGTTCCAGTCTGTAGAAGAGTACGGTAAGGTCAGACTTTCCACAGAACAGATACAACGGCTGGAGCAGGAGCTTACCAAGTATCATGACACATGTGTCAGAAATAAGGAAGCACTGTTACAATATGAAAGCCAGGTAGAAGGCAAAGAACCTGTAGATGTAGAGACACTACACAGGCAGCAGACAGAGCTGGAGAATGCAGGTAAACAGCTGGAAGCCAGAAAGCAGGAGCTATATGGTATTAATCACCGCAATCAGGAAGCTTATGAGAAATTGCAGGGATTATTTCAAAGAAGGCAGATTCTCAAGCAGGAGTATGAATTGTACAGTAATCTGGATAAAACTGCCAATGGAAATCTGTCTGGCAGTGCAAAGCTGGATTTTCAGACTTATATCCAGAGAAAGTATTTTGAGACCATTGTCCGTGAAGCCAATAAGCGTCTGGTAAAAATGTCGGGCAATCAGTTCATCCTACAGTGTAGAAGTCTGGATAAACTGGGAAGCCAGGGCGCAGTGGGACTTGACCTGGATGTATACAGTCTCGTCAACGATAAGACAAGGGATGTTAAGACATTGTCGGGCGGTGAGTCCTTTATGGCGGCTCTGTCTATGGCTCTTGGAATGGCAGATGTGATACAGAACACGGCAGGTAAAGTAAGAATGGATACCATGTTCGTAGATGAGGGATTTGGTTCACTGGATGATGAATCCAGAGAAGAAGCCATTAAGATTCTCAATGAACTGGCAGGGGACAGGCGCCTGGTCGGCATTATCTCCCATGTTACTGAATTAAAGGAACAAATAGACCGTAAGCTTGTGGTTGCCAAGGATGAAAAAGGCAGCAAAGTCTATTGGGCAGAATAACCAAAAAAGATGTTATAAAATCTCAATAGAAAAAATTCAGAAAATAGATACAAAACTCAAAAATTATGGTACAATTACTATACCAACCTGATAACTATTCAGAAATTAATATAGTTACGGGAATCTGTTATTGAGGGACAGACTTTGGAAAAAGAATTCGAAGTTCACTGATTATGGAAAGGTATGGTGATGGGGATGAGTGAATCTATCTACAGAAAGTTGGAAGCATTGGTATTGATTTTGCTTTTACTGCTTATGCTGTTTTGGGCAAAAGCGCAGGCAGGTGCACTACAGACTGAGATTTCAGCAGCACCGGTATATGAAGTACAAAATGTAATGGATCATGCAGTAAATATGTAAGATGTGGGAAGCCTGGTGGCTTCCCATTTTTATGCCTGAAAGCAAAACTTTTGTTCGAATGGATATAGAAAATTTGTTCAGGGTATGCTATTCTAAAGAAAAGATTCTATAAAAGGAGGCATACGAAAATGACAAAGGAACATATTTATATTGCAATAGATCTGAAATCCTTCTATGCCTCCGTGGAGTGTAAGGAACGAGGTATGGATCCGCTTACCACGAATCTGGTGGTAGCAGATCCAAGCAGGACAGAGAAGACCATATGTCTGGCAGTGTCTCCTTCCCTGAAAGCATATGGAATTCCTGGCAGAGCCAGATTATTTGAGGTAGTTCAGAGAGTCAGAGAGGTCAATGCAGAGAGAAGACAGCATGCACCGGGGAGGACTTTGCATGGCTTTTCCAGCGATGCGACAGAGATTGCCAATTCACCTGATCTGGGAGTGGGATATGTGACCGCTCCGCCCAGAATGGCATTATATATGGAATACAGTACGAGAATCTACAATGTATATCTGAAGTATGTAGCGCCGGAGGATATACATGTCTATTCCATAGATGAAGTCTTTATTGATGCAACACCGTATCTGGAGACATATAAGCTGACGCCTCAGGCATTCGCTTCCCGGATGATTCAGGATGTGTATGCAGCTACAGGAATTACGGCAGCGGCGGGTATTGGTACGAATCTGTATCTGTGTAAGATTGCTATGGATATCGAAGCGAAGCATGCCAGTCCTGATGAATATGGAGTGAGAGTGGCGCAGCTGGATGAGATGTCATACAGGAAGCTATTGTGGGGGCATAAGCCGATTACGGATTTCTGGAGAGTGGGCAGAGGCTATGCGAAGAAGCTGGAACAGATAGGGCTGTATACCATGGGAGATATTGCCCGATGTTCTCTTGGAAAAGCCAATGAATATTATAATGAAGACTTGCTATACAAAATATTTGGAATCAACGCGGAGCTTCTCATAGACCATGCCTGGGGCTGGGAGCCGTGTACAATTGCAGATATCAAAGCTTATAAACCAGAGACAAACAGTATCGGTTCCGGGCAAGTCCTTCACTGTGCCTATGATTATGACAAGACAAGACTGGTCGTGCGGGAAATGACAGATATTCTGGTGCTGGATCTGGTGGATAAGGGACTGGTGACGGATCAGGTGGTATTGACTGTCGGGTATGATATTGATAATCTGACAAATCCTGACATTCGAAGAAAATACAAAGGAGAAGTTACAACTGACCGCTATGGGAGACAGGTGCCAAAGCATGCGCATGGCACTGCGAACCTGAGTAGACCTACCTCTTCTACCAGACTGATTACAGAGGCAGTCATGGAGCTATATGACAGAATTGTCAATCCGAACCTGCTCATCAGACGTCTGAATCTGACAGCGAATCATGTCGTATCAGAGCAGTCAGCGCAGAAGAAAGAGACATATGAGCAGCTCACTCTTTTTACCGACTATGAGGCCAGAGAGCAGCAGCGCAGGGCTGAGGAGACAGGGCTTGAAAAAGAGAAAAAAATGCAGCAGGCGGTATTGGATATTAAGAAGAAATTCGGCAAGAATGCCATTTTAAAGGGTATGAATTTTGAAGAAGGTGCTACAACGATACAGCGCAACAGCCAGATAGGAGGACACAGGGCATGACCAGATATGACGATATCATCAATCTGCCACATCATACTTCTGTCACACATACGCCGCTGCCCATTGCCGACAGAGCTGCGCAGTTCTCGCCTTTTGCTGCGCTGACAGGCTATGAAGATGCGATAGACGAGACAGCCAGATTTACACAGGACTGGATTGAGCTGGATGAGAATGAGAAAGAGCGCTTGAATGAGAAATTCCAGCAGATCAGGGAACAACTGCATATGCATCCGCAGGTGATATTTACCTATTTTGAACCGGATCAGAAGAAACAGGGTGGAGCCTATCTGACAGTAGAAGGCAGGGCTAGGAAGCTGGATGAACCAAAGCATGCCTTCATTATGGAGGATGGCAGAGAGATACTGATAGAACGCATTGTGAAAGTGGAACTCCCCAAAGTATAGTAATTGTGAACAAAACGGAGCAGTACCCATGCGCAGAAAGTATCAAACTTTTCCCGCAAAGACAGAAAATCCTTACAGAAAGAGTAAAAACGGTATTTCAAGCTGACAGAGGATAAGCTCTACAGCGAGCTGGCTTTCGCATTTGGAAAAGACAAGTCAGATATGAGACAGCTCATCACAGAATCCATGAAGAACTGAAAGAAAAACGGGGTACTCACAGACAATAACTGATGTGGGTATCCCGTTTTCAATTTAGCTGCAATTAGTTGCAAAATTAAATATATTATTTTTTGATGGTATTCTGTTAATATCTTGTTTGCATTTTTTCTTGCAGCATTAAAATCAGCATTACTTTCATATCCACATGATTTACATTTAAATTTGGATTGGCTAATTCGTTGACCTTCTTCCCAGTGTCCGTATTTTGAACATATTTGGGAAGTATGATATGGATTAATCTTTCTAACAATGATTCCATGCATTTTTAGCCTTGTATTCAATTTGTGACTGCAATTCAAAATATGACCAATTTCTTAGATTGATGGACAAGCTTATGAGTTGACAACAGGAATTGGTACTGGAACATTCTATCGAATGATAAGAGAATAGGTTAAATTGTAGTTTGAATAACCGTTAGGTAAGTTCAGATTCAATAAACCCATGTGTAAATATGCATTTTACTTAGAATTTTAAGTAATGGGAACACTATTTCGAAAAGGGAGTAAAAAAATTAATAATTTTTCCCGGTGGGAGCAATGATTTGTAAAATCGCTGCTTTAGCGGTATAATGAATAGATACGGAAGGGAGTGAAGACAGGGAATGGTAGCGACTTACAAGGTAAAAGATTCAACCGGGAAAACAGCAGGCTTCATTATTAATGACACATTTTATACGGATGATTACATTAAGAATAATATAAACTATGTTGATAATTTAGTATTAACTGAAAATGGAGTCATAAAGGCAACAAAAGAACTTCCTGAAGTAGATTACAGAACTTATGTAAATGAAAAAGAATACAGTAATATAATAAAAGATAACCCTTTTGTCAGGGATATACAGAATGATTTAATGAAGTGGAAAAAAGACCCATCACATAAGGTCTTACAGTTAGAGGGGTCTAGGCAGATAGGGAAAACAACGGAATTAAAAAAATTTGCATATAAGAATTATGAGTATGTCATAATGGTTGATTTAACAGCCGATACTTATAATTTTATAGATGTTATTAATAATGGGTGTAATCCTATAGAATTTGAAAAATACTGTAGGAGAGCATCATTACCACACTTTGTAGACAATAGTAATACGATATTGATTATAGATGAAATTCAGAGTAGCAGTATGGTTTATAATTCAATTCGTAAATTACATGATAGTATCAAATGTGACATTGTTGTAACAGGAAGTTACCTTGGAAGAATATTAGGAGACAAGAAATTTTTCCATCCAGCAGGCACAATTAGTTATGCACATATGTTTACATTGAGTTTTGCTGAATTTTGCAGGGTGTTTCAGTGTGAAGAATTGTTAAAGACCATAAATCTTTATGGGGAGGATACAGAAGCCAATTATGTCAAGCTTGAGGGATTATATAATATTTATTTAAAAATTGGTGGATATCCGGAGGTTATAAAGAAATATGTAGAAACGGGAGATATCAATGAATGTTATGGAATCATTGATAAATTATTGGAAACATTCAAAGATGAATCCAGAGCATATTTTCATGAAGCAAGAGAGGTAGAGATTTTTGATAATGTATATCGAGAAGCATTAAAACAGATGTGTAATCGAGAGGATAGTGATAGAAAGAACGTTTTAGAAACACTTACTACATTAGTAAAAAATAATACAAAGTTAATTGTGAATAAGGGAGAAGTAGCCAATGCGGTTACATGGCTTAAATATGCAGGAATCTTGTCTACATGCAATTTAGCAGTAGATGGGGATATGAGAAACATAAGTGAGAGTAGGAAGGCTTACTTTTCAGATTGTGGGATAGTATCTTATCTGGCAGATAAAAGTCTGATAAAGCAATCATCATTAACAGGTGTGATTACAGAAACTTTTGTATACAATGAATTGCATAGGCTGTTTAAAGTACCATATACAGATTTAAAGGTGATAGAAAGTGAAGTATGTTATTCAACGTATGGGAATTATGAGTTGGACTTTATGTTAGCAGATAGGAATAAAACTGTATATGGGATAGAGGTAAAAACTAAAGATGGAGAACCAAAGTCACTAAAAGTATACATTGATAAAAATTTTGTAGACCGTGGTATAGTAGTAAAGCCTACAAAAGGTGGACATGGGGATAAATTTGATACAATACCGATTTATACAGTAGGCTGCAGATTCCCATATAATTAATCAATGAGGATACCGTCAAAATGATGTGATTAATCATGAAATGGGCACTTGTTTGTAAGTGCCCATTTTTAGAGTCAATTGTCTGAAATCTGTCGCCCTTCGTGATTCATAT
>QWCV01003189.1_pt1 | contig 12236 bp, 13 predicted proteins | sample 1972621 | NCBI WGS metagenome assembly QWCV01 (sample SAMN09866699, study PRJNA288562) | Human gut metagenome isolate pre2_stool, whole genome shotgun sequencing... | isolation source: gut | host: Homo sapiens | place: USA: California
GTATAGGTGAAGGGGGTGTGGTGCAGAGCACGGGAGTTCTGTGCAGTTTGTGCAGGTTTTGTGCAGCTTCTGTGCAGCCAACAAACCGCATGATAACGCCATTTGTTGACCCATCTGCACAAAGTACACACTATTTATTATAAAAGAGATTTATATAATAGATATAGAGAGAGGGAGTTAGGAAATGAGTGTGCAGTCTGTGCTGTTTGTGCACCTGCCCAGCAACTCCTATCTCTAATCGGCCCCCTGCTATGTGCGGCCAACACGAACCACCAGTTCGCCCTGCCGCGCCACGGTTTGAAAGCAGGAGGTGTGACCTCTGCCAGTCTTGGGGAGAAGATGAGCCCGATTCCCTCCGCTATCTCAAAGTGGCAAATCGGTCTGGGTCGGAGGTAGAAGGTAGCCCGGCGCGAGCCGAAGCGCAGCGCAGCGAGCGCGAAAAGGGCGGAGACTTCGTACCGGGGGATTCCAAAGGGCGCAGCCCTTGGCGCGCCTTTGGTGACTTTCTCCGCGACGGGAAAGTCACCCGGGGTGGAGGGGCGGAGCGCCCTCCCCATGGGGGTTGTGGGGGCCTTCGGCCCCCACTTGGGTGGAGCGCAGAGGAGGGCGTTAGCCCTCCTCGCATCGGGGTTCGCAGGGGCCCACAGCAGGCCGCTGCCAATAAAAAGTCGGAGGCAACTTTCCGCTTTTGCCCTCATATAATAAGAAAAAGAAAATCCGTCCGTACTCAAAACGCAAAAAGGAGCGACTTGCCATGAACCAAAATCAAATCTCCCCCGCCCAGCTCGAGCTGCTATTGAAGATGGCGGGCAAACAGCTGCACATCGACCCGCAGGCGCTGCGCCGCCAGCTGGAAAACGGCGACCTGAGCGCGCTGGGAAACCAGCAGCAGCAAATCCAGCAGCAGATGCAGCAGCTATTAAACGACCCGCAGAAGATGCAGGAACTGTTAAACCGCCTGCGCTGAACCCATTCTCTCACCGCAAAGGAGTGATCCGCTTTGCCCCAAACCGAAAATATTGGCGACTTGCTGCTCCAGCAGCTAAACGACCCGCAGAAGATGCAGCAGCTCGGACAGATGCTCTCCTCCCTGGGGCTGGGCGGGCCGGCCAACGCGCAGACAAATGCCCAGCAGGCATCCTCCGGGCAAGGTTCCTCTGAACCCAACCTCTCCGCCCTGCTCTCGGCCTTACAGCAGCAGATGGAGAACAGGAGCAGCGGCCAGAACCAGCCTTCGCAGGCCCCTGCGGGAGCCAATCTTTCCGCCCTGCTCTCGACTTTACAGCAGCAGATGGAAAACGGGAGCAAGGGCAGTTCTGCTTCTACAACAGAAGCTGCTGCCCCCAATCTCTCCTCCCTGCTCTTGGCCCTGCAGCAGGGCGCGGCGCAAAATGGTACAAACTCTGCAGGGCAGGCTCCATCAGGAGCTGATCTCTCCTCCCTGCTGTCCACCTTACAGGGCTCCACATCCGGGGCCAACGCGCCCGCCATCAGCATGGACACCATCTTAAAAATTCAGCGGACGATGCAGGCCCTCTCCCGCTCCAACCCGAACATCGACCTGCTGCGGGCGATGCGGCCGCTGCTCTCCCCGCGGCGGGCCAGAAAGGTGGACGACGCCATCCGCATCATGCAGCTGATCCAGCTGCTGCCGGCCCTCAAGGAGAGCGGCCTGTTCGCGCTGGGAGGTGACAGCCAATGAAGTGGGAAGAAAAGCGATACACCCCGCAGGAGCTGCAGCGGATGCAGCAGGAGGCTGTGGAGCGGGTCCGCCAGATGCAGCGCCGCTCCGAGCAGGCCATCCGCCACTCGCCGCGCGCGCCCTCCTTCTTTGTCCAGGATTCCCCTCCGAAGGAGACGCAGCAGCAGCGTCAGCCAGAGCTGCCGCCGCAGGAGCCGGTACAACAGCCACAGCCCACTCCTTCTCCTGCGCCGCAGCCGGAGCCAAGGCCACAGCAGCAACATCCATCCCAGGGACAGCCTTCTGCCAACGGGTCTGGTCTTTCCCTTCCCGCGCCGGGGCAGAGCGGCTTCTCGCTCGAGCAGGTGCTGGACAGCCTGCACCTGGACCACGACCGGCTGCTCATCCTCGCCCTGTTCTTTCTGCTGGCCGGGGAAAGGTGCGACAACGGCCTGATGCTGGCGCTGCTCTACCTCTTTTTGTAGTCCTCGTACCAGCGCGGGATCTCCCGCTCAAAGTTGTCGTAGGCGCGCATCGACCGCTCGTAGCGCGCCCGCATCCCGTCGACCTCCCCCTGTCCAAAGGGCGCTGCCCACAGGAGGCTGTACAGGATGGTGTAGGCCACATAGACCTTCTGCACCTGCCAGAAAGCGGGCGGGATTTCCCCGTCAAAATACCCGTCTATCCGCCCGGCAGCGAAGGGGACGCTGTCCTCGGCGTCGAACAGCTCCACCTTATAAAACTCCTCGTAGGGGTCAACCGGACGCATCCGGTTAAAGTCGATGACCGCCGCTTCCCCCTGCGGGGTATAGATCAGGTTGCCCGCGTGGAAATCCCCGTGGCACCAGACCGGCGGGCGCTGCCCCACCAGCCCGACCTGCTCCCGCGCAAAGCGCAGCGGCCGCTCGTCGCCGGGCAGGCGCAGCTGCCCCTGTTCGTACTGGTCCAGGCGGGAGAGGATCTTTTGCTGCTGCTCCTCCCGCTCGATGCCCTCGCCGGGGCGCAGCGGCAGGGTGTGGATTTTTCTGAGCACCCGGCTTGCCTGCACCCCCAGGCGGTACTGCTCGTCCTCGGGCAGGGCCGGCAGTGCCTGGCGCAGGTCGCACCCCTCCACCCAGCCGAGCAGCTGGTAGACCGCATCCTCCCGGCAGCCAAAGGCCACCGCCCGGGACACCGACAGTCCCATCGCGTGAAGCTGCCGCACCCGCTCAAACTCCCGGCGCTTTTTTTGCTCCTCCTGCTTTGCCGACAGGCGCAGCACAAAGCGTTCGCCTGCCCCATCTTCCAGCAGGAATTTGCGGTCGCCGGACCAGCCCTTTTCGATCGCCTCCACCAGGCGGCAGCCCAGCGACTGTGCAAGGCCCTGTACATTCATTTTTCTCCCTCCCTTTCTCTTTTTCATTATACTGCTTTGCCGCGGCCGGGACAAGCTTTCAGGGCCGCTGCGAAAAAATTCCTTTTCTGTTCCCTTTTCTCATTGACAATCGACGCAAAGAACAGTAAACTGATTTTGTAGACTTTTCTTATACCGCTGCTGCCCGCAACCTCTTTCCGCCGTTTTTTCACGGCAGGAAATTTTGATAGCAGAATGGAGGATTCTTTATGCTCGAAACGTTAATTCCTTTATACTGCCTGACCGGCTTTGTCGGCTCGGGCAAAACCACCGCCCTGCTCAGCATCCTGCGCCAGAACCCGGACAAAAAGATCGGCGTCATCTTCACCGAGCCGCCCCTTTTGCACCGGCAGAATATTCAGGAGAATGAGGACATCTCGATCGAGATGCTGGACAACGGCTCGCTGCAGTGCAGCTGCAGCGAGGACGCCCTGGCGCAGGCGCTGGCCTACATGCACCGCTGCCAGCCGGAGATGGTGTTTGTGGAGGTGTCCGGCCTGTCCGACCCGGTCCACATCAAAAAAATTCTGGAGAGCGAGGAAAACGCCGGCCTGATGCAGCACTATGCGGTGCAGGGCATCATCTGTTTAATCGACGCGGACAACTTCATGGAGCAGATTCAGGACGTGGAGATGGTGGGGCGCCAGCTGTGCCACTGCCACCTTGCGGTCATCAACAAGGCGGACCTGGTGGCGCCGGAGCTGCTGGGGATGCTCAAGGCGCAGATCCACCGCATCAACCCCGACTGCGACATCGTCAGCTGCTCCTACGGCGGCTTCAGCCTGGAGCTGCTGGAGCACGACCTGCTCTCCCACCCCACCAGCGAGGAGGAGGATGCGGACACCGGACGCCTGCCCGACTCGATCGTGCTCAACTGCGTCCACCGCCTGCCGCGGGACAAGGTGGTCGCCTTCATCGAGCGCTTCATCCCCGAGACCTACCGCATCAAGGGCTTCTGCCTGTTTGAAAACGGCTGGAGCCAGGTGGACGTGGTGGGCTCCCGCATCCACTTTGCCCCCTGCATGCCGCACTCGTCGTCCCGCCTGATCTTTATCTCCAAGATCGGCCACGCCCTCTCCAAACCGCTTGCCGAAAGCTGGGAGGAGCTGATTGGCCTGCCCATGCAGCTGCACGACTAGCTAACATTTAGGCCTGCTATTTATTTGATTTTTAGTATCATCATAAATGGCAGGCCCTTTATTTTGAAACAAATTTATCTTCTGTGATAGTAATCATCATTAAATAATCCTGTGATCCACGAAATAAACAAAGAAATTCCTGTAATATATAATGCTATATGCAATATAAATGCAACAGATGCTTCTATGTTCCCAAAAAAATCAGCTGTCACTTCTCTTAATGTAGGAAAAAATGACTTTTTTCTTTTTAATATTATGAAACTAACAAAAAAGTATAAAACAAGTAATAGAGTACAAATTTCCCATTCATCTATAAATCTTTCTACTCCAAACTTTCCTAAAATTATATTTAAAATTTCTCCATCTCTGAACCCCAAAAAACTAATGATAAAAACAACCCCCATATAGCCTGTTCTAAATCCCATATCGGCTTTACGTCTAAACGGAAATCCAATTAGTGAAAAAATTAAAAAAAGCCACAAAAAATCCATATTAAAATTCCACCTCATTCATCAAAAAAACATAAAACCTTAGTATAAGTTTTTCTAGCACCATTAGTACTACATTTATCCCTTCAAAAATACTATTCAAATACAGATAGCAAAAAAGCAAAGTTAGTATCTTTCCGAAAATTATTTTAAATTTATGGAAAAAACAAAATAGCTTCAGCTTTCTTATTTACAATTTATCATACTACATTTTTGATAAAAATTCTAGTATTTAATATTGTAATCGGTATGAAAATCTTTATCCCCGAGTTCGGCGTCGGAGCAGTCTCCATCCTGATCTCCGTCTTCCTTTCTGGCTGGAGCTCGCTATTTGCGACCATCGTCGGCGTGATCTGGAACCGCGAGTACAAGGCAATGACCTTCCTTGAGGAGGGTCTTGCGCTGTGGCGGGCGGTGCAGCGGGCCGGCGGGGCTGTCTCGATGGTCACCATTCCGGAAAGCAGCTCCCAGCCGGGACATCTGTTTGACACCATGCTGGAGTTTTTCCTGTACAACGATGTCATCATCGGCGCCACCAACTTCTCCCTGATCACCACGCGAGCGGTGCGGGAGGTGCTGCTTCACGGCAAACGCTTTTTGTCGCTGCCACTTGCCACCAACAACCGCCAGTCGATGCTTACCTTCGACTTTTTGCAGATGGACCCCAGCGAAGCTGCGGAGGCCGCCTCCGGTATGCTGCGGGTTTTGTCCCAGTCACAGCGGATTCATGTTACCACCGCGCTCGGCACCGACCTTACCTTCGGCAAAAGGGGACGGCAGCCAGGGCTGTTTAACGGTATGGCCGACACCTCTGGAAAGGTGGGCTCCTCCAGCTTTGAAATCTACATCGGCATCGAGGAAACCAAAACCAACGGGCACGCTGTGGTGGACGCCTCGCTCGGCTATATCGGCGTTCCATCCTCCCCCATTGCCCTGACCTTTCACGACGGAAGGCTCTGCGGGATCGAGCAGAACGCTGCCGGAATGGTTCTGCGCTCCTATATGGACAGCTTTGACGATCCCGGCATCTATGTCGCCGGGGAGTTTGGCATCGGTCTCAACCGCCGTTCCCGCTGCCTTGGCAACTGCTACATCGAGGACGAATCCACCTTCTCCACCTTCCATATCGGCATGGGAAGAAACCTGGCTCTGGGCGGCATCCACGACGCTGCCGGTCACTTTGACCTGGTTTTTCGGGAGCCCACCATCTATGCTGACAGCACGCTGATTATGAAAGACGGCCTTCCCGCCGTTTGATTCATAAGTGTAACCTCATGAAAAAACATGCTATTTTTAATGAAAAAGGAGAATCTACCATGAAAGTTTTGATTACCGGTTTTCAGCCATTCGGCAAAGAAACAATGAACCCTTCCTTCGAAGCTGTCCGCCTGCTGCCAGATGAGATCATGGGCGCGCAGATTGTCAAAGCCGAGATCCCGGTTGTCTTCCACAAGGGCGGCGAAAAGGTTCAGGAGCTTGTCCGCAGCGAGAAACCGGACATCGTCATTCTGGTCGGTCAGGCCGGCGGCAGAACCGCGATGAACCCGGAGCGTGTCGCCATCAACTGCGAGGACTGCCCGACCGGCGGCCCGGACAACGAAGGCAACGTTCCACAGGGTGAAAAGATCTATGAGGACGGCCCGGACGCTTACTTCTCCAAGCTGCCAATCAAAGCAATGGTCAAAAAGATGATGGACAATGGCGTTCCGGCCTCCGTTTCCAACACCGCCGGCACCTATGTCTGCAACGACCTGATGTACCATCTGCTCTATCAGATCGACCATGAGTTCCCGAATATCCGCGGCGGCTTCATCCATGTTCCGTACGCGACCATTCAGAACCATCCGAACTTCGCTTCGATGACCATCGAGGAGATCAGCAAAGGCCTGAAGCTCTCCATCGAGGCTGCAATCGAAAACGAAAAAGACATTGTTTCTGCAAGCGGCTCCACCCACTAACCTCAGTGTTTTCCCTCACAGTGCGCTTTTGCTCCCTGTGAGAAATGCCCCTTGAGTTTCCCTCAGGGGGCTTATTTTTATCCAGGAGGCTTTCTCTGTTATGTTTTCCTTTTTCAAAAAAAAGAAAGATCCCTTTACCGTCCGCATCAAGGAATACGAACAGCCCCGTTTTGTCGCCGGCATGCAGACGCCAACCACCAAGCGCAGCTACCGCAAGGATGTCAGCGCGCTGCAGACCTCCTTCAACGGCAAGCGCGACCAGCTGCAAAACCGCACCAACCCCAGCGGCACCATGGTCATCTTCTCCCTGCCGGACAGCGCCGGCAGCTTCACCTACTTTGTAGGGGACCTGGTGGATACCGCCCAGCAGGTTGACTGCTTTGTTGTGCGGGAGCTGCCCGCAGGCAAATACGCCCACATCAGCATCGACTTCAAGGTTCCGACCGACCTTCCGCTAAAGATGGCCAAAGCAAAAAAATATTTCTTCCACACCTGGCTGCCAAACTCGGGCTACAAGATGCTGGACGGCATCGAGTCCTGCGAGCTGTACGACCGCCGCAGCAAGATCGCGCTGCCCCCGATGGAGCTGATCTTCCCGCTGCAGTCCAAGCAATAACGGTCAATCCAAAAAACAAAAACGCACAGCAAAGGGCCGCCCCTGACAGGACGGCCCTTTGGTATGTTCTCTTTTATTTTTCGGTGCTGTCCGCGGAATCCTGCTCCCGCAGGATCTGCTCCTGCACCGCATTGGTCAGATCCCGGCTGCGGTAGTCCGGCCCCAGGTCGATGACCAGGTAGGAGAGCAGCAGGTTTGCCATCGCCATCGGCAGGGTCAGGGAATTGTAAAAGACCCGGGTGGAGGTGTGGCAGACCAGCAGGTATTTGCTGTACTGCACCGTCGGGGAGGAGATGCTGTCGGTGATGGTCAGCAGCTGTGCCCCGCGCGAGACGGCGTTTTTGGCGATGCTGCCCAGCGGATAATAGTACTTTGGAAAGGCGATGAAGATGACCAGATCCTCCGGCGTCATCACTTCCAGCTTCTCCTGGGTGTCGTTGAGGCTGCTCAGGTCGATGATCTGCGGGTCAAAATAGAGCAGCTTCAGCCTTGCCGCCAAAAACTCCGCCAGCACATGGGAGATGTCGTGCGCGCAGATAAAGATGCGCTTGCTGCGGCGGATGGCCTCGGCGGCGGAGATGATTGCCAGCAGATCCAGCGAGGAGAAAAACTTTTTGCACGCCTCCGACTCCTCCTTGCAGATTTCCCGCAGCAGCTCCGACTTGCCGTTCTCGTCGGTGATGGTAGCGTCCGGCACAAAGTACTGCGGGGAGGAGAGGAGCTTGACCATGTTCTGGGTGTACTCCCGGAAGGCGTTCTTCATCTCCAGGAAGTTGGCGTACCCCAACTTCTGGCAAAAGCGCAGCAGCGTCAGCTCGGAGGAGGCCGTCTTTTTGCTCAATTGGACCAGCGTGATATAGGCGATGTCCTCCGGGGATTCCAGCAGGCAGTCCGCGATGCTTTTTTGCTTTTTGGTCATCTTGGGATACAGCGCATTTATTCTTTGAATAACATCCATATTTTTCCCTATCCTTTTTCCGAATTTTGAGGTTAAAAATAAAAGCTCTCCGCCCTTCGATCTTTACTTTCATCTGCACAGCGTATATAATGAAGCGGAGAGGGGTATTTTTCTACAAGCCCTTCTAGTTAATATTTTACAGGATATTGATGCAAATGTAAAGGATTATTGTTAAAATAAAACAAGATTTTCGTCAACTTTTAATTGATTTTTTCAATCCGACAAAGAAAATCCCTTATTTTTTTACCCAAAGGAAAGGATGATCCAGATGTATCTTGCCAAATTAACAACCGCGCAGGCCAAAACCGTCCTGCAAAATGACCCCATCGTCGTCATTCCGGTGGGCAGCACCGAGCAGCATGGCCCCCAGTGCGCCCTGGGCACCGACTTTATGATCCCCAGCTACCTGGCGGACAGGATTGCCGATCTCGACAACGTGCTGGTGGTGCCTGCCGTCCCCTACGGTGTCTGCCCCTATCACATGAGCTTTGCCGGCAGCATCGACCTCGGCTATGAGGGACTCTACACCGTCCTGCGCAGCATCGCCTTCTCACTGATGCAGCACGGTGCGCGGCGCTTTCTGGTTCTCAACGGTCATGGCGGCAACAATCCTTCGATCGACAGGATGGCGCTGGAGGTCTACCACGCGGGCGGCGTCTGCGCCAGCATCGACTGGTGGAGCCTTGTGGGACAGCTGGACCCCTCGCTCAAGGGCGGCCACGGCGATTTTCTGGAAACCTCGGCCATGATGGTGGTCGATCCTGAGTCGGTCCACCTGGAGCTGTGCCAGCCGATGAACGCCCACGACCCGAGCGAAAACGCCAAGGCCGCCTACATCCAGGCGGTGGATTTCCAGGGCGGCATGGTTCGCCTGCCGCGCGACACCAGGGAAAACGCGCCGAGCGGCTGGTTCGGTCCCGGCGACCCCAAACACTCCAGCCAGAAAATCGGCCAGCGTGCCATCAAACTTTCGGTCTCCTACATCCGCGACTTTGTGGAGGAGTTTCGCAGATTCCCGCTCGGCCCCAGAAAATAATTTTCCCCCAGCGACAAAAATGGTTCGCCAGCCCCTTAACGGGGACAGCGAACCATTTTCTTTTTGAAATCCTGTTTATTTTAAAGCTTACATGCCGCCGCCCCAGCGCTCGCTGAGCTCCAGCACGGCTTTGCCTTCCCGCAGGCTCTGCGGCACGTTGATGATCCGCTGGTTGCGGCTTCCCCGGAAGCGCGCCTCCAGGGTGCGCTCCGCCAGCAAAAACGGCCCGTCGATCAGCACATCAATGTTGTTCAGCAGCTCCCGCTGCTCCGGTGTGCCGCCCAGCAGCTCCTCAAAGGTATAGCCGCTGTAGGCCGCCACCTCATAGCCGTTTTCCCGCAGCAGCTTTGCAAGCTCTGCGTGCTCCGCCGCCTGTGCGAACGGCTCGCCGCCCGACAGGGTCACCCCACGGATGAGGGGATTCTGTTTGACCATCGACAAAATCTGTTCAGGACGCATCCGTGTGCGCTCGGCAAACTCCCAGGTTTCGGGGTTTTGGCAGCCGGGGCAGTGATGCGGACATCCCTGACAAAACACCGTCAGGCGGATGCCAGGGCCGTCCACGATGCTTTCGCCGATGATTCCCGCTACATTGATCTCCATCGCTTATCTGCAGCAGCCGTTGGTCAGGCCGTGTTTGACGCGGTCGTGCTCCTCGGCCTTTTTGGCGTCATTCCATTTATCCATGGTGCCGACCAAGTAGCCGGTGATGCGGCGGATTCTCTCAAAGCGGACGTCTTTTCCTACGGTGGACTGTTTCTGCATAGCGGACATGATTCATTCTCCTTTTCTTCTATCTCATTCTTGTTAATTTACTGTTTTTCTTCCACATCCGTTGAGGCTATCAGTTGATGCCGCGGAAGGTCGGGATATCCGGGTACTGCTTGCGCAGCTGGGCCAGCTTCTCCGGGCTGATTGCCTCGCCGTCGCGTCTGCCGCAGCGCGGGCAGACGTCGCCGATGACGCCGACATAGCCGCAGACCGGGTCGCGGTCGACCGGATGGTTGATCGAGCCATAGCCGATGCCTGCGTCGTGCATGCAGCGGACCACCGACTCAAACGCCTCAACGTTGTTGGAGGTGTCGCCGTCCAGCTCGACATAGCTGATGTGGCCGGCGTTGGTCAGTGCGTGGTAAGGCGCCTCCTTGTTGATCTTGTCGTAGGCGGAGATGTTAAACCACACCGGGATGTGGAACGAGTTGGTGTAATAGTCGCGGTCGGTGACGCCCGGGATGTTGCCGTAGCGCTTTTTGTCCATCCGGATAAACCGTCCGGACAGGCCCTCCGCCGGGGTGGCCAGCAGGGTGAAGTTCATCTTCATCTCCTGGCTCTTGCGGTCGCAGTAGTCGCGCATATATTTGACAATCTGCAGGCCCTTCTGCTGCATCTCGTCGCTCTCGCCGTGGTGATGGCCGTACAGGGCGGTCAGCGTCTCGGCAAGGCCGATAAAGCCGATCGAGAGGGTGCCGTGTTTGAGCACCTCGCGCACCTCATCGTTAGGGCCCAGCTTGTCGCTGTCCAGCCATACGCCCTGCCCCATCAGGAACGGGAAGTTGTAGACCCGCTTGGCCGCCTGAATTTCAAAGCGGTCGAGCAGCTGGTTGGCCACCAGGTCGAGCATCTTGTCGAGCTTCTGGTAGAACAGCTTCTCGTCGTGGTTGGACTCGATAGCCAAACGTGGCAGGTTGATCGAGGTGAAGGACAGGTTGCCGCGGCTGTAGCTGATCTCGCGGGTCGGGTCATAGACGTTGCCCATGACGCGGGTGCGGCAGCCCATGGTCGCCACCTCCGTCTCGGGATGGCCGGGTTTATAGTACTGCAGATTAAACGGCGCGTCCAGGAAGATGTAGTTCGGGAACAATCTCTTTGCGCTGACCTTGCAGGAGAGCTTGAACAAATCATAGTTCGGGTCGCCCTCGTTGTAGTTGACCCCTTCCTTCACCTTAAAGACGTGGATTGGGAAGATGCAGGTCTCGCCGTGGCCCAGGCCCGCGTCGGTGGCCAGCAGGATGTTCTTGATGACCATCCGTCCCTCCGGGGAGGTGTCGGTGCCGTAGTTGATCGAGCTGAACGGGGTCTGCGCGCCCGCGCGGGAGTGCATGGTGTTCAGGTTGTGGACAAAGCCCTCCATCGCCTGATAGGTGTCGCGGTCGGCCTTGCGGGTCGCGCGGTGACGGGCAACCTCCACCAGTCGCGCCGCCTTTGCCTGCGGGATCTGGTAGCGCTCGGTCAGGCCCTCGGCCACCGCGGCGTCAAATTCCTTGGCGCCGTCCTCCAGGCGGGGGGTAAAGCCTGTCTTTTCTTTGGCCTGTTTGAGGATGGCGTCGACACCTTCCTTCTCGTCCTCGGTGTCCAGATAGTCCTCCACGCCCTCCATCAGCTTGTTGGTGTAGGCTTTGCGGAAGGTCTTGGCGACGCCCAGCGCCATGCCGTAATCAAAGTTCGGGATGCTCTGGCCGCCGTGCTGGTCGTTCTGGTTGGACTGGATGGCGATGGCCGCCAGCGCCGCGTAGCTCTGGATGCTCTGCGGCTCGCGCAGGAAGCCGTGGCCGGTGGAGAAGCCCCCGTCGAACAAGTTGATGATGTCGATCTGGGTGCAGGTGGTGGTCAGCGAATAAAAATCGAAGTCATGGATGTGGATGTCGCCCTCCCGGTAGGCCTTGGCCTGTTCCGGGGTCAGCAGGTAAGCCTCGTTGTATGCTTTGGCGCCCGCTGTGCCGATCTGCAGCATGCTGCCCATCGCGGTGTTGCCGTCGATGTTGGCGTTGTCGCGCTTGACGTCGCTCTGGCGGGCGTCCACCTTGGTGATCTCATCGATGGTCTTCATCAGACTGGTGTTCGCCTCACGAATACGGGTGCGGTTGGCGCGGTAGAGGATGTACTGCTTGGCGGCATCGTCAAAGCCCAGCCGCATCAGCTCGCGCTCAACGACGTCCTGGATCTCCTCGATCTTCGGCGGGGTATCGG
>QWCV01003200.1_pt1 | contig 12199 bp, 7 predicted proteins | sample 1972621 | NCBI WGS metagenome assembly QWCV01 (sample SAMN09866699, study PRJNA288562) | Human gut metagenome isolate pre2_stool, whole genome shotgun sequencing... | isolation source: gut | host: Homo sapiens | place: USA: California
TGCGCATCTCCGTACTCACCGTCACCAGGGCGTACAACGAACTGGCCGATGAGGGCGTGGTACAGAACATTCAAGGCAAAGGCACTTTCGTGATGGACAAGGGCAACGAACTGATGCAACGTCAGCTCGAAACCCAGATTCGTGAAAGCCTGGCCGAGGCAAGCCGGGGCGCCAAAGCCGCCGGCATTCCGCTGAACGCATTGGACCGCATGCTCGAAGAGGAATACCGCAAGGAATAACCTCAAGAAAGGACCATGGACATGACCGCCATATCCGAATCCGACGCGATGGCGTTGCAGGTCACCGACGTCACCAAACACTATGATTCCGGCTTCACGCTGGACGACGTGACCTTCGACCTGCCCAAGGGCTACATCATGGGACTGATCGGCCCGAACGGCGCCGGCAAATCCACCCTCATCAAACTCATCCTCAACATGATCCACCGCGACGCCGGTTCGATTCACGTGCTCGGCCTCGACAACATCGCCAACGAGGAGCCCGTCAAAGAACAACTCGGCGTGGTGTTTGACTTCAGCTACATGCATGAACAGTGGCAAGTCAAGAACATTGAACGTATCGTTGCGCCACTGTATCCATCATGGGACGGTGGATGCTATCACAAGTATCTGGATACTTTTGGCCTTGGTGACGCACAGAACGGCAAGAAACATATCAAGGATCTTTCCCGCGGCATGCAGATGAAGCTGATGCTGGCCATCGCATTGAGTCATGATGCCAAGCTGCTGATTCTCGACGAGCCGACCAGCGGACTCGATGTGCTTGCCCGCGACGAACTCATGGATATCCTGCATGCCTACATTGAGGATGGCGAGCATTCGGTACTGTTCAGCACCCATATCACTGCCGACCTCGAACGTGCTGCTGACTTCATTACCTACATCACCGATGGCCGTCTCTACTACACCGGTCCGAAAGACGAGTTTGAGGAATCGTTCCGCCTGATTAAGGGCGGTCCAGACGAACTGGCACAACTGCCTGCGGACGTAGTGCTGGGCTCACATACGTATGCCACCGGATTCGATGCGCTGGTCCGGTCAGACAGGCTTGATGCTGTTGCGTCGGTGGTTTCGGGGCTTGTCGTTGAATCGGCTTCCATTGATGACATCATTCGACTGACCAATGCCCATGATTCCAATCGTGACTTGAGCGGGAGGTGAGCGGCCATGGAGACAATACTGAGGGTGTCGCGGTCTCGGCAACATGCATTGACCACTGCATTGCGCGTCGATATGGCCTACCTGTGCGTCGACGTACGGACTGTGTTCTCGTTGTTGTTGGCACCGTTGTTCTCCGTCATCTTTCAAGGTGAAGCTTATGGTGATGGCTTCGGCTATCGCATGGGTGTCATCATGACGGTATTCACCTGCGCCATGTGGGTGCTAACCATGGCGGTTGCTGACTTACAGAACGGATATCGACTTCGTGGCATTATTCCGGCTTCGAGGAAGAGTCAGGTGGCCGCGCGATATGTGGTTGGATTGGTGATTTCCGTATTGTCGATAGCGATGATTGTTCTGATTGACGGGTTGCAAGTGCTGGTCAATCCAGATTGGTCATTCGCGGGCAATCTGTGGGCGGCGCCGTTGGGAGGTTTCTGCACCGCGCTGATGGTCGCGCTTATCGTGCCCACGGGTTATCGGTGGACCAAACTAGGCGGTCTTCAAGTCACGATGATGGTGATCTATGTCGTTGCATTGGCTGTATCCATACTGCTATCTATTTTGCCTGCTTCGGTGACCAGAGGATTGGCCCATGCCGCGAATGCCATCATCGCGCAACGATTGTGGCTGGTTATTGCGGTATTGACAACGACGGTTGTGGCATATGGAATCTCGTATGTAATTGCCTCTCGCATATTTGCTTCAAGGGAATGGTGACGATGAACTGGAAATCCGTAGTAAAGCAATGTCGATTCGATTGTGTCGGGATGGGTCTGTTTAGCGTGGCGAATATGGTATTTCTGCTGGTTCTCCCGGTGCTGTCTATCGTGGTATCGCTGGCGATGATATCGACCCACGTCGATGAACACGTTGCCAGTGGTCTGATGGGCGGACTCGGAGGTCTGGCATCGGCGATGGCATGTATGAGTGCATTGGGGCCTGCGTCATCCGAGGAATCTGCAGGGCCCAGTGCCATGCGAGGGCTGATTCCCGTTTCACGCACTGCACAAGTTGTAGGTCGGTACCTCTTTCTGCTGGTGGTTGGCCTGCTCTGGGCTTTGGACGTGGTGATATGCGGCGGCGTCTTCATTATCTTTGGCGATATAGCAGATATGGGGTGGATCGGTACCTTGGCAGCAGGTGCCTCCATCTTCGCTTTGGCTATCATTCTTGGGTCGGTGCTGCTGGCCTGTGCATACCGGTTCACCTTCCGCAAGATGATGATGGCCTCTGGCGCGGTCATGGTTGGCTTGTATGCCGTCATTGCGCTGCTGGCCCGATTGCCTGTCGACTGGCAATGGCTATTGCTGAATATTACCGATTTCCTGACGATCTGGTGGCATACGGCGCTTGTTCTCGCCGTGTTGTGTCTGCTCGCATATTTTGGCTCCATGCTTATAGCCATCCGCATCTACCGAGCCAAAGAACTCTAGCCGCGCATTTGTCCGACCGCGAATGAAAAGAGACCGACAGGAATCTGTCGGTCTCTTTCCGTTATCGGTGTGTTATCAGTCCACCAGATCCAGAGCGATTGGCTGGTGCGGTTGCTGGGAATCGCTTTCATTGGCCGTGCGGCGCGCGCGGATGGCGGCGGCTGCGCGCTTGACGGTCTTGATAACTTCCTGCAGCACCACCACGCCGAAACCGACCGCGATGATTTTCAGCCACATGTCGATCGGCAGCGGCACGGTGCGGAACATCGCGCCGCCGAATTGCACCACTAGCACCTGAAGTGCGAACATCAGCGCGAACACGCCGATCATCACCTTATTGCGCAGCAGATTGGCGAACAGGCTGGCGTTGCCCAGCTCGCGGCTGTTGAAGGCGTTGAACAGCTGGAATACCACGAACAGCGTGAACAGAATGGTCGACTGCTGTTCGGCGGTGCCGCCCATGAAGTTCGTCCAGCTTTGCGCCATGAACACCACGGCGATGAACGCGCCGGAGACGATGATGCGCTCCAGCATGCCGCGCGAGACGATGCCGGCGTCACGGCGGGTGGGCCTGCGGTCCATAAGATTGTCGCGAATCGGCTCCATACCGAGCGTCAGCGCGGGCGGGCCATCCATGATGATGTTGACCCACAGCAGCTGCAATGCGGTGAACGGCGCGGCCAGACCACTGAACAGCGAGGCGAGTACCACGACCACCGAAGACAGGTTCACGGTGAGCTGGAACTGGATGAATCGCTGGAAATTCTCGTAAATGCCACGGCCCCAGTGCACGGCCTTGACAATGGTGGCAAAGGAATCGTCCAGCATCACGATATCGCTGGCTTCCTTGGACACCTCGGTGCCGGCGATGCCCATGGCGATGCCCACGTCCGCGTTCTTGATGGCGGGCGCGTCGTTGATGCCGTCGCCGGTCACCGCCACCACATTGCCCTGGGCTTTCAGAGCGTTCACCACGCGCATCTTGATAACCGGCGTGCTGCGGGCGATCACGCGGATGCGGCCGATTTCGCGGGACAGTTCCTCGTCGCTCATTTCCTCGATCTGGCGCGCCTCGACGGCGATATGCCGCTCGTCCAGAATGCCGAGTTCGTTGGCGATGGCCGTGGCGGTCACGATGTTGTCGCCGGTGAGCATCTTGAGCTCGATGCCCGCCTTGCGGCAGCGCTCCACGGCACCGGGCACATCCTCGCGCAGGGGATCCACGATGGCCACGAAGCCGTCGAACATCATGCCGGATTCCAAGCCGGCGCGGTCGGCAGCGTAATCGAGAGCCGCAGTGTCGGCGTCCTTATCGGAAATATGGCGGTGGGCGAAGCCGAGCACTCGGCAGGACTGCGCCTGGAACTTCGCGATCTCCCGTTCGATTTCGCCGCGCGTCTTGGCGTCGACGGCGCACAGGTCGAGCATCTTCTCCGGGCTGCCTTTGGCGAACACGGTAATGCCGTCGCCGTCACGCACCACAGTGGTCATGCTCTTGGTCTCCGACGAGAACGGATACGTGTGGAGCACCGTCGCGCGCTCGCGGCGAATCCGGTAGTCGAGTCCGGCCTTGTGCGCGGCGACCAACAGTGCGCATTCGGTGGGGTTGCCGATGAATTCCGGCATCGCGCCGGCCTCGGCTTCGGTGGCGCCCGGGAAGGTCACGTCGGCGGTGCCGTTGACGCAGAAGTTCTCCAGCAGCATGCGGTTCCTGATCTGCTCGGGCTTCTCCAAGGCGCGGCCCGGCGCGTTGTACGCCTCGATCACGGTCATGCGGTTCTGGGTCAACGTGCCGGTTTTGTCCGAGCAGATCACGTTGATGCAGCCGATGGTCTCGCACGCCACCATCTTCTTGACCAGCGCGTTCTGCTTGGACATTTTGATGATGTTCACCGCGAGGCACGCGGCCACGATGGTCGGCAGGCCTTCGGGCACGGCGGCCACGATCAGCGTTATGGAGGTGATGAACGCCTCGGAAATCGTGTCGAACGAGGCGGTGCCGGAAGCCACGAACCGGGCCACCTGAAGCACGAACACCAGTGCGGCCACAATCGAGCCCACCACGGCGATCACCTTGCCGAGCTTCGCGAGCTTCTCCTGCAGCGGCGTCATACCGGTGTTGGCGGCGCGCAGTTCGCGGGCGATCTTGCCGAACTCGGTGTCGTCGCCCACGGCGGTGACCACGGCACGGCCATTGCCGGCGGTCACGAAGCAGCCGGAATACAGCATGTTCGTGCGGTCGGCCACCGGGGTCTTCGGGTCGGTGAACACGGCGTCGGCGGCTTTGGCACTCGGCACGCTTTCGCCGGTGAGCGCGGATTCGTCGGCGGTCAGATCGTTCGATTCGATGAGGCGCGCATCGGCCGGCAGCTTGTCGCCGGTGCTGATCTGCAGCACATCGCCGATGGTGATGTCTCGCTGCGACACCAGCGTGACCTCGCCATCGCGCACCACGGTGACGGTCGTGTCGTCATTGATGTCGTTCAGCGCTTCGAATGCCTTGGCGCTGCGACCCTCCATCACCACGGTGATTGTCACGGACAGGGCGATGGCGAAGAAGATGCCCACGCATTCGAGAATGTCGGCGTGGCCGCCGGCCATGGCGCGGGTGATGTTGACGCCCAGGGTGATGGCCGCCGCGATCATAAGCATGATGAGCATCGGGTCGGCGGCCGTCTTGACGATGCGGGAAAGCATCGATTCCGGCTTCGGCTTGGTGAAGGCGTTGGGACCGTACTGGTTCAGGTTGTGCGCGGCCTGTTCGCTGGTCAGGCCTTGATGTGCATCGGTGCCCAGCGTGCTGATGACTGCTGGCGCATCCTGCATGAATGGTGCGGGCGTCTGCCCGTTGGCCGTGGTCATATGTTCCTCTCGTTTGGTTGACACACCGCACTGAAACCCGCGTAATATCACTCGCGTACCGCGCAACATGGCGGCACGCAGCCAAACGAATCGTTGACGACCATGTATCGCATACTCCGCGGTACATGAGTCTCGTCATTTAAGGCAAAGCCAGACCGTAACGGAACTGCCGACGGCCACGATGTTGACTTGCCACATTGCGGTTTGGGCCGAGCCCTTCGCCGCAATGCTGTCTACTCCCTCATGGGACTATTCAGTTGCAGAAACAGAACCTAACAAACCACATGGATTTTCCCGTTCGCCGGCAGCATGGCGATTCCCGCCTTCCTAGAAAAAACAAGCAACACGCCATTGGCTCGTTGCAGGTGAAAAGCCGCAAGAAAGCCGCGCGTGACAAGGCTCGGACATGCTTGAACATGCCTGGACCTTCGACTTGTGACATCAGAAAACAAAAAACCGATACATGCTGGTAAAGCATGTATCGGTTGGGAATTGTCAGTTAGTGCCGTCAGCGGACTATCCCAGCGCCTGGGCGGCCTTCTCCACGTAGTCCTCCATGCCGTCGATGGCCACGACGTCCTTGAACCGCACGTCGGCGGTCTCAAGGCCACGCAGGGCGGCCGGGGCGGTGGTGCCGGTCTCGCGGGCCAGCACATCCATGCACTCGAAGTCGGTGCCGGTGGCGTCGAAGCCCAATGCCTCGTTCACCACGCGCGGGAACTTGTAGGGGCTGGCGGTGGAGAGCAGCACGCGCGGGGTCAGCGGGTCGCGCGGCATCTGCTCAAGCAGGTAGTAGCCGCAGGCGGTGTGCGGATCGATCACGTAGTGGTTCTCGTCCCAGCAGTGCTTGATGGACTCGCGTACCTGATCCTCATCGGCCCAACCGGTGCCGAAGATCTGACGAATCTTGGCCAGCAGTTCTTCCGGGATCTCGTACGTGCCCCACTTGTTGAGGTCGTTCATCAGCATGGAGATCAGACGGGTGTCGCCCTCGGACAAGTAGTACAGCATGCGCTCCAGGTTGGAGGAGATGAGGATGTCCATCGAGGGGGAGATGGTCTGGAAGAACGGGCGCTGGCGGTTGTAGGTACCGGTGGTCAGGAAGTCGAACAGCACGTTGTTCTTGTCGGAAGCCACCACGAGGTGCTTGACCGGCAGACCGAGCAGCTTGGCATAGTAGCCGGCGAGGATATCGCCGAAGTTGCCGGTCGGGACCACAAACTCGACCTCATCGCCGACGTTGATCACTTGGTCGGCGAGCAGCTGGGCGTAAGCGGAGAAGTAGTAGACGACCTGCGGCACCAGACGGCCCACGTTGATGGAGTTGGCGGAGGAAAGCACCACGTGCGAATTGCCGGCGAGACGCTCGGCCAGGGCGCGGTCGCCGAAGATGCGCTTGACCGCGGACTGGGCGTCGTCGAAGTTGCCTTCCACGGCGGCCACCTGCACGTTGGAGCCGGCTTGCGTGGTCATCTGCAGCTCCTGGACCTGGGAGACCTTGCCTTCCGGGTAGAAGACGGTGATCGCGGTGCCCGGGGCGTCCGCGAAGCCGGCCAGCGCGGCCTTGCCGGTGTCGCCGGAGGTGGCGGTGAGGATCATGATCTTCTCGTCCGCGTCGCCATCGGCCGGCGTGGTGTGCGCCATGAAGCGCGGCAGGATCTGCAGCGCCACGTCCTTGAACGCGGAAGTCGGGCCGTTGAACAGTTCGAGCACGTAATCGTCGCCCAGGGGCTTGAGCGGGGTGATGCGCTCGTCGGACCACTGTTCGCCGTAGGCGTCGGCGATGCACTGGCCCAGCTCCTCGGCCGTGAAGTCCGGCAGCAGCGCGCCCAGCACCTCGGCGGCGATTTGCTGGTACGACTTGCCCGGCAGGGAGGCCACGTCCACCTTGGTCTTGCCCAACGCGTCCGAAACGAACAGGCCGCCGTCATCGGCGATGCCCTTACGAATCGCCTGCTTGGCGGTCAGCGAATCGGTGGTGCTACGGGTGGAATGGAAGGTGGTTGTCACGATGAATCCTTCTGCCTGAAAGGGATGATGAATCCACATCAGTCTAGCGTGGGCCGTGGGCAGAAGGGCCGTCCGTCTCGCATAACCGACCGGTCGCACCGGCGAAAATCACCATTGCCATCGAACGGGGACCGGCCATATCATGAAACAGGCCGGCTGCAAACGGGCCATACGGTAAGGCGACAACGGCGAATCAATTGTCGCTTATACCAAAGAGCACCCATGACCGCTTCACCCCTTGCGCAGAAGGCAACCGATGCTTTCAACGCGCCGATCTGCGAAACCGATCCTGAGATCGCCGAACTGCTGGACTCCGAACTGGGCCGCCAGCGCAGTGGCCTTGAGATGATCGCCTCTGAGAACTTCGTGCCGCGAGCGGTACTGCAATGCCAGGGCTCCGTGCTGACCAACAAATACGCCGAAGGCTACCCCGGCCGTTTCTACCACGCCGAGGCGTACGGCGTGAACCCCGAGACCTTCCGCACCGACCCGGAGATCATCCGCCAGCGCACGCTCGACGGTGCCAAGATCCTTGCCGAACGACTACTGGCCGACGACGTCAAGGCCAACGGCATCTCCGTGCTGACCGGCGGCACCGATGTGCATCTGGTGATGGTCGACCTGCGCAACAGCGAGATGGACGGCCAGCAGGGCGAGGATCTGCTCGCCGCCTGCGGCATCACCATCAACCGCAACACCGTGCCCTTCGACCCGCGCCCGGCCTCGGTGGCCTCGGGCCTGAGAATCGGCACGTCCGCCCTGCCCACCCGCGGCTTCGGACCGAAGGAATACGAGGAGGTGGCCGACATCATCGGCACCGCGCTCGCCGCCGGCCCGTCCGCCGACGTGACCGCGCTGAAGGCCCGCGTCGACAAGCTCGCCGAAGACTTCCCGCTCTACCCCGACCTGGACCAGATTCACTGATTTTTTGCGGATGTACGCAGCTCCCTCATCAGAGGGAGCCGCGCTTATATCCCCGGCTATCTTCGGTGCAATATGGGTCGAAACGGGCAATGCGGCCCATTGTGGGTTACTCTTGTTTTTTATGAGCGATGAATTGAGTCCTGAGGTGTTCGACGCGGTGTGCCGCCAGGCCGATCAGGCCGCACGCGCACAGGAGCGTCTTGCACAGGCAAATACCGAAGCCAAAAACGAACTGTTGCTTGCCATTGCGGACGCGTTGGACGAGCATGCTGCGGACATCGAAGCCGCCAACGCGCTGGACATGCTCGAATCCAAGGAAAACGGCATGGATGCGGGCAAGCTCGACCGCCTGCTGTTCGACGTGCCGCGCGTGGCCGCCGCCGCCCAAGGCGTGCGCCATGTGGCCACCCTGCCCGATCCGGTCGGCGAGATCGTGCGCGGATACAACCTGCCCAACGGTCTGCGCCTTACCCAGACGCGCGTGCCGATGGGCGTCATCGGCATGATCTACGAGGCCCGGCCGAACGTCACTGTGGACGTGGCCAGCCTGTGCCTCAAGTCCGGCAATGCCGCGTTGCTGCGAGGCGGCCACGCCGCCGAACGCACTAACGCCGCCACGTTGGGCGTCATCGCCCCGGTGCTTGAAGCCCACGGTTTCGAATCCGCACTGGTGCAATCCGTCGACCAGTACGGGCGCGCCGGCGCCACCGCCATGATGGAGGCGCGAGGCCATATCGACGTGCTCGTGCCGCGAGGAGGCGCGGGTCTGATCCAAGCCGTCGTGCGCAACTCCAAAGTGCCGGTCATCGAAACCGGTGCCGGCAACGTGCATATCTATATCGACAAGTCCGGTGATCTCGCCAAGGCCATCCCGATCATCATCAACGCCAAAACCCAGCGCGTGGGCGTGTGCAACGCCGCCGAAAAGCTATTGGTTCATAAGGATGTCGCCGCCGAATTCCTGCCGCAGATCGCCGCCGCTCTGGCCGAGGCGAACGTCGTGCTGCAGACCGACACCACGTCGTACGGCATCATCTCCGGCGCGGCAATCGAGGGCCTTGACCTCAACCACGCCGCCGAAGAGGATTGGGACACCGAATACCTGGCCCTCAAAATGGGCATCAAGGTGGTGTCGGACCTGGACGCGGCCATCGACCACATCAACACGCATTCCACAGGCCACACCGAATCCATCATCGCCGAGGATTATGCGGCCATCGAGGAATTCACCAAGCGCATCGACTCGGCCGTGGTCATGGTCAACGCCTCCACCCGCTTCACCGACGGCGGCGTGTTCGGCTTTGGTGCCGAGCTTGGCATCTCCACGCAGAAGATGCACGCACGCGGTCCCATGGGATTGCGGGAGATGACCACCACCAAGTGGATCGGTTACGGAACAGGACAGGTGCGCGCATGAACGAGGACGGCAACATGAACATTACGGCTGACACGGCAAACAAGGCAAGCGAACTGCGGCCCGACATCGACCTCAACGATCCCAAGCTCGGCCTGAAGATCGCGGCCGAACGGCTCAGCATCGTCCGCTACGTGTTCCTTGTGCAGATCGAGGACGGCATCGCCTCCGCCGCCCAGCGTGCGTCGCTCGAATACGCGGACGCCGTGCTCATCGGTTGGCCCGAGACCGATTCGCCCGAAGTCGCGGACCTCGACGATGCCCAGCTCAAGATCGTGCGCGAACACATGGAGCTCATGGAAGGCTACATCGGCAAATACAGCCAGATGGAGCACGACGGTGACCTTGACGGCATGACCGACACGCTCATCCGCATCACCGAGCGTGTGGCCGAGGTCCGCCGCCTCTACCAGCCGGACTTCCCGCTGCCCACCTTCGCCGAAATTCGTCGCGTGGTCCAGGACGAATGGGATGAAGACATGGGCAAGATCGATCCCAGGGAAGACAATCCCACCGCCGGCGAAATCGAAGAGGAAACCGAATCAGCCGATGACGCCGCCGGCGAGGGCGACCAGGCATGAGTGGTGTTACCGACAGCCACAAAACGGCTGCGTCAGTTCAGTCCGAAAAATCAGTGGAATCCGCCGAGCCCGCCGAAATCGTTGCCGTCACCCAAGGCGAAACCGAACGGCGCATGTCTGACCTGTCCGCGCCGGCCGGGGCCAGCAGCCATGGCAAAGGCAGGCTTTCCGCACGCGGCAACTGGCATACGCGCCTGCGCGTCGGCATCATGGGCGGCACGTTCGACCCGATTCACAACGGCCACTTGGTCGCCGCCTCCGAAGTAGCTTGGGTATACGACCTCGATGAGGTGATTTTCGTACCCACCGGCCGACCTGTGTTCAAGCTGGACAAGCACGTCACCAACGCCGAAGATCGGTATCTGATGACTGTGATCGCCACCGCATCCAACCCCAAATTCACCGTCTCGCGTGTCGACATCGACCGTCCGGGCGTCACCTACACCATCGACACCCTGCGCGATATCCGCGCCCAACATCCCGACGCCGAGCTGTTCTTCATCACCGGCGCAGACGCCGTGGCCGAAATTATGCAGTGGAAGGACGCCGACCTCATGTGGGACCTCGCCCACTTCGTGGCCGTCACGCGCCCCGGCTACTCCAGTCCGGACGGCGTGACCTTGCCCGAAGGAAAGGTCGATACGCTTGAGATCCCGGCCTTGGCCATCTCTTCGACCGATGTACGCCGCCGCGCCGAACACGACGAGCCGGTCTGGTATCTGGTGCCTGACGGCGTGGTGCAATACATCGGCAAGCATGGTCTGTATTCATACGAGGACTGACGATTCGTACGAGGACTAGTGTGCATTTGTACGAGGGCTGGTGAGGATTAGCGCGAATCAGTGCGCATCAATCCTCACCAGTGCAAAGGATAAGCAGTCAGGCCAGTCCCATCTTGATTTTCAATGCCATTACGCGAGTCGCCGCCGCCGTCACTTTCGAAGCGAAAGCCGGATCGGACTTCGCCCGTTCGTTGAGGCCGTCCACAATTGGCTTTACGTAATCCGTCTGACCGATGCAGGACATGTCGCCGCCCGCCTCGACAAGCTTTACTCCCAATTGGCTTACATCGTAGCTGCTTAACGCTTCGGCAGACATCGAATCCGAAATCACCACGCCCGTGTACTTCAGGGCGTTGCGAATATGACCGTCGATAATCGTAGAAGAAAACACCGCCGGATTATTCGGGTCGATGGATTGATACGTGGCCAACGACATCATCACCATCGCAGGATCGGTCTTGGTGATCGCCTGGTCAAAGGCACCTGCCTCGGCCCCGCCCAACGTGGTGGTCGTATCCAGAATGCCTTCGGTGGTGAAGTCGGTATTGCCGCTTACCGCGCCCAACCCAGGATAATGTTTGACCGCCGCGCCGACCTGAGCGTCTCGCAAACCTTCAATAACGGCGATGCCATGTTCGGCGTTGCCGGCCGCATCCAATCCGAAATCACGATCCAGCGCGCCAATCGGAGCATTTGAGGCACGATCGCCCACCACCGTGCCGAGCACCGGTGCCAAATCGACATTTATGCCAGCAGCAGCTAATTGCGAACCCCACGTGCCTGCCGATTGACGCAATGCGTCAGCGGACATTGTGCCCTGCTCAACGGCACTGGGCATTGTGTCGAAACCGGTACCAGTCAGATGCTGCACCTGACCACCCTCCTGATCGGTGGCGATGATGAGACGATTGCCGGCCGGCGCATATCCTTGGAGTTGCGCGGTCGCGGTCTTGACCGTATCGGCGCCGGTATTCCAATTGCCAATGAGAATGGCCGAGCCAATGTGCTC
>QWCV01006648.1_pt1 | contig 12189 bp, 10 predicted proteins | sample 1972621 | NCBI WGS metagenome assembly QWCV01 (sample SAMN09866699, study PRJNA288562) | Human gut metagenome isolate pre2_stool, whole genome shotgun sequencing... | isolation source: gut | host: Homo sapiens | place: USA: California
CCACTTTAGGTAGCAATACCTATTGGGGATAAAAGGTCGAAGGCGTAAACCGTTACTACGACTGGGCAGTTACAAGCCCATTGCCTTTAGGTAATGGGTAGTTGACAGTTATACAATAGTAAGTCACAAACTCACATATGAAACATATACTAATATCGAGAACTGCAATCTATTATTGTCAGATTCCACGACAACTGCCGGAATGTCCTGTAAAATTACAGTCTGCCGGGCAGACTGTCTAGTCTGACGATATAAGATTTTCCAGAGGTGATACTTTTCTATGCTGTTTAGTCGTCATACCTCAGATGATCCGGAATTATCCGGTACATCCTGTTGTAACAATAACAATCGCTGCAGCTGTGACTGTCAGGGACCTCAGGGGCCGCGCGGTTGTCCTGGTCCTACCGGACCCAGAGGCTGTCCCGGTCCCGTTGGTCCAATGGGACCTCAGGGCCCCCAGGGTGAACCCGGACTTCAAGGCTACCCAGGTCCTGTCGGACCTGTTGGAGCCACTGGCGCTACCGGACCTGTCGGAGCTACCGGAGCCACTGGCGCTGCCGGACCTTCCGGAGCTATCGGACCTACTGGCCCTGCCGGGCCTATCGGACCTACTGGTGCTGCCGGGCCTATCGGACCTACTGGTGCTGCCGGGCCTGCCGGACCTACTGGAGCCACTGGTGCTACCGGACCTGCCGGTACTGTAGCTCCGGCAGCGGCCGTAGCAGATGCCACAGGTCAGACAGATATTGTAACCCAGTTTAATCAGCTTCTCGCAAATCTCCGCGCAGCCGGACTTCTTGCAACTTAAACCTCAGGAGGGGCAAATGCTCCTCCTGATTTTCTCAAAAGGTGCTTTAAATTATCTTCCATGATTTCTCTCAGCCTTTGTATGATTGTAAAAAATGAAGAAAAAGTATTGCCGCGTATCCTGAAACCCATGAAAGAAATTGTAGACAAAATTCTTATCTGTGATACCGGTTCTACAGACAGGACCAAAGAAATTATCAGAGAATTTACAGCAGAAGTTTATGATTTTCCATGGAAAAATGATTTTTCTGCTGCCCGGAATTTTATTTCGGAAAAAGTCAGTACTGATTACTGGATGTGGCTGGATGCAGACGACATGATCACTCAGGAAAATCTGTACAGACTAAAACAATTAAAAGAAACACTGAGTCCGAACACAGATATGGTTATGATGGATTATGTCACAGATTTCGATGAATGGAATCATGCTGCATTCTCCTGTTACAGAGAACGCATCTTAAAAACTTCCCGAAATTTCAGATGGCGGGGAAGAGTTCATGAATCCATCATTCCCACCGGGAACATCCTTTATTCTCCCATACAGATTGAACATCGCAAAATAAAACCCTGCTCTTCCTTTCGAAATCTGCACATCTATCAACAGATGATCGAAGAAGGAGAGCCTCTGGAACCCAGAGACTTATTTTATTATGGCCGGGAACTTTTTTACCATAAGCAATACGAGTATGCCATTTGTGTTCTGAAAAAATTTCTGAAAGAGCCGGACGGCTGGATTGAAAACAGACTGGACAGTTGTCTGGTTCTCTCCTATTGTTATCAGGCATCAGGCAATGACCAGCATGCTCTTGAGATACTGTTTCACAGTTTCATATCAGATATTCCAAGAGCCGAAATATGCTGTGAGATTGGGAAAATATTTTTTATGAAACAGAACTTTTCCATGGCAGCTCACTGGTATCATCAGGCACTTCTTGCACCGGACAACAACCAAAACGGAGGATTCTATATTCCGGACTGCCATAATTTCATACCATTTCTGCAATTATGTGTATGTCTGGACAAATCCGGAATGCACAAAGAAGCTTTTGAATTTCATCGGAAAGCCAGAACACTGAAACCGGAACATCCTTCTGTTATTCAAAATCAGATCTATTTTCATGAGATTCTGGGATTTTGAAAAAAATGCCACAGACCGTATTAATCCTTTACAGTCTGTGGCATTACGCTACATATTGTATTGTTTTCCCGGCACTATTCTACAGTTACACTCTTAGCCAGATTTCTCGGCTTATCTACATCCAGGCCTTTGGCTACGCTGACATAGTAGCCAAGCAGCTGCAAAGGAATAACTGCCAGTGAAGTTGCAAAGTGTGGATCTGTTTTCGGAATATAAACTGTGAAATCTGCAGTATCTTCTATATTATAATGTCCATATGTGGTGAGTCCCATCAGGTATGCACCGCGGCTCTTACATTCTACCATATTGGAGACTGTTTTCTCATAGAGATGATTCTGCGTGAGAATACCGATCACAAGAGTTCCGTCCTCAATCAGAGAGATTGTGCCATGTTTCAGTTCTCCGGCCGCATAAGCTTCTGTGTGTACATAACTGACTTCTTTCATCTTAAGGCTGCCTTCCATACTGATGGCATAGTCAATACCACGCCCGATAAAGAAAGCATCCCTGGCATTTGCCTGCTTAGCCGCAAACCACTGGATACGCTCTTTGTCATCTTCAATGATCTTGGCAATCTTATCCGGAAGTGTTTTCAGCTCTGCGATCAGCTCCTGATATTTTTCTTCTGTAATCTGTTCTCTGACTTTTCCAAACTGCACTGCCAGTGCATAGGAGGCAATCAGCTGAGTACTGTATGCCTTGGTAGTTGCTACAGAAATTTCCGGTCCCGCCAGAGTATAAAAAACATTATCCGCTTCTCTGGCAATGGAAGAACCTACCACATTGACAATTCCCAGTGTACGGATACCTCTCTGTTTCGCCTCACGAAGTGCCGCAAGGCTGTCTGCTGTTTCCCCTGACTGGCTGACAATGACCACAAGACCTTCCGGATCTAAAATCGGATTTCTGTATCGGAATTCCGATGCCAGTTCCACACGTACCGGAATCCTTGTCAGATCTTCGATCACATACTGGGCTGCCATTCCCACATGGTAAGCAGAGCCACAGGCTACAATATAGATCTGGCTGATCTTTTTGATCTCCTCATCTGTAAGACCTACTTCTGAGAAATCAATACGATCATCTTTGAGTACAGAATTCAAAGTATCCCGAACTGCTTTCGGCTGTTCATGAATTTCTTTTATCATGAAATGTTCAAATCCCGCTTTCTCCGCCGCTTCTGCATCCCATTCAATTGTTTTCGGCTCTTTCTGGATCTCATCACCATCCAGATTGTAGAACGTGATCTCCCCTTTTCTGATACGAGCCATCTCCAGATTTCCAATATAATATACATTTCTGGTGTATTTTAAAATTGCAGGAACATCGGATGCAATGTAAGATTCACCGTTCTCCACCCCAAGGATCATCGGGCTGTCTTTTCTTGCCACATAAATCTCTCCCGGGTAGTCTTTAAACATGATCGCAAGAGCATAGGAACCGCGGATACGGACCATTGCATGGTTAATGGCATCTACCGGTGTTCCGAGATATTTCTTATAATAATAATCTACAAGTTTAACTGCTACTTCAGTGTCTGTAGACGAATAAAACTCATAGCCATTGCGGATCAGTTTGTCTTTCAGTTCCTGATAATTCTCAATGATTCCATTATGAACTGCTACTACGTTACCGTCATCACTCATATGGGGATGCGCATTTGTCTCAGATGGTTCTCCATGTGTCGCCCAACGGGTATGTCCGATACCACATGTTCCAGGTACAGATTCTCCATTATTAGTTTTATCTGCAAGAACTTTCAGTCTGCCTTTCGCTTTAATAACCTCTGTATCACCTTCGCCGTCGCGAACTGCAAGTCCCGCTGAATCATAACCTCTGTATTCAAGTCTGGACAGACCATATAATAATATAGGTGCTGCCTGATGATTACCTGTAAATCCAACAATTCCACACATTTATATTTATTCCTCCCATATTTTCCAGATATTTACAGCATTATAAAAATACTGCTTTATTATATTATAAGAGCATTATGGAGTAATTTCTTATAATATAATAAAATTTCAGGGGTTCTCTCTGTCATATCGTGTCTCATTGTATCATGATGTTCCACATATGGCAAGAAAATCCCCTGAAACTGTGTACTCTGTTTTTACGAAAGTACTTTCATCATTGTTTTATCCACGTTATCCTTTGTGTCTTTTTCTGATTACCGATTTCATTTTACTTTCTGCTTCTTTACTGTTGACCAGCCGCTGTATATCTTTCTTCCATTCTCATCATATCTGTATGAACGGATTCTGTAATAATATGTATGTCCTTTTTTCAGTTTTGCATTTGTGTATTTTGTAGTTGAACCGGATTTAATTACCGCTGCTCTTACGTATGGATTAGTGGTTCCTGCCCGGCGGTAGATCTCATATCCGTCTGCACTCTTTGCCTTTTTCCATGTAATCACAAGTTTTCCGGAAGTCCTGTTTGATATACCTGTAATTGAAGTTTTTGCCGGTTTTGCAGTCAGATCATCAGCAGAATACGTTTCCTTCGTCATATAAAGAATGGAATTTTTTCCGGTTCCATATAAGCTCTTTGCTTCTTTGTCATATGCAAAATATATATTCGCACTGTCTGTCGCATATGTATAGCCCCGGGAAATACTTCCTGAGATCGGAGTATCCAGAAACAGACCTCCGTCTTCTCCAACTGTTCCTTCATCGCTGTTTGTGATATCTGCCATATAATATTTACCGTTATTTGCCACAATATTCCACATATGAGGACCTTCACCTGTACCGCCATTCATCATACCGGTCACTGTATAGCAGGTAATGTCACTGAGATCGCACAGATACTGAAATGCCTTGGAATAACCTTCACAGACCACATTAGTACTGTCATCTCCGTCAAAAACATAGATTAACTGCCATGGATCTCCGTATTCATCATCCTCCGTCACATCATCATTGTAGGAAGTCAGGTAGCAGATCATTTCTTTATATCCGTACAGCTTTTCTGTCTCTGTATAACCCTGAAATTCTTTTACGATCATTCTGGCATTTTCTGCTGCACTTTTTGCAAGCTGTACAATCCCTGCATTTACTTTATATTTACCGGAAGCATAACTGCTGATCACCGGCATAGATATGGAAAGATTTTCAATTTTTACAGTTGTTTTGTTTCCTGTTGCCTTTGTGCTGTAACCATACTGCCAGGTAGTAGCTGCAGTCTTTTCGTACCAGTACAATTCATATGGACAATCTACAGCCAGGCAATCGATAATCTTTGAAATATCCAGTTCATTAAAGTGTGCGGCTACTTCTCTTTTGAGCGCATTACCGCTTGCTGTTGTCTGCCAGGTCAGTCCCAGATCTGAACTGACTTTAAACCTGGTAGAACCACCTTTCGATGCCACTGCGCTAATTTTACTCTTAAGTTCCTCATATAAGGTCTGCTGCTGTCCATTCAGTACATCCTCACCCAGAGAAGCTGCTGGCTGTGTGTCCGGATCCTGTCCGTACAGAATGTCATTCAGATATTTCTCCAGAAGCTGTCTGTTATCCACAGCACCGTTTTCGTCCGGAATTACAGCCTCTGCAAAGACTTCTTCGTCTGAATCTGCTTCACTTGAACCTGCTTTGTCCGAAATGCTATCCTCTGTATCTGATGCAAACTCCGCATTATCCGCAGTTTCCTGTTGTACATCAAATTCTGTTGCATCATCTGAATTAAATTCAGAAACTGTACCATCTGTGAAATCTGCTGCTGTTACAGGTGTTACCGTAATTCCTGCTGCCAGAACCAGGCTCATTCCCAGACTTATAAAATTTTTCTTTCTGTACATAACGCATTTTCTCCTTATCTGTCGTAAATATAGTATATTACTACAATACTTTATTTCGACAGATAAAACAAGATTTTTTTATAATCCTTGTTCTCCCGCCAGATAGCACAGGTCTGCAAGACGTTCATATTTTGTCTGCATACACGCAATATAGTCATCCAGAAATCTTTTTACACGATACGGGATATCTAAGCGCTCATATCGGTTCTCAAATTCCGTCAGGTCACTGTTATCCTGCCTGATATACTCATCTGCTGCACTGATTTCCGCTTTCAGAGCAGAAAGTTTCTCCTCGTAACGACCTGTTAATTCCATTTCGCACAATTCATTCATTTTGTTCATCTTATTCTTTTCTCCCTATTATTATTTTTACATTTGTGGTAACCTTGTTACCTGTGTGTGTTGTTTTGTTATATGTTGATTTGTTGTGTTATGTGTGTTATGTACCCGATGTGTGCAGATCGGTACATACCGTTTTCTGTCTTATTACAACTATAATTGTAATTTTGTTTAAAGAAAATGTCAATTTATTTCGTCCGACATCTTATGATATGATTCGACATTTATCTGAAAATACAAGAAAGAATCCTGCTTGCAGGATTCTCCGCCTGCGGCGGGTCGCTTCAGCGACATAATTCCTCTCCGTCGCAGTGCGATCCTGCCCGGAGGGCTTTAATGGAATTCACCCCGCCCTGACGAGGTCTGAATGTGACAGGAAGAAATTTGATGCTACATCCCTTCTTCTTATAAATAACAGCCAGAAGTACATTGGAAAGATTAAAGTCCTTCGGAATCAGATGTATGTACCTGGCCATCGTCTCTGCTTTCATCAAACGGTACGGAGTGTTGGCATCTGTCAGATTTACCCCAAAACAGATACGGATAACCAGTTTCAGAGTTTTTGTTACAAAAACACGTGATATTCCATCCTGTCTGTCTTTTCTCCAGCCGATGACCATATCATATTTCTGTCTTCGTTTCCAGAACGGTTCAAATTCTTCCGGCAGTGTCTGGCCGTCTGAATCTGTCTGGAAAATGTAATCTGCACCATTTTTGAGTGCATACTTATAGCCATAAAGCACAGTTGCACCATGACCGCCGTTTGGTTTTGTTATCGGAATCAGCAGAGGGCGTGTCTTTGTACACTGTTTCAGTTTTTCATATGTAGAATCTTTGCTCCCGTCATCAATGACAATCAGACGTGACTGACCGTTTCCGTTATGCTTCTCTATAACAGGATACCAGTCATTAATGACCTGTTCAATGTTATCCTGCTCATTGTATGCCGGGATAACAATGTATAACTTATCCATATTTCTCTCCTTTGGATGATTGATGGTATCCATTATAGCATACATATACATGAAATAATAATATTATTTCGAAAACGATGTACTATAGCTGTTACTGTTCACTGCTAATATCCCGCGAGGTGTTTTTTGTGAGCGAAGGTCACAGAAAACCCGAGACATACTGCGCGAATTTATGCGATTAGCATAAATTCTGTGCATCGCGAAACATTTTTTCATCAATTCCACAGCCTTATCATAAGATTCCTGTGAAATACTTTCGAAGGGTTTCTCTGTAATCACCTGGTCTGCAAGTGCACCGGCTACCTGACAGTCTACATCATTCGTGTGAAGCACTCCTGCCGCAAACGGAATTCCCTGTCTCTGCAGTTTTCGATAATACGGAATTCCGCTTCCATTACCGCCAATTACAAACACCTGAGGTTCACCTCTGGGCGGATCCATCTCCACACATCCAAAAGCAGCATTATAGCTTCCTCTGGTAATTCCATACAACTTCCGAATATACTCAGAAGTAAAGATTTCTTCCGGAGCACCATATTTTTCTATATATTCTCCATGTACACAGATAACTTTATCAGATATTTTCTGTGCAAGATCCAACTCATGCAGCGACATGATCACTGTAAGCTGATGATCCAGCACCATCTGTTTCAAAATAGTAAGAAGTTCCAGCTTATGACGGATATCCAGAAAAGAAGTCGGCTCATCCAGTACAATGATCTCCGGCTCCTGACAGATAGCCCGGGCAAGAAGGATTCGTTGTCTCTGACCATCACTGATGGCTGTAAAATCCCTGTCTTTTAAATCCCATGCATGGACGGTTTCCATTGATTTCTTTACCTTTGTCTTATCCTCTGCGGAGAGTATTCCCAAAGTTCCTGTATAAGGATAACGCCCTGTGGCTACAATGTCTTCGCAGGTCATCAGTTCCGGACGCATACGCTCTGTGAGCACGACTGCCAGTTTCTGAGAGACCTCTTTATTGGTCATCTTTGCCATTTTCTCTTTATCCAGATAAACAGTACCGCTGATCGTGGCAAGCTGTCTGGTGATGCTTTTAAGAATAGTGGATTTTCCGGCACCGTTAGGACCGATGAGAGTGAGGATTTCTCCCTTTTTCAGCTGAATATTGATTTCTCTGATAAGAGGTTTTCCGTCATATCCCACAGTCAGCTGATCCGTACGGAAAAAATACTGTTCCTGCCGGTCTGCTTTGTTATTTTCTGTTTCCTTTATTACATCTGCTATTTTCTCTGACATATTTTTTCCTGTTTTCCTTTTTTATGCTGCATCTTATAGTAATCTGCCCGGATAGCATATTCTGCTCCTGCTTTTTATATCAATTTCTCTTCTGTCTGCGGATCATGATATAGATTACAACCGGTGCGCCAAACACTGCTGTTACGGAACTGATACTGAGTTCTGTAGGTGCAAATACGGTTCTGGCGATCAGATCACAGAAAAGACAGAATACTGCCCCTCCCAGAAAGCAAGCCGGGATCACAAGGAGCGGTCTGGCTGTTTTCAGCAGGCTTTTTACAATGTGAGGCACTGCAATGCCAACAAAAGAAATTGGTCCTGCAAAAGCTGTCACACAGGCAGACAGAATACTGGATAAGAGAATCAGTCCTATGCGGAACAGCTTGATATTCACTCCCATATTCTGGGCATAAACTTCACCCAGCTGATAGGCACCGATAGGCTTAGACATAAAGAACACGATCACCATTGTGAGCAGAACTACTATTGCCATTACTTTCACATTACCCCAGGACATTCCTGAAAAACTTCCCAGTGACCAGTTGTGAAGATTGACGATATTGGAGTCATCCGCAAATGTAACTACGAAATCTGTAACTGCAGAACAGATGTAACCGATCATGACACCGCTGATAACCAGCATGGACATGTTATGGACTTTTTTGGCAACCAGCAGGACAAATCCCATGGAAATCATAGAACCGATAAACGCTGCAATGATCATGGCTGCAGAACCCATGGAAATAGATCTGCTCAGAAAATAAATCATCAGAAGTGCAACTACCAGCTTGGCTCCTGAAGAAATTCCAAGTACAAAGGGACCTGCAATAGGGTTATTAAAAAATGTCTGAAGAAGAAATCCGGATACAGAAAGTGCTCCTCCAAGAATGATCACTGACAGAATCCTGGGAAGACGGATTTCCCATATTATATTGTAAGCAGTCGCATCTCCCTGATGTCTGAAAATAATATTCAGAATCTCACCCACTGAAAGATGAATGCTTCCGGCATTTACATTCCAGACAAATAAAATCACCAGAAACACCGCCAGTATAAAAAATGCTATCCAGTATCTGGCTGTACGTTTTTTGTCATCCATATTTTTTGTTCCTTTTGTTTTTATATTTCCTGCTTTTGGCAGTTCTGCAGAATCCCGCAAACATATTTCAATGCCATTCGTAAATAACTATACCAATCGCATAGAATGCGAATTCAAGTGTGCCGAGGATTTACAAATATCATTTTAACTTATGCATATATACAAGTTCATCCAGTGAATCATCATCTGTGGTAAGGATTGTATGAATATCTTCGATCATGGTTCCAAGCTCGGTGGTTTCCTGGAAAAGATTTTTACCCGTACACCACACATTTCCATCCTTCACTGCCTTAAAATCTGCCAGAAGATTACTTTTTGCCAGCAGTTCATCAATACTAGAAAGTTCACCGTCGATAGTACTGTTATAGATGATATAGTCCGCATCTTTTGCTTTGGCATAAAATTCTTCCATCTGCATATTCATGGTAGACAAAGCGTTATCACTTTCTCCTGTATCTTCGGGAACATATTTGCCGCCTGCAAGCTCGATCATGTTTGAAACATAATCACCATTCTTTCGCACATTGACAGCACCTGTGGAATTAATATAAAAGAATGCTACTGTTTTACCTGTATCTTTATCATCAGAGGTCAGAACTTTGTCAAGCTTGTCTGTCTGCTCCTTAAATGCCTTCTCAGCTACATCTTCCTTTCCGAGAAGCACAGCATAGAGTTTCATCCATTCAGTTCTTCCCAGAGGATGGCTCTCATAACTGGAACGTTCTACCATTACCGGGATACCAAACTGTTCCAGTTTCTCTTCCACCTCCGGATTATGATGGATCATAGTTGATTCAATGGCAAGACCACAGCCTTCATCCAGGATCAGTTCATAATCCGGTGCATTGTACTTGCCTGCATAAATCATTTTTCCGGATTCCATGGCATCTTTTGCTTCCTGGATATACCATCCATTCTCCTGAGTTCCTGAAAGACGAATGCTGTCAATACCGTCAATTGCGCGGAAAAGATCCATGGCAGAGGTTGCTACCAGATAGATGTTGTTCAGCGGTTGTTGAATAACTGTGATATCTTTTTCAAGCCCCTTTGGAGCCTTTTTTCCCTCTGGAACTACAAGAAACTGTCCTTCCTGATCGATAGTAATCAGAGCATAGCCATCATTGTAATAGTCTACGCTGAATTCTTCTGCGTAGGAAAGTTCCATACTGTGGTCATAGGTAAGTCCCGGGATATCCACAGGAGTTTTTGCATTGTCTTTATCTGCTGCGTATGCTGTACAGACAGTGCATATACAGATAATAAATAATGCAACTGACATAAAACCGATAAATATTGTTTTTTGCTGTTTCTTTATTATGTTTTTCATCTTCATAATTGTTTCTTTGTTTGTATGTGATTATTTTGCTGTTTTTTCTGCTTCTTTGGCAGTTGTGGAATCAAAATTTAAGGTGTAGTCAATCTCGTGAGGCTCACTCATTGCTACTGTATCTGCTGTTACCTCCATCTCTGCATCAAATACGCTGACAGGGATTTCAAAAGTGGAGTTTCCGTCTTTATTAACCGGCTCATATTTCTCACCATCCACAAGCATATAATCATAGTTCGGACTGCTCCATACGATAGTTGCTGTAGCTTTATCGCCTTCTACATTAATGGCTGCAGGAGAATCAATGGTTGCTCTTCCTGAACCGCCTGTAAGAGTTACATCCATGGTATAGTCGCCGTCTTCAAGATTCAGATCTGCCAGAGTCTTACCTTCACTTGTCTTACTGTCTTTCGCATCTTTGTCTGTGTCATCTGCTTTGGGATCTGCATCTTTATTTTCTTTATCATCTTTTTTTGCATCTGTATCATCGGATTTTACAGGATTTTTGACACTTACCTTATGGTCATACCATTTTCCTTTTGTTCCGATCAAAGCTACATCGAATTCTTCATCAATTGCGGGTACCGGGATATCAAATCCATATACTTCCTCACTCATTCCATCGCTGTATGTAACAGTATCTGTGGTTGGTTCAAGAATCTCTGCCCCGTCTTTCTGTGCATCTTCTGCTTTTCCCACAAAAAGGTTTACAATTTTCTTAGAAGCAAGGCTTACATGGATAGTCATCTTGCCATCCTTTACTGTAAGGGTTCCTTTTCCGTCGTTTGCTTCATTTACATGGAACATTCCGCTGTCTGTATCAAATTCTGCTGTGTAGGTGCCATCCTCTAATGTATCACCCTTGGATGCATCTGTTTCTTTATTATCTGTGTTTTCTGAATCAGCATCTTTTGCAGTGGTTTCTTCTTTATCAGTGGTTTCTTCTGTTGCCGTATCAGTATCTGTCTTTGCAGCAACCGGGCTTGTACCGATCAGAGTGGCTGAAATGGTAAGTGCTGACATTAATAATGTAAATGAACGTTTCTTCATGATTATTTCTTCTCCCTTATCTTCATATTTTTTATAGTTTTTTCTATCGTGCTGTTCAACCCATCTGCTGCAGAGCAACAGGCTTTTGAACAGGTGATGGCAAATATATTATAGTAATTCCAGAAAATAATGCAATTAAGACAGTTCCTCTGGATCTTTCTCAGATGTGCGCACGTTACTGTGAACGGAATGAACAGAAACGTGCGAACTGTTTGCAGTATTTTATGGAATTGCTATGACTTCTTTTTTTCTTATCATATAATATATCTGCCCGGAAACTTTTGCAAGTTCTCCGGGCAGTTTATCTTGTTTGAACAATATTTTTTATTCAGCGTCAGCCTCTGCAGTATCAGCTGTTGTCTCAGCTGCGTCATCTGCCTGTGCATCGTCTGC
>QWCV01004135.1_pt1 | contig 12182 bp, 9 predicted proteins | sample 1972621 | NCBI WGS metagenome assembly QWCV01 (sample SAMN09866699, study PRJNA288562) | Human gut metagenome isolate pre2_stool, whole genome shotgun sequencing... | isolation source: gut | host: Homo sapiens | place: USA: California
GCGAATGTCTGCTTCTAAACTGTTTGCGGTTTTACCAATGTCATTGTTTGCATAAAGGAAACCGAAAACCAACACACAAGCCAAAATAACACCCAAGAGAATTATGGGTAATTTCTTTTTCATAGAATCACACTCCTTTATCAAATTCCGATTTGTTGAACTAAGCCGAGTATACCACACTCTTCCCACAAATACTACCACACAAAAAAACTCCCATGCTCACATCGGAAGATGCTGTGCATGGGAGTTTTTGCTGCGCCTGTTACGGCGTATTGTTACTTATTGAAGGTTTCCTCGTTCAGCAGGCCCTCGCTCTTGGCAACGCAGATGCTGGCAACTGCATCACCCACCACGTTCAGGGAGGTGACCAGCATCTCGATGGGGCGGTTGATGGCCAGGATCAGGGAGTAGGCCAGCAGAGCGCCGTCGTTGACGAAGCCCATGCCGGACAGGATGGTGAACAGGATGACAGCACCGGCACCGGGAGCGGCGGGGGTGCCCACAGATGCCAGCAGGGCCAGCAGGGCGACCACGACCAGCTGGCCGGGGGTGACGGTGTAACCGGCACAGCCTGCAATGAACACGGTGGCAATGACCTGCATGATGGCGGTGCCGTCCATGTTGATGGTCATGCCCAGCGGCAGGACGAAGGAAGCGATGCTCTCATCCACGCCGAACTCTTCCTCGCACACCTTGATGTTCAGGGGCAGGGTGGCGGCGCTGGAGGAGGTGGAGAAGCCGAACACTGCCACGTTGGCGATCTTGCGAATGAAGGTGAAGGGGTCCAGCTTGGCACCCAGTGCAATGACCAGCGGGTAGGCAATGATCAGAAAGGCCAGCAGCAGGACCACCGTGACCACCACATAGACCAGCGCAGGCTTGAGGTAATCGATGCCGTAGATGGCGAAGGTACGGGTCAGCAGCACAAAGACCGCAAAGGGGGCAAAGTTGCTGACGATGAAGTTCAGGAACACGACCACCACATCGTTGACCTCGCCCAGCAGGCGGCGCAGGGTCGCGGTGCGGCTCTCGCCCAGGGTGTTCATGCTCAGGCCGATGGCCACTGCCAGGAACACGCTGGAAAGCACAGCGCCATTGCTGCCAAAGGCAGTGATGATGTTGGAGGGGATGATGTTCAGCACCACGTTCAGGGGGTTGGAACCGGTGGAACCGCTGGCTTCTGCCAGACCCTCGATGTGGGTGTTGAACAGGCCCATGGAGTAGGTGCCGTAGCCCACACAGCCTGCCAGCAGCAGCGCCAGGAAGGAGCACAGCAGGAACCAGAACAGGGTCTTTGCAGAAATGCGGCCCATGGTGCGGATGTCTGCAATGCTGCCAATGGCCAGCGAAATGGAGGTAAAGACCATGGGGATGATCACCAGCTGCAGCGCCTTGATGAAGAGCTGGCCGATGATGTAGAAGATGCCAAAGGCACGCTCAGCGCCCTCGGCGGTGATATCCTGGAACAGCAGGTTGTTGATGGTGGTCCAGGTCTGTGCCTGACCGCTGGCGTTCAGATGCTCCCGCAGGAACATAAAGGCCAGACCGGCCACCAGGCCGCAGACCAGAGAGATCGCCATGCGTTTTGCAAGGGATAATTCGTGCTTCTTTTTTGTTTCCATATCCTTTTCCTCTCACAGTACCGGTTTTTGGCTCACACTTTGCCTACTCTAGCACAACTCCCCCTGCAATGCAAGAGAAAATCACGCAAAATACAGCTTTTTTGCAAATAAGTACGACTTTTCTCCGCAAAAATCCCCCGAAAGCACTCTGCCTCCGGGGGATCTGCTCACTTATTTCTTGAACTTGAACACCGGCGTGCCAGCGGCAGCATCGCCGTTTGCAACAACACTGATCTCCGGCAGGTCATCACTGTTGGTCACGATGAGAGCCGTTGCAGTGGGGTGGCCTGCGGCGCGGATGGCTTCCAGATCCACCTTCAGCAGCGGGGTGCCGGCCTTGACCTTGGCCCCTTCTTTGGTCAGGGAGGTAAAGCCCTGTCCCTTCATCTCCACCGTGTCCATGCCGACATGGATCAGCAGCTCAATGCCGTCATCGCTCATCATACCAACGGCGTGCAGGCTTTCGGGCACCTGCGTAACGGTGCCGTCAAAGGGAGCATAAACGGTGTCGCCGGTGGGCTCCACGCCGCAGCCGGGGCCCAGGATCGCGGAGGCAAAGGTCTCGTCAGGCAGCTGCTCCAGCGGGATCACCTTACCGTCAATGGGAAGCATGACCGTCATCTTCTGGCCGGAAAATTTCGTCTCGGATGCGGCCTTGCCGCCAAAAAGCTTGTCAAAAAAGCCCATAATACAAACCATCCTTCCACGGTGCACAAAGTGCAGCCTTTATCCAGTTAAGAATAGCATATCCGCGCGGGAAATACAATCTGCATCCTGCACAAAGAGACGCACCGCCATTTGGCAGGTGTGCCCTTACATCAGCTCCAGCAGCTGCTCCACCTCTTCCATCCGGGTGGCCCAGCTGGTGGCAATGCGGACAACGGTGTGGGTATCATCGTACTTCTCCCAGAAGCCGAACTTGGCCTTGCCTTCCAGCGCGGCCAGCTGCTCGTTGGACAACACGATGAACACCTGATTCGTGGGCGAATCCATGAAGAACGAATAGCCCTTTTCGGCCAGTCCCTTCTTGAGCACGGCGGCGGTCTCAATGGCATTTTTGCTGATGGTCTGGTACAGGTCATCGGTGAACAGCACATCGAACTGGATGCCCAGCAGACGGCCCTTTGCCAGCAGAGCGCCCTGCTGCTTGACCATGGTCATAAAGTGAGCCGGTGCGCCGTGGGGGAATACGACTGCCTCGCCGCAGAGCGCACCCACCTTGGTGCCGCCGATGTAGAACACATCGGTCAGGCGGGCCACATCGGCCAGCGTCACATCGGTGCCCTCGGCGGCCAGACCATAGCCCAGACGGGCACCGTCCATAAACAGCGGCATGTGGTATTTATGGCAGACAGCGGACAGCGCTTCCAGCTCTGCCTTGGTGTACAGGGTACCGTACTCTGACGGGTGGGAGATGTACACCATGCCCGGGAACACGAGGTGGTCCACATTGCCATCGGCATAGAAGGACCTGCACCAGTCCTCAACAGTCCCGGCATCCAGCTTGCCGTTGGTGTGCGGCAGGCCGATGACCTTGTGGCCCGTGAACTCGATGGCACCGGCCTCGTGGGCAGCCACATGGCCGGTGGATGCGGCCAGCACACCCTCCCAGCGGCGCAGCATTGATGCAATGACGATGGCGTTGCTCTGGGTGCCGCCCGAAATGAACCAGACATCGGCATCCGGTGCGCCGCACGCCGCGCGGATCTTCTCCCGCGCACTGGCGCAATAGGGATCGGTGCCGTAGCCGGAGACCTTTTCAAAGTTGGTCTCCACCAGCTTCTGTAAGATCGCCGGATGCGCACCCTCGCAGTAATCGTTTTCAAAATACAGCATATACTTTTCCTCGCTCTGCATTCAAGATAAACCTATTATCTGCTTTTTGCGCAGGGTTGTCAATGTAGAACCCCCGCACATGCGGGGAAAAGTAGCCTGCGCCGACCAGACCATTCAGCCAGATGGGATCACCCCCGCGTAGGCGGGGAAAAGTAACAAAGCCGTGCTCTTCAAAGCTTTTTGTGAGGATCACCCCCGCGTAGGCGGGGAAAAGCTCGCGTAGGTAGTACGCAAATTTTCACCCCCTGGATCACCCCCGCGTGGGCGGGGAAAAGAGCACGCCGCCCCAGCTGGTCATACGGCGGCGGGGATCACCCCCGCATGGGCGGGGAAAAGTCGTGCTGAGGCAAGTTGCGGGTGCGCCCGCCGGGATCACCCCCGCGTGGGCGGGGAAAAGGTAAGGCTGAGGTGGAAGCCAAAATCAAAGAAAGGATCACCCCCGCGTGGGCGGGGAAAAGATTTCCTTCTTTTTCACCGGCTGTTCACCCAGAGGATCACCCCCGCGTGGGCGGGGAAAAGGGCAGCTATCGGTGGGTCATCAAATCCGTGAAAGGATCACCTCCGCATGGGCGGGGAAAAGTTCGTGGACGAAAGCCATTTCTACAAGAACCTTGGATCACCCCCGCATGGGCGGGGAAAAGTATGACTGCACCGGGCAGGAGTTCACGAACTGGGGATCACCCCCGCGTAGGCGGGGAAAAGAACAACCACATCATTGATAACCAGTATGGCAAAGGATCACCCCCGCGTAGGCGGGGAAAAGGCGGAAAATCTTTTACCGGAAATATGTTTACCAGGATCACCCCCGCGTGGGCGGGGAAAAGAGGGCGCTTTGCAGAGCGGAAAGCACCGTCATGGGATCACCCCCGCATGGGCGGGGAAAAGAAGAAGTCAAGGCGCTGCTGCACTTCAATCGGGGGATCACCCCCGCATGGGCGGGGAAAAGCTCGGCATCTCAGCCATGGTCTCCTCCCCTGTGGATGATGGTCATCAGGCCAAGGCCATAGGCCTTGCCCCGGCCAACGCCCTTGCACAGCAGGGCCTTGAAGGCCTCCGGGTCCGTCACCTGCAGAATGCCCTCGTAGGTCACAGCCAGCAGGGTAACGGGCCGGGTGCCGTTTTTCTTGAAGTGATAGGTCTGCTTCCGGGTCACTGCGAAGGACCCCTCCGAGACGGCAAAGCCGTGCTTTGCGGCCTGCGCCCACAGCCATTCCTCCTGCTCCACCTCGAGATAGCAGGGTTTCAGGGTTCCCCGGGCCGTATGGTCGGCAGAGTCTTTTTTGCTGCGGGTGGGGTTGGCAGTCAGGCGGAACTGCCAGCAGCTGCCCGCTGTCACCCGTTCCAGCAGCGGGTCATAGGGCCGGGTCTCCGGGAGCGCACCGGTGCCGAACTGCGCACACAGGGCGGTCAGGTCCGGCCGTTCCTCACTGAGCAGGAGCAGGTACAGTTTTTCTCCCAGCTGATCCAGCCGCCACAGCCTGCGGCGGCGCGCACCGGCAAAAGCGTTTTCCACCGCACCATGAAATTTCTGGGGCGAGATCAGCGCCACCATGGTCTCACGGCGGGTCGGGTCAAGTTCTGCGCGGGATAGATACATGATTCCTCACCTCAATTCTGCCATTGCGTCATGTTCGGTCGCGCCGGGCATTTCCGGCGGATTTGTGTTCCACTCCCGCACCGGGCGGAAGCCGTACTGCCGGTGGATGGGGCTGAACGACACCGCCAGATCACGCCGGGGCACGGCAGCAGCATCCGCCGGGTCCGTGTCTGCCACGATGCGCAAGGGGGCCCCATTCCTCTGTTTCACCAGCAACGGTTCTGCCCGCAGGGTATCCAGCAGTTTCCCGGCCCGGATGCCAAGGCAGAGCGGCAGGGTGGGCGGGCAGGAACGCCGCCCCAGATACAGCGGGTAGACCGGATGTTTCAGGGCCGTTTCCAGCTCCTGTAACAGGGCGGTGTCCTCGCTTTCCAGCCCCACCAGAAAGACCGCATCCTGCAGGTAATGGCGGTAGGTCACATAGGGAGCCTTGCCTTTTTTCCGATCCTCTTCCCGGTTGGCTGTGTGGAAATCCACCAGCAGGCTGCCCTCCCGGTCAGCACGGACGGCAAAGCGCAGGCCGTTCAGCCGGGTAAGGCCTGCGGCATCGTCCCGGCGCAGGCCCAGTGCCGCCGCCAACAGGCCAATGACACCGCTTTTGGTGGGTTCCCGGTTCGTTTTACGGGTCTCAAATTTGGAATCCGCACCCCACGATTGCAGGGGCGCGGCCAGCCGAAGCAACAGCGTTGCCATGGTCACACCTCATTTCCGGGCAGCTTCTCCTTTACGGCACGTTCCAGCGCGGTGAGCATCTGGTTCAGGGGCATGGCCGGGGCCAGCTCGTCCAGCCCGATGCCCACAGCAAAGCTCTGGGCCGGAGCATCCGCATAGCAGGCATACACCTGCTGCGCATACTGCTTCAGTGCCGTCTTGGAGGGTTCCGCATAGCCCTCGGGGCTCTTGCGCACCGGCTTTTCAAAGGCACCGCAGAGGTTCACAGGCTGATCCTCCCGCAGGGTGACATAGACAGCATCCGGCAGGGTACGGTTGGCAAAGCTGTTCTGCTTTCCGGTGGGCATGGAGCGGATGAAGGCTTCGCCGAACACCCGGACAGCCTGGGCTGCCTTTTCAGCCCCAAGCAGGTGCACCAGTTCCACCATGTTGACGGTAGCATAGCGATACAGGGTGGAAGAGTTGTACTCTACCGTGCCCAGATGGCCCGCGCCTGCCGAATCCTCCGGGGCACAGTCATCCACGGCGGTGAAGTAATCAAACTCGTTCTGCACGGCATGGGTGGAGATGCTGTGGGCCACCTGAGCGGCGGCATCGTAATTCAGGGAAGGATCGCTGGCAACCATCCGGCCAAACAGAGCCATATCCACCGAAGGGTTCTCCTTCAGGGCCTTTTTGTAGTCATCCTTCTCCTCGCAGTCCTCGGCGGCCAGCCGGGCCAGCGCCCGGGCCTGGGCCGTGCTCAAAAAGAGCAGGGCGGCGTTGTTGTCATCTTTCAGTTTGATTCCTGCATTTTCCAGTGCCTTTTTTGCATCCTTTTTCAGTCTGGCATCGTCCAGTTCAGGAGCCAGTGCGGCCAGTTCCCTGGCCACAAGGTCAGTCGCTTTCAGGGTACGTTTTCCAGTCTCGACCATGTCGGCCATTTCTTCGGCAAACATTTTGCGGATCGCGTGCTTCCACGCCTGAGAGGATACCCGGGCGCGGGTGGCACCGCCATAGACAGCCGTCTTGGGGCTGCCGGTATCGTCGCGGTTCACACAGCTGGGCGGCACCGTTTGCAGCACATGAAAATCAACATACAGACGCTTGGTATCCATTTCAATTCTCCTTTTCTTCGGTTTCAGGTGTGTCGGCATTCATCTGGTAGAGGTCCCGGCCCCACTGCAGGCGGACATTGGCTGCCTGATCCGGGAGCTGGAACCGGTACAGCTCCACAGCCAGCCGGGGGTAATCCAGTTTCAGCTTCGGTTCATTCCCCCGGAACAGCTGCACCATCCCCCGGAGGTAGTGGGACACCTCGGGCATGGAATCCGCTGTGGCCAGTGCGTTGAACCGGCGCAGGACGCTGCTCTCGGTCCAGTCCTGCGCGGCAGCTGCGGAATTCTGGGCCAGCTGGCGCACCGCCCTGCCCAGCGTGCAGCCCATTTCATTCATGGAAACGTTCTCTTCTCCCTGCTGGTGCAGGGCGTAAAGAGTCAGGGCAAGGTAGACCGCCCACTCGGCTTCCGATGGTTCCCGGCACTCCCCTGCCGCCGTTTCCCTGCCCCAGAGCTCTTTAGGCAGTTCCTGCAGGAAGCTGCCCCACAGCGTCGGCAGGTCGCCGGGCTGATGCCCAACGCCCCGGCGCAGCTCTGCCAGCCGGGCACGCCGCTGGGGTTTGGGCAGGCTCCACAGCCTGCTCAGCTGTCCGGCCACATAATCATGGATCGCATCCGTTATCATGCTGTTCCTCCTTCTTTCTTCGGGTAGAGCTTCCGCAGATTGTACCGGAAGCTATTGTAGGCCTTGGGGGCCGTATACAGAACGGTTTTCTTTTCATCCTTTTTACCGCCTGTTTTTACCTCGACCCTATGGCCCACAAAGGCGGCATTCCCGGCCCGCTCCACCATCTGGCGGCCCAGCTCTGCGGCCAGTTTGCGGGCTTTCTCCTGCCATTCATCGGCTTTTTCGTCCAGCTTGTCCGTTTCGGGGTCAATGCTTTGCAGCCAGAGCCGGAACGGCTGGTCGATGGTAAAGTAGAACTGGGTGCGGGCGGATTCCGCGGTCGTATCGTTCTTATCTCCCGCCGCAAGGGAGAGCTCCCACGCAAGGCGGCCGACGCATTGCGCGGCCTGCTCGCAGTTTTCCACCTCATCCTCTACTCGAGATTGCCATGCACGGCCCAATTCATTTAGCAAAGCCAGTTCCATAGAAAGCTGATCCGTATAACAGTCTGTCATGGAGTTGCTCATCTTGCCATATTCCACACCCAGTGCACATATCTGTAAATGCTCTTTTCTGCTCAGTATCTTCTCGTTTTGCAGTAAGGTATTCCACCAGATCACTCCGGGAACATGGCTATTGGTTCCAGTCAGAGCCGAAAACTCTCGCCAAAGTTGTTTGCTCATACTATGCACACGCGGGTAATAGTATTGTGGGTTATTTTTGCTCTCTTCTTTTTTATTCCAGAGCGTCATCGGTTCGGCAAATGCATTCGTTGAATCAAAGAAATCTCCACCAAGCACAGTACAACCTGTCACCCAGCCTTCCTGACGCTTCAGCAAAATTCTTCGGTATTGCATCGTCATCAGTCCAGCAAAGTTATCCGGGCAGGGTACTTCTGTGCGTTCCTCTGTCCGGGCTGCATCCAGCTCCCAACAGGGAGCATCCTCTTCCCAGAGCTTTCCACCGTCCCGCAAGAACATCAGATTTCGCATCAGAGTATCAAACAGGTTTGCACCTTTTACATAGACAACGCCCAGTCTGCCCAGCCAGCCCGGCCCCATAGAAGGCAGCGTTCTATCCTTTGCCTTTTTCTTTGCCGCAGTATCGTCGTAATTATTCAAAAAAACAAGCCATCTTGCCGCCTGTGGATAGGTCAGCCGCTCTTTTGCTTCACCTGAATAGGCAGAAAACAAGCTGTCCTTATTTTCGCTTTCAAAGATTTCACCGTTCAATTTTTTGGCCCGGAATTGGCTTCCGATCTTCGCTTCCGGCACCTGCCAGAAGGGGCGTTCCGGGTGGAAAAGCCAGAAGCGGTCTCGCCACTGCTCCAGATAGGCCCGGATGGGCGCTTCCGGAAAATGCCCCAGCCGGTACAGCTCCTCCCAGCGGGTCAGGGCATCGTCCGTTTCCTCAAAGGGGGCCGGCGTACCGTTTCCATCCACCCGGGAAAACACCGTGTGCAGAACCGCCAGCAGCAGCCGCAGCATGGCGGCATCCTGCGTGGGCAGTTCTCCGGCCAGGTCACGGTATTCGTGGGCGTGCAGCAGGGCATCCGGCAGAGAAACTTCCTGCACGGTATAGTCCTGCCCGCGCACCCGCACCCAGCGTTCCTCCAGCAAATTATACTCAATTTGCTTCATTCTCTTCCTCCTTCCGGTAGGTCAGACCGTTTTCACGGTCGTATTGCAGCACCTGCCCGGCAAGCTGTGCGGTCAGGTGGTCATCCAGCAGTAAGATCAGTTCTCCCCGCAGCAGCGGCGACTGCTGCCACGGCCCGAACACTTCCCGGTTCCGGGCTTCCAATGCGTCGATGGTCTGTTTCACCGACCACCGTTTGCTGAAATATCCGGGCAGGCGCAGCTTCTGCCGTGCAATTTGAAGCGCTATCTCCGGCTGAGGCGGCTCGTCCGTGGGCACGCAGGCACCGGGATGCCCCGTTTCATCGGGCAGGAAGCGGACATTTCCTGCCGCATCCCGCATCAGCACCAGCACGTCAATGGAAGGGTCGCCGTCACGCACCGCCGTGCGGGCACCGTTGTCACTGACCGCACCCACATCATCCATCCAATTATCCAGCGTATTCAGGGAAGGGCGCATTCTGTGCTCTTCCGGCGGCAGAATGGTAAAGGTCTCTGCCTTGCTCATTTTGATTCGCTGGGCCTTTTCGTACTCCACCCGGGCCGCAGAGCTCTGCGGGCTGGCGGGCAGAGGGTCGGGCTCCCAGCCATAGACATCCTGCACCAGCGGGGCAATGTCATCGGGCAGGGTGATGGCGGTGGGCAGGAACTTGCGGGTACGCCAGAGCAGCCATTCCCCGTAAACCGCCTTGCTGCCCTCGTCGAAGTCCTCCGTCCCAGTGTCCAGCACGGCACAGCGGGCCTGCGCCACCGGCCGGGGACGAGCCCGCCCCTCGTGGCGGTCGAGCACCTGCGTGCCCACCACAATGAGCTTATCCCGCTGTTCCGGGGTGGAGTGCTTGCCGATGCGCTTCATCAGCGCCTCTTCTTTGGCGGCACGGTCGGGCATAAGGAACTGAGCGTGGAATACCACCACCTCAAACTCCGGCAGTTCTGCCCGCAGACGGGCCGCAATGGCCTGCGCCTTTTTCACGGTATTGACGATCACGCCCGCACAGCCGCCCTCCCGCAAGGCACTGCGCAGAGTGTCAGTCAGCTGTTCCTCGGTCAGCGGGAATGTCTCCACTCTGCGTGGTTCGGTTTCCAGTGGGATAGTCGTCTGCTCCACCTTCTCGCCATCCGTCCAGGTCAGCAGCGGATAGCCCCGGCAGGTCTGCCACGGGCCGTCCGGAGCAGTTCTTCCATTCAGGTAGGCCCTGACCAGCTCGACCCGGCGCTTGGCGGGCAGGGTAGCTGAAAGCAGGATCACCGGCACTTTGTACCGGCCCAGCCAGGTCAGCGCCCGGTCAAGGTAGCAGTTCATATAGGCATCGTAGGCGTGGCACTCGTCGATGACCACCACCTTGCCCGCAAGGCCAAGGTGGCGCAGCATCACATGTTTTTGCTGTAACGCCGCCAGTAACAGCTGATCCACCGTGCCGATGACAAAATCAGCCAACAGCCCCTGCTTATTGCCGCGGAACCACTGATGCACCATCACCCGGCTCTCCGGGTCAGCATCGGGGTCTGCTTCCAGATCTTCCTCCACCCGCACCGTGTCCTGCTGCAATCGGATATAGGCCTCGTTCAGTTCGGCCATGCCGTGGGCCAGCTTGATGGAGTGCTCCAACCCATCCGGCTGCTTTTCGGCCCATGCCAGCAGCCGCCCAAAGATGCCGTTGGCGGTGGCCTGGGTGGGCAGACCAAAGAAGATGCCGCCCTCACCACCGTGCTTGGCTAAAATCTCTGCCGCGCCCAGCGCGGCTTCCGTCTTGCCCACGCCCATCTGTGCTTCCAGAATAAAGATACCCGGCTCCTGCGTGCGGCTGACGGCTTCCAGCATGGCCCGCTGGACTTCGTTGGGCGGAAAGCCGAAGCGTTCCGCAAACGCCCCCGGTTCCGTCACATCCGACTGCACCTCCCACGGAGAGGTCAGGTCCAGTGCTTCCCACGCCCGATCGACACGGGCGGGATACAGGGTATCGCTGCCCACCTCTTCCACAGGGATGAGCGGAAAGTATCGGGTATTGCTGGCGACCCAGTCCGCCATGATGAGCAGACCGGTCAGCAGGATCTCAGCCGGGATGGTCAGCTGCGGCAGCTCGTCCACGCTGGAAAAGCCGCTTTCCTGCAAGGCGTAGTCAAACAGTTCCCGCCAGCAGCTCTCCCAGAATTCCTGTTCCCCCTCGGGCCAGTAGTTGGATTCCCAGCAGCCTTCTTCTTCCTCATCGCCCAGCTGGTCAAGCACATTCCTCCCGGTTTGTGGCTTGCCGTGGTGTGCTCCTGCTACCGATGCAAGCCCATTGGGGCATTTCAGCCACCGCAAAATGGCCTCGCTCGCCAGCGCATGAAGCGAGTGCCCTCGGTTTTGCGCCCGGTACCGGAGCGTTGTGTATTTTTCCAGGCGCTGTCTGGGCTCCGGCAAAAGTTTCATAATAGGCCCGGCAAAGCAACAGCTCAATTTACCAATATCATGCACCCACCCCAAAAAGCAGGCGGTCTGTGTCAGCAGGTCCTCGTCCAATCCGATGTGCTGACGGACGCTTTTCGGCAGCCACCTCTGCACCAGATACACCATAATACCCGCCGTATCCCGCAGGTGCATCCAGAGCGGCAGCCAGAAGCCGCTGTTCGCCGGGTCTGTCTTGCCCGCAAACAGCCGCACCTCGTAAGAAAGCGTTCGTCGTCTCATCCTGTTCCACCTCCACTGCAGTCAGGAAAATCGCTTTTTCCGCATCATCGGGGTTTCTCTGAGGATAGAATAGCATACAAAAAGTCCTATAAAACGGATGTTTACTGCTTTTTTCATGGTTTTTCAGTTTTTTTGATGTTTGCCGTTTTCCGGCTATTACCCCCGCAAGGCGGGGAAAGTGTTGCTCCCTATCAAGCATTCGGAGCACATCCGCTGATGCAGATCACAGAGACATTACATATCATGCATTGTTCTTAATCTCTGTACACCAATATTACACCTTTTTTCTCAGCTTTACAAGCAGATCCTTCAGATTCAGCAAATGATACAAAAACCGCCCCGATTTCCTGTTACGGAAACCGGGGCGGTTCACTTGCATTATTTGTGCTTTCTCAAGCGCTCACGCAATTACTTGCGGAGATTCTTGATCGCAGCCTGGGCGG
>QWCV01003206.1_pt1 | contig 12178 bp, 13 predicted proteins | sample 1972621 | NCBI WGS metagenome assembly QWCV01 (sample SAMN09866699, study PRJNA288562) | Human gut metagenome isolate pre2_stool, whole genome shotgun sequencing... | isolation source: gut | host: Homo sapiens | place: USA: California
GCCGTTTAACGCCCCTACCGAGGTCCCGGCCACCAGCTGATAGTCGATATGAAGCTCCCGCATCGCCTTCCAGACACCGATCTGGTATGCCCCGCGCGAGCCGCCTCCGGCCAGCACAACCGCTGTTTTTTCCATTTTCTTTGCCACCTCTTTTCCAGCCTCTGCCTGTCGATAGAGCAAGGCGGACCATTTTTCAAGTATCCTCTTTTATCCACGATTCATCCGCCGCCCGGCACCGCTCCCTTTCTCTGATTCAGGGGCTGCTGCTCCTGCTACTAGTAATACCATAAATTGCCCTGTTTTACAAGAACTATTTTTGTTGTTCGCTGTCGTTTTATCAGTTCTGCACAAAATTTGGCACAATCTTATGGAGCACCCGGTTCTTGTAATCAAAATTAAAATATGATAATATTTACTTTAACGGACATGTTGCTTCGTGCTTTTTGGGGTGTGGAGCAACGGTTTTTTTTATGGTATTTCATTTAAATAGGAGGGTATTATGAAGCATCGCATTGTTTCTGTAACGGACCAATCCAAGCATCCACTGCTCATCATCGTCATGCTGGCCTGGCCAATCTTTGTTGAGCAGGTTCTGGTCTCGCTGGTTCAGTCGGTCGACACCGCCATGGTCGGGGCACTCGGTGCCAATGCCACCGCCTCGGTCTCCATCAGCCAAAGCCCGATCAACCTGATCAACTCGGTAATCATGGCGCTGGGTGTCGGCTTCACCACCATGATTGCCCGCGCGGTCGGCGCCAAGCAGTTTGAGTACGCCCGCAAGCTGATCCGGCAATCGATCGTTGTCGTTTTCTCGCTGGGCATTCCTCTTTCGGTGCTGTGCTTCGTGCTCTCCCGCCAGATCCCCATCTGGATGGGCGGCGCTCCAGAAATACTGGATGACGCGCAAAGCTACATCCGCATCATCGCCTTCTCCATGCTGTTCCGCGGCCTGATGATGGTGCTCACCGCCATCTTCCGCGGCTTCGGCGACAGCCGCACCCCGATGATCATCAACATCGGCATCAATCTGCTCAATGTTGTCGGCAACTATCTGCTGATCTATTCCACCCACGATGTCACCCTTTTCGGCCACACCTTCACCGTATGGGGCGCGGGCTGGGGGGTTGCCGGCGCGGCGCTCTCCACCTCCGGTTCCCAGATTCTGGGCTCGCTGGTACTGCTCTTTATGTGTTTCACCCCGCGCTCCGGTCCAATGCGCATTTCGATTCACGAGAGCTTCCGCCCCAGCAAAGAGACCATTCAGGAGGTTTTCCGGGTCAGCTTGCCGGTTATGTTTGAGCGCTTCACCACTTCCGGCGCCTTTGTCATCACCTCGTCGATCATCGCCTCGCTGGGCACCATCTCGCTGGCGGCAAACTCGCTGGCAGGCCAGGCTGAGTCGCTGAGCTTCATGCCGGGCTTTGCGTTTGGCACCGCCGTCACCACCCTGGTGGGACAGTCGCTGGGCGCGGACAACGTCCCGCTGGCCCGCAAATATGTCCGCCTGTCCGGCATCATCGGGTCGGTGGTCATGTTCATCATGAGCATCTTCCTCTTTATCTTCTCGGACGGCATCATCTCAATCTTCACCCCGGACGCGGCCGTCATCGAGCTGGGCGGACAGCTGCTGCGCATCCTGGCCCTGATCCAGGTGCCGCAGATGCTGGCGATGGTCTTTTCCGGCGCGCTGCGCGGTGCGGGCGACACCAAGAGCCCGTTCCTCATCACCCTGTTCTCGATGTGGGGCGTGCGCATCCTGGGCTCCTTCATCTTTGTCCGCCTGTTGGGCAAGGACCTGCCGTGGGTCTGCGCCGCGATGTGCACCGACAACGTGGTCCGTTTTGTCCTCTTCCTCGCCCGCTACCTGCAGGGCAAATGGGCCGTCACCTACGCGCAGAACATCCGTCAGCCAAAGGAAGAAACCGTCAGCGAATAATTTTTGTCAACCCCCGCGGGACAGAGCAGCTGCTCTGTCCCGCTTTTTTCATGGACGCGGCTGCAAAACCTGCTGTCCTTCGCGCCAAATTTGTTTGTTTTCGCGCTTGAAATCACCTTTAATATGTGCTATACTGTTGCTATAAAGCACACAAAACATTTGATATTATAGGAGGCACCCGATGCGAAAGCAAATTCCACTCGACAACCCCGACCAATTTCCCGACCTGCTCAGCTGCTTTCAGGGCAGGACCAACGGCCGCCAGCGCGCGGAGTACCGCCGCTTTTTGTACCGCTCGATCAAGACACAGCTGACCCAGCGGCAGCGGCAGATGATGGAGCTGCGCTATTTCCAGGGGCTTTCCATCCCGCAGATTGCCCAGGAGCTGCACGTCAACAAATCCACCGTCTCCCGCACCATCAACCGGGCGCTGAGCCGCCTGCGGGAGCTGGCGGACGTCTACTTTGATGAGTGAACAAAATAAAAAAGTTCCGGCCTCCCTTTTCAAAAAAGCGGTCGAAACTTTTTCAATATTTATTCGGCAAAAATGGCATCAGCCCAGCACAAAATAGAGCAGCAGAGCCGCCTGGATCAGGATGATGAGCGGGATGCCGATCACAAAATACCAGTGCTTGGTCTTATGCCGGAAGGTAAACATGCCCAGATACATCCCAACGCTGCCGCCCAGAATGGACAGCCCAAACAGCACCTTTTCCGGCACACGCCTTTTCTGACGCTGCGCGGCAAACTTATCCACCCCGCAGACGCTGAAGGTCAGCACACTCATAAACAGGATGTAGCCCCACAAAATATTTTCCATCATCTTCCTCCTTCTGCCTTTGTTGTCCCTACTGCTGCTGGAACAGCTGCTCGATTCTGCTCCACGCCGCCCTGGCATCCTCATAGCCGTTTTCATAAGCGGCCTGCAGCTTGTCCACATTGTGCTCGATGCGGTGCAGCACCATCGGCTTGCTCGGCCGAATCACCACCGCCTGGCCCTTTCGCTCCAGCTCCTTTGCGAACTGCTGGCTCTCGTTGTAGTTGAGGTGGCGGTTCTCCATCGCCCGGCACAGGTTGGGGTAGTCGCGGTAGCGCCGGCGAATCAAGGGCATCATCTGGTTTGGTTTTTTGACATAGCCCTCATTCTGAGTCAGCACCACCACCTGCTTGTGCCAGCCATCCTCATAAGCTCTGCGGACCGGAATCGAATCGGCGACGCCGCCGTCCAGATACCGCTTTCCGCCGATCACCTTCATCGGGGAGAGCAGCGGCATTGAGCTGGAAGCGATCGAATCGGCGATGACGTCGTCCCCCTGCTGCCGGTTGGAAAACCAATGGCACTCCCCGCTCTCGCAGTCGGTGGCGCCCACCCGCAGCTCCATCGGTGAAGCGTAAAAGGTGTCGTAGTCAAACGGCACATATTTTTCCGGAATCTCATAGAAGGAAAACTGCCAGTTGAAGATCGAGCCTTTGGTCAGCAGCTGGCGCATCCCCACATAGCGGGGGTCGTTGCAGAAGCGCTTGGCGATTGCGACATAGCGTCCCTTGTCCTGCGAAAGGTAGCTCAGGGCGTTGCACGCTCCGGCGGAAATGCCGTAAATGCTGGCGAACATCGCCTGTTTTTCCATAAAGAAGTCCAGCACCCCCGCGGTGTAGACGCCACGGAAGCCACCGCCCTCCAAAATCAAAGCTCCCTGATACAGCAAAGTCTCCACTTCCTTTCTGCTCAGCCAGCCTAGTCTGCCAGGAAGGTGAGGCCGATGATCTGCGGTCCGGTATTGATGGTGATGGCCGCGCCGATTTTAAAGGTGCCGACCGGCGGATAACCTGCAATCTTTTCGCAGGCTTTGGCCAGCTGCTCGCTGGTCTCGGTGTCTCGCGCCACCAGAATCATGTACGGCGCCCTGCGGTCCCTGGCGCTGCGCTGCTCCTTGAACAGGCGCTCCATTGTACTGAGGATGGCGGCGTTGCCGCGCACCTTCTCGACGATACTGGTCGTTCCCACCGCCGAGATCACCGGGCGCAGGCCGATCAGCTCGCCGACGAAGGCCGCCGCGCAGCTGACGCGGCCCGACTTCTTAACATATTTCAGTGTGAAGGGGCTAAAATAGATGCACACCCGTCTGAGGTAGTCGCGGATGTAGGCGAGCACATCTTCAAAGCTCTCCCCCTCCAGCGCGCGCTGGCAGGCCTGCATGATGGGGTAGCCGTAGCCGACGCTGTAGCAGTTGGAATCGATGACCTCAATCTGCATCGCGTCCGGGTGCTCCTCCAAAAATGCGTCCTTGGCCATCAGCGCGGAATGGTACATCGCCGAGGCGCCGGAATAGATGGTGATAACCGCCACATGGGTGTAGCCATTCTGGTAGGCTTCCTCATACTTCTCCTGAAAGGTGATGGCGGGGATGTGCGAGGTTGCGGGGATATCCTGACAGCGGTCGATCAGGTCATAAAATTCCTCCGCGGTAAAGCTCTCCCTCTCGTAGTATCCCTTGCCGTCCGCGGTGACCGGGATGGGCAGGATGGCAAGGTTCGGCAGCCGCTTCTCATCCTCTGCCGGGATGTCGCAGGCCGAATCGGTGATAAAAAAGATTTTCTCCTGGTTCATAGTTCCTCCTTAGTCCTGGGGAGCAAAGTCGTCCCAGCGAAATTTGTGCAGCTGCCCTTCATTTTGCAGCTCCGGGAATCCCCATTGGCGCAGTGTCTCATACACCGCGATGGCGACCGTGTTGGAGAGGTTCAGGCTGCGCACCGGACCGATCATCGGCAGGCGCAGGCAGCTCTGCGGGTGCTGCAGCAGGATCTCCTCGTCGATGCCCGCATCCTCCCGGCCAAAAATGAGGTAGCAGTCGTCCGGATAGGGCACCTCAGAATAGACCTTTCTCCCCTTGGTGGTGAAAAAGTAAAGCTGGTCGTCCCGGTGCTGCTCCAGAAACTGCCGGGTGGAATCGTAGTAGGTGATATCCAGAAAATGCCAGTAGTCCAACCCCGCCCGTTTGAGCTTTTTGTCGTCTACCGAAAATCCCATCGGCCCCACCAGATGCAGCCTCGCTCCAGTGCAGGCGCAGGTGCGGGCGATGTTGCCGGTATTTTGTGGAATCTGCGGCTCAAACAGGACGACGTTCAGCCGCGGCTGATGCTGTTGCAAGGTGGTTCCTCCCCCAAAAATAGCTTTTAATACGACATCACGTCGTGTTTCATATCAGTTTCTTTGTAACAACTGTTATCTCTCTAATATTAACCATTCCGCCGGTATTTGTCAATGACTGCGGCGGGGAAGATATTTAAAGATTTTTTGGATTTTTACCATTGATTTAGTCATAAATTTGCGATATGCTGAAAGTATGATGATATTGTTTTCTCTGGGGCGCGGACGCCGCAGGGAAAAAGAAGATTATATTTCCACGCTAAGAAAGGACGTTTCAAATCATGGGACAAGTGATGGATAATTTAAAGCTGATGAAAAATGTCAGGGATCTGGAATCCCCTCAGACGCTGCTGGAGCTGATTGCCGGGATGGAGCAGCACATGGCTTTATACCAGTCGGGCATTCAGGAGATCCGCACCAAGCTGGAAATTCTGCAGCGCGACGCCCGTTTTGGAGAGGGGCACAACCCCATCGACTCGATCAAGAGCCGCATCAAGAGCCCGATGAGCATTATCGAAAAGATGTACCGCAAGGGCTTCCCTATTTCCCTGGATTCCATGCGCGCCAACCTCAACGACGTTGCGGGCATCCGGGTCATCTGCCCCTTCATCGAGGACATCTATACTGTGGCTCAGATGCTGACCCGTCAGGACGATCTGGTAGTCATCAAAGAAAAGGACTACATCAAAAACCCCAAGCCCAACGGCTACCGCAGCTACCATCTGGTGCTGCAGGTTCCGGTCTTTCTCTCCGACCGAAAAGAGATGGTGCGGGTGGAAGTGCAGCTGCGAACCATCGCGATGGACTTCTGGGCCAGCCTGGAGCATCAAATCCACTACAAAACCAGCTGCGAGGTGCCGGACAGCGTGGTTGACGAACTGAAGCAATGCGCGGACATCATTGCTCAGACCGACGAACGGATGCAGCAGCTTTCCAAACAGATTCGATGCTTTAACGCTCAGCCCACATCCGAGGATGGTGAGGAAACGCAGGAGCATCCTCTTGGCAGCCTGATCAGCGCCAGTGTTGTGGGGATGGCTGGAGGCATGGCTGGGAGCCACAACGATTAGTCAAAACAGACAAAGCCGTTCCCATAAAACCGGGAAAAATCCCGAAAGGCTGCAATTTCTCCGATAAAGCAATTGTAATTTGTGGCCGGATTGGGTATAATGAATCTATCAGAATCTGATGTTATCTCTTAAAGAAGGAGTGTGCTCCATGAAGAAAAGTGTACTGATTTCCCTGATTGCACTGGGCGTTTCTCTGGTCGGACTGCTGATCGCCCTTGCAGCCTGGCTGCACAAGAAAAAAGAACTGGACTGCGACGACTTTGACGACGATCTTTTGATGGACGACGATGACTCGGAGTACATCGCCGCGCAGTATATCGAACACGCCAACAGCTCCCCTTCCGCACAGGAGGACGGCGTTTCTGACTGCGAGCAGGAATAGTTTCGCTTTAAAATCCCGCCGTCTGGCGGGATTTTTTCCTCCTGCTCCCACTCTTTTGAAAAAAATCAAAAAAAGACTTGCATTTTTCTCCGAAATGTGGTATTATAGTAGAGCACTGGAAATTCAATATCGCGGGATGGAGCAGTTTGGTAGCTCGTCGGGCTCATAACCCGAAGGTCGTTGGTTCAAATCCAGCTCCCGCAACCAATTTCACTTAAGACCATTGTTAACGTGCTTTCCATGTTAATGATGGTCTTTTGTTTTATGTCAATGCGAGAAATCAGCAGGTGAACCGCCTTATCATCGGGGGTTTCTTTAAGAGCCTTTAGCCATGCACGGATTTGATCGACTGTAAAATCTTTCGGCGGTTCTGTTCTTTCCAGCAACGCTATTTCCTCTTTGATATTCTGCATCTTGGCTCCAATGTCCGCTACAACGGCAGCAGGCAAAGCACCGCTAGATAAATTTACAAGCAGCGCATTGTATTGAGCCTGTTTTTCTTGAATGCGTTTTGCCAGAGCTTGCTTAAATTCCTCCATTCGTCCCCCTTCCCCTGCTTGATATTGGCGCAGGGCATCTGCTATGCGGGTTTGGTTTTCTTCTGATAGAAGTGTATACAAATATCTGTACGCAGCCTGTTCTACATCATCCGCGCGGACTACAGGCGCGCCACAGTGCTTTGAGCAAGTGTAATAACGGTATTCATGCCCTTTTCGTTTAGAAGTCATTCCGTGCATCTTAGCGCCACATTCGCAATATACAAGCCCGCTGCACAGATAATTCCCTTTTCGGCCTGTCTGTTTCCTCTCATTCATAATCTTTTGGACCTCCATAAACTGCGCCTTGCTGATGATAACCGGCAAGGCGTTTTCTATTCTAATGGCGTGAGGTTTGCTTCTCCTGTCGCTTCGATTTGTTTCTTCTTCTTGACTGTATGTGTACACCCCAGTGTATTTTTCGTTCTGAAGCATTTCGTAAATTTGAGGGTACTTGATTGGCTTTCCTCTTTTGCCCCGTATGCCGGCCTTGTCCATTTCATCAATTAGGGAGGTAAAACCTTCCCGATTCAATGCGGCATCAAAAATGCGCTTGACATAGCCCGCTTCAAGCTCATTTATAATGTATGTTTGATTCACCACGTCATAGCCGAAAGGGGCATAGCCGCCATTGTGCAGGCCCTTGAGAGCGGTTTCTTTGTGACCCTTCTTTGTTTCAGAAGATAGGTTGTCAAGGTAGTATTCACTCAAAGACCACATCAAGGCGCGCATGATCTTTGCTTCTTTGGTGTTTCCAAAATCCTGCGCAACGGCGATCAGCGTGATTCCTTTTTCTCTGAGTTTCATTTCCAGATTGACGTGCTCTCCCAGATTGCGGGCGATTCTGTCGTATTTATGAATCAGTATAGTATCAAACAGGCCCTTGTTGCAGTCCCGCAGCATCTTTTGATATTGCGCCCTGTTAGCGGTTTTGCCGCTGATTGCTTCATCTGCATAGACAGACAGCACATTGAAATCGTGCTTAGCGGCGTATTCCCTGCAAGCGCGAATCTGAGCTTCTATGCTGTCCTCTGACTGTTTATCTGAACTGTATCTAGCATAAATAACAGCGTTCACGACTCATCCTTTCCAGCTCCCTTAGCAGGGGGCTTTTGTTTTTTCAAGATCATTCCCAAAACGCTGGGATTCCGCAAAATTGCGGCGTCCTATTTTGGGGGTGTGTCCAACTTTGGACAGTCCTTTTAATCGGCTCAATTTTGAGCTGTGCGATGAACCCACTTCTGGGCATGGATTTTCATCATGCACACTTCTGCACACAATTGCACACAATCTAGCTATGGTCGCGTTTCACGACCCTTGGCGGGCTTCATTCTAACGGCTTTTGCACCTTTTGCGGACATGGTTTTTACTTTGAAATGACCGATCTACTGGAAATAGCGCCCTTCGCCGGTTCTGGGTAGTACAGAGACTGATATTGTCGGGTGGGGGCTATAACTGAAATGTATAGATTCATTGCACTCGAATCTCTCATTTCTCTTAAAAAGGGGCTTTATTTTGAATCTAGCAATTGTAAAATTTTTATTAATCAAATATTAATAAAAATCGTTGAAAGCTCAAAATTTTAGTAGCAAAAGTCAAAATTTGCGAGTCTCTTTCAATATTTTGCTATTTCAAGGATTTTGGAGCATATCTTCCTTTATTCCTCCCCTATTGTCAATTACACGCTCTAGTGGTATGATATTGCACACAAATTGATTTTACATTAAAGTGAGTGTGATGTTACATGGAACAGAGCTGTATAGAAAACACACTGATAAATCAGATACTGAGTATTTATCCCCAGCTAACAATAGATCAAAAATCTAATCTTCTTTCTTTATCTTCTTATTTAGTTCTGCAAAACCCTCTGCCCTCTCAAGAACCAGTTTCAGTTGTTCAGGGGTTAAGTTCATTAAAATCTCGTTGAGCTTTTTAGCATCTTCTGACATTTCAGAAGGTGCTTTCTTTATATCCGAATCTTTTTGAGATTGTTCGTGATGCAAAGAGGTGAAGATCGCCTTTAAAGTTGAATCAACCAACCTATCACCATCAGGAACAACAACAAGTGCATCAATCTCCACTCCAAAGTAATCTGCTACCTTCTTCAATGTTGTGTATTTAGGAGTACTTCCTCTTTTTTTCCACAGAGACACAGCCTGTTGCGTTATCCCCATTTCACGAGCTGCGCCCGTAGGAGTAACACCTTTTTCTTTGCACAATGTCTCGAATTTGTCATAAAACGACAAAAGAACATCTCCTTTCTTGTATATTTCCATTAAACAACACAAGTTGTATTGAATAACAACAATAGTTGTTGTATAATGCTTGTAACAACTATTGTTGTACCCATACTATAACACAAGGAGTTGAATCCGTCAATGTACAAAATCAACAGAAGCAAAATGAAACTTGCTATGCTTGCAGCAGGCATAGATTCAGCAAGACAGCTAGCAGGATTAGCAGGCGTTTCTACCAATACGCTATCCCGTATTAACAATGGTTGCTCCGCAAAGATTCCGACCGTCCAAGCCTTAGCAAACGCGCTAAAAGTTGACCCTATTGACCTGATCGAGGAGGCGGAAGACTGATGGCAAACAACACAATGTGCCGGATTCCTGTAACAGGCTGCATGATAAAAAATCCCGTAACCGGTGAATGGGAACTAGACGAAGATCGTTCCACCTGGGCAGACATTCCAGCCGATGCAATCGCTCGAGTGCTGATTCAAGGGTTCGGGCTGGACGCAATCACGAAGGGGGCTGGTGCTGATTGATTAGCATTCAGGAGTTGCTAGCCCACTTCGACGGTGTCAAGCGCCGGAATGAAAATGAGTACATGGCGCGCTGCCCCTGCCACGACGATAACAAACAAAGTCTTTCAGTTGGGCTTGGTGAGAAAGGAATTGTCCTTCATTGCCATGCGGGATGTGATTGTAAAGATATTCTAAATAGAATCGGGGTAAGGGAATCCGATCTTTTCTATGAAGAAAAGAAAATCCCACAGAAACAAAGTAAACATGGTGCTATTGTCGCTATATACAACTATCTAAACGGAGTTCAGAAACTACGCTATGAAGACAAATATTTTACATGGCGCAGGCCAGACAGAAAAGGTGGCTGGATTTATGACCGAAAGGGTGTTCTTCACAGTCTGTATGTTGCGGGCGAACTCGGCGAAGATGTGGCGATTGTAGAAGGTGAAAAAGATGCGGACAACCTCCATCGGCTGGGTTGGACAGCTGTTAGCGGTGAAGATGGTGCTGGGAAGGGGAAATGGAGAAAGGAATATTCAGAACAGCTTCTAGGTCTTCCCGTTGTCATTTTCCCGGATAATGATGATGTGGGCCGCGCTTATGCGCAGGAAGTTGCAAATTCCCTCTATAGCATTGCGGAAAGCGTTATTTTGCTTGACCTGTCTGAAGCGTGGCCGGAGATTCCCGAAAAAGGCGACATATCCGACATGATCGAACATTTTGGAGATGAAGCGACGACAGAGATGATCGCGAAACTGATAAGCAAAACACCTCCTTACGTCCCAAAAAATTCTATGATTGTTTCCGCTTCTGATGTGCCCTATGAAACGCCACGCTGGACAATTCAGCCATACTTTCCAGAGGGGGAAAGGAACACTGATTCAGGGCGATTCTGGCAGCGGCAAGACTGCTTTTATGTGTGCTGTTGCTGCTCATGTCACAACAGGGAAACCGCTCTTAAACAGCCCTGTAGAAACTCCCGGAAACGTCCTGATTCTTTCCGTTGAGGATGATTTGCCAGTACTGCGCGGCAGAGTAGAAGCCAGCGGCGGTGATTTAAAAAAATGCTATTTCTTCAAAAAGCCGGCCGGCTTAACCTTCAACAGCCCTGAAATTTGGTCTATTGTCCGTCAATACAAAATTAAACTGCTTATCTTTGACCCGATACAAGCATTTATGGGGGCTGAAATTGATATGTTCCGAGCTAATGAGACCCGCCCCGCATTGGCAAAACTGTTCGAAATGTGCGATCAGGAGGATTGCGCTTGTGCTATCGTTGCTCATACCGGCAAAAACAGCGACAAATCTGTCGTCAATCGTTCCCTAGGTTCGGTAGATATTCCCGCAAGTATGCGCAGCGTGATGCAATTGATACGCAATCCAGACAACCCCGACCAATGCGTTATGGTTCACGTTAAGTGCTCCAACGCTCCTAAAGGGCGTAGCATCGCCTATACAATCGGTGATCGCGGCGGCGTTCATTGGGATGGGTATTCCCCTATTACCGTTGATGATTTAGGCAGCATTGCCAAACGAGAGAAAAAAGGGATTCCTTACGACAAAGAACCTCTTGTTCAGGTATTTATTCAGCTTATTACAGACAAGCCCGGAGGGGGGTTTTGGAGCTACAATGATTTAAAGCGTCGGGGAATTGAAATACTGGGTTTTGCTCCTTTTGATAGTATTTCTGACTTAAGGAAACGGTTAGACGATGGACTTTCTCGCGAATTGCTTGCAAAGGATGGCATCATGGTAACCCACAGTGAAAAGGGACATGGAAACGCTCGCGGAATTAGAATAGAACAATATTCCTTGCCTAAGAGCTACCAAACCAAAATAAGTGGTTAATAGTCTCCTTGTACAAAAAAAATAAATATTCTTAACCATAGTTAACCCTATGTTCTATATAGTTAACAAACTTTCAAATTGTTAACTATTCTTAATGGTTAACAACGGTTAAATTTTAGCACCTTTTTTTGTACAGCAATCTATTTAACCTTTTTAAATGAGTGACGCTATTCATTGTACAAAAAAATATATATATTTCGTCCCTTAACGTCCCTATGTGTCACTTAATGGCACTCTATGCTTTTAATAATAGGGACGATTAGGGACGAAAATGACGCTTATTTTGTACGACACACAACGTCACCCTTCTTAAACTCAAAAGGGAGGTGAAAAAATGCTTTGCGTAATCGACCACAAAAGCCCCTGTATTCAGGCTTGCCCCTATCACTATCAGCAGGGCGGCTGCTGATAAGGTACAATAAATTTCGCAAATTAAAAAGAAGATAAAAAGAGACATGGAATGCAGAACTCTGGTAGAATGAAGTTGCGACACTAACCATTCGAAA
>QWCV01003209.1_pt1 | contig 12170 bp, 17 predicted proteins | sample 1972621 | NCBI WGS metagenome assembly QWCV01 (sample SAMN09866699, study PRJNA288562) | Human gut metagenome isolate pre2_stool, whole genome shotgun sequencing... | isolation source: gut | host: Homo sapiens | place: USA: California
CTCATAGTTTCAACGGGTATCAAACACCATATCAAGCTCGAATTGCATAAATCGATATTTTTTAGCCACAAGTGTTACAAAAACGCTTGACCATAACATACCGCCTCATGTGGGCAAGGCAGCCGCAACGGGTGACATCCTTCAGCTTATTATAACCGCTGAAACCATCACAGGTAAGATATCCGGAAAACCCTTTCAGGAATTCTTCTGCATGATAGCCGCCCCGGCTGGACTGGTAATCATACAGACAGATCGGTGGCAGCCCGTCATTTCCGGAGCCATACAGCCACATATAGGACTTAGACTGTGCCGTTTTTCCTTCCTCTTTCAAGACCTGACAGGGTGTTTCATCTGCATGGATGATCTCCCTCTCCAGCAGATGCCGGTGGAGCTGTTCATACACCGGCTCCATATAATCTATCCCACATTTGATGACCCAGTTCGCCAGTGTCGCCCTGGAAAGCTTCACGCCAAGCTGTTTCCAGTCTGTCTCCTGGCGGTACAGCGGGACGCTGTTCACATATTTCTGGTACATCACGTACGCAACCGTGGACGGAGATGCGAGGCTGTGCTTGAGCAGGGGGCTTGGCGTTTCAGCCCCGATGATAACGGAAGCGCCGTCTTTTTTACATTCCGGACAGCCAAGAACTTCCTGGACATACTGGATCCGTTCCACTGTTGCAGGGATGATCCGTAATTCTTCACGCACAACTTTTTTCCCGATGACTTCCATCGGAGTGTTGCAGTAAGGACAGTTCCGGTCCTCATCCGCTACTGTGCAGGGAACTTCGATCACAGGCAGCCCTGCAAGGATCTCTTCCCTGGTGGCTTTTGATTTCTTTGCCTTACGATTATAACCCCCAACAGCTTCTTCCAGAGTTGGTTCCGGGACGGAAGGATCCGCGGCAGCTTCCGCCTCATTGAACAGATTCAGTTGTCCGGGAAATGCAGGTTTCTCTGCTTTTTCACTGGAAGATGCGAACAGCTTCTTTTTCAGATATTCAACTGTTTCATTCAAGTTTGCAATCGTCTGATTCAGCTGTACGGTCTGCTCCTCATGGCTTTTGACCATCTGCTCGATTGTAAGACGCTGGCTGTCCACCAGCTGGCGCAGGGATTCAATTGTCTCTTTCTGAAGCTGTATGAGTGCTTCCATTTCTGACTGTGACATCAGGAAACCACCTTTCTTTCACTGGTTCCTATTATATCGAAAATCCAGTGGAAAAGCGAATCCGATTCCATAGCTCTTTCGTCATTTTGACGGAAGGGAAATGTAGAAAACGAGACGTTTTTGCAGGCAGCTACCCTGGAAAAATCTTGTATGTTCCACATACAGATAGCTCTCCGTAAAAAGCAGGGGCAGTTATCCCCCTGTCTCCCGTGCAATTCCGTGGTCCTGTGGATAAGTCATCTTCTGTATTTTTCCAGCCTGGCAGGAGAAAGAAAAATTTTCTCCCTTTTGCACAAAGATCAGAACTCTTTCTTTCTGGCAGGACGGATTGCTTTGGGCTGGTCAATCGACAGCCCTTCCAGGAGCCAGCGGTATTCCTGGCGGCTGAGATTTCTTACTTCCGAAGAATCCCGCGGCCATTGGAACCGACCATTATCCAAACGTTTATAATAGAGGCAGAACCCGTCTTTTTCGAAATGCAGCGCTTTAATCCGGTCGCAGCGTCTCCCACAGAAAAGGAACAGAGAGTTGCTGTAAGGATCTAATTCATAAGTATCCCTGACAATTGCCATTAATCCATCAATGCTTTTGCGCATGTCGGTATAACCTGTCACCAGGAAAAATTTTGCTACGCCGGACAGTTCGCCTAACAAAGCTGCCGCAGGGCAAACAGGGTATTACGGATCACATCCGCCCCGGCCTGTTCGTGGATCTCAACACGGATGCCCTGCATTTCCAGACAGATTGAGGGGATGGGTAAGGGAATAGGATCTGAAGGATTCTGTTCCTTTTCCCAAAAGGGGATCTGGACAACCTCCTGCTTCTGTGCAGAAGCCTCCACTGCTTCCGGAACTGCACAGGCTTTTTTGCGCAGCGCCCGGACATGATAGTAAAATGTGCTGACGGGGATCCGGTTTTCTATGCACCACTGACGGTCTGTAAGCCCGCTGGCTCTGCACTGGGTGATTAGCTCCAGCCAATGTTCATCTTTTGAAGTTATACTCATTTCATTCAATTCCTCCAACATGAGATTTTGGAGTAACCAGGTACAACAAAAGCGTCCAATGATAGAAAGAGGTGCAGCTTTTGTAACTCTGAGAACCAGATAGGAAGTGAATTACTCCAAGTATCTAAAGCATCTCACAAAAGTTACGAATCTGCTATCCGTGTGATTATAAAGCGCTTACTATATTTCTATCTTTTGACGCATTTGAGACGGGATTGTCCGAACGTCAGAATCTGCAAAATGTAATTTTATTAACATATTCAAAAAAGAAAAATAATACTATAATTTCAATGTGTAGAGATAAAATATGTTAACAGGTAATATGGCGATATATAATGAATTTGGATACATCACAATAGATGATGCCAGAATTAATGCAACATGTAATGCCTATTTCAAGTGGAAACATTTGAATAACTTTTACACTTCTTGTTTGATGAAAATACTGCAAGCGTGAAACGGAATGAGGAAAAAGTAAAAACAAATACGAGATGAATGAGAGATGTAACAGAGGCGTAAAGCGGAAAATATATTGAATAAAACAAGAAATTATGTTATAATCTCTGTGGACACAGAAAGGAGGCGAGCAAGGTGATTGATTTATCAAACTTTAAGACGTTTGACTTTAGTGAAGGTGTACCATATATCTCAATTACGAATAATGGAATTACATTTAACAAATCTGTGATTTTGAAAATGAAATATCCTGCATACGTAAAACTTCTAATCAATGAAGATGAAAAGCAAATTGCTGTTCAGACTTGTGAAGAAGACGATGATAAATCGGTGCAATTCTATAAAGAAAAATCGAATGGAGTTTTGTCGGTTAGGTGGAATGCTAAAGATCTGATTAATACGATTGCACGATTGTGCGATTGGGATTTGAGGCAGACTTCATATCGAGTGAATGGGGTACTTATTCCAGAACTCAACTTAATGCTATTCGATTTGAATGAAGCAGTCACAATGGTATAAGCTTGCTATACTTCTGATTCCAAAAAAAGAGCTCATTTGAGATTAGGCCCTCAAATGAACTCAATCGGAAATAGCAGAGACAAAGGATCGTCTACTAAATCCATACTTTTCAATTTTATTTTAGTATTTGTCTCTGCCGATTTCCATACTTTTCCCGATTCGTCCGGAAAAAATCTTTTGGAAAGGAGGCAGATTGCATGCAGAAATGTGATCAGAGTGAACTGGTTTTTACACCATATATCACACTGAAGAATGGGCAACGTTTGTATGCTCGTCAGTTTGGTAAAAAGGTATTTTGCTTTCCTCGTAAAGAATCTCAGGACAAAGATACCAGAAAAGACTAATTCATAACATTTTAATCAAGGGTGTTTGACGATCACATCCTTTCTTTTAAGAAAGAGAGGATCAGCATGAATAAAAAAGTAAGTGGACAAAAGCTTGCATCAGACGCATCAGATATTATGAGATCAAAAGGTAGTTCCCAAATTCAAAAATCATTAGCTGCCAGTGTTTTATCTCAAAGAAATTCCGGAAACATGACAGGAAAGGAAATGGAAACAAAGGCTTCTATGGTATTGAAGAGCAATAAATATTCAGATACAACAAAAAGCCTTGCAGCTAGCGTACTTTCTCAGTCAGACAAAAACAGGTAATACAATTAAATAGCGAGTAACCCAAAGGGCGTCAACTGTAAAAGAGTTGGGGCCTTTTGTTTTGCCCATTAATGTACAGAGAGAATGGAAAGAAAAACTGAATATGACCGATAAGGTCAAATATGAGAGTCGATGTAATTGAATTTCCCTCAAAAGAGCAAATTGCGAAAAATGATATTTAATGATTAAAATACTGAAGGAGGTGTAATAGCTCATAAATGGAGCAGTATAGAGAAATGCTTTTCTCAATGAATTTGAGGTATTACCTAATAAATATATTAGATTATTAAATATTATTGTTTTTCAAATCTAATAATATCATTCGGTTCACAATTCAAAATCTCACATAGCCTTTCCAATGTAAACATGGTAATAGACTTATTGTGTTTTAAATTATTGATCGTCCGGGGATTGATGCCATACTTATGAATTAGTGTATAGGTGGAGATATCCCGTTGGCGCATAGTTTCCCACAATGGAGAATAGTTTATCATTTCTGCTCACTTCCCAGTTTGTAATATAATCATTATCATGGTAAAAATAATGGTTTACTATACTGAAAAATGTATCTATAATAGAGGCATATGGAGGGAGAACTGGGATGAAAAAATATGATGAACTATCCAACAAAGAAAAACATAATTTTGAAGAATTCCTTATCTTAACATTCGAGTTTTCCGGAGATGAGCTAGCGGTAATCGATAAGGAAAAGCCGATGACAATGGAACTTTTTTCTTCATGTCTGGCTAAGTGTACGGAGTGGGGACTCTATAAACTTTTCGAAAGGTTGTTGGATGAGTATCCAGATTTAACGGATAAATATGTAAAAGCTATTGATGATGATATAAAAGATGTGATATTGCCAGAAAGAACTCCAGAGGAGGAAGAAGAAAGTTGGAATCGATTGTGCGAAAGAATAAAAAAAGAATATGGTGATGATTTAATAAGCGAATAGCTGCCAGAAAATCTGGTGGCTATTTTTTATAACAGAAATCTATGAATTAAAAATTGACATCCAGTCAAAAAAGGAGGGATGTTTTTTTATGCACTTTATCAAAAACTTTGTCTCAAAACACTGTATAATTCTCGGATTTCCTTTCTATAAGTGAGGGGAAATATTTTTTGAAGTAGAAAATTAACAGATTTTTCGAAGCTCCTTGTATTTCTGCCTCTGACGATTGGGTTAAGTGAGGGGATCTTTAAAGAACAAAAAAGATAAGAGCGGATCTGGTTGATAAGAATAAAATTTATTTCTTTTTGACCCTGTATAATAGCCGCTCCCGGTTACGTTAAGTGAGGGAGGAAATATTATAGAGCAAGATCCACCCGTGTTAAGCGGTTATGCCATTCCTGGCTGTCCTCTAACTTACAGGTTGAGCTCTTGATGGGGATTTTTCCAGAGCAAGATCCACCCCGTAATACACTATCGTGTATTCCTGAGTAGGGCTCTTGCCTGGGATTTCGATTCCCCATACCCTCGATGATCTGCCGATCTGGCAGATATTGGCGTCCACTGGAAAGTGGGACGCAGCACAAAAGGTAGATTCCGGCAGGACTGCCGGTTCTCCCATTTGTGATGTTACTGAAGTAACAGAAAAGTAGAAAGGAGAAACCATGAGAAAAAAGAGATTAGAACGGGAACTGAACCATCCGCATTTTGTCGGAGTCCGGCTTTCCGATATTGAGCTGGAACTTCTGGACAGGAAGGCAGAGATCCTGGGGGTGTCCAGATCCGAATGCCTGCGGAAACTTTTGGTGGAAAAGGAGATCGTGCATCGAGTAGAAGTGGTCGCCGATATGGATGAACTGAGAAGTCTGGTGGGGGCATATGGAAAGATCGGTGTGAACCTGAATCAGATTGCACGGTACTTCAATACGGGCGGGGAGCGTTCGCTGGCTATGGAAGATGAAATCCGTCACTGTATCGCGGAATTGTTTGCACTCAGGGAAGAAGTGTTGAAGATGGCAGGGGATTTTGAACGGGAGTATCGGGGCGGTTAAAGTAGTCCAGATGAATTGTTCCAAAATGATACCGAAACACGACCAAACAGCGTTTTCTGCCGTCAGACAGGATAAACCCCAGGCAAATATATTTGAGGTCAAAAAAGCCTGTCGTAAAGGGCAAAAAATGCAAAAAATGATACCGAAACGCGACCATATTTCGCTGTCCTGTACCAGGTACTGGCAGGATGGCAGGAAGGAGGAATGTCTGTGCCGAGAATGAGCAAGAAAAGAAAACAGGAATTGGCTTTTTTTCTCAATGAAAGAGGGCGGGTTGCCCACAATGACACCTGCCGGAAATGTGTTGGAGACTGCAAGCAGAGTTTCCGGACTGTGATTGTCTGTTGCCCCTGCTATGAATCCAAGCGAAGCCGTCGGCGTAAGATCAGACAGAAACAAAAGGATGGATGTGAAGAATAAAGATCAGATGGTATACATGACGGATCAGACCCAGATTCCGGTATATCTTCCTTACCCACGGTTTCTGCTGGGGATGGATCTGACTCAGACAGCCAAGGTCCTGTATGCTCTGTTGCTGGATCGGGCGAGTCTTTCCAGGAAGACAGGGTGGAAGGATGAGGAAGGCCACATTTTTGTGGTTTATCCCATTGCTTATCTGGCTGACGATCTTAGAAAGAGTCACATGACTGTAAAAAAGGCATTGAATGAACTGGAAGAAGCCGGACTTCTGGTGAGAAAAAAACAGGGATTTTCCAAACCGAATCTGCTGTATATCAAAATCCCGGCAGAGGGAAAGAAAAGTTTCCCTGTGAAGGATAGAAAAGTGTCCCTCAAAGGGAAAGAAAATGATACTTATGAGAGAAAGAAACCTGTCCCTGTGAGGGAAAGAAAAGTATCCCCTAATTACTTAAATAATAGTTACTTGATATATAGTCAAACAAATAAAGAGAGAGAAGCGCGCTCTGCCTATGGCGAATATCACAATGTGTTTCTCTCCGAAACAGAATATGGAGAATTGAAACAGGAAATCCGGGAAATAGACAGGCTGATCGAGGAACTGTCCAGTTATATGCGTTCCAGTGGAAAGCAATATGCTGATCATGCCGTTACCTTGAGAAGATGGGCAGAACGGTCAGCCCCGGTAAAAAGCATTCCGGATTATACCTGCAGTGAGGAGGAAAGTCTATGAACAAGATGGTAGAAGAAACAGTAAAGAACATGATGCAGCCGGGAGAAAGAAACCGGGAAGATTACATCGGAGAAGACGGGCTACTGTATTGTGGACAATGCCATGAACCGAAGGAGGCTTATTTCGATCAGGAGAAAGTCGGAGTTTTGGGAATAAAAAAACATCCGCGTGAATGTGAGTGCCGGAGGCAAAAGAGAAAAGAGGAGGAACAGTACCGGGAACAGCAGCGCCATGAAGCTGTAGTCAGAGAATTGAAGGAACATTGTTTCTCGGATAGATCCATGAAGGAATGGACATTTAAGAATGATAAGGGGCTTTCCGAAAATACCGTGCTTGCAAAGCTGTATGTGAAAGACTGGGAAACAATGAAGGCGGAGAATACAGGCTACCTCTTCTGGGGAGCAGTGGGAACCGGAAAAAGTTTTCTGGCGGGCTGTATTGCCAATGCATTGTTGGAACAGGAGATAGCGGTCCGTATGAACAATTTCGCAGAAGTGCTGAATGATCTGTCTGCTAATTTTTCAGAGAAGAACACATACATAAAAAATCTGTGCAGAGTTCCGTTGCTGATTCTGGATGATTTTGGAATGGAACGGGGGACAGAGTACGGACTGGAACAGATCTATGCGGTGATTGACGGCAGATATCGGAGCGGGAAACCTCTGATTGCGACGACCAATCTGACACTGCAGGAATTAAAGAATCCGCAGGATACAGCCCATGCCAGGATTTATGACCGGCTGCTGGAGATGTGCGTGCCGGTTCAGTTTAAAGGGGAGAGTTTCCGGAAACGTACGGCTCAGGAAAAGCTGAGACGGATGCAGAAAAGAGTAAAGGAGGAGATGAGGTAAATGAGACAGACAAAAGAAAGAGAGAGCAACTGCCGTTTGGCAGTGGATATTGAAGGTCTGGCCGCTATGCTTTCCTGCGGACAGATGACTGCAAGGAAGATTGCGGAAGATGCGGGAGCCCGGATCACCATCGGCCGCCGGGTATTGTACTCCGTACAGAAAGTGGAAAAATACCTGGAAGCAATAGCGGAATAGAGGAACACAGATGTGCGTGGGTGTGGTTTTGTGCTATACTTTTCATAGACAGGACAAGACCATTCCCCACAACAGGGAGGTGTGAAGATTACAGAAGCAACAGTTCAGCACGCGCCATTCGTAAAACCGCACTACGTGCTAATGATGGCTGCCGCCATTGTTTTGCTCATTCATAGGCGCTCACCACATCTGGATGTCAGTCACCGGATTTTTATGCAAGCATAAATCCGTCTCCTGACACCAGATGGCTGAACTGTTCCAGAAAGGAATGGTTTTGTGGCAAGAAAAGACAATAGAGGAAGAAATCTGAGGACCGGGGAATCCCAGCGCAAGGATGGACTCTATATGTACCGGTACAAAGATGAACGGACTGGCAGACGCCTGGCCGTTTATTCTCCGGATCTGGTTGAACTCAGGAAAAAAGAAAAAGAGATTAAGAAAGACCAGAGCGAAGGAATTATGACCGATACCCAATGCAAGAACATGACTCTCAATGACCTGTTTGAGATCCACATGGATACCAGAAAGCTGGCAGAGAGTACACAGGCCAATTACAGAAGGATGTGGAACAGTCTTGTGAGGAATGAACTCGGACAGATGAAAGTGGTACAGGTAAGACCATCTCATGTACGTCTGTTTTATTCCCGGCTTAGCAAACAGAAATATTCCCACAGTACCATCAAGTTTCTCCATAATATGATCTTACCGAGTTTTGAGGTGGCTGTAGATGATGATATCATTCGGAAGAATCCTGCCAAGAGAACGCTGGGAGACTATGGGGAACCGGAAAAGAAACGCACCGCCCTGTCCTTTGAACAGCAGAAAAATCTGCTGAACTATGTAAAGAACAGCGAGGTATTCCATATCTACCTGCCGCTTTTGCAGGTGATGATCGGAACCGGACTCCGCTGTGGAGAACTGATCGGTCTTACCTGGAAGGATGTGGATCTGAAGACCAGGACCGTATACGTGAATCATCAGCTGATCTATAAGAACTATGGAGACGGGTGTGATTTTCATGTGACCATGCCGAAGACAGAAGCCGGGATCCGGGAGATACCCATGAGCAAGATGGTGGCAAAAGCCTTTGAGCCCAGAGACGGCTGAATTTTCAGATGGGGATTCCCAGAGATGTGAAAATCGAAGGGCTTTCGAATTTCGTATTCATGAGCAGGAGCGGGCGTCCTATGATGCCCACTACCGTGAACTTTATTCTCCGGGATATTGTGAAGGCGTATAACGAGGAAGAAAATGAGCGGGCAAAGCGGGAGAGGAGAAAGCCGGAAGAGCTGCCTCATATCTCTGCCCACATTCTCAGACATACAGCCTGTACCCGGATGGCAGAGACAGATCTGGATATGAAGGTCGTTCAGTACGTGATGGGACATGCGAATATCAGTGTTACGATGGAAGTTTATAACCATATCACAGACCGGTCCAGGATTGAAAAAGAGATTGCGAAGATGGATCTGGTTCAAATCATGTGACTGGATTTTCAGTCTTCAAATCAGAGATTTTTGATTGCCTTGGAGTGAAAATCGCAAAAAAATCAGATTTTTCTGCTTTTGATGGTGTAGTAAATTAACTCAGATTTCCTTGAATTTACAGGGGATTTTGGAGGTCCCCGATTCTGAAATTGGTGTAGAAATGGTGTAGTAAGCCATTTTTTGAAAAAATCAAAAAATTGGAAAGCCCGAAAAAGCCCGTAAAATCAAGCTTTTTTGAGGTTTTCCAAAAAAATAATTAAAAAAATTAGCACTCACCTCTTGACACCGCTAACAACAAGTGTTATATTACAACTAGAACAAAGGAAGAGACAAAGATCTCAAGAGAAACTTGTTCGATTTCAACACTTCGGATTTCTCCGATGGTGCTAAAATAAAACAAATTGTCATAAAGAAAGGAGACATGACTTATGATGATGCCTAGTATTTTTGGAGAAAACTTATTTGATGACTGGATGGACTTCCCATTTGATGATGACTTCTTTGGAAGAAGGAACCCATTATATGGAAAGAATGCAAAGAACATGATGAAGACAGATGTCAGAGAGACAGATGATTCTTACGAAGTAGATATTGATCTCCCGGGATTTAAGAAAGACGAGATCAATGCCCAGCTGAAGAATGGATATCTTACCATTTCTGCAGCGAAGGGACTGGATAAAGATGAGAAGGATAAAAAAGGTAACTACATCCGCAAGGAGCGTTATGCAGGCAGCATGAGCAGGAGCTTCTATGTAGGCGATGACGTCAAACAGGAAGACATTCATGCGAAATACGAAGACGGTATCCTGAAACTGACAGTTCCGAAGAAAGATCAGAAGAAAGTAGAAGAAACATCGCACATCGCGATCGAAGGTTAATGAACCATGCGGGCGGCCGAAAAGGCCGCCCTTTTTTGTTCACCTTCTGTCAGGAAAAAGGGCGAAACTGTACAGGATTCCTGGTGGTATCTTTCTGCAAAAACAGGTAAAATGAAGACAGAAATCATCAGGAGGAACAGTTGTGAATTTAGGAAATAATCTGTATCAGGCAAGGAAAAAGAAAGGGCTGTCTCAGGAGGATGCGGCTGAGAAGCTTGGAGTGAGCAGGCAGACAATCTCCAAGTGGGAGACCGACGAGACGCTTCCGGATATCCGCCAGGCAAAGCAGCTTTCGATGTTGTACGGTCTTTCGCTGGATGAGCTGATTTCATTTGATGTGGAAATGCAGGAGATTCAGGATGCGATCGACCGGATGAGTGACGAGGTGACAGAAAAGATCGACTGGACAAAAGCGTGGAGTAAAAAGTATCCGATTCTGGCGTCCTACCAGAAAGAGGTGGACATTTCGTATTATGCGGAAGAGTTGTGCAGGCTCTTGATCCGGATGGAAAAAGAATATGGATATAATGAGCTGGATTCCATGCTGGTGCTGAAAGATATTCTGGCAAGAGTGTGGAAGAACAGGGGAAAAAAGAATTCCGGGAAATAGATGATGAAAACGCAGGGCAGGCAGCGGACGATGATAGAACCGCTGCCTGCTCTGGCTTTATGTTTCGGAACCGACTGCCGTTGTGAATGCTTTCAGGCGTTCATAGAATACTTTTGCGGCCGGTGAAAATGTTTGATATTTTTTGGTGACCATATAAAGGCCTACAGATAATTCCGGACTGATTGGCCGAAATACAAGGTTTCGTCCCATGGTGTTGACAAGCCGGTCAAGGCAAAGGGCATATCCGATGCCGTGCTCCACAAGATAGGTGGCATTGTAAATCAGATTGTAGGTCGCTACGACATTCAGGGCGTCCTCCCCGAACCAGTCCAGATCCTGATGGCCGGAGAAGGTCTGGTCCGCCAGAATCATCGGAAGCGTTTTCAGCTGATCGATGTTGATGGTGTCCTGTCCGGCGAGCGCACAGTCCTTTGGCATCAGCAGTCCGTAAACATCTTTTTGATGTAGATTCAGGTAATCGTATTTTTCCTGCCGCACCGGGCCAAGCAGAAGTCCCATATCGGAGAGCCCTTTGTCAATCCGGTCCATGATGGCGTCAGCATCCCCGCTGTAAGTATGAAGCTTGACATCCGGATAATCTCTGTGAAACCCTGCCAGAAGCCCGGCGATCATATCCATTCCTACCGTTTCGCCGCAGCCGATAAAAATATCTCCGCTCAGATGCTCGGCATCCGTATGAAGAGCGGTCTCTGTATTTTCCAGAAGTTTCATAATCTCCTGCGCACGGTTACGAAGGAATACCCCGTCTTCCGTCAGTTCGATGCTTCGTTTTCCGCGGATAAAGAGCTGTTTTCCAAGCTGGCTTTCCAGATCCATCATCTGCCTGGAAAGAGTAGACTGGGAAATAAACAGTGTCTGAGCCGCCTTTGTAATATTCAGTTCTCTTGCTACTGCAAGAAAATAATGGAGCAGTCGCGTTTCGATCATGCCGTTTCACCCTTTCAAGTATGGAATATAAAATCAGTATAGGGTCAGTATACCACAAGTCTATCATTCCTGAAAGTGATGATAAATAAGAAGTGATAACTGTTTGTTGTTTCTTTAAAACGGACCTATAATGAAATCAAACAGGAGGTTAATTGAAATCCTTACTGCAACATTGAAGTTGTAACTGCACATTGAAAACTTTATGAAGTTGTAACTGCATAATATCATGAGTAATTGCAACAGTT
>QWCV01006327.1_pt1 | contig 12155 bp, 12 predicted proteins | sample 1972621 | NCBI WGS metagenome assembly QWCV01 (sample SAMN09866699, study PRJNA288562) | Human gut metagenome isolate pre2_stool, whole genome shotgun sequencing... | isolation source: gut | host: Homo sapiens | place: USA: California
GCCATGTAGCTGGCTCCCAGTGGGGCAACAAAAAGTACATGAATATGAAGCACCTGGAGGCCGCCATTGAGGATGCCTCCATTGCCGGCTGACTTCATTCATGCCAGAGCTTGCAAACTAAAGTGCGAAAAAATCTTGACACGACCAACTACCATAGCAAGAACCTCCAGCGGTTAGAATTATGATGCTGCATCCACAGTGCACCTTACTTTTGTAGCCTTGTTCCACATAAACCGTCCGGCGGTATTTAACTGATTAACAAAATTGTAAGGGGCTGTGGTTGGAACCTTTCTGAAACCATCTTGTGGTAGGAGAACCCAACCAATCCACAGCATCCCTTACAGTGTAGCACAGCCCTTGGAGAGGGGCTCTAATAACTACTACTCTATAATACAAGGAGAGCCCAATGAACGTCAGAAAGCCAACCGATTACAGCGCCATGTATGGGATACTGGATCAGCTCATGGGGGCGGAGCTCCCGCAGATGGAGCTGTACTTTGCAATCGGCAGGGCCGTCTGCGCCCGCCCGGAGAAGGGCGCGGCGGTGATGGCCGCTGAGTATCTTCAGGCCAACTACCCAGAGTGCAAGGGCTTCTCCCCCAGAAACCTGCGCCGGATGCGGAGTTCTACCGGGCCTATGCCGACAATCCGGAGCTGCAGGCGCTGGCCCTAGAGCTGGGCTGGACGCAGAACGTGGCCATTTTGGAAGGGTGTGAGGACAGCCGGGAACGCGCCTGGTATCTCCGGGCTGCGCTGGAGCACCGCTGGACAAAGGCGGAGCTGATGGAGCGGATCCAGGCCGGGGCATGGCTGCGGGAAGGGCTCGACGAACCGGGCAATACCTGCTATACTGAGAGCAACACAGTATCAGCGGGGTGTCTGGAGCATGAAGAAGACCCTTTTTGTGTGCCACGGCAATATTTGTCGGAGTCCGATGGCCGAGTACGTCATGAAAGATTTGGTAAAGAAAGCGGGGCTGGAGTATCTGTTTCAGATCGCCTCGGCGGCCACCAGCCGGGAGGAGATCGGCAACCCGGTCTATCCCCCGGCCCGGTGGAAGCTGGCGGAGCACGGCATCTCCTGCGGCGGCCACGCCGCCCGTCAGCTCCGCAACCGCGACTACGAGGAATACGACCTGCTCATTGGGATGGACAAGGCCAACCTCCGCAATATGTACCGCATCTGCGGCGGCGACTTCAACGACAAGATGCACCTCCTGATGGAATACGCTGTCCGCCCGGAGCAGGAGGTGGCCGATCCCTGGTACACCGACGACTTCGACGCCACCTGGCGAGATGTGCTGGCCAGTTGCCAGGGGCCGTTAGCCAGTTTGACAGGGAGATGACTTGGAGGTGAATGTAGTGTCGCAGGACGATAAGATTCAGCTATTTGAGAATAAGCGCATCCGCACGGCATGGGATGAGGAAGAGGAAGAATGGTATTTCTCGGTTGTGGATGTAGTTGCTGTTTTGACAGATCAGCCGACCCAGCGTGGGGCCAGCAATTATTGGGCGAAGCTCAAGGAACGTCTGAGGGCCGAAGGAGCAAATGAACTGCTGACAAATTGTCAGCAGTTGAAAATGACCGCTGTCGACGGGAAAAGACGGCTGACGGACGTAGCCACTACTGAGCAGCTCTTGCGCATCATTCAGTCCATACCTTCTTCCAGGGCGGAACCCTTTAAGGCGTGGCTGGCAGAAGTGGGGAGGGAACGCATTGAGGAGACTATTGATCCGGAGCTGACCATCGACCGAGCATTGGAGACCTATGTAAAGAAGGGCTACACCCGGGAATGGATCAACCAGAGGCTCCAGGCAATCCAGGTGCGTAAAGAACTGACAGATGAATGGGAGACGCGCGGCGTTCAGAAGAACGTGGAATACGCCATCCTGACCGATGAGATTTCCCGTGCATGGTCTGGTATGACTACCCGCCAATATAAGAAGCTGAAGGGCCTGACAAAGGAGAACCTCCGGGATAATATGACAACACTGGAGCTGGTTCTTAATATGCTGGCCGAGGCTACCACGACCGAGTTGTCCAAGGAGCACCAGCCGGAGACTTTTTCAGAGAATCAGGAGATCGCCCGGCGTGGCGGCAGGATCGCAGGTCAGGCCAGGCGGGCTATTGAGGCGGATACTGGGAAGCCTGTCATTACATCAAAAAACGCCGCACAGCTTAACCAAGTGGTCATGGATATGATCGAAGGCACGGTGGATCGGGAGAAACGTAATGGAGAAGATTTGTCCAAAGAATAAGGATGGAGCACCAAATAAGCATTTGCTTTTCTTACAATGATCAGCTACAATGAAACAATATATGGTGCCTTTGAGAATTGTAAAGTAATATCGGATATATCGAAAATATCCAGATTGAAGTTCGGTTTCATGTCGGAGCAAGCTATGGATCGCTTGCTCCGACTTATTTTATATGTCAGAGCGCGCTCACGCCGCTGCTCCTCCTTTCCAAACAGAACCAGCTTACGCTGGGCTTCGGTTTGGGGCCGCCCTGTGTGCGGCTTTTTTCTTGTCGGTTTTAACCGTCTGTTCCAAATTTGAAAGCCACGTCTTAGCCAATTGAGGCTGAGACGTGGTTTTTAAATTTGGAATACCTCTATGATATGCTGGCAATCAGTCATGCTATAGTGGTGTTTTACTACAAAATATTATCTGGATTTTGCAGGCGAAAGGAAAAGATATAATTTTGGAATCAGAGGATATGGCTGTAGCTTGTAATAAAGAGCGAAAATTGATTACAATTAGCATATAAGCAATTTTGGAAGGATTTTCTGTCAACATGAAGGGGGCATGAAAATTATATCTGAACAGCTTCAGCGATATAGTAACACCCACACCGCATGGTCTGGTGATGACCGGGACGCTGTTACAATGCTCCAGGCATTTTTGGGCTCGGGCGGAAAATCAGTGAGAGGTTCTCGACTGAAGACACATGGCCTAATACGGATGGGACGTTTGAATTAGTCCCGTCTCCAGAGGTGTCTAGGCGGCCAAAGCGGAGCTTTGTGGTCCAGAGTAAGGGAACCTCGACCCCGCAGATATCGCTGGACGGCGCTGTCCACTATCGGCTACGGGATCTTGCCTTCCCTGCATATGTGGCTTTGGAGGTTACGCTGGACCCCGGTATCTTGTTCCTGGTGTTAAATACGGGGAAGCGAGGGCAGGAGCGCGTATTCTGGAAGTACATTTCCCCCAGGTTTCTCGCGTCGCTCGATTTTAGCAAGGACTCCGCGGTGATCCGCTTTACCGGCGGGGACGAGATCAAAAACACGGAAGAGTCTGGGGATGACTTCGTCTGTAGCTGGACGGGATCTCCGACGACCACTCCTTGGGCTTTCGGTCGTCCCCTTTCAGTTGGCCTATACAGTCTCCATTCACAAGGCGCAGGGCCTCGAGTACAATTCCGCCAAGGAGGTCATCCCCAGCAGCAATTCCGAGCAGATCTCCCACGGCATTTTCTATACAGCCATCACCCGTGCAAAGGAAAAATTAAAAATCTTTTAGAGTGCGGATACAATCAATCAGATTATCGACGGGTTCGGCAAGGCGGCCGGCGGCCGGTTGGGTCTGAATATCATCAAAACACAATTTCTGAATGCCGAGGCAGCAGGACCGCCACCCGTCTCTTGACTTTTGGCCTGCATGGAGTATAATAAGGGTGCACAGCCAAGTTTATATGGAGCATCATGACTCTGCGCGAGTGCTGCCCTTCGGGCAGGCGCAGGGATGAGGGAAGCCGGTGGGAGTCCGGAGCTATACCCGTAGCCGTATGTGCTTGAGGTTGCCGTTCGAGGCGTGAGCCGGTCATTGGGGCAGGGCCCTGAGAAGGCGGAACGGCAGACGCAGGAGCGAGATCGCTCTGGAAAGGCACGAGCCGGAAGACCTATGGTGTTTGAGCGTGGGGCGCACGTCGGTGTGCGCCGGGAAAGCGCGCGGAAAAGCGGCCGCGGCGGATCATGGGATCTGCCGCGGCCGCAGTTTTATGCAGGAGACAGTGACGACGAGCAGAAAGGAAGGAGACCGCTATGCTGAATCTCACCTGGATCAAGAACCCCGACCACGTATCCTACTGTAAGGAGAACGAGGTGCTGCCCCGGTTGGCGCGGGAGCTCGGCATCGCCGACCTGGCACAGCAGGTAGAGGAATTCCGGACCCACCCCACGGCGGAGGGGGTAAATCTGAAAGGGAAGAAACGTACCACTTTGAAGCTGTTCATCCCCAACCTGACCTTCCCGGAGCCGGTGGAGATGGGGGAGAACGTGTGGATCTATATGGGGGAGCTGTGCCCCGCCTACTGTCTGTTTACCCCTTGGGAGACAAAAGAGAATTGACGCAACGGGAAGGAGATACGGTTATGGGCGAACAAAAAAAATACTGGGAGGGCAAGCACTTCGCTTTCTATACCAACAAGGAGTGCGAATATTACCCCTGCCACCCGGTGCCGGAGGGGACGGAGTTCAACTGCCTGTTCTGCTACTGCCCGCTTTATATGCTGGGGCGGAAGTGCGGGGGAAACTTCACCTATTTGGAAAGCGGCGTCAAGGACTGCAGCAAGTGCCTGGTACCCCACCGCCGGGAGAACTATGGATTTATTGCCGACAGTTTCCAGAAGATTGCTGGCGAGATGGCGGAACGGGAGAAGAAGGAAGGACAGTAAACGAAGGTTCCAGCCTATACATTCCGAGATGCACATGGAAAAAGCGCCCAACTGCTATGCGCAGGCGGGCGCTTTTTTAGGCATAGGTAGCCGTTCATTTAACAGGTAGCGGGGAGGCATCCTGTTTCAGAAGGGTGTTGCCCGCCATACTGCTGATGACCGGTGCGCCGATCCGGCGGCTCATGTCCAAAGAGGCCACGGTGCAGCGATCCAGATCAATGCCGCAGCCGATATCCATTTTGTGGAGTAGATTGACGAAATCTTCGGTGGGAATGTTCCCCTTGGCATTGGGAATCACGGGGCAGCCGCCCATGCCCGCCAGGGATACGTCAAACCGGGTAAAGCCCAACTCCATGGCTTTCACACAGTTGGCAAGACCAAATCCCTCAGTGTTGTGGATGTGCAGTGAGATCTGCTCTGGCCGGAAGCGCTCCAGAATCCGAAGGGGCAGCCGAAGACCGCGCCCAGGGCCGCCTGTACCTGGAGGTCCGGGAGGTTGGCGATGGCCTCCAGGGTGGCGAAGGCCCTGTCCGGCGTGGAGCCGAAGCCCTGGCCGAAGGCGTCGCTGACGGAGAGAAAGAAGTCCACGTGGCGGATACCCAGCGCCCTGGCCCGTTGGGCGGCCTCTACGCTCTCCACCAGGGCAGTCACCTTGACTCCCCTCTCTGCGGCATAGGGGAGCACCGCCTGACAGAGCGGCTCCAGATCCAGGTACTGTCGGCCACGTACGGGATCTGAGCTGAAGACGCCGATCTCCAGCTCACGGGCGCCGTAGTCGATCATACTACAGATAAGCTCCCGCTTAACCTCGGTTGGAAGGACGGTCTTGAATTTCGAAGGACGGTCTTGAATTTCTGCCAGCCGTCCCTGGGGGCAACCTCCCTCAGGGACACCAAAGAGGGATAATTCATGGCGAAACACTCCTTTCAAAAGAAGAGGCACACCGCGGACACCAGAATAACCACCGCCGCATAGAGCAGCATAGCCGCGATACCGTAGGTCCAGATGAATTTGTTGTCCATGTTTTTCTGACTGAGCAGGATGGCGGCCTGACCGCTGGATGCGTAGGTGAGGTAGGCCACCATGGAGCTCAGCGAGATGGCCACGGCCAGGATGGTGATGTCATACCCTGCCTCCACCAGGGGACCGCTCAGGGCGGATACCAGGGAGGAGACCACCAGCAGGGTGGCTGTGTTAGAGAAGAAGTTGGTGAGCACCAAGGTAATAAGTACCGTCATGGCCACAAAGAGCAGGGGGCTGTGGTTGGAGAAGAGGCCACCCAGGGCCTGCGTCAGCCAGGCTTTGATGCCGTACTCGTCGGCCACCAGCAGGCCGCCGATAGCTGCCATGGAGGCAACGGCCATGACAATGGGCCAGCTCACTCCCTTGGTGAAGGCCTCCACAGGGCAGAAGATCTGTTCCCCGTCCACCCGGATAAGGGCCAGCACCGCCAGGGCCACTGAGGTAAAAAGAACGGTGTCCATTTCCTTTAGGGCGCTCAGCACCGGCATCTCAGGCCAGTAGGGGCTGGTGAAGGAGTGGAGGGCGATGATCAGAAAGGCGGCCAGGGGGATCCACTGCCTCCGGGTCAGGCGCAGGGGCTTGTCCGCCAGGGCCTGGGCCAGATCTACCCGGCCCAGGGCTCGGATGTCGCACCGGAAGAGGAAGCGCAGGGCCAGAGCGAAGACGGCGCAGAAGGCAATGAGAATGGCAAAGGCCTCCGCCACGAAGCGGAAGGTGACTACCTGCACCCCAGCAGCGGCCAGAAAGAACTGCCCTGCCGCCAGATTAAGGGCCGCCATGCTACCGATGGTCATAGGGCCGATACACATGGTGATAAAGGCGCCCAGGCATAGCAGGCGGGCTAGCTTGCTTTTGGGCTCGATACCGGCCTCGGCGTAGATTCCATCCAGCAGGGTGAAACCCACGATGAGGGCGCCGAACACCCCCATGAAGGCGGCGGCCAGGCCAAAGGCGAAGAGGAGCATCATCACCATGACCATCGGGTATTTTTGAGTGAATCTGCGGGTCAGGAGGAACCGGGCGATGACCTCGCCGGTGTTGTCCCGGATGATGACGTAGCACAGGGCATAGAGCACCACGATCTGCCACACATAGGAGGCGCCCATAAAGGAGCTGATTACCTGGGCAGGGGTCTGAATGCCGTTGATTACCAGGCCGCCCATGGCGAACAGGGCGCACAGGATCAGGTCGTTGGTGGTCAGGATGCCGATAATGGCACCCACAAATACGCAGGCGATGGACACGCCGGCGGGGGTGATCCCGTCAGCCCAGGACGGGATCAGATGGGGGAGCAGGAGCATGCTCGCCAGCATGGCCAGCGTCCCCAGGTAGTAGACCCACGAGCTGTGCTTGGGGGATGCGTTTGTCTGTTTCATCGTTCTTCCTCCTTCTGTCTTTGGTGCGGTTTCACCGCACACCTCTCTCCATGGCAACTATAACACGGGTCGGCTTATTTGTTAAATTCATGTTTTTCCTTTTTATTTATAAGGAAATGTTATATAATGGCCATACCACGAGGAGGTGGCTGTATGACTATCGCGCAGATGTCCCATTTCTATGCGCTCTGCCAGTCCGGAAGCTACACTCAGGCGGCGAAGCAGCTATACATCACCCAGCCAGCCCTGAGCAAAAGCATCGCGGCGCTGGAGAGCGAACTGAACCTCAGGCTGGTGGAGCGCAGCACACGGACAGTGGCACTGACAGCGGCGGGGGAGGAGTTCGCACGGGCGTGTGAGGAGATGCTGGAGGTATATCGTAAGGGGGTGAACAATGCCCGGACGGCGGCGGGCGACATCTCGGGCCTGGTCCGCTTCGGCCTGCCCCGGGACCGGGTCTGCGATACCTTTGCCGGCCTGCGGCGGCATATCGAGGAGGAATACCCCAACCTCCGGCTGGAGCTGCGCTTTTACAGCGAAAACGGCCTTCTCCGCGCCCTGGATGACCACATGGCAGACTTCGTCCTGGCTTTTGGCCGGCCCCGGGCGGACAACGTGGGGCGGCAGAGCCTGTCCGTCAGCCAGATCTGCGCCGTGCTGCCCGGCGGCCACCCCCTGGCTGGGGCGGGAGAGCTGAGCTTCTCTCAACTGCGGCATGAGGCGTTTCTGGTCCCAGACTACAAAATCTCCGGTGTGGAGTTTGACACGGTGGTAACTTATGCCGGCCGGAATGGCTTCTCACCCCACGTGGTCCAGGAGGCGGACTCCATTCCCCAAATCTTCACCATGGTGGCCTGCGGATGCGGGATTGCTGTTTTGTCTGAGCTCTATCGCTTCAGTGCCGGAGAGCACGTGGTCTTCGTCCCCCTGAGAGATATCCCGCCCAGCGAGGAGCATCTGCTCTGGCGGCAGCGGGATGACAAGTGCTTAAATGCCATTGTGGAGCTGGCCCGGCGTTACTACGGAGGCGGGATGTAGGACGCTGTGGAGAAAAAACAGGCCGGCCGGAGCGAGGGGTCCCGCTCCGGCCGGCCTGTTTTTTGTTGTTTAGCCTTCCCAAGGGATGGGCCGCCCGGCGGCCAGGGAGGCGGGGACGTCCAGCAGCCGCTGGTTGGAGGAGCCGCGAAAGCGCAGGGAGATGTCCCTGAGAGCCTCCACAAATTCCCCATCCACCAGCACGTCCACCAGGGAGAGCAGCGCGCCGGTGGCCTCGCAGCGGGCGCGGCTCTGCCCGGTCAGCTCCTCCCAGGTGTAGCCGGAAAAGGCCCACACGGTCTTGTCCGGGAGCTGCTGCCGCAGGCGGTGGAGGAAGGGGAGCAGGGCGCGCTGGTTGTCCGGCTCGAAGGGCTCGCCCCCCAGCAGGGTAAGCCCGCTGATGTAGGGCCGGTCCAGGGCCTCCAGAAGCGCCTCCTCGGTCTCGGCGGTAAAGGGCTGGCCGTAGCGGAAGTCCCAGGTCTGGGGCTGGAAGCAGCCCTTGCAGCGGTGGGTGCAGCCCGAGACAAAGAGGGTCACCCGCACCCCGGTGCCGTTGGCGATGTCGCAGGGCTTGATGCTGCCGTAGTACACTGGAACCGCCCTCCTTACAGGTGGAGCACCCGCTCCTTGATCTCCTGGGTGCGGCCCTGGTTCCAGAACTGGGTGCCGATGTAACCGCAGGTGCGCCGGGCCACGTTGAGCTTGCTCTGCTCACGGTTGCCGCACTTGGGGCACTCCCACACCAGCTTGCCGTCGTCCTCCACGATCCGGATCTCCCCGTCAAAGCCGCACACCTGGCAGTAGTCGCTCTTGGTGTTCAGCTCGGCGTACATGATGTGGTCGTAGATGAAGCCCATGACCTGGAGCACGGCCTCCAGGTTCTGCTGCATGTCGGGCACCTCCACATAGCTGATGGCGCCGCCGGGGGAGAGGGCCTGGAACTGGGCCTCGAAGGACAGCTTGGAGAAGGCGTCGATCTCCTCGGTGACGTGGACGTGGTAGCTGTTGGTGATGTAGGACTTGTCGGTGATGCCGGGGATGACGCCGAAGCGCTTTTGCAGGCACTTGGCGAACTTGTAGGTGGTGGACTCCAGCGGCGTGCCGTAGAGGGAGAAGTCGATGTGCTCCTTGGCCTTCCAGGCGGCGGTGGCCCGGTTCATGTGCTCCATGACCTCCAGGGCGAAGGGGGTGGCCTCCGGATCGGTGTGGGAGCGGCCGGTCATGTACTTGACGCACTCGTACAGCCCCGCGTAGCCCAGGGAGATGGTGGAGTAGCCGTTGTAGAGCAGCCGGTCGATGGGCTCCCCCTTCTTCAGCCGGGCCAGAGCGCCGTACTGCCACAGGATGGGGGCCGCGTCGGACAGGGTGCCCTTCAGCCGCTCGTGGCGGCACATCAGCGCCCGGTAGCACAGCTCCAGCCGCTCGTCGAACACCTTCCAGAACTTCTCGCGGTCGCCGCCGGAGGAGAGGGCCACATCCACCAGATTGATGGTCACCACGCCCTGGTTGAACCGGCCGTAGTACTTGGGCTTTCCGGTCTCCGGATCCACGTAGGGGGTGAGGAAGGAGCGGCAGCCCATGCAGGTGTAGCACTGGCCCTCCCCGTTCTGATCCACCTTGTTCTGCTTCATGATCTTCTCGGAGATGTAGTCGGGCACCAGGCGGCGGGCGGTGCACTTGGCGGCCAGCCTGGTCAGATAGTAGTAGGGGGTGCCGGGGCGCACGTTGTCCTCCTCCAGCACGTAGATGAGCTTGGGGAAGGCCGGGGTGATCCAAACCCCCTCCTCGTTCTTTACGCCCTCATAGCGCTGCACCAGGGTCTCCTCGATGATGAGGGCCAGATCCCGCTTGGTCTGGGGATCGTCCACCTCGCCCAGGTACATGAACACGGTGACGAAGGGGGCCTGTCCGTTGGTGGTCATGAGGGTGACCACCTGGTACTGGATGGTCTGCACCCCCCGGCGGATCTCCTCCCGCAGGCGCTTCTCCACGATGCCGGAGAGCACCTCCTCCGAGGGGGTGCCGCCCACGGCGGCGATCTCCGCCAGCACCTGCCCGCGGATCTTCTCCCGGGAGACCTGGACGAAGGGGGCCAGGTGGGCCAGGGAGATGGACTGACCGCCGTACTGGTTGGAGGCCACCTGGGCGATGATCTGGGTGGCGATGTTGCAGGCGGTGGAAAAGCTGTGGGGCTTTTCGATGAGGGTGCCCGAGATGACGGTGCCGTTTTGGAGCATGTCCTCCAGGTTGACCAGATCGCAGTTGTGCATGTGCTGGGCGTAGTAGTCCATGTCGTGGAAGTGGATGATGCCCGCCTTGTGGGCCTCCACGATGTCGGGGGGGAGCAGCAGCCGCTGGGTGATGTCCTTGGACACCTCGCCGGCCATGTAGTCCCGCTGAACCGAGTTGACCACCGGGTTCTTGTTGGCGTTCTCCTGCTTGGCCTCCTCGTTGTTGCACTCGATGAGGGTGAGGATCTGGCTGTCGGTGGTGTTGGCCGCCCGGGCCAGGGAGCGGACATAGCGGTAGCGGATGTAGCGCTTGGCGGTCTCAAAGGCGCCCAGGCGCATGATCTCGGTCTCCACCAGCTCCTGAATCTCCTCCACGGACAGGGTGCGGCCCATCCGGGCGGCGGCCTGCTCCACGCTGAGGGCGAGCTGGGCCACCTGCCCGCCGGACAGCTCCGGCGGCTGGTCGGTGGCCAGATTGGCTTTGGTGACGGCGGCGGCGATCTTCTCCCGGTCAAAGGCGGCCTCGCTGCCGTTGCGCTTCATGATTTTCACTGGTGCTGCCACTCCTTACAATTCATTCGTCCGCTACATTATATAGGGCTAACTGGAAAAGCGCAATACTATATTTGGCGTTTTGTCAAATCGGACAGACCGGGGTGGAATTCCGGGGCGGGACACGGTATAATAGACAAAACAGACAGCGAAGCCCCGGAAGGAGCCACGGGGCGGTCAGGAGGCATCTGCGGTGCGCATTGATATCATCTTCAGCGATTTGGACGGCACCCTGCTGCTGGGAGACAAGGGACTGTCCCCCGGGACGGCGGAGGCCCTGGCCCGGGCGGCGGAGCGGGGGATTTCCTTCGTGCCGGCCACCGGGCGTTTTTTCAACGCTATTCCCCGGGCGGTGCAGGAGCTGCCCTTCTGGCGGTACGCCATTGTGATGAACGGGGCGGTGGTGTGGGACCGGGCGGAGGGGAGGGCCATCCGCCGGGCGGAGCTGTCCCCGGAGCTGGCCGTCCGGGTGATGGCCCGGCTGGAGGACTTTCCCGGCACCCTGGACTGCTATATGGAGGACAACTGCGGCTGGATGGAGGCCAGGTACTACGCCGCGCTGGACGACTGGATCCTGGACCCGGTCTCCCGGCGGATCATCCGGGAGATGCGCCGCCCCATGGAGGATCTGCGGGGCTATGTGGGCCGCCGGGGGCGGCCGGTGCAGAAGATCCAGAGCTACTTTCGGGACGAGGCCACCCAGCGGGCGGTGCTCGCGGCCCTGGCGGAGGAGTTTCCCGAGCTCTCGGTGGCCTGCTCCCTGCCCGGCAACGTGGAGCTCACCCACCGGGACGCCACCAAGGGGGCGGCCATGGCCGCCCTGTGCGCGCATCTGGGCATCCCCCTGGAGCGGGCGGTGGCCTTCGGGGACGAGCGCAACGACTGCTCCATGCTGGCGGCGGCGGGGCTGGGGGTGGCCATGGGGAACGCCGCGCCGGAGGCCAAGGCGGCGGCGCGGCTGGTGACGGGCACCAACCAGGAGGACGGCGTGGCCCGGACGCTGCTCCGGCTGCTGGAGGAGGAGGCATGACCGGGTCGTACTATTTCCGGCAGCTGGACAAGGCCGGCCAGGCGGCCTACCACGCCATGAAGACCGGGCTGGCCGCCCTCCGCCCCGCCTTCCCGGTACCCCGGCTGGAGGGGCGGGAGCTGGGGGACGTGCTGGCCCGCCTGCGGCTGGACTGCCCGGAGCTGTTCTACGTCACCGGCTTCTCCTACCGGGTGCACCCGGCCGCCGCCACGGTGGAGCTGCTGCCCCAGTACC